>Ga0209445_1000249_pt1 | contig 30976 bp, 26 predicted proteins | sample MarorgKNORR_S2LV_4_FD_188223 | JGI IMG/M metagenome (GOLD analysis project Ga0209445, IMG submission 188223) | Marine microbial communities from the Southern Atlantic Ocean, analyzing organic carbon cycling - NADW_A/KNORR_S2/LV (SPAdes) (version 2) | ecosystem: Environmental > Aquatic > Marine >... | reverse complement strand
ATACCAGTTTTTCGCTTTGTGCGCATAGTCACGAATTCCTCAGCTAAAGTCGGATGTATACCAACGGTTTTATCGAAGTCTGCTTTAGTAGCACCACAGTTCATAGCAACGGCAAAACCCTGAACAAGTTCACCTGCGTCAGGGCCGACCATATGCAGACCAATTACCCTATCAGTTGGACGATCTACTACAAGCTTTAGCATTGCCGGTTGTTCGCGTCCGCTAAGCGAATGTTTCAAAGGATTCACGGTCGTCGTGTATATATCCACAACTAAATCGAGTTCTACAGCTTCGTTCTCAGTTAACCCAACTGTGCCCAGGCTTGGCAGGCTGAATACCGTTGTAGGTATATTTTTATAACTCATATCCATATTAGCTTCGGAAAACAGCGATTTTGCGACCATTTCACCCTCAGCCAAGGCTACAGGCGTTAATGCCACTCGGTCGATTACATCGCCAATCGCGTAAATACTGGGCTCTTCAGTTCTAAAGTTTTCATCTACACTGATAGCTCCATTGGGCGATAGCTTTATGCCGACATTTTCTAACCCTAGATCGGCTGTCATTGGGCGTCTACCTGTAGCATACAATACGGAATCACCCTGAACATTAGAACCATTGCTAAGTTTAATTACTAAACTATTGTTTTTACGCGTTATTCCTTGAATTTCGACCCCTGTTTTCAGTGTTAACTGGCGTCCAATTTCAGTGGTGATGAATTCCCTGACTTCATCGTCGAACCCTCTGAGCAATAAGTCCCGTCGGTATATCAAGGTTGTTTTACAACCGAGGCGGCTGAATATGGTTGCAAACTCCACCGCAATGTAGCCCCCGCCTACAACTACCAGGGAATCGGGTAGCGAAGCTAGGTGAAATAAGTCATTGGATGTTATAGCGTGATTGCTTCCTTCAAACTCTGGCACCCAGGGCCAACCACCAACTGCTAGTAAAATATAGCGAGCCGATATCACTTTTCCATTAACAAGAACTTGATTGGAGCCGTGCACAGTAGCACGGCATTTAAAGATTTTTACTCTATTTTCTTCAAGAATAGTTTTATATATTGCATTTAACCTATTAATTTCATTGTCTTTATTTTTGAGCAATATAGACCAATCAAATGACCCTTGAGAGTCAGACCAGCCGAATCCTTTGGCGTCTTCAATATGATCTTTATAGTGTGCGGCATAACTGAAGAGTTTTTTGGGTACGCATCCAACGTTTACGCAAGTACCCCCAAAGTAGCGTTCTTCCGCTACCGCCACCTTCGCCCCTAAATTGGCCGCAACCCGGCAGGCACGTACTCCCGCGGAACCGGCCCCAATGACAAATAGATCGTAATCATATTGTTCCAACTTGCTGTATCCTTGCCTTCTAATGCTGAAAATTGGCATTATGCCCAGCTAAACTAACGAAAGCACCAGTCAATATGCAGTCCAACTTGTTTTCAGATCTTTATGGCCCTGCTTTTTATGAAGACCATAGGCTAGATGACGCAGCCATCCGTGAATATCCTCATGTTTACTCTTTTAAGGAGTCCGACAGAATAATGCTTTCTCTGGTAACGAATATTCCGTGGCGGCAAGATATGCTTATGATTGCCGGCAAGGAAATACCAGTCCCAAGATTACAATGTTGGATGGGAAACCCGAGAGCCAGATACGGTTATTCGGGACTTCAACTAACACCGATCGGTTGGAGTGATAATGTTCTTTCTATTCGTCGATCAGTTCAGTCACTAACTGGTATAAAATTTAACTCTGTCCTTCTCAATTATTACCGAGACGGAAGAGACAGCGTAAGTTGGCACTCCGATGACGAGCCCGAATTGGGCCTCAAACCAATCATAGCTTCTGTCAGTTTTGGTGCCGAACGGATCTTCCAATTACGCCATAAAATTCGTAAAGATTTACCCAAATATTGCATTGTGCTCCGTAATGGAAGCGTTTTACTAATGGGGGATACTTTACAAAGTAATTGGATACACCAACTACCTAAAGTAAGGGGATTGAGTGAGCCTAGGATTAACCTGACTTTTCGAAATGTTATAGCCAGCAAGTGATTTCGATTGGATAAATTTGATGTATGCATAGCCGGAGCAGGAGTGATCGGATTGGCTGTCGCTTTTCAATTGTCAGAATCAACTCGTTTTAAAACTAAAAAAATTGTAGTAACTGAGCCGGAGGCAAACTTCGGTCACCATATCAGTAGTCGTAATAGCGAAGTTGTCCATGCCGGAATTTATTATCCCACTGGCAGCCTCAAGGCCAAATTGTGCGTGCGAGGCAAGCAGTTACTTTATGAGCACTGCCGACGCTATGATGTTCCTTTTCACATGGTCGGCAAATTTATCGTAGCGCAGGAAGTTAATGCTCATAGGTTAGCTACCCTCCAAGGCCAGGCTGCCAAAAATGGTGTTTCCGACCTTGTCTGGATTAATGTTAATCGGTTAAAGACCGAGGAGCCGGCAATCAAAGCTGACTATGCGCTGTTCTCCCCATCGACTGGAATTTTAGACAGCCATAGCTTTATGCAGAGCCTGCTGTATACAGCGGAAAATAACGGGGTAATGTTTGCCCCGTATACACAAATCAAAACCGTTGCCAGATCAACTGCAGGCTTTATGCTTGATACTTGTATTACCTATGGTAAATCGGAACAAAGATATGTTTTTCAGGCTGAGCATTTTATTAACTGCGCCGGCCTTGATGCGCATCATCTTGCAAAAAATATAGATGGTTTGAGCTCTACTCACATCCCTAGAGTACATATGTGCAAAGGAGATTACTTTAATTACTCTGGCCCAAGCCCATTTAATCATCTTGTGTACCCTATCCCAGAACAAAATACTCAAGGGTTGGGGGTTCATAGTACGATAGATATGATTGGCAATGTTCGTTTTGGGCCTGATTCAGAATACGTGGATCAACTTTCATATTTCGTAGATCCCGGAAAGGCCAAAGCCTTTGCGCAAGATATCGCTAATTATTTTCCTGAAATTTCTTCTAAAAAGTTACAGCCGGCTTATGCTGGTATTCGTCCAAAACTAGCAGCAGAAGGAGAGCCACCTGCTGATTTTATAATTCAGCATAACGACGAGCATGGGATCCCGGGGCTGGTACAATTATTTGGTATTGATTCTCCGGGGCTGACTGCTAGCTTAGCAATAGGAGAAGAGATTGCGATGGCTCTTGCTTGAAATAGATTTTTACTAGTTATTCCTTAAAAGTCGATGGCCTGGTTAATTGGTACCAACGCCAAATCAATGTCTCCAGTATTAGTTCAGCATTTGGGTTAGCGCCAGACTGCATCTGTTTGCGTGCGTCTACTACCTCGTCGTAGAACTGCATTAACCAAATAACTTGTTGTGATGTGGGTGTTTCATTTTGTGCGAACAGCGTATAAAGATCTTTCAAATCTGGATCTGAGCCATTGAATTTGCCCTGAGTAATTAGGTGTTTTATTACTGTGGATGTAGCTAGCTGTAAGTGCCCCAGTATTAGAGACTCACCTGTCTTGCTTGCTATCGCTACTAACGATTGCGGTGTGATCGTTCTCTTTGCTAAACAATAGAGTTTACTGAGGAAATGATTCCGTTGAATTGAAACGTCCTGCCCAGCCAAATCGATGGCCAGCAAGGGTCCGCATTGAGCATCGCTGAGCAACCGATCAAGTTGGATCTCATCTTCTTTTGGCAGTCTCTCTGTTAACCATTGCCGGGCCATTTCTCTCGGGGGGGCGATAAGTGGTAGACGCTGGCAACGACTTCGTATTGTTGCCGGTAGAGACCCAGGAAGTTCTGTTACTAAGAAAAAATAGCTGTTTGAGGTTGGTTCCTCGAGTGTTTTCAGCAAGGCATTTGCTGAATTTAGATTTAAGTTATGAGCGCCATTAATGATGACTATTTTGGCTCCTCCGCTATGGCTAGTATGAACAATAAAGTTGGATAATGATCGCACCTGATCGATCACAATGTGGTGCTTACCTTCCTCTGGCTGAACATGGATGACATCAGGGTGATTAGCACCCTCACCCGCCTTAACGCAGTTTTTGCAGATGCCGCAAGCAAGATATTTTTTTGGCGCTTGGCAAAGTATAAATTGTGCAAATCTACTAGCAAATAACGACTTACCCAGCCCTTTATTACCGTAAATCAATAAGGCATGAGGTAATTGCTTGTTTTGAAATTGATTGGCTAGGCGTTGCCATTGAATTTGATGCCAAGGAAAAGGCACATCTACCAGCAATCGGATATGATCAGCCATTTCGCAGTAATTTGGTAAGTTTATCATCTAGGGCGGTTAACAACTGTGCACTAACTTCGGCCAACTTATTTGAGGCATCTATAACTATGCAGCGTTCTGGATCGGCTGCAGCGAGCTTGAGGTATGCTGCCCGTACTTTTGTAAAAAATTCGATTTTTTCTTGTTCAAATCGATCCATCTCTCCCCTACTCTTCACCCGTTCAAGCCCGAGCTGGGGGTTAAGATCAAGAATTATTGTTAAGTCAGGGCGAAGATCTCCTTGCACAAGCTCCTCTAGTTGAGAAATATTTTCCCAATCAAGCCCTCTGCCTCCCCCTTGATAAGCATACGTGGCATCAGTAAATCTATCACATATAACCCACTTACCCTCGGCTAGGGCTGGCTTGATAAGTTTTTCTAAATGCTGAGCCCTGGAGGCAAAAATTAACAGTAATTCACTTAATTCAGATAGCTTTTCGCCGTTATTGATTTCTAGCAATAAATCCCTAATTTTCTCAGCTATTAATGTGCCACCTGGCTCCCTGGTTATAACAAAATCAATTTTATTTTGCGTGAGGTAGCCTTTAATGGTATCGATGTTAGTGCTTTTACCAACTCCCTCAACACCTTCGATCGTAATAAAAAATCCTCTATTTTTTGGCATAAAAAATTATCTTATTATTTTTATCGGATTTTTTGGTAGCGAGCAACGGCAACATTATGCTCTTCCAATGTGCTTGAAAAGTGATGGCTGCCGTCACCTTTCCCAACAAAATACAGATAATCGGACTGCAAAGGGTTTAGGCTCGCCATAATAGACTCAAGGCCAGCAAGTGCTATTGGTGTAGGAGGAAGACCATTTATACTATAGGTGTTGTAAGGATTCTCCATTCTTAAATCAGCTCGTCGCAAATCCCCATTGAAACTTTCACCTATCCCATATATCACTGTAGGGTCAGATTGTAAGCGCATCCTTTGCTCCAACCTTCGAACAAACACACCGGCTATGTGCCCCCGCTCACTACCAAGCGCAGATTCTTTTTCGATTATCGATGCCATCGTTAACGCCTGATATGCATTTTCATATGGCAAAACACCAAGGCGTGAATTCCATGCTGACGAAAGGATTTCACGAAGCCTCATGTTTGCTGTTCTCAGTAATTCCAAATCCGTTGTCCCTTTGGGGTAGAAGTAGGTGTCAGGAAAAAGCATTCCTTCAGGATTCGAATTTTCTAGACCTAACGCAGTTGCAATTTCCGCTCGATCTGTATTTAGCAATTTTAAAGTCAGCTTTTCGCTGCTCCTGAACTCATCAAGGACTTGATTGAAAGTCCAACCCTCCACCAACGTAATACGGTATTGGACATTATCTCCCCTTACCATTTTATCTAGCAATTGTAACGGCGTTATACCACTATGCAATTCGTATTCCCCACCTTGAATTGAGTTTGCGACACCTCTGAGGCGTGCGAGGGTGACGAATAATTCTGGATAAAGCAAAACCCCTCTATCCGCAAGCTTATTTGCGACTTGAGATAAAGCGTTACCTGATTCTACTTCAAAAACAGTACCGGACTGTAACCAGTTAATTGGAGCATTCAAATAGCGCAAACAAAAATAAAATACACCTGCGATTATAAAACCCGAGGCAAAAACAAGAACCCGTAACGTAAAAAGTGTGCGCTTAGCTTGTGGTAAGAATAATTTCATGTGCGGGTTTTGCCCGATCGTTTGTTATGTAGACCAGGCAAGCACCGTACCATTTTAATTTGACATTATCATCGGCAAATTAGAGTTTTTACTCTTCTAGAATATTAACCGATGGATGGGAAAATTAGTCAAATTTCGCAAACACCAGGGAGCCGTTTGTGCCACCGAATCCGAAGGAGTTGCTAAGCACAACATTGACCGATTGATCTCGACTAATGTGAGGAACATAGTCCAAATTACATCCTTCGTCAGGTTCGTCAAGATTGATAGTGGGCGTGATAACTTGGTCCACGATTGTGAGCACCGATATTATGGCTTCGGCTGCTCCAGAGGCGCCAAGTAAATGCCCTAGCATGGACTTGCTCGAGCTTACACTGAGATGCTTGGCATGATCGCCGAATACAGTTTTAATCGCTTCAGTTTCAGCCAAGTCACCGGCTTGGGTGGATGTTCCATGAGCATTAATGTAATCAACGGCTGCAAAATCAAGAGTTGCGCTCGCTAAAGCATTACGCATACAGAGGGCCGCCCCGGCCCCGCCTTCAGGAGGTGAAGTCACGTGGTAAGCGTCTCCGCTCATACCGAAACCTGCCAACTCTGCATAAATTCTGGCTCCTCGTTTACGTGCATGCTCCAGTTCCTCAAGAACCATGATGCCCGCTCCATCACTGAGCACGAAACCGTCTCGATCCCTGTCCCAAGGACGACTCGCCTTCTCGGGCTCTTGGTTACGAGTCGAAAGCGCTCGGGCTGCACAAAATCCTCCCAATGCAGCTGGTGAGGTAGCCATTTCAGCCCCACCAACCAGCATTATTTCCGCTTGATTATTTTGAATCATATTGCCAGCGATACCTATATTATGGGTGCCGGTTGTGCAAGCTGTAGTCACGGAAATATTCGGCCCTCTTAATCCGAAACGGATTGATAGATTACCGGCAAGCATATTGATTATTGAACCAGGGACGAAAAATGGAGAAACCTTGCGCGGACCAGACTCACGAATTTGAATCGCAGTTTCCTCAATAGTGGTGAGACCACCGATACCTGAACCGATAGCTACCCCAGCGCGAACAGCGTCCCAGTGCGAGTCTAAAAGTCCGGAATCTTTAAAAGCCTGTACGCCCGCAGCGATGCCGTACTGTATAAAAATATCCATACGCCGAGCTTCTTTAGCCTGCATATAAGGACTACAGTCGAAATTTTTAATAGACCCGCCGATACGCGTACTGAAATTACTTACATCGAAATGGGACAGCGAATTGATCCCACTTCGCCCATTTTTTAATGCATCCCAAGAGCTTGTTACGTCGTTGCCAACGGGAGAAACCAAACCGAGCCCGGTAACAACTACTCTTCTTTCATTCAATACTGACTCTCCTGGAGGTTTCCATAACTCTAGATAAACAAAAGCTACCCCAGAATACTCTGGAGTAGCTTACGGTTGTTCATTGGTAAAGTTCTACAGGTGCTCGTTGATATAGTCGCAGGCTAGCTGGACAGTAGTGATTTTTTCCGCTTCATCGTCAGGAATTTCGGTTTCAAATTCTTCTTCCAAAGCCATTACTAATTCGACGGTATCTAAAGAATCAGCGCCTAAATCTTCCACAAATGAAGCAGAAGCTTTTACTTCGTCTTCTTTTACGCCAAGCTGTTCGCAGACAATTTTCTTAACGCGTTCTTCGATGCTACTCATAATTGTTATTAGCTCCTAACACTTTGTATTATCGAGACTTTTTATAAAATCTCCTCTCACAGTTGTATCGCACAAGCCAACCATGTAAATCAGAGACGCGATTTTACCTCTATTTCCCTGAGTTGTAATGTCTAAATTTCAAAATAGCGTTATAAGTCGGTGCTTAATTTTTGTACAATTTTCTCTTTCGTTGTAGTTGGAATTGCTAACTACGACATATACATCCCACCGTTAACATGTAGCGTTTCACCGGTGATATAACCACTGCTGTCAGACACCAAAAACCCTACTACAGCAGCGATCTCCTCTGGCCGCCCAAGTCTTCCAAGCGGTATTTGGAGCAGCAAAGCCTCAGCCTGATTTTCTGGTAATTCTCTGGTCATATCAGTATCTATGAATCCTGGAGCAATCGCGTTGACTGTAACCCCTCTAGATCCTATTTCTTTAGCCAGTGACCGGGTAAAGCCTTCAATACCCGCTTTTGATGCTGCATAGTTTGTCTGGCCGGCATTCCCGCTACACCCAACAACTGAGCTTATATTGACAATTCGCCCCCAGCGAGCCTTCATCATGCCCTTAATACAGGCTTTCGATACTTTGTACATAGACCCGAGATTGGTATCTATTACAGTATTCCATTCCTCGTCCTTCATCCGCATCAGAAGATTGTCACGGGTAATACCAGCATTGTTGACCAGTACAGTTGGCGTTCCAATTTCATTTTGAATAGAACCCAAAACCGCAGCAACTGAATCATTGCTGGATACGTCAAGGCAATACCCTTTGCCTGTTAATTGATTGTCGGCCATATAAGCTGAAATTGCCTCAGCGCCCTGCTCAGTCGTCGCTGTACCTATTACCATAAAGCCTTGGCTTCCAAGATTTATAGCGATGGCGCGACCAATCCCTCGGCTTGCTCCAGTTACCAAGGCTATTGCTCCCGTATTTCTCATAAAACCTTCCTCACAGGTGCCTACCTATTCCACTTTTTGAGTATTCGGCAGCCTAAATTACGAATTCAGGCAGACATCTCGGCAATTGCATTGCCCAGGCTTATTTCATCATCGCTACCACAACAAACCATTTCAGGTTCAATTCGTTTAACCAGTCCACAGAGGACTTTGCCAGGCCCGCATTCCACCAGCTTCTCTATCCCAATCTCGCTTATCAACTTAACACAATCAGTCCATCGAACAGGTGAATATAATTGTTTTATAAGGTTAGATTTTATCTTTTCAGGGTTGTTGCTAATTTCCGCATTCGCATTTTGAACTACTCCAATGCTAGGAGTTTTGAATTTGATATTCGCTAATTCTCTCTCTAATTGCTCAGCAGCGGGTTTCATTAGACCGCAATGTGAGGGAATGCTTATGTTAAGAAGAACAGTCCTTTTTGCTCCAGCGTCTTTGCTTAATGCCATGGCCTGCTCTACTGCCTTTGTATTTCCGGCGATAACAATTTGACCGGGAGAGTTAAAATTTGCCACAGATACAGTACCTAGATTTCCAGTGTTTTTGCAGATTTCAGTAATTTTATCAGCTTTCAGACCAACAATAGCTGCCATCTTGCCTTTTCCTTCAGAAACTGCTGACCGCATGAATTGACCGCGGCGAAAGACCACATTAACAGCATCCTGGAAACCTATCACGCCAGCACAAACCAATGCAGAATATTCACCAAGACTGTGCCCGGCGAGGACAGATGGCTCCGGCCCTTGCTGATTTATCCAAAGCCGCCAAATCGTTATGGAAGTGGTCAGCAGCACGGGTTGTGTTATCTGAGTTTGATCTAGACTGTTTTCCCTGTCGTGTTGCACAATGTCCCAGAGATCAATTCCCAGCGCATCGGACGCCTCTGAGAAAGTCTCTTGGATAACATTGGATTTAGTCGCAAAGTTACTTAGCATCCCTAACTTCTGAGAGCCTTGACCGGGAAACATGAATCCAAACTTTCTCATTACTAAGCTCTTCTATTAGTTTTAAGCACGGCGAGCAATCCATTCCCTTAAATTATGGCGGCTACATTTTCTGCAATCAATTGAGGCACATTATTTTCTACTTCTCTTATCGCTTGTTGGATGGCATAAACAAAGCCCTCAACCGTGGCATTGCCGTGGCTCTTAACAATACTACCTTGCAACCCTAGCAGGCTTGCCCCGTTGAAGCGTTGAGGATTGATCTGGGCTCCAAATGCTGTCATGGCTTCAGTATAGCGGCCGCTTACTAATTGTTCAGCTAACAATTTATTTACCACGTTGGCTACACCGGCGCTGGACTTGATCGTGACATTTCCAATGAAACCATCACAGACTACGACGTCAGCCACACCCTCAAACAGCTCATTTGCCTCGATAAATCCTATAAAGTTCACCGCTGAACATTCACTTAAAATCTTTGCCGCTCTACGAACCTCATCCGTCCCTTTATGATTCTCTACTCCAATATTGAGCAAGCCGACGCGCGCCTCGGAGGCAGTTAAAGATTTTGCAAGAATTGATCCCATTACTGCAAACTGAAAAAGCTGCTCCGCCGTGCAGTCAAGGTTAGCACCAACATCCAGTAGATAACTTTGCCGTGAAGTTCCAGGAATGCTCGCAACAATCGCAGGTTTCTGGATACCTGTTATAGTTTTGATAAGGTGGCGACCAATCATAATTAAAGCTCCGGTATTACCTGCGCTCACCATTGCTTGCGCTTCTCCCCTCCTCAGCAAGCCTGCAGCCATATACATCGAAGAATTTTTTCCGTTACGGATCACATTTCCGGGTTTGTCGGTCTCACTAATAACATCCGGCGTATTCAGTATTGATAAACGAAGCGTTTGAAATTGCGGGTTTCTAGGCAATAAAGGACCAATCTGGTCTTCATTACCAACCAGTGTAAGGAGTAATTCCGGGAACATTTGCAGCGCCTGCAGGGCAGCGGGAACCGTCAAGTTTACACCGCCCTCACCACCCATAGCATCTATCGCTATGTGCATATTGGGACTCAAGCTCAGTCTTCGCTAATATCCAGTACTTTCTTGCCTTTGTAGAAGCCATCAGATGTTATGTGATGGCGACGATGCACCTCTCCTGTCGTTTTATCCGTAGACAACACAGGACTAGACAGGGAATCGTGGGTTCGCCGCTTATCTCTCTTTGAGCGGGTCACTTTACTCTTCTGAACAGCCATTCTGGCCTCCTAGTAATGATAAAATAGCTCAAAATATCAAATAGATTGAGCTTACTTCTTAAGTGTTCTGAGAGCAGAAAAAGGATTTGTAGTACTATCCGCGTGATTTTCGCTCTCGGCTAGGTTTTTTTGATTTTCGCCTTGCTTTTTGTAATCCAGTCTATCCAGGCAATTTTCACCAGGGTGATAATTTACTATTGGCATGCACAATATGAGTTGCTCTTCCACAACATTTGCCAAATCAAGTCTGTAATCTTCACATATCCAGGGCTCTAATTTAGAACCAAGCTGACCTGCCGCAACTGCTTCATTTGAAGACAACACCAAATTTATGTCGTCAGTTAAATTAATTACGAAAGGTTGCAGACACCGTTGGCAACACACTTCAACATCAGCCGACAACTGACCACCGATTAACTTCTGACCGGACTTATTAACGGAGAATTGCAGCCTAGCCGAAATACTAGCGGTATCCGAAGCCAGAGCGCTCCTGAACCGCGACAAGCGCTCCAAAGCTACTGTACCGTCTATTTGAGTCTGTTGTAGAAAAATTTTTCTAGTATCTACGTAGACTGGTAAAGCACCATCTGTCATAGGCGCGCAATAATAGGCGTCATTATAGTTGTTGTCAAAAAATACAGGTAATGAGATTTTAGCTTTAATTATATTGGTTAACTATTTGATATAATTATTTTTTATTTAACTTGTCAAGCACGCTAGCCATGGTTGGATCAATTGGTGCTTCGACTTCAGTGCTTTTGTTTCTCCCCGGCATCATAAACGTAATCTTGTTTGCATGGAGGCAAAGTGTTTTTATATTACGCAAAGGTGACTCAAGGCCTTTTAATACGTACTTTTGATCACCTACAACTGGATGCCCCACATGCTTACAATGCGCCCGAATCTGATGTTTACGGCCACTCACTGGTGACGCCTCTACAAGAGTCGAATCCTGATGCCGACGAATTACCCTGAAACGAGTCAATGACGATTTACCACTATCATCGATATACACCAAATGTTCGTTAGATGAAACTCCATGCTTCAGTAAGGGAGCCTGTACTTCCAATAGCCCTTTAGGCCATTTACCGTGTACAAGTGCTAAATATTGTTTATTAATAGATTTTTCCTTAAATTTGCGGTGTATATACCTTAGAAATATAGTATTTTTTGAAATTAATATGCACCCAGAAGTGTCACGATCGAGCCTATGTGCCAACTCTAATTCCGGCCATTGTGGATTCATCTGGCGAAGAGCTTCAATCAAACCCAACCGTATGTTGGACCCCCCATGAACTGCTAGTCCCGCCGGTTTATTTATGACGAGTACCTCGTCATTTTCAAATAGCACGCTCTTTTCTAGGAGTTGCCGCATACCCGAACCGAGCTTTTTTGGTGGGACCGCGGTAACCCCCGAGAATGGTGGAATTCGAATTTCATCACCGGCTTCTAGCTTTTGAGCCGGCTTGCAACGCTTTTTATTTATTCTCACCTCTCCACGGCGAACTAAGCGATAAATCCGGGATCTAGGAACCCCTTTTAAATGTCTAATCAGAAAATTGTCGATTCTTTGACCCTGCTGAGGCTCAAGAACCCTGATGAATTGGACTTTTTTGCTATCTTCTATCATGGGGAGTTCACAAAAGTTGAGAATTTATCGCTTAAGTATTTTACAGCAATCGGTTTATGCGGTAATGGTGTACAATCGCCTCGTTTTTCGATCGGCTGATTTTCTAAACTGGTGAAAACTCTAAAACAAGACTTAAACAACCTAATAGGAGACGCACTTGCTTCTTCGGCAAATATGTCGAGTTGCAATGCTAATGTTATTACCGCGTCCAAACCTGGATTTGGTGACTATCAGGCTAATGGGGTAATGGCTATTGCCAAACAATTAAATGTTAAGCCGCAAGAACTGGCCAAGCTTGTTCAAGATCATCTTGAAACTCGCGAGCAAGAGCTAGTTGAACGATTCGAAATTGCCGGCCCTGGATTTATCAATATCTTTCTCCGTGATTCACAGCTAATCAAACGTGCCAATATTATGTTGGCCAATCCAGATTTGCTCGTTCCTAAAGCCGAATCACCGCAAATCATTGTCGTAGATTATTCATCTCCAAATCTAGCAAAGGAAATGCACGTTGGGCACTTACGGGGCACTATTATTGGCGATAGTCTTGTTCGAATATTTGAGAGATTGGGGCATAAAGTCATTCGGCAAAATCATGTCGGCGATTGGGGAACCCAATTTGGTATGTTGATAGCTTGTATGAGAGAGCTTACTACTGAGCACGATGCTCTACCAAATGAGCTTACAGATCTGGAGGAGTTTTATAAAGCAGCTAAGCAACGCTTTGACTCTGACCCAGATTTTGCTGCCAGCGCGCGTAGTAGCGTAGTCAAGCTACAAAGTAAAGATGCTGAATATATGGCAATCTGGGAACAATTCATCGAAGAGTCTATGCATCATTGCGAGGCTGTATACAAAAAACTTAAGGTAACACTTAACCGTGAGGACCTCGATGCCGAAAGTTCTTATAACGATGATCTACCTGAAATAGTGAGGCTGCTTGCCAGCAAGGAATTACTGACCAAATCAGACGGTGCAATGTGCGTGTTTTTGCCAGAATTTGTTGGCAAAAATAATGACCCTTTGCCAGTCATTATTCAAAAATCAGATGGTAGTTATCTCTATTCAACTACTGACTTAGCAGCAATTAAACTCCGTTCTTATGAGCTTAAAGCTGACCGTTCAATTTATGTAGTTGATGTCAGGCAATCTCTACATTTCCAACAGGTTTTTGCTGTAGCAAAATTATCAGGCCTAGCATCTAGTGCTATCTCATTGGAGCATATTTCTTACGGTACTATGATGGGCAAAGACGGAAAACCTTTTAAAACGCGCTCAGGTGAGACTATAAAGCTTATAGAGCTTTTAGATGAGTCAGTGCAACGTGCCTTTACTCTGGTTACTGACAAGAACCCACAGTTCAGCGAATCTGAAAGGCAACAAATAGCAGCAAAAATAGGTATCGCCGCCGTAAAGTATGCGGATCTATCCAAGAATAGAACTAGTAATTATATTTTCGATTGGTCCAGCATGCTTTCATTCGAAGGTAATACCGCACCTTATCTGTTATATGCCTACGCTAGAATCAAAAGCATACTCAGGAAACATCAGGAAATAGCAGATGATCGCTATTTGATCACGTTAGTGTCGGAGCCCGAAGAAAGGGTGCTTTTAGTAAAAAATTTACAACTAACGGAAATTATTCATGCGATCGCTACAGATTGTTATCCCAACCATCTGTGTAACTATCTCTATGAACTTGCTGGTAGCTTTATGCGTTTCTACGAGACCTGCCCCATGCTGAAAGCCGAAACCCCTCTAAAGGAGTCTAGGCTGGCTTTATCCAGACTCACAGCGGAAAACTTACAGCAGGGTCTTCATCTTTTAGGCATAGAAACCCTGGAAAAAATGTAAACGAAGGTATCAGCAAAAATCTACTCCGCGAAGCCTCTCAACATATTTAATATAAAGATTAATTAACGATCTCTAGTAATAACTTGTTAATTTTTGAAGAAAATTCTCCAGGGTCTTCCAGCTGTCCGCCCTCAGCGAGGCTTGCTTGGCCAAACAGGATTGTCACTAGATCTGAAAACCGTTCTTCATCGCTTTCTTGATTCAGTTTACTAAGCAGCGGATGCTCAGGGTTAATTTCAAATATTGGCTTGGTTTCTGGAATTTCTTGCCCTGAAGCTTGCATGATTTTACGCATCTGTGCGCCCATGTCGTGGTCATCGATTGCGAGGCAACTGGGTGATTCAGTGAGTCTGTGGGTAACTCTCACATCTTTGACCCTATCCCCCAGGATTTCCTTAATTCGCGTTACCAGTGGCTCATATTCCTTTTCACTTTTATCTTGCTGTTCGCCATCAGCTTCATCTTTAAGTTTTCCTAGATCCAGTTCCCCACGAGCTATATCTTGAAACTGTTTTCCATCAAACTCCTGAAGGTGTCCCATTAACCACTCGTCGATACGATCATGCATTAAAATTACTTCAATCTCCTTCTTCTTAAATATCTCCAAAAGAGGGCTATTACGCGCTACTTTCAATGATTCAGCGACCAGGTAGTAGATTTTTTCTTGCCCTTCCTTCATCCGTGAAACGTACTCTTGCAGGGCGTGTTCTTGTTCATCTGACTCTGACTGAGTTGTTGTGAACTGTAGTAACTTAGCGACTTTCTCATTGTTGGAATAATCCTCCGCTGGACCTTCCTTTAAAGTTTGACCAAATTGTTTCCAAAATACGTTGTATTTATCCTTATCTTTTTTACGCAGCTTTTCCAGCATATCCAATGCTCTCTTGGTGAGTGCGCTACGAATAGAATCTACGGCAGGGTCTTTTTGCAGAATCTCCCTTGATACATTTAATGAAATATCATTTGAATCTACAACTCCCTTCATAAACCGTAAAAATAATGGCAAAAACTGCTCTGCATCATCCATGATGAAGACACGCTGCACATAGAGTTTCAAACCCCGCGCTGCTTCCCGGTTCCATAAGTCATACGGCGCTTTGCCAGGGATATAAAGCAAACTGGTATATTCCAGCTTCCCTTCAACTTTGTTGTGACTCCATTCTAAAGGGTCCTCAAAGTCGTGGCTCACATGTTTATAGAATTCCTTATATTCTTCTTTAGAAATATCTTTTCGGGGGCGTGACCAAAGAGCCTTAGCCTTGTTTACTGCTTCGTACTCTTTTTTCTTCTTAACTTTTCCCCCTTTATCTTCTTCCTGGGCTAATTCTTGCTTTTCCATAAGTACTGGAATAGAAACATGGTCCGCGTATTTTTTTACTATACTGTTTAGCCTGAATGCCGCTGCAAATTCCCCCTCGCTTTTCTTTAAATAAAGCGTGACGCATGTACCACGTTCTTTTTTTGTGGCCGATTCAATGGAGTAGTCTGACTCACCGCTAGATTTCCAAAGAGTTGCGTCGCCTGGCTTTGTTCCGGCCTTACGTGTTAACACTTCCACCTTATCAGCGACTATGAATGCTGAGTAGAAACCAACACCGAATTGACCAATAAGCTGAGAGTCTTTCTGCTGATCTCCAGTTAGTGACTCAAGAAATTGCGCCGTTCCAGATTTAGCTATAGTACCCAGATTATTTACTATCTCGTCTCGGTTCATACCAATGCCGTTATCCGAAATCATGATCGTTTTATTCTTTTCGTCGAAATCGATCTTGACTTTTAGCTCTGTGTCTTTCCCCAACAATTTTGGTTTTGAAAGGGCTTCGAATCGGAGCCTGTCAACCGCATCGGAAGCATTTGAAATTAATTCGCGCAAAAATATTTCTTTATTGCTGTATAGGGAGTGGATCATTAAATGCAGAAGCTGTTTAGCTTCCGTTTCAAACCCTCTTACTTCTGGCTTTGTCTTGATCTTGGTGCTGGTTGCCATTTCTTTCTCCAACTATCAGTGCTGGCGCAGTAAAAAACCCGACCATTGTTAAATGGCCGGGTTTATAGATGGGGTCTTAAGACTATTGTTTCAAGCGCTAATCATACGTATTAAAACCGCTTTTATGCTATTTACAGATCCTCGCGCGTTAAGTTTTCAATCCAGAGGTGGATAGGTCTCATAGAAATCAATAGCATCTTGCCGCCTTTCAGCAAGGATATCGAACCGGGCCTCAGTATTATTGATGAAAGTAATATAGGTTTCGGCACCATTACGAGAGTCTTCATCATTGAGATCAGATGCCTCTCTGGCTGCCGACAATGCGCCCTCGAAATCGTCCAATTCCAGTAAAGATCTGGCCAGAAACATCAGGGTATCGCCTTTATCATTAAGCTCTCCCTTATCAATAGCCATCTGGAATGCTTCCGCAGCGTCTTCGTAATTCGTCATCACGTAGTGAATATAGCCAACGGTGTCATACCCATCGCCAGTTTCATCTAATTCCGCAACGCGTTCTGCTGGCTCAAGGGCATCTTCCCACATACTAGCTAACAGATACATCTGAGTATAAGTTTCATAATTGTCGAGATTCTCTTCTACGAATTCCTTATTGATCCCATCCGCTATGATTTTCGATCCACTAGCTGGAATATCAACCCCTGCCATAGACTGCCCCAGATTCATATATCTAGTTTCATCGTCAAAGTAATCCTTAAGATACGCAACATTAAGTGATCTTACTCGTCGCTCCTCATCGTCGACGCTGGCATACACTGCGCTCAAATTCATCCAATCGGTTGGATCGTCGAACAGCACAATCATGGTCTTGGTTAAATCCAGAGCCTTATCAAAATCTTCTATAGTGAAATAAAGACCATTAAGGTAAGCGTAATCATCTCTATCTAGCGGTTCTCCTTCAGCCAGTATAAATTCCATATAGGCAACCCAATAAGGCAGGGCCTCGGTGAACTCCTCCAGTTGGTAGTGCGCGTAGGAGAGTCCGCGAAATACAATATCATCTTCATCAAATGAAAAGTCACGCCAAGCTACATAATTGACGATCGAGGATCGCCACTCTTCTTCGGCAGCATATAGCTGCCCCAAAGAACGCAAAGTCCGCAATCGTGTATCCTCACGAAGATCTTCAATAGTTAGTATTTCTTCAAAACTTCTGATTGCACCTTGATAATCTTCGAGGGTGAGATAATAGTTTGTGTAGAAATTAAGTAGGGTCGACTTTTCAAAATCGTTCATGCGCTCAAATCGACGCTCTCTTAACTCATCTAGTTCGAGTTTTGCCGCTACGAGATCCGGTTCATCATCCGGATCTTCAGGGGTCATCAATTCTTGAATTCGCGAAATCGAACGCATAACTGCCTGGCCGAGAGTTCCACTGGTGCGCGCTTGGGGTGGAGCTCGCTGCTCCTCTCCTGCCAACACAAAGCTGGTCGGAAAAATCGCTACGGATAGGGATACTATTAAAAATCCCAGTCCCAGTTTGGTTCTCATTTTCATTATTAGTTATTCCTCAAGCTGATAACGGAATAAATACTGTACACCGGACACTGCGACGCCAACACCATCTTCAACCCGTGGCTGGAATTTAAAACGAGCTGCCGCTCGGACTGAAGACCTGTTGAAAATTTGAGGCGGTTCCGCATCGACAACCGTAATTGTTTCTTCTTCGACACTACCCAAGCCGTTCACTGTAAAACTAACCAGGCACCATCCTTCAATTCCTCTCTGAGCAGCCCGGGTAGGATACTGGGGAGCAATTGCAACCAGCGGCAAATAATCACCATCTGTAGCGTTAATAGATGCGTTGCTGAGTTGTAACCCGGTATCGATATCAATGGACATACGCGCAATATTAAGAGAGGGGCCAGCATCCAGGTTAATCTGCTTGTCTTGCAATTCTGGCTGTTCCTCCGTCAGCTCCTCAATCGGCTCCGGCTTATCGATTTCCTCAATTACTTCCAGCTCTATGTCTGGCATTGTTGCATCGACAATCTTGACGACTGACAGACGTTCCGAAAGAGTCTCACCAGTGGCTATAAGGACTGACATAAAAAAGAAAAGTCCCAGGGTAACGCCGGCAGCAATCCCCATCGATACGGCCCATCTGACTACTATCATCGCCTATGCCTCCGCTGAAATTGATACATCTTCAATATTTGCTTCACGCGCTGCTTCCAGGATTATCAATACCTGCTCATTATTTGCGTTCTGGTCAGCCTGTATAATGATAGCCGAATTCGGTGCATCCGCTAACCGTAATTCAAAACGCGAACGGATAAATCGTGGATCGATCTGCTCGCCGTCTATCCAGATATCTCCTGCTGGTCCGACAGCAATTAGAATAAGATCTCCAGCGGTATCTTCTACTGTGGACGCCTCCGGTTTGGTGACCTCGATACCTGCCTCGGTGACAAATACCGACGTAACAATAAAGAATATAAGGAGAATAAAGACCACATCGAGCATCGGCGTGAGGTCAATCTCGCCGGCATCTTCCTGATCCCTCCTTTTCATCAAGCCTGATTTCATTATCTTGCCCTTCTATTCTATAACTTAGCAGCTTTGCTTACTGCGATATCGGTAAATGATCTTCCAAGAGCTCCAAATCACGATCGATTTTGCCCTTCAAATAGTTATAAGCAAAAATGCCAGAAATAGCACCAACCATACCGGCCATAGTCGGTATCGTGGCCATGGAAACGCCTCCAGCCATCGATTTAGCATCGCCACCTCCACTCACAGCCATAGTGAAGAATACGGTGATCATTCCAGTTACTGTTCCGATCAATCCAAGTAGAGGACAAATAGTGACCAAGACTTCGATAATTGGCAAGGTATTACGAACATCTAATGAAATCCTGGAGATCATCATGTTTCGGATATGATGTGCACTCCAAGATTTTGTGTCGGAGCGCGCGTTCCACGCTGCTAAGGTGTTCTTAACATTTTTCTTGTGAGTTGTATTGAGATACCAGATCCGTTCAAACACCAGTGACCACTTTATGAGCAGCAGACCCGCGATGACATTTAACACCGGGCCGCCACGGTCCATGAAGGAGTTTACTGCATCAAGGATATCGAGAAATGCGAAATACATAGTAGAGTCTCTAAAAAATTTAAGATTAGCGTGCTGCTAACCGCTCCGCTTTCTCGGCGATCATTCCAGTCGCCTGCTCTTCTAGAATGTGTATGATATTGTCGGCGCGACTCTTAACTACCGTGTGCATAAAGATAGTTGGAATAGCCACAGTGATACCTAGCACCGTTGTCATCAGGGCTTGTGAAATACCGCCGGCCATAATGGTAGGATCTCCAGCGCCATACACCGTGATTTGCTGGAACACTTGAATCATGCCCGTTACAGTTCCAAGCAATCCACCCAGAGGTGCGATAGTTGCGATCATTTTTATTATAGTAAGCATCCTTTCCAACCGAGGAGTTTCTTGCAAAATTGCTTCTCCAAGCTTCAGCTCAAGTGTTTCAGTATCCGCTGACGGGTTGGACTCAGCGACGAGCAACACCCGGCCTAGCGGGTTGTTCTTACCTGGTTTGTCCTTTTTAAGCTGTGCACGGACCTTAATCGATACGAGAGAGAGAATCAGCAAGCGGAGAAAAGCGATCGAGATTCCGACTATCCCCACGCCAATAATGATAAAGCCGATGATGCCTGAATTATTCCTCACTTGCTCTTCAACTGTTGGAAAATTGATCAAATTTGCTAATACCTGACCACCAACACCACCCGTTGGATCTATACCAACGCGAGTAAACCCAGAAGACGAGTCCTGTAGATCGACGGCCGCATTCAAATAAGTCGCATCCGGTTGACGCGGCAATACCTGAAAATGCCCAATATCGCCTGTGTATCTCAGGTATTCGCCGTCTGAAACAGCATTGAATGAACCAATTCGGGTAATGCTCCGATTCGCAGTATCTCCGTTTGGAAGTGAAACTTCACCATTGTAAGTCACAACACGACCGGACTCGGTCAACTCTTGGTGCATAAAGAACCAGAACCGCTCCATCTCAGAGATATTGAGCTGCTCAATAGTACTGCCAGCTCGATCTATGATTTCTTCGAGTTGCTCCGCGCGACCAGGAAATTGTGCGCTTATAAGCGAGTTTTGAAAATTGCTTAAGAAATCTCCAGCTACACCCTGCAATGTACCGAACAACTCATTTAAGTCTCCGCGGCGTTCCCGAAGGATCTCACGTTTATCCGTAATGATAATTTCATTAGCTTCGAATTGGTCACTGAGCTGATCTTGTAAATCCTCCTGCTCAATAATGCGATCATTCGTGATATCCAATATTTCTTGTTGACGATTGGCGTTTTGCTCAAATTCTTGTACACGCTGCGAATATTCTTCGGACTCTGCAACTCGGTCTTGCTCTACAAGGTCAAGCAAATCCCCAAGGGATGTTGCTTGTGCAAAAAGTTGCGAGGAACCCGTAAAAAGAAAAATACCTACTGCGAGGCTGGTTATTTTAGTTAAATTTTTCACTGTACTGACTCCGGAGCAAGAACTGGTAAATTGATAATTTGTGGCGCATCCAATTGTGAAGCAACCCTGATAGCGGTCTGGGCGGCCGTACGGTAATCGCCATCATCAAGAATTTCCCACCGCCTACCCGCATTATCCCAGGCGCCCGTTTGTTGCCGGTCAGTGGTTTGATAAAGCAATGCCACTCGCCCAATTCTCGCAATTTCTACATCAAGCTCAACACCGTTAATTGTGATTGTGTCTGGATAGGTCTCAATAGTTCGCCCGTAGGAGGTCTCGGTCTGATACATGACTAAAACCTGACGAAATTTTTCAGCAATTGAAACATCAGGGTTATCGATGGCATCGCGCGCGAATTGAATCCGGTTTGCGCGTTCATCAACGTGGAACGGGTAGTCCATTTCGATAAACTGATCAATACTAGACAGCATTTTTTCCATCAGCAGAGGAATCTCTCTGGTAACCTCTTCTACCCCGGCTATGGATTCATCCAGCGTACGAATCTGTTCTTCCTGAATGGAAATAGACTTGCGAAACCCGGCGTTTAGTACCAACAAAGACTCAAGATTATCATTAGCTCTCTTGAATTCTTCATACGTAGAACTGGCCTCATTAGCCAAACGCGAAATTTCTTCCTGTATTTGAGCTGACCCCGAAAATTTTTCAGCTACCACGTCCATTGCCCTATCAATAATACTGCTATCGATAAGAATTGTAGCTTGGCGCGGGACCTCTTCGATAGCAGGTGCTTCCGCAGCATGCGCAACAACAAAAAAGTAAGACATGAGTAATGCTAGAGTAGACATACTCATTTTAGTAATACGACGGTTATTCATGTGTCATCCTATTTATAACTTACTATCAACAAAATCAGGTCCAATTAGTAAGAGTAATATTTAGATTTTACCCTTACTAATTAGACACGAAAACTATTATTTTTGTCCCTAATTGCTATTAAACTGTCCAAGAATTCCTTGATTTTCTAATCACTGGAGTCCAACAATTCTCCTGATAAAACCACGAACAAGCGTTACCGTTCCACTCAAACCCTATGCAGTTTAGAGGTAGTGCAAATACATAGTTGGTTCTACTATTTATGAACTCCGATAATTAAAATTGCCCGATTAGTCCCTTACATTCGCCGTTTAATGCCGAATTCGCGGCTAAGCCTATCATATTACCTCAAGTATTTAGAACCTTTTGAGGTGTAAAAATTCGTTCAATTTACTTTCATCGTGACCTGCATGCCTTTCTTCACCAATTGCCGGTTTTAGCTAATCCCGACCCAATTTCGGTCAGGCTTCGAACTGTGATCACCCCAGCATCATTCAGGGCTTCAAATTTTTCATCGGCTGTGCCCTTGCCACCAGAAATAATTGCCCCGGCATGACCCATGCGCTTGCCGGCTGGCGCGGTTACTCCAGCTATATAAGCCACTACTGGTTTGGAGACATTTTCCTTAATAAAGGCCGCGGCTTCTTCCTCCGAAGTGCCACCAATTTCACCGATCATGACTATAGCCTCGGTCTGAGGGTCTTTTTCAAACATACCTAGAATATCGATAAAACTTGATCCTGGAATTGGGTCTCCACCGATACCGACACACGATGACTGCCCATAACCGTGGTCTGTGGTCTGTTTAACAGCCTCATAGGTTAAAGTCCCCGATCGAGAGACTATCCCCACTTTTCCCGGTAGATGGATGTAGCCAGGCATAATCCCAATCTTGCATTGCTCTGGTGTAATAATACCGGGGCAATTTGGACCGATTAAACATACCCCCAATTCGTCACATTTAGCCTTTACCGCAATCATGTCTAGAATTGGGATACCTTCTGTAATACAGACAATTAGCCTGATATCAGCCTCTGCAGCTTCTAGAATCGCATCCTTGCAAAATGGAGCAGGTACATAAATAACAGAAGTTTCAGCCCCTGTGTTGTCAACGGCTTCCTGCATTGTGTCGAATACAGGTAATCCAAGATGGGTCCGTCCGCCTTTGCCAGGAGTTACCCCACCTACCATATTGGTGCCGTACTCGATCGCCTGCTCCGAATGAAACGTTCCCTGGGAACCGGTGAAACCTTGGCAAACAACCTTAGTATTGCTATCAACCAGGATACTCATTAAGCATCCTCCGCTAGTGCAACTGATAACTCGGCGGCTTCAGAAAGGCTGGAGGCCACAACGATGTTAAAACCACTATTCTCTAGTACTTCGCGCCCTAATTCTGAATTATTGCCTTCAAGCCTCACCACAACCGGAATCTGAACACCTACTTCTTGTACCGCCCCAATCACTCCTTCGGCGATTAAGTCACAGCGCACAATACCACCAAATATATTTACCAATACGGTTACCACGTTTTCATCAGATAGAATTATTTTGAAAGCCTCAGTTACTTTATCCTTTGTAGTACCCCCGCCAACGTCAAGGAAGTTTGCTGGTTTCCCTCCATGGGTCTTTATGATATCCATCGTGCCCATGGCTAAACCAGCTCCATTAACCATGCAGCCTATATTGCCATCCAGCGCTACGTAGTTAAGGTCCCACTGGGCAGCCAAAACTTCTCGCTCATCGTCTTGGCTTGGATCAATCATTTCTTTTAATTTTGGTTGCCGATAAAGAGCATTGCTATCGATAATAATTTTCCCATCCAAACATTCGAAATTTCCTTCGGTTGTAATAACAAGAGGATTAATCTCTAAAAGTGACAGATCTAAATCTTGAAATAATTTGGCCAAACCGAGAAATAGTTCAATAAATTGCTTAATTTGATCGCCTTCCAGCCCCAAATCTAAAGCCAACTTACGTCCCTGGGATGAGTGCGGGCCCATAATTGGGTCAATCGGAGCTTTAAGAATTTTTTCAGGTGTCTCAACTGCAACTTTTTCGATTTCAACGCCACCCTCCATTGACGCCATGAAAACGATTCGACTCGAGGAGCGGTCTACCACTGCCCCAAGGTACAGCTCCTGACTTATATTAGTGCAAGCCTCAACTAGTATTCTATTTACCGGCTGTCCTGTAGCATCCGTTTGGTAGGTAATAAGATTTTTACCAAGCCACTGTTCTGCGAATCCACGAACATCCTCAACGCTATCCGCCAACTTAACTCCACCAGCTTTACCTCGTCCCCCCGCATGGACCTGAGCTTTTACCATCCACTTTTTGCCACCAATCTTTTTTACTGCTGCAGCTACCTTGTCGGCATCATCTACCACAACGCCTTTAGAGACTGGCAGACCATAATCGGCAAATAACTGCTTTGCCTGATATTCATGAAGGTTCATTTGGACTCCATTTAAGAAAAACTTCCTTTTTACAGATTTTTTCTGATAGCGATTAAGTGTCGTTTTTATTTGCGGCGCTTACGATTACCAATGTGTATGGCTTGCCCGTTAGCTGCTAACGCCGCTTCGTGAATTGCCTCAGAGAGAGCTGGATGGGAAAACATTGTCAAACCAATATCCTCGGCGCTGGCACTAAATTCCATAGCGATTACAATCTGTTGTAATAAATCTGCAGCGCTCGCCCCTATTATTTGGCAACCAAGAATACGATCGCTCTTAGCATCGGCTAATAGTTTTACTAGCCCCTCTGAATCATTTGCTGCCAACGCTCGACCGCTAGCAGCAAAAGGAAAGATGCCAACTTTACAATCAACCCCTTCAGCATTCAGCTCTTCTTCGCTCTGGCCCACCCAGGCAATTTCGGGGTGAGTGTATATTACAGATGGTACTAGCTTATAGTTAACCTCTGTTTTCTTGTCAGCAATGCGTTCCGCCACCATGACACCTTCTTCCATTCCTTTATGCGCCAACATGGGCCCGCGAACCACATCACCAATAGCATAGACATTGGCGATATTAGTGGCACAGTGTTTATTGACCTGGACAAAACCCCGTTCATCCAACTCCAAACCCACAGAGTCACCAAATAAAGCCTCAGTATATGGTTGTCGCCCTACCGCCACTATCAATTTATCAAACTCTACTTTTTGGTTTTTACCTGTCTCGGTGTATTCGACTGTTACGGTTTTCTTCGCACCCTTGCTCACTTTACTCCCGGTAACTCGGGTCCCTAATTTTATGTCTAGACCCTGCTTGATAAATAGTTTCTTAGCTTCTTTAGCGATCTGTCTGTCCACGTCCGGAAGGAATTCATCCAATGCCTCAAGAATAGTTACTTCTGCCCCCAAGCGAGCCCATACACTTCCAAGCTCAAGCCCAATAATCCCAGCCCCAACTATGCCTAAATGACTCGGCACTTCCTGAAACTCTAATGCTCCGGTGGAGTCAACGATTGTTTCCTGATCTATGGGGGTAGGGGTTAAGTCGACCGGCACCGAACCCGAAGCCAGAATGACATGTTTAGCTATTAATTCTTCCTCGGATCCATCAGGAGCCGTAACGATCACTTTATCAGTAGCAACAAGCTTGCCTGTGCCGTTAACACTATCAACTTTATTCGCTGTAAACAGACTTTTGACACCTTGTGTAAGCTGGTTGACCACCTTATCCTTTCTGCTAATCATTTTTGGTACATCGATACTGATGTTGCTCACCTTAATGCCGTGAACTATAGAGTTTTTCTGTGTTTCTAGGAATTTGTACGAACTATCAAGCAACGCTTTTGAGGGTATACAGCCAACATTAAGGCAAGTTCCACCATGGACCTGCTTGTTCTCATTATTCAGCCACTTCTCAATACATGCTGTCTTATATCCGAGTTGAGCGCAGCGAATAGCTGCAACATAGCCAGCAGGGCCGGAGCCAATTACCACCACATCGTATTGTTTTGCCATAACTTCTTCTCGATAAGATTTAGTATGTCAAATTTCTAGTAGAAGCCGAGTTGGGTCTTCAATCAATTTTTTGATCGTATCCAAAAACTGAACTGCTTCTTTTCCGTCAATCATCCGGTGATCGTAGGAAAGTGCCAAATACATCATCGGAAGTATTTTAATTTCTCCGTCAACAGACATAGGTCGGTCCTGAATCTTATGCATTCCGAGAATCGCAGTTTGTGGTGGGTTAAGAATTGGTGTAGACAAAAGCGACCCAAACACACCCCCGTTTGATATGGTAAAAGTGCCCCCTGTAATTTCTTCGATAGCAAGGCTACCGTCGCGGGCTTTTTCAGCAAGCTTATTTATTTCTCTTTCTACCTGGGCTAGTCCCATATGGTCCGCGTTTCTCAGCACAGGAACAACTAGGCCTCTCGGCGATGAGACCGCGACCCCAATATCTTGATACCCGTGATAAACGATATCAGCACCATCAATAGAAGCATTGACGGCCGGAAATCGTTTAAGCGCTTCAGTACACGCTCGAACAAAGAACGACATAAAACCGAGTCTTGTTCCACTATGTGCCTCACCGAATTCATCTTTATACCGAGTTCTAATATCAATAATAGCTTCCATGTTAGCTTCGTTGAACGTAGTCAACATTGCCGCAGTCTGGACCGCCTGCAGAAGACGATCAGCCACTTTGGCACGTAATCTACTCATGGGGACGCGTTCTTCGATTCTTCCTTTGGCGGTGTTTTCTGTTGACGCCACTGGTATTTCGGGTTGAGGTATGCTTTGACTCGAGGAGGCCCTAATATATTCCAGAACATCTTCCTTCGTAACTCGACCACCCTTGCCACTACCCATGATGGAGTGTGCAGCCAATTGATTTTCCTCAATCAGTTTTTTGGCAGCGGGACTAGTAATTTGGTTATTCTCTAATTCTGCTATTTTTCCAGCAGTAGCTGCAGGGGTAACAGCCAATTCGGTGTTTCCAGCTGAAGAACCTTGCTCAATACGAGCAATTGCCTCGTTACTGACTATGATGTCCCCCGAGTCTTTCAGTATTTCCCTAAGCGTTCCATCAATAGGAGAGGCAACTTCGATAACTACCTTATCGGTTTCAATATCGGCTAGTAGCTCATCCATTTTTACTGTGTCACCGATATTTTTATACCACGTTAATATCGTTCCATCCGGGACTGATTCGGGTAAAAGTGGTGCTTTAATTTCGATAGTCATGTTTAATTCTAGCAAATTTATCTAACAAAACTGGGTTTAGATATTCCTTACATATTTAGAGCTTCATTAACAAAATGTTTTTGCTGGCTTTGATGTAATCCAAGGTAACCGGTTGCCGCAGCGGCAGAGGCTTCTCTGCCAGAGTATTGCAGCCATATTTCAGGGAAATACTCATTTAACACGCGACGAATACGATGTTGAGTGGAATACCAAGCGCCCTGATTCTTAGGTTCTTCTTGGCACCAAATTATCGTTTTGACATTCATATATTGCACTAGAAATTTCTGGAAATCTTCTTGTGGAAACGGATAAAGTTGTTCTAGACGAATTATCGCAATATTCCTAATATCTCGTGCCCTCCGTTCTGCACGCAAGTCGTAATAAACCTTCCCGCTACAGATAATCACTTTCGTAATTTCCGCACAATCAAATCCATCCGTTTCATCAATGACTGCCTTAAAACTCCCCTCGGCTAATTCCTGCAAAGAAGCTACAGATTCATTATGCCGAAGCAGAGTTTTGGGAGACATTATTATCAAGGGTTTCCGAAGTGGACACAGCACTTGTTTGCGCAACAAATGGAAAATTTGTGCCGCTGAGGTTGGCAAACATACCTGGATGTTATGCTCCGCACTGAGTTGCAAAAACCTTTCTAGCCTGGCTGATGAATGTTCTGGCCCTTGTCCTTCGTACCCATGAGGCAGCAATAAAGTGAGCCCACAAAGCCTCGACCATTTATGTTCGCCACTGGTAATAAATTGATCTATAACAACTTGCGCAGAATTGGCAAAGTCTCCAAACTGAGCTTCCCATATAACTAATCCATTTGGCATTGTCGTAGCATAGCCATACTCAAACGCAAGAACAGCTTCTTCCGATAAGAGGGAATCATAAATAGTGAAGCTTCCTTGATCTTTCTCTAGCGCTTGCAACGGTATATTAGCTTCACCGGTATTTTGATCATAGACAATTGCATGTCTGTGAGAAAAAGTGCCACGCCCAACATCTTGCCCAGTAATCCGTATCTTGTTCCCACTAGTAAGAATGCTTGCATAGCTCAGGATTTCAGCAAAACCCCAGTCTACCGGGAGTTCTCCGCTAGCCATCCTGGTACGATCAGCAAAAACTTTTTTAGTCTGACGCTGCAAGTTAAATCCACTCGGAAGTTCAACAAGTTTCTTCGCAAGCGCCTTCAAAGTCGCAATGGGCATTGATGTATTAAAATGAGGGCTCCAGTCATGGCCTAGATATGGGCTCCAGTCCACGAACAGTTCCACAGAAGGTTCTTTTACTAAGCTCTTTACAACGTGCTGACCGGTATCCAAGTCTGTCCTATACTTGTGGTTCATCTCGTCCGCTTCTTCAGCAGTAATGACATCTTTGGACACCAGCTTCTCAGCATACAACGCGCGAGTCGACTTGCGGCGGCCAATGGCATGGTACATTAGCGGCTGTGTCATCGATGGTTCATCAGCTTCGTTGTGGCCCCGGCGCCTGTAACAAACCAGATCAATCACGACGTCCTTTTTGAATTGAAAACGGAAATCAAGTGCCAACTGCGTTACAAAAAGAACCGCTTCGGGATCATCAGCATTCACATGGAAAATTGGTGCCTGCACCATCTTGGCAATATCGGTGCAATACTCAGTAGACCGAGCGTCATCTTGGCGGCTAGTCGTAAAACCTACTTGATTGTTAACAATAATATGTATTGTTCCGCCTGTTGAGTAAGCACGAGTTTTCGACATCTGGAATGTCTCCATTACAACTCCCTGCCCAGCAAAGGCCGCGTCACCATGTACGATAACTGGAAGCACCAGCTTTCCATCTTTGTCTTTGCGACGAGACTGCCGCGCTCGCACCGATCCTTCTATAACCGGCGCTACAATTTCAAGATGGGATGGGTTGAAGGCGAGCGCCATGTGAACTTCACCGCCAGCCGTCATGATGTTTGACGAAAATCCTTGATGGTACTTAACATCACCCGAAGCTTTATATATAGCCTTCCCTTCAAACTCGTCAAACAAATCAACTGGGTTTTTACCAAGTATATTAACCAGCACATTAAGACGGCCTCGGTGTGCCATCCCGAGAACTATTTCCTTGACACCATAAGCGCCGGCTCGTTGTACAACTTCGTCAATCGCCGGGATCGCACTTTCACCACCTTCCAAACCGAAACGTTTCGTTCCTGGATATTTGGAATCGAGGTGTTTTTCTAAGCCTTCAGCAGCCGACAATCGCTCTAATAAATGACGTTTAACATCTTTACCAAATATTGGGTAACCGTCGTTACTTTCAATACGCTCCTGGATCCACTGCTTTTCCTCCAGGTTAACGATATGCATGAACTCATAACCAATTGAACCACAGTAAATTCTCTCCAGAATATTTATGATTTCCCTTAGCGAGGCTTTCCCTTTGCTTATAAAAAGTGACCCTGTTTGAAATATCGTGGAATAATCGATAGGGGAAAGATTATAGAATTCCAATTCCAAATCCAGAACTCGCTCTCGATGCATTAAACCAAGCGGATCTAGTTTCGCCTTCTGATGCCCCCGAACACGGTAAGAGCTCATTAATAACAGCACCTCCACTTGCTTACTTTCGTGTTCAGAATTAACAATCTCCTCATTACTTAGTACTCTCGCGTACCGGCTGGCTTTGCCTAGTGCTTTAAAATACTTTTTTATTTGCGCATGCGAGACATCGGAGTGATCATCTCCATTGGGTGCCGATAATGACTCAAAATATTCTCGCCATTGTTCGGAAATTAATAGTGGGTCCGTAAGGAATTCTTCGTAAAGCTCTTCGACATACGCAGCACTGGAACCGGAAATGTGTCCGCTTTTCCGCATTAACTCCATTAGACCGTCATGCATTATAACTGCCCAGTTAATCTACCCGTAAGGCAGGTTTGCCTTGGGGATGAAGGTTCATCTTTTCGATATCAAGACTTATGCGAAATCAACATACCTCTGATATGACCAATGGCTCTTGTAGGATTGAGACCTTTCGGGCACACAGCAACGCAATTCATGATGCCGCGACACCGAAAGACACTGAATGGATCAGTGAGATCTGCTAGACGTTCGGCGGTTGCTGTGTCGCGACTATCCGCCAGAAACCGATAGGCCTGTAATAACCCAGCTGGCCCAATGAATTTCTCGGGATTCCACCAAAAAGAAGGGCAACTCGTGCTGCAGCACGCACATAGAATACATTCATACAAGCCGTCCAGTTTTGCACGATCTTCTGGCGATTGAAGACGCTCGGTAGTGGGCGGCGGATTATCGTTAATTAAATACGGTTTCACTTTTTCGAACTGCTCGTAAAAAACGCCGAGATCAACCACAAGATCGCGTATTACTGGCAGACCCGGCAGGGGCCGCAGAATTAGCTTCCCACCTGGCTTAACCACCTGGGATACCGCTGTAACGCAAGCGAGCCCATTAACACCATTAATGTTCATTCCGTCAGAGCCACACACTCCTTCCCCGCACGATCTCCGATAACTAATTGTAGAGTCTTTCTCTTTGGCCAGTGCCAGAACATCAAGCACCATTAGGTCTTTATCCAGAGGTACCTCAACTTCAATATCTTCCATTACAGGTTTAATATCAGTCTCAGGATTAAAACGATAAATACTGATTAACACTTTTTTTTTGGCTCTTCTGTCATTTGCATAATCTATTAATAAGTTCTAACCGTAGGCTCGAATGTTTTAACGTTGCTAGGTGAGAAATTAACCTCGCGCTTACCGACTCTCTTTTCATCCGGAAAATATAAAGAGTGACACAGCCAGTTTTCATCATCGCGCTCTCGGTAGTCATCCCGGGCATGAGCCCCGCGGCTCTCCTTCCGGGCTTCAGCAGCAACCGCAGTTGCCTCAGCAACCTCCAACAGATTTTCCAATTCCAAAGCTTCTATGCGAGCCGTGTTGAAAGCCGCGCTCTTGTCCTCTAAGTGCACATTTCCAATTCGATCTCGCAGGTTGTTCAGCTTTTTGATGCCTTCTTGCATGAATTCAGCTTTACGGAAAACACCGAATTGGTTTTGCATCACACTTTGTAATTCAAACCGAAGCTCAGCCACATTTTCCCCACCGGTAGACTCATTAAGGCG
>Ga0209445_1000248_pt1 | contig 31337 bp, 29 predicted proteins | sample MarorgKNORR_S2LV_4_FD_188223 | JGI IMG/M metagenome (GOLD analysis project Ga0209445, IMG submission 188223) | Marine microbial communities from the Southern Atlantic Ocean, analyzing organic carbon cycling - NADW_A/KNORR_S2/LV (SPAdes) (version 2) | ecosystem: Environmental > Aquatic > Marine >... | reverse complement strand
CCAACAGCGTTGTGAGCAGGATCAGGAAATAGCCGGCTCGGCCCAGCATTTCGTTCCTGGCTAGCAGCGGAGCGGCGATTTGCAATACGTGCGCTTCATGCCCCTCACCAAGGCGATCGAGCGGGTAGAACAGCGTCCTGACGGGCGAGCCTTCAAACTGCTGCTCAGCCCAGATTAGCTCCCCCGCGTCTGCCCTCACCAGAGTCTCAGCATCCGAGGGGAGGTCGGACATCATGTAGCGGCTGCGCAGCAGACTCACGCCGTCGGTCTGCCACACCTGCGCATAACGAATGAGGCCGCTGACCGAGGCCGCCTCCTCCGGCGTGAGGTCCCACTCGTGGAAGTGCATGCCGCCCGGTGTCCCATCGGCCAGCGATGCAGCCTGGATGGAAGCCACGCTGCTGATCGAACGGTTGATCTCGCGATCGAGCACCGCCCGCAGAGTCAGCAGCGTGACGCCTGAGAGGACCGCCAATCCCAAGGTGGCCCCCGCGGTCGCCCGCAGCGCGAGCTGGAATCGGAAGGAGTGGGTCACTTCGCTTCGCCCTTCTGGAAGATGTACCCGACCCCCCGGACGGTCTGGACCAGGGGATCGTCGCCGCTCTCACGGAGCTTCCGCCTCAGATGCCCCACATGCACGTCGATCACGTTGCTCATCGGATCAAACTGCAGGTCCCAGACTTTCTCCAACAGCTCGGTCCTGCGCACTACACGCTCCGCGTTGAGCATCAAGAACTCGAGCAGTTGGAATTCCTTGGGGGTGAGATCCAGACGATCGCCGCCACGGTGCGCCTTGTGTGTGACGCGATCGAGCTCGAGGTCGTCGTAGATCAACCGATCCGGCCTAGCCGAGCCACCCCTGCGCAGCAACGCGCGCACACGCGCGAGCAACTCGTCGAAGCCGAACGGCTTGGTCAGATAGTCGTCCGCGCCAGCGTCCAACCCGAGCACGATGTCATCTTGGTCACCTCGAGCGGTCAGCAGCAGAACCGGCACCGACGATTCGCGGGCCCGGAGTTCACGAACGACCTCGAGGCCGCTCTTTCCAGGCAACATCACGTCGAGCACGAGCAGGTCGTAGTCGTGCACATGCGCCTTGAGTAGGCCGTCGGTGCCGTCGTGCGAGACGTCCACCGAGTACCCTTCCTCACGCAGCCCTTTCTCGAGGAAGCGCGCGACCTTCTTCTCGTCTTCGACTACCAGGATTCGCAAATCTTCACGTCTCCGACTCTTATGATTCCTTAAGAGTCCCTATGAAACCCTAAATATTCTTGGTTGAGCACCGATCCTCGCATTCAGACAATGTAGCCTCCGCACTAAGGTATCCTTGCTCCTCCGAGCCTCAGGCCCCCAGCTCTCGCTTCTTCCAGGAGATCAACCATTGAAAATCCTCGTTGTGGAAGACGGTTCGATGCAGCGCCTGCTCCTGCGAAGGCTTCTGGAGAAGTCATTTGGCGCGCAGGTCGTCGAGGCGAGCGACGGCGAGCAAGGCTTGGAAAAGATCGCGGAGGAACAGGTGGATCTGGTGGTGCTAGACGTCGAAATGCCCGTGATGGACGGCCCCGCCATGCTGGAGGAGCTCCGCGGCAGGCCGGGCGGCGCGGACGTCCCCGTAGTGGCCGTCTCATACGTCACGGATAAGGAAGTCGTGAAACTAAGGATCGGCTTGGGCGTGCTCGACTACCTCATCATGCCTCTGGATTGGGACGTCGTGCGCGGCAGGTTCGAGCGCCTGTTTCGACACATGGGACTCGGTCTGCACGCGCGCGCTGACTAGGCAGACACGCCCCCCCCTTGCCCCCTTCGTCCAGGACACGTCTGATGTGTGGTAACCAGTACGTGGATACGACGGCGCAAGCCAACGGAGGGGGCCCCATATGTCCTGGAAGAGCCTTACACTCGCAACCGTCGCGGCCTTGGCCGTGGGCGCGCCTGCCATAGCGGCGCAATCACCCTCCACCGCACCCATTCGCTTCCGCACGCACGTCATCGCGGAGTTCCCTGGGTACGCAGTCTTGGTAGCCGACTTCAACAACGACGGTCGCCTCGACGTGATGGCGAACTCCATCGGCGTCCCCGGAGTCGCGTGGCTCGAGAATCCCACCTGGGAACGTCACCAAATCATTGCCGACACGCGCGGCATCGTGAATCAGGCGATCGCCGACCTCGACGGCGACGGCATCCCCGAGCTTGCGTTCCAGAGCTCGTTCGCGATGCAGGCGGAGAACAGCGAGGGCATCAACTGGATCGCCAGGAGTCAGGGCAATCCCGAGATGCCATGGAAGGCCGAGCCGATCGATCGCTGGGCGACCTCACACCACGTGACCTGGGCCGACCTCGATGGCGACGGTGCCAAGGAACTCGTCAACGCGGCGCTCATCGGACATGGAAGCCTGCAGCCTACCTACGATCAGGACCGGGCATCGGTCTTCTGGTATGGGCAAGATGGCTGGCGGCGCGGCAATGTTGCGACAGACGTTCCGGGCGTCATTCACCGCGTGCGCACGGTCAAGTGGGATCCGGGCAACCGCGAGCAAATCCTGCTAGCGAGTTTCGAGGGCATCACGCTGTATCGCGGATCGGGTGAGGGCGCCTCGATGACGTTCGAGAAAGAAGTCATATCGAACGGCCATGTCGAAGCGGCACCTAGGCTCGGCGCGAGCGACGTGGGCGTGGGCATGAGTAACGGCAGCCGCATCGTGGCGTCGGTCGAGCCCTGGCACGGAAACGAAGTGGTCGTCTACACGAAGGCCGGCGGATCCTGGCAGCGCCGCGTCATCTACGACGAGATCACCAGCGGACACGAGATTGCCGTGCTCGACCTCAACGGCGACGGCCGAGCAGACATCGTGGCCAACGACAACAGCCGCATTACGGAGAACCGCCCGAACGGGACGCCAGGGGTACACGTATTCTTCTCGCCTGAAGATCCCGCGACCGGCGAGTGGAGCTACGTGCGCATCGAGAGCGAGCATGCCATGAACAGCTGCGTGGGCGGCGACATGAATCAGGACGGACGGCCAGACCTTATCTGCACCGGCGCCGGCGGCATGATCAAGTGGTACGAGAACTTGGGGATGTAGGAGGCTAGCAGACTTCTCCCAAATACCCCCCACCACCGCAGTACGACGGGTCCTGAAGCTGGATCGATAGGCCGTCGGGGTCGCTGAAATAGAGCTCCGGCGTGCCTTCCGGCGCGCCGCCGCGGTTCGGCATGCGCAGGGATATCCAATGCTTCAGCGGCCCCGGGGCGTCATCCCGCGGCGTGACGCCGTGATCCTCCAGCACGCCCTGAACGCGCTCCACGTCGAAATCCGCCACCGTGAGGCAGACGTGGTTGATGCGCGCGCCGCCTGCGCCGGCCCCAATGAACATCAGGAAGTGATCGTCCGGCCCCACGGCGAGCGCGGGCGTGGCGGCCTGATAGGCCTGGATTCCAAAACCGAACGCCTGCTGATAAAAGGCGTTCGTGCGAGCCGGATCGGTCACGTTGATCGTGAAGTGGCTCAGGCCGAGCGACGTGAGTGGCCCCCGCCCCGGCGCAGGCTCGGCGTCCGCGCAGACGTCGCCGAGAGGGCCGGTGCCAACACAGTAGCTGGGGTCCTGCAGCTGAATCACGAGCCCGTCGGGATCGCCGAGGTGCACTTCGCGTGTGTTTCCGCTCGAGGTGACGCGCACGCGCATCGCACCCCCGCTCAGCCCTTGGCCTCCGCTCGCTGTCGCGACTCCATGCTCGCCCAGAACGCGCACGACACGATCGACGTCGAAGTCCTCGACCGCCATGCCGAAGTGATGGATGCTCGGCGGGCTGGAGCCCGCCTCGGTGAGCGCCAGGAAGACCGGCCCGTCTCCGATGCGCAGCACGACTGCGCCCGTTCGCCGCGCCTGCACCGGCATGCCGAAGAGCCCCTGATAAAACTCCAATGAGCGCTCAAGGTCAGATACGGCGAGTGTAACTTGGTTGAGCCCGCGCACTCGTAGCGAAACCGCCTGCTCCAGCGCAAACAAGCGCCGGGCCACGGCCATAGCAGGCAGTGAAAGCAGAAGCGCTCTACGGGTTAGGAGCCCGCCATGATGGGCGCCGCTCACCGCTCATTCCGGACGAACTTCTTCAGATTGCGCGATAGCACTTCTCCTGCATACACGTTGCCGGCGGCGTCCACGACGACTCCCTCGGCCGAAGCCTCGGAGATGAAACCGATCTCGGAGAAGTCGTCGGCGTTGGCGATCACGATGCCCTCTCTCAGTTGGTAGTCGGCCACGTAGATGACGTCGTCGTCGGTAATGTGCATGCCGCTCGCCATGATGCCCGGCCACTCAGCCAGATAGTTTCCCTGCTGGTCGAAGACCTGAATCCGCTGATTCACGCGATCGCCGACGAACAGCCTTCCTCTGGAGTCGAACGCTAGGCTGTGTGGCTCATTGAATTCGCCGGGAGCGGTGCCCTCCTTGCCCCAAGCCATGAGGAATTCACCGTCGCTCGAGAACTTCACGACTCGGTCGTTGCCGTGGCCGTCGGCCACGAAGATGTCACCGTTCGGCGCGATGGCGACGTCGGCGGGACCGTTGAACGTGCTCGGCGACTCGCCTGCAACCCCGGCGGTACCGAGCGTCATGAGCACGGTCCCATCCTGACTGAGCTTGAAGACCTGGTGGCCCATGCCCTCGCGACCCTGCGCATCGGTCGTCCAGAGATTCCCCTCGGTGTCCAACGTGGACCCGTGCGGCCACACGAACATGCCTGCGCCCCAACTGTCGACGAGCCTACCCGATGCATCGTACCGGAGCATGGGCGTCACGCCTTCCCGGCCGTCTACGCAGTTGTTCGCGAAGCAACGCTGGAACACCCAAAGGTTTCCGTCCGGCGCCATCTCCATCCCGATGGTCTGTCCCCACGCCTCCACGCCATCCGGCAACTGCGCCCAACCGTCGACCAGACGGTACGACACCTGCTGGGCATCAGCGTTCGCTGCCCCAAGCGCTACCACTGCGGCAGCCATCAGAATTCGGCCCGCATCAGACATCACTGCCTCCATACCTGCAAGTGGGAATCCACATGATCTTGCGTGCCCAAGGAGCCGCTCGCTATCCTTAGCGGCGTTTGAGACCCCCATCTGGCCGATTCCGACTCAACCCTGTCCTCACGATAGAGGTGTCCATGTTCAAGCACGCGACTTGCTTGCTCGCTACCGGTACGCTGTTCCTCGCGGCATGCGGAGAGACCGTCACGGCCCCGGACCCACAGCTGGACGACGCCGACGTCGCGTTCCTGACCGAGCTCTCGGACACCGATCTCGCGAGCATGCTCGACGACTTCCTCGGTACGAGCACGGATGGTCCCTCGAGTGCGGCCGCGCAGTCCGACCCCAGAGTCACCACACGCTCGTGGGAGAAGAGCCGCGATTGCCCCGCCGGCGGCACAGTTGCGGTCGCGGGCAGCAGCACACGCACGTGGGACCGTGAGGCCAAGACCTACGATATCGCGAGCAGCGGCACCAAGACCCGGACCAACTGCGCTCGCGCACGGGGTGAGACGACCATCACGCTGAACGGGAGTAGCGCGTGGACGCACGAGCGTCACTACGCCGCCCGAGCCCCGGTGGGAAACTGGATCACGGCATGGGCCGGTAGCTTCGACTGGGCCAAGAGCACCGGCAAGAGCGGAACCTGCGCGATCAGCCTCACTAGGACCGTCGACACCGCCGCAAACACTGTTGCTCTGGTCGGCACGTTCTGCGGGCGTGACGTCGATAGGTCGCGCACCTGGAAAAAATCCAGGTAAGAACCAAATAGCTGGGGACGAGGCGCTTGTATCCCGGCCATAAGCCCACAAGCTGCGGGGCCAAGCCCTAGCCTGGTCCCGCAGTAGTGACGGCCTACCGCATATCGGGTGCGCGGTCGACGAGTTCGACCCTGGCACCGTGCGGCCCCGCGACGTAGAAGAACTCGATCATCCCGCTCGGCAGGGTCATCTCTCGAGGAGCTACCGTCATCTCGATTCCTCTCGCCGTCAGATCGGCGAGCGTGGGCGCCGCGTCCGGGGCGCGCCAACCTATGTGGTCGATCGTGCCTTCATTGCTTGGGAAGGTCTCTCCGCGCTGCACGAGGATCCAGACGTTGCCCGGGTATAGGATGCCGTCCAAGCGGCCCCTCAGGTTCATGCGCACTCCGCCGAACGTGTCCTCGTACCACTGGAGCGTCTCTTTCGGGTCTGGCGAGCGTAGGTGCACATGATGGAACCCGAGGTGCTGCTCGTCCTCGACGAACTCGAGCGTGGTGCCCCAGGGATCGACGATGAACGCCAGCTTGAAGAGCCCCGGCACCTCCCGCACAGGTGTCGTGACCGACGCGCCCGCGGCCTCGGCCTCGTCGACCTTGGCCGCGATGTCCGTGTAGGAGAACCCGAGGTGCGCGATCGACCCTTCGGCGCTGGGCGTTCTCGTATTGCCTCGGTTCCCGAGGAACATGATACGGGTAGTTCCGAACAGCAGGCGGTCCGTCCTGCCGTCGACCCACTCGCCGCCGATGTGGTCATGGTACCACTGCGCCGCGACCAGCGGCTCCGGGACCGACATATGGACGTGGTCGTAGAGGCGAGTCGTGACCTGGGCGCTCGCGGTTCCGGCAAAGAAGGCGGTGGCGGCAAGTGCTAGGATCACTCTGGCTGCGGACGGTCGCATGTCGATCTCCTGTTGATGCGGTGCTTTATCTGCGTAAGGCGTAATACGGGGCGCGTCAGCGCGCAAACGCGTCGGCGAATTCCACCCGGCCACCGCGCGCACGGAAGGACGTCAAAAGAGCCTCGAACTCGAGGCTGAACTCCTCACTGGACAGCGTTTCGCGGTCCATCACGCGTAAGATGTCCACGCCCCTGAGGACCTTCTCCAGGTTGCCGAACAGTTGCCGCATGGTGGTTTCATCGTGGCAGCATTTGTAGAGCCGCTCGCGTGAGAGCTCGAGCATGTCCTACCTGTTCAAAGGCCGTCTAACGGCTCCCCGTCCGCGGCAACACGTCCTCCGCGATCGCGGCGTGGTACACGAACACCGCCATGATCACAGCATTCTTCTTCAGGTCGTCCAGCGGAATCGTGTCGAAGAAGTCGAGGTTGGTGTGCCCGCCGGTCCCACCGACGCGAGCCTGCAGGAACTGAAAGGCCGGCAGTCCCACCTCGTCGAAAGGCACGTGGTCGGTGCTGCCGACGCCCTGCGGCGAGATCGTGCTCATGCCCATGTCCCGAAGCGGCTCCATCCACGCCGAAAACGGGGCGCGCACGTGCTCGTTGCCCTGCAGCCAGATCCCCCGATACTGACCCGGGCCGTAGTCCTGGTTGAAATACACGGAAAGCTTGTCGTACCCATCTTTCTTGCCGACCGCGGGATCGTCAGGGTCGCCGAAGTGCTCGCGCACGTAGGCGCGCGATCCCCAGAGGCCCTGCTCCTCACCGGACCAGAGCGCGATCCGGATGGTTCGCCGCGGCGCGGCGCCGACCGCCTTCAGAATCCGCATCGCCTCGAGCATCACGGCAACGCCGGACGTGTTGTCGGAGGCGTTGGGGCTGGCGTGCCAGGTATCGAAGTGCGCTCCGAGCATAACGACCTCGTCGGCGCGATCACTTCCCGGAATCTCCCCGACAACGTTGTTCGCCTGGCTCACGGCGGCACCGTGCCGATTGCGGACCTCGACCTCTACCTCGACCGGGATGTCACGCGCGAGCACCCGGTACATGCGGTTGTAGTGCTCGGGCGTGATGGCAATCACGGGCACCGAGGCCAACGTCGCATCGCGCGCCCAGCGATCGATCTTTGCGCCCGGCCGAGCAAAGCCGCGTACCGCGCCGGGCCAGCCGCTGCTCGATTCGAGCACGACGGCCGCCCCCTCGGCTACGTAGAAGTCCAATTTCTGGGCAGCGGTCAGAATATCCGGATTGCGGGGCGTTGGCGGGTAGAGACGTGAGAAGTAGTCAGGTCCCGCGGGCGGCAGGATGACGTCCTCAGCGAGCGCGCGCATCTCCTCGTCGGTCCGGCGCGGTGTACCCCTGGCGAACCTGGTCTGGTCAATCACCGGAGGTGGCGACGACAGCACCGCCATGCCCCGCAGTCGACCGCGGTACTTCTCGAGGTCTTGCCGGGTGCGCGCGTTCCCAATCACCGCCCCTAGGCGCTGCTTGCCGTCGGTGCCGGGCGTGTGCGCGATCGGGTACCCCACCAGCGGGGAGTAGTCGGGCTCCAGCATGTGGAGCGAGACGTATTCGTTGTCCCAACTCACGCCGTAGTCCATGAAAGGCTCGAGAGCGGTGTTGGTGAGACCGATGCGCTTCATCTGCTCGACGACCCAGCGCTGCGCCCGGTCCATGTCGTCGGAGTTGGTGAGGCGCGCACCGAGCACGTCCGTCATGTAGGAGAGCGTATTGGGAAGTTGCGAGCGCTGCAGACCCTCCTCGCGGATCTTCGCGATCACGTCGAGGTCCACCGGCCATCTAGTGACATCCTGGGCGACGAGCCGGAAGTCGAGCAGTGCCGGACTGAGCGCGAGTCCTGCGAGCGCGAGCAGCACCGCAATGGCGGTGGGGAACGGCCCGTGCCGGGCAACTTGGGCTCGCTTGGTGCGGGGTCGAGGGTGATGCATCGGTGAGTCGCTCGTGTCTGAGGCGTTCAGCGTGATGGCCTGCGGCCAAGTTCCGCCAGCCAACCCCCGACTGCAACTACACGGTCACAGGCTCGCCCGGCCGAAGAAGAGAATGATCTGACTCAGACCTTGAAACCGAGCTCCTCCGCTACTTCCTCTTGCCGGCGGTCGAGCGTCAAGAACGTGAGGTCTCTGGGCTCGGGCGTGACATACATCGCGGTTGCCAGGTGCCATAGATCAGCGCCGCGTAGGTAACCGGCCCGGAGGACACGGATGATCTCAACGGAGAGAGGCCGGTCGGGGAGAACCCACTTAATCCACGAAAAGAGAGCTTCGTCGACCTCCGCGGCCTCGCGAACCAACGTCGCCCGCAACTCGGCCTCGAGCAGATTGGACGAAAGCAGGACGTCGTGCTCCCGGAGTCGAGAGGCCACCTCAGTCGCCTCGGACTCCCCGAAAGCGATCGCAACCAGACAAGACGTGTCGACGTACGCGGCTTTCAATCGTCCCGCTCGTCGAGGAATCGTTGCAGGGCCCCTGGCTTCCGCGCGACAGGACGTAGCTCGCCCTGACGGTCGTCCCCGCCGACGAGCACGCCGAGCCCTTCAAGCACGTTGAGACGGCGTGCCAGCTCGCTACCTGCCCCACCGACCGGCCTAATCTCCGCGACTGGCTCGCCGCGATAGGAGACCACGACGGTGCGCCCCCCCCTCACTTTGCGGATCAGCTCGCTGAATCGCGCCTTGGCATCGTATATGGAGTAGATATCGGCCATGAGGGAAGATGTTCTGTCTAGTCAGACTAGTCAAATAGCCTGCTAGCTGAGTCCGACCCCGTGCAGTACCATCCCTGTGCCAAAAAGGCCGACCCGTTGTACTCAGTGTCGAGGAGGACACCATGCCTTCGTCGTCTCGCAGACCCTCCCGCCTCCCGCAGAGCCTCGCGCTCGCACTCGCCGTCTTGCTGACCGTGCCGCAGTTTGCACGCGCTCAGGATCGAGCCAATCCGTATGGGGAGTGGCGCTTTCAGAGCGCCGACTCGTGGGGCACGCGCTACTCGCCGGTGGATCAGATCAACGCCAACAATTTCGGCGACCTCGAGGTGGCGTGGGTCTGGCAGGCCAACAACTACGGCCCCGAAGTCGACTACCAATTCAAGTCGACGCCGACGTACATCGACGGGATTCTCTACACGGTCGCAGGTCAGCGCCGCACCGTAGCGGCCATCGACCCCGCGACTGGCGAAACGCTCTGGACGTACCGCGAGCCGAACACCACTCGGTGGGAACGCTCCATGCGGCAGAACTACGGCAAGGGCGTGGCTTACGGAGAGATCGATGGCAGGGGCGTGATCTTCTACACCTCGCCCGCGTTTTTCCTGCACGCTCTGGACGCCAAGACGGGAAGGCACATCGAGGGCTTTGGCGCTCGCGTCCCACTCGAAGGCTTCCCACAGACCGGGGTCGTCGATCTGCTCGTCGACCTTCTGGACGACTGGGCTCCGTGGGAAGCGTGGGATCAGCCGTACGATCCGGACTTCGGGATTCCGCGAGAGTTGGGGTTCATCACGACCTCATCGCCTCCGATCGTCGTGAACGGAACCGTAGTGGTCGGGAACTCCGCCGAGCAGGGCTACAACCAGACACGCATCGAGAACGTGCCGGGGGACATCCTTGCTTACGACGTCTCGACCGGGGACTTCAAGTGGAAATTCCACGTCATTCCGCGCCCCGGCGAAGTCGGGCACGAGACGTGGTTGAACGACGCATGGCAGACCACGGGCGACGTCTCTTCGTGGGCGCCGATGTCCGCGGACCAGGAGCGGGGGATCGTATACATCCCGACCAACCCACCCACCATCGACTACTTCGGTGGTTTCCGGCCAGGCAACAACCTGTTCGGCACCAGCGTGATCGCACTCAATGCCGAGACCGGTGAGCGCGTGTGGCACTTCCAGACCGTGCACAACGACCAGTGGAACTACGACATCCCCAATGTGCCCATCATCGTCGATCTCGACGTGGACGGGAGGGCGGTGTCCGCGGTGGTGCAGACATCCAAGACGGGGATGATCTACGCATTCGACCGTGAGTCCGGAGAGCCGATCTGGCCCATCGAGGAGAAGCCAGTCGTACAGACCGTGGTGCCCGGGAACTGGACGGCAGAGACGCAGCCCATTCCCACACGGCCGGAGTCCGCGGAGCCGTTTGGGCTACCCGAAAAAGACGTAATCGACTTCACCCCCGAGATGCACGCTGAGGCGCTCGAGATCATCAGCAGGTATCAGGTGGGCGGTCCGTTCATGCCGCGGCTCTACGACGATCACAGCACGGGCTTCGAGGACAACATCCGCTGCTACGGCGGCTTGAACATCACGAATCCCGCGACGCTCGACCCATCGACCGGCATCCTCTACATGGCTTCGGCGCGTCGCTGCAGCGGCGGCAGTGTCGCAGTCGGCATCGAGGCCGATGATCCAGCGAACCCGAGAACGACGGGCACCACGATCTCTCAATGGGTCGCGGGTCCCGGCGGTGGCATGGGTACCGTGCAAGGGCTGCCGATCCACAAGCCACCCTACAGCCGCCTGTCCGCGTTCGACATGAACACGGGCGAGCGCCTCTGGTGGATTCCGGTCGGGGATGCTCCCCAAGCAGCCCGGGATCACCCCGCATTGCAGGACGCCGACCTCTCCCGCATGGGTAGCGGCGCGCTCTCGATTCAGATGGTCGCAGGGGACTTGCTTTACGCGACCGAAGGCTCGAGCGGGCCGGCGGTTCTCAACGCTTTCGACAAGCGTACCGGCATGCAGGTGGGCGAGGTCGAGTTACCCTCGCCCGGCCAGTACGGCATGATGACCTACATGCACGAAGGTCAGCAGCATGTGGTGGTGCAGGTCGGGCGGCCGGGTCGGTTGGTGGCGCTGCGCCTACCCGGTTAAGTGAGGGAGGGTCACCTGACTCCGACCGACGCGCTCGAGCTCACCGCATCGAGCGACGCCGATGTGGTCGCGTCCCGCGAAGGCGCGGTGAATCGAATCTTCACGGGTGGGACGTTGATGCTCCTGTCCGGTCCGACACTGTTCGTTGGCGGATTCTTCTTCGAAACCGACCTGCAAGTACTCGGCATGCTCGCTGTGCTGGGTAGCATCGCGCTCGCGGGCACCGGAATGACATTGATCGGGCTCGCGGCCAAGCACCTCCGGCGCTTCGGAGGCCCGCTCGGTTCCAGCTTCCTGACCGCGTTGGGCGGCTTCGGCGCCAGCGTCCTGGTCTGGTTCGTGTCGATGGCCATGCTGATGTTCAACATTGCGGAAGGTTCCCTGGCCGGTGCGCTGAATCGCTTTGCAGGCATGGGGATGGTCTTCTTCACGGTCATGCTCGTGGCGGTCGTGATCGCGGGCCTGATACGCTGGGCCGCGGGGGCGTCGATACGTGACGAGTCATAGAAGTTTGCCGCGCCTGCGCGACCCGCGCTTCCCGGATCTGTGAGCGCTCCAATTCGAGACGGGCACCGCCGGAAGTGACCAGCACGATCGTCTCGCCCCCGGCCTCGGTTACGCGAGCGAAGAGCACCGAGCCGTCAGTCAATCGGATCTCGTAGAGCGCCTCCCCGACGGCAAGCGCCTCGACGTCCACTTCTTGGGCGACGGCAGGCGTCGCAGGAGCCGCGATCGCGATGAGAGCCATCACGAGCACGGCTCCCCACCCAAGCCCACGACACTTCAGCGCTGCTGCACATGACCGGACATTCATCGGCGCCTCACTGGCTCGTGATCCTTGGGGTCTACCCTCTGTGCTTCGACCAGTGGATCGTACCCTTTCCCAAAGCAAGTGCGCATACGTGCGATGACGTAGAAGGAGTGTCACAGATGACGTAGCACGCGCAAGTCGTCGATGTTGACCAGGCACTCTGGGTCGAGATGCCCGAGGATCGGTCGCGCAACCAGCCTGTCGCCGGTTCCGCGAGCATGCCCTAGATTGCGCCCCTCGTTCATACCATTGGCGGAGAAAAGCATCACAATGAGCAAGGCTCTCGAGGGCGTCCGAATCCTCGACATGACCCATGTCCAATCAGGACCTACGTGCACGCAGATTCTGGCGTGGTTCGGCGCCGACGTCATCAAGATCGAGCGCCCTGGCATCGGTGACATCACGCGAGGCCAGCTTCGCGACATACCCGACGTCGACAGCCTCTATTTCACCATGCTCAACGCGAACAAGCGCAGCGTCACCCTAAACCCCAAGACAGAGGCGGGAAAAAGGATCTTCACGAGGCTCATCGAAGAGTGCGACGTCATGGTCGAGAACTTCGCTCCGGGCGCAATCGACCGCATGGGGTTTCCTTGGGAGAAGATCCAGGAGATCAACCCTCGCATCATCTACGCCTCGGTCGACGGATTCGGACCCGGTCCGTACCAGGATTGCAAGGTCTACGAGAACGTGGCGCAGTGCACCGGGGGTGCGGCCTCGACGACGGGCCAGGTCGGCGGCGTCCCCACCGTGACCGGTGCGCAAATCGGTGACTCCGGAACCGGCATCCACCTCGTCGCGGGCATCCTCGCGGCGCTGTACCACCGGACGCACAGCGGCCGGGGCCAGCGCGTGACCTGCGCTATGCAAGATTCTGTGCTCAACCTCTGTCGCGTGAAAATGCGCGATCAGCAGCGCCTCACGCACGGCCCGCTCAGCGAGTATCCGCAGTACCCACACGGCGAATTTGGTGACGCCGTGCCTCGCGCCGGCAACGCCTCTGGTGGTGGTCAGCCTGGTTGGATCGTGAAGTGCAAAGGATGGGAGACCGACCCGGACGCCTACATCTACGTCATCACGCAGGCGCGGGTATTCTCGGACCTGGCGGAAGCGATCGGTCGCCCTGAGTGGAACGCGGACCCGGAGTGGAATACCGCCGACGCGCGCCTGGACAAGATCGACGAGATGTTCTCGGAGATCGAGAAATGGACGGTGAGCAAGGACAAGATGGAGGTCATGAACATCCTCAACCCGCTCAATGTCCCGTGCGGGCCGATCCTCTCCATGAAGGAGATCGCCGAGGAGCCGTCCCTGCGGGAAACCGGCACGATCGTCGAGGTCGATCATCCCGAACGCGGCAAGTACCTGACGATCGGGAACCCGATCAAGCTGTCGGACTCGGCAGCCGACGTCAGGCGTTCGCCGCTGCTCGGTGAGCACACCGTCGAGATCCTCAAGGATGTGCTCGGCATGAGTGACGATGACGTCGCTGATGCGCGCGAGCAGGGCGCGATCTGATGCCCAAGTACGACGTGCTCATCCTGGGGGCCTCCTATGGCTCCCTGGTCGGCACCAAGCTGCTGCTCGCGGGGCACTCGGTGACGTTGGTCTGCACAGAATCGACCGCGCAGCTGATCAACCAGGAGGGGACCGTCGTGCGGTTCCCCATCAGGGGTCGCGAGGAGCTGGTCGAGGTCGCTTCGCAGGGGCTCGAGGGCTCACTCGCCGCCAGCGTGCCCGCCGGGGTCGACCCCGCCGACTTCGACCTGGTCGTGCTGGGCATGCAGGAGTCGCAGTACGGCAGCCCGGGCGTTCGCGAGCTGATGGCTCGGATCGCGGCCTCGCGCACGCCGTGCCTGGCGATCATGAACATGCCACCTCTGCCCTACCTGGAGCGCATTCCCGGACTGTCGATCGAGCCGCTGAAGCGCTGCTTCGTAGACCCGGAAGTGTGGGACGGCTTCGAGCCCGGGCTGGTCACGATGGCGAGCCCGGATCCGCAGGCTTATCGCCAGCCGGGAGAGGCAAAGAATATTCTCCAAGTCGGCCTACCGACCAACTTCAAGGCGGCGCGCTTCGAGGCGGAAGAGCACACCGAAATGCTGCGCAATCTGGAAGCCGACATCGTGGATGCGCGCTTCGATCCCGGTGACGGGGCCCTCGAGATTCCGGTGAAGCTGCGCGTGCACGAATCACTCTTCGTGCCGCTAGCCAAGTGGCCCATGCTGCTCGCCGGGAACTACCGCTGCATCAAGCGCGACGAGATGATCCCCATCAGGGATGCCGTGCACGGCGATCTGGACGCGACCCGCGAGGCATACGCATGGGCTTGGGAGCTGTGCACGCGGCTGGGTGCCGCCGACGCTGATCTGGTGCCCTTCGAGAAGTACGCAAAAGCTGCGGAGGGTCTGGGCAAGCCGTCCTCTGCGGCGCGCGCGCTATTCGGCGGCGCCGAACACATCGAGCGCGTCGACTGCCTCATCCGGGAGATCGGGCGGCAACTTGATCTCGAGTCCAAGACCATGGACGAGGTCGTCACACTCGTAGACGACCGCCTAGCAAGAAACCGCAGCCAAGGCCCGACCAGCTAGTCGCTCGCGGACGCCTCCGCGTCTTTCGGCTGGCCAAAGTCGGCCCGTCCGCAAATCGACACCATCATGTCGTTGAAGGCCACCTCTAATTGCTTTAGATGCCGATCACTTTCCCGGAACCTCAGGCGGTGATCCAGGTTGCCTTCCTTTACCGCGTCGGAGGCACGCGTGATCAGGATCAACGGCCCCGCCGTCCGGTTGGTGGTGAAGATCGCCAGGCCTATGGCCGCGATCGCGAGTATGGGCACGCGGGCAGCGGCTGGGTGGTAACGGTCGCTATGTGGCTGATCGCAGCCGCGGTCGCCCTTTTCGCTTGGATGCGCCTGACCTAGACGAGCAGGCCGCTCCCGCCAACATCATCCCCGAATCATCTCCGCGACCGGAGTCCATATCCGCCAGAAGATCAGGATCAGGCTCATCCCGGTGAAGACGACGAAGCTGAACCAACCGAACCATTTTGCGAACGTCGACGGGTAGAACGTGCGGTCGCCCTTGGGGATGATCGTCAGGCAATAGTAAAAGTTCAGAAAGAAGATCACCGGCGCGATGAAGAACGCGAGCGCCGAGGCCACGAGCACGAGAAATACGGGGCGTTCGAGGCCCGCTACGATCGCGACGGAAGCGAACAGCGAGTAAAACATCGTGATTCGGTAGATGTTGTACTCGGAGTACCAAGTGCTCCGATGCTCCGGAGTCAGATCGTCCCGGGCAATGCCCTGCAACCTCGCAGTCTCGGGGAAGAGATTCCGGCAGCAGGCACCCACGATGCGCGGCCAGCCATCGAAGTAGTTGAAGGCGGTGGAGAAGGTTGCGGCAAAGGCGCCCAGCATGAAGACGACCATCATCTGGGGCCCGATGCTGCGCGTGAAGATCCCCGCGATCTCGCCCATGACGCCCCGCCCCTCGACCGCACTCGGGTACATCCACACCGCGGCCAGAAGCATGAAGATGCAGGCGAGGAAGAACGACACGACGTGCCCCGCTCTGAAGTCCCAGATCCCGATCTTGAACCAGCGCTGACAGTATTCGCGGGCACCTTCCGGGAGCTTCGAAGTGTCCACGGTGAGGTGGCTGCGGTTGGGCGCGAAGGGGTCGAAACGAGGGGCGAGGCCCATGTCCTCCATGCGTTCGCGAATCTTGCTCATGCCCTTCTTCTTGGCCTTGCCCCACTCCGACGCTTGCAGGGAGACATCCATGCCGGTCGGCAGAAGGCCGAGGAATGCAGCGATCACGAGCCACGAGCCGTCCGGGATCTCCACCATGAAGAAGTGCCCCATCTCGGAGATGGGCGCGGGCGCCACGACGTAGACCGCCAACACCGAGAGCACGAGGATTCCTGCCAGCAGCTTCGCAACCACCTCGACCGCTTGGTAGTTTCCTCGCAGGATGATCGCCACCGAGACCGCTCCGACGCCGATGCCATAGTGCGTGATGGTGAGTGGGAGGCCCGCCACCTCGGTGAAGACGTAGTAGAGCACGGCTGCTGCCGCGATGAGGCGCCCGGCTTGCCCGAGCGCGCACTGGATGAGCGTGGTGATGAGCACGTACCAGAGCGGCCACTTCTTCCACGCGGTCCCGTACGCCTCGATCATGCTCTTGCCGGTCGCGTTGGTGAAGCGGAAGGCCATCTCGAAGCCGTAGTACTTGAAGATGTACGCGACCGGGATGCACCACAGCAGCGCATACGCGAAACGCCCACCGGCGGCCGGTGCCGTGACCAGGTGGCTCGTGCCGATCCCGGTCATCATCAGAATGATGCCCGGTCCGAAGTGGCCCATGAGCCCCTTGAGGGTCAGATCCGGTTGCTCCAGATCGGAGAAAGCATCCGACAACTCCTGATCGGAGAAGGCATCCGGCTCGGAGGACTCCCGAAACGACTGGCTCCGGTCGCGGTCCATGAGGCGTTCCCTGGCGGTGGGGCTGCGCGCAACGGCGCGGGACGGGAACATGCTGCAGAGAGGCGGGCTCCCGCGCAATCCGCTTACTGCTCGGTGAGCCCTAGCTCCTGAATCATCTGCTCCCGCATGACGAACTTCTGGATCTTGCCGGTCACGGTCATCGGGAACGAGTCCACGATCCTCACGTAGTGCGGGATCTTGAAGTGGGCTATCTGTCCTTCGCAGAATTCCTGGATCTGCTCGGTCGTCACCGAAGCGCCATCGCGGAGCTTGATGCAAGCGCACAGCTGCTCGCCGAATCTCTCGTCGGGGACGCCGATGACCTGCACGTCCTCGATGCTGGGATGGCCATACAAGTACTCCTCGATCTCCCGCGGATACACGTTCTCGCCGCCCCGGATGACCATGTCCTTGATGCGGCCCACGATTTCGCAGTATCCCTCGGCGTCGATAGTCGCGAGATCCCCGGTGTGCATCCAACCCGCGGCATCGACGGCCTCGGCCGTACGCTCAGCGTCGCCCCAATACCCGAGCATGACCAGATACCCACGCGTGCACAGTTCGCCGGGCTCTCCCGGGGAAACGGTGCGACCCTCGCTGTCGATGACCTTGGCTTCCACGTGCGGGTGGATGCGCCCGACCGTGCCGACGCGCCGATCGAGCGGGTCGTCGGGCGCGGTCTGGAAGCTGACGGGGCTGGTCTCGGTCATGCCGTACGCGATGGCCACCTCCTCCATGTGCATGTCGCCAATCACCCGCTTCATCACCTCGCTGGGACACGGACTACCCGCCATGATGCCCGTGCGCAGCGAAGAGAGGTCGTAGGAAGCGAACTCCGGATGCTCCAGCTCCGCGATGAACATCGTGGGCACGCCGTACAACGTGGTGCAGCGCTCTTCGCTCACGGCCTCCAGCACGGCGCCGGGCTCGAAACCCTCGGACGGGTAGACCATCGTGGAGCCGTGCGTGATCGCCGCCAGGTTGCCGATGACCATGCCGAAGCAGTGATAGAGAGGGACCGGGATACAAATGCGGTCCTCGTGCGTGAGCTTCAGCGCTTCCCCGACGAAGTAGCCGTTGTTCAGGATGTTGTGGTGCGTGAGCGTCGCACCCTTCGGCATGCCCGTCGTGCCTGATGTGAATTGGATGTTGATGGCATCGTCGAACTGCAGCGTCTCCGCGAGCGCGCGCACGCGGCTCGCGTCCGCGGATGTGCCAGCATCCATGAGATCCTGGAAGCGAAGCATGCCCGCCTCCGTCTCGGCCCCGAGATGCACGACGAACTCCAGCGAGGGCAGCTTCTCGGACCTCAGTGCTCCGGCACCGGCGTCGTCGAGCTCCGGCGCGAGCGAGCGCAGCATGCTCAGGTAGTCGCTGGTCTTGAAGCTCGCTGCGGTAATGATTGCGCGGCACTCGACATTGTTGATGGCGTAAGCCAGCTCGGTGAGGCGATACGCCGGGTTGATGTTCACGAGGATGAGGCCGGCCTTGGCGGTCGCGAACTGCGTGATGGTCCATTCCGCATTGTTCGGCGACCACATGCCGACGCGATCGCCCGGCTCCAGTCCGAGCGACAACAGGCCCGCGGCACACCGGTCGACGCGTTCGCGAAGCTCCGCATAGCTCCACCGGATCGATTGGTGCCGGACCACGAGCGCTTCACGGTCCGAGTGCTGCTCCGCTGCGCGGTCGAGCTCCCGCCCGATCGTCGTGTCTAGGAACGGCGTGGAGGAAGCGCCATGCACGTAGCTCCGGTTCACCGTGGGGGCCAACTCCGAACCACGCGCGTACTCAGGATCGAGTCGAGCTGCGGGTACGTCCGCGTGAGGTATGTGCTGCCGATGGCGGAGATCGAGTCTTGCATGTCGCCCGGTTGACCGTACGCGCCGTACAGTCCGTCGACGACGTCCATGCCGGTATTGACGCGGCCGATCGGAGGGAAGCCGAGAACGCCCCCGGACGCGTAGTCGTCGAGCCGCGAATTGTCCGCGAGGTTGATGAAGAGCTGAAACGACCGCGTACGCCGGCCGGCCCTCGCGAAAGCCACGGTGCCGCGGGCGTTGCTGTCTACGACAGGCTCGTCGTCGATCCCCCTCTCCTGCCAGAGCGAGTCGAGCACGGGTTTTCCGGTGAGGCCCCACTGCGCGACGAATCCGGGCACGACGCGGTAGAAGCGGGCCCCCGCATAGAAGTCGTTGGCCATCAAGTAGTGGGCCCGGTCAACCGCGAGCGGCGACCACTCGCGGTACATCGTGATCTCGATGGGACCTTCGCTCGTCTCCATCGCGACTACGAACGAGTCGGGCGCGTGTGTGTTCAACTCCTCATAGCTAGGAGTCCAAATGGTGCTGCCCGGCATGCAGGCGGCGAGCGCTAGCACGAGTACCGAGAGAGAAGCTGCCGCCGACGTTCGCGGCCATGACTTCACCCTAATCTCTGCCTTCTTCACGATGCCCCACGCCGTGTTCGAGTCTTCCCGAGGGGACACGTTGACGGGCGGTGGCGCTGGCCGCCAGGGGCCGCCAATATCCCCGTCCTACACGCCTGTCCAACCCCCACAGTGAGGAATCGTGACGATGGATGGCGCAATCGTCGTGCGAGCGAACGGTGGAAGCGAAGTCCTCGAGTGGACTCAGTCCGATCCGGGCCAACCCGGTCCGGGTGAGGTGCTCATCCGCCATACCGCGGTGGGCCTCAACTATATCGATGTCTATCAACGGGAGGGGCTGTATCCGCTGGAGCTCCCGTTCACGCCTGGGATGGAAGGCGCCGGCCGCGTTGAAGCTGTCGGCGAGGGCGTTGCGGATCTCTCGCCGGGCGACGCGGTCGCCTACACGGGCAACGGCCCTGCAGGATCGTACCGCGAGGGGCGGGTTCTACCACGTTCGCGACTCGTGCCGCTTCCGGACGGGATCGACGAGCAGACCGCGGCGGCGATCATGCTCAAGGGCTGCACGGTGGAATACCTGGTTCGGCGCACCTTCCCCGTGCGCGAGGGTCATGTCGTGCTGCTGCACGCGGCCGCGGGAGGCGTGGGTCTCCTCGCCAGTCAGTGGTTGAAAGCGCTGGGCGCGACGGTCATCGGCACCGTCGGCTCCGAAGCCAAGGCTGAGCTCGCGCGCGCCAACGGGTGCCACCACACGATCCTGTACCGAGAGGAAGACGTCGCGGAACGCGTAAAGCAGATCACCGACGGCGCCGGCGTGCACGTCGTCTACGACTCGGTCGGCGCGGCGACCTTCGAAGGGTCGATCGCGTCCCTCCGACCACGCGGGATGATGGTCACGTATGGAAACGCGTCTGGGCCGGTTCCGCCGATACAGCCGCTGGTGCTGGCACAAGGCGGATCCCTTTTCCTGACCCGCCCGAAGCTCGGAGACTATTACACGTCCGCCGAGGAATCTGCCGACGGCTGCGCCGCGCTGTTCGACATGGTGACGTCCGGCAAGGTGCGCGCTCATATAGGGCAGACGTTTGCGCTCGAGCACGTCGCGGACGCGCACCGCGCGCTGGAAGCGCGCGAGACCGTGGGCTCCACGGTGCTCGTGGTCGGCTCATGAGGACGCTCGCATGCATCGCGATGGGTGTCGTGGCAGCCTCGAGCCTCATGCCGTCCGCCGCAGCGGCCCAGCAACCCACCGTCCACGTGCTCGAGGGCGGCCCGACAACGGTCGCGTGGGGCTACTACTGGTCAGAGGCTCCGCCGGTGCTTCGCATCGAGTCCGGTGACATCGTCGAGATGTCGACGTTCCTGACCTCGAGCCCCGACAGGCTGGAACGCGCCGGCATCCCGCCCGAGCAAGTCGAGCCGGCGATGCCTATCAGCTGATCAGCGTCGCGTGTGATCTGCGCATCACGCAGTTAGTGGACAGGAAGGTGGGGGTGCACGTAATGATCCCGAAATCGCTCTTCTAGAACACAACAGGCGACACCACCAGGTTCTCGATGAAGAACTCCATCATTCGGTCCGGGTTGATTCCCGAGTGTCCACGGTCCGGGCCCACCTGCACCTCGAAGCTCTTGCCGGCGCGTTGCAGCGCCGCGATGAGCTGCATGGTGTTCGTCGTGTGCACGTTGTTGTCTGCGGTTCCGTAGTAGAGCATCAGGCGTCCCCTCAGATCCGCGGCATACGTCATCGCCGAACCGGCGTCGTACCCGGCCGTATTGCCCTGAGGCGTCCACATGTAGCGCTCAGTGTAGATCGTATCGTAGTGACGCCAGTCGGTGACCGGGGACGCCGCAGACGCGGCGCGGAACGCGTCCGGGTGTCGAAGCAGGGCGAGCGCTGAGACGTAGCCTCCGTACGACGTTCCGAAGATGCCGACGCGGTTTCGGTCAAAATACGGTCGGCCCCAAAGCGACCGGATGCCGGCCGCCTGATCGTCGACCTCGACGACCCCCAGTTTCATGTAGATCGCGTCGAGGAACTCCTTGCCGCGACCTCCGGCGCTTCGTGAGTCCATCTGGACCACGAGGAAGCCGTACTCCGTGAACGGATGGGGCATCGTGAAGGTCTCGCGCGCTTCGTTCGAGCCTGGGCCCCCGTAGATCGATACCAGCACCGGATAACTCCGATTTGCGTCGAAGTTGGACGGCCTGTGCAGCATGCCGTGAAGCTGGGTCACGCCGTCTGCCGCCATGAACGTGAACATCTCGACGCGATTGAATCCCAACTCGTCGAAGCGCGAGAGATCGCTCGCCGCGATGTCAGCGACCTGACGCCCACCCGCATCGCGCACTACGGAGATCGGCGGCTGATCGTGCGTCTGGGCCACGTCAACGAAGTGCTCGCCGTCGGGCGAAAAAGTGATCGTGTGGTGGAACGCCGGATCGGTCAGCCGTTCGTCGTCGCTCCCATCCAGCCCGACGCGGTGCAGCTGCATCTTCATGTGGTTGTCACCACTGCGCGCCGTGTAGTACAGCACGCCCGCATCTTCGTCCACGCGCACGATGCTCCCAACCTCGAACGCGTGGTCGGTGATCGTCGCAATCTGCTCACCGGAAAGACTGTACAGGTAGAAGTTGCGGAAGCCGTCGCGTTCCGACGTCCAGATGAAGCGCTCCTCGTCCCCGAGGTAACGCATAGCAGGCGAGTTCTCCACCCAGCTAGCTGGCCACTGCTCCCGCACCACCACCCGACAGGCACCGGTGTCCGGATCACACGCCGTGAATTCGGTGATGTTTTGCCGGCGGTTGGCCCTGTTGAACGTGATCTCCAAGCCGTCCGGCGACCAACCGACCCGGTATACGTAGTGCCCCAGCGCGTCGTCCGTGAACGGCTGCCCATCCCGCACATCGATACGCGTGGCCGAGCCCGTCGCCACGTCGTAGACGAACAGGTCCACGACCGGATTGTCGACTCCAGCCTTTGGGTACGCCTCTACGTCGAGCGAGCTCTGGAGCTGCGTCTGGTCCATTTCGATGAAGAAGTCCGGCACCGGATTTTCGTCGAAGCGGTAGTAGGCGAGCTTCGAGGCGTCCGGCGACCACCACATGGCGGTGATCTGATTCAACTCCTCACCGTACACCCAGCTCGCGGTGCCGTATTTGATCCGATCCTCGACGCTACCATCACTCGTGATCGCCCGCTCCTCGCTTCCGTCCACGCGACTCACGTAGAGGTTGCTGTCGCGGTAGAATGCCTTGTACGTGCCATCCGGAGATTCGGCTTCAACGAACTGGCGCCCGCGCGCGCGGCCACCGCGCCTCCCCCGCCCACCGCTGGGCGGATCCAGATCAACCGACGACATGCCGGTCACGACGTCGAAGCGGTACGCCGTTCCGGCGTGTGCGTACTGGAAGCTCTTCCCGTCCTCCGCCCACACCGGGCGAACGGCCCCTGAAACGAGGGAGGGAGCCATCTGGGGAGCCATCTCCATGAAGCGGTCATACCCGGGCATGCCCTTCAGCCGGTCCTGGGCGCCGAGCGGAACCGTGAGCAAGGTCAGGCATGCAAGCACAGTTGCCACGGCTCGGCCGAGCGAGCCACGCGGGCCGGGGAAAATCTGGTGAAGCTTCGTCGTCATATGTGTCACAATCGAATGGATACAAGGTTGTGGGCAGGCCACCACTCTACTACGCCCGAGTCGTTCCAGCGATACTTGCTCAGAGCACTACGGGAGGGCAAGTGGCGACGGTTCGACACAGCGACAGCATCTTCATTCAACGCGCGGTTGCCGACGTTTTTGCCTACATGGACGACGTCCGCCTCGAGCATGAGTGGCAGCCCAATCTACGAGACGCGGAACAGGAGCCTCCGGGGGCCGCCGCTGTGGGCACGCGGCGCCACTACGTGACCGACTTCATGGGCCGACCGGTGAAGAACAGCTACGAAGTAAAGACGTACGAGCGGAACCAGCGCGTGGTACTCGAGTCGATGCCCGACTCGACGGTCACCGCAACCAACGAGGTTCTGTGGGCCAGCGAGGGCACCGGTACGCGCGTCACGATGTCGGTGGAGGGCAAGCCAAAGGGCGTATCGCGCTTCGTGCCGGGCGCCGTACTCGAGGCCGCGTTTCGCGACCAGATGAAGAAATCCCTGTCGCTGCTGAAGCAGCGCCTGGAGAGCGAGGCGTAGCCACAGACTACGTAAAGACGCCAATGCGTTTACGTAACGATTGCCTTGGCTCCCCCAGCGAACGGGTGTAGTTTCGCCCTAGTACTCGTGGTCGCTTTCCGATACGTAAGGAGTTGGCGAATGACTCGCTCAACACTGACGAAGTTCTTCGGACTCTCGCTTTTTGCTTTCCTGGCCTTCGCCGCGCCGACTGCGGCTCAGCAGACCATCTCTGGCCAGGTGGTCGATGCCGGGAACAACCAGCCTATCGCTGGCGCGCAAGTATCGGTGGTCGGCGGCTCTGGAGGTACTCTGAGCGATGCTCGAGGCAACTTCAGCGTCAACGTGCCGAGCGGACGATACTCCATCGCGATCCAGTTCATCGGCTTCGAAACGCAGCGAATCGATGGCGTCCAGGCTGGCGAAAACATCAGCATCTCATTGACTTCGACTGCGATCGCCCTCGCCCCCGTCAGCGTCACCGTGAATCGTAACCGCGGGCAGCGCTCGCTCGCTGCTCCAGCCATGGTCAACGTCGCGGACCCGGAGATGATCGAGAAGATCGCTGCACCGACGCCGATCGAGTACGTGAAGGGTATGCCTGGGGTGGACGTGGTGCAGACGGGCCTCACCCAGAGCAACACCGTGGCACGCGGATTCAATAACGTGTTCAGCGGCGCGCTACTGGTCTTGACGGACAACCGCTACGCCAGGGTGCCGTCGCTCAATCTCAACGCGTACAACATACTCGCCACGACGCCCCTCGACGTACAGAGCGTCGAGGTCGTGCTCGGACCGGCCGCGGCTCTCTACGGCCCGAACTCGGCCAGCGGCGTGATGCACATCATCACCAAGTCACCCTTCGACGAACAGGGAACCGCCCTCAGTATCGCGGGCGGTGGCCGCAGGATCCTCCAGGGCGTCGCCCGCCAGGCATGGGCCAACGACGACCAGACTGTCGGCTTCAAGGTCTCCGGGCAGTACTTCCGAGGTGACGACTTCAGCTACAGCGATCCCGCGGAGCAGGCTGCTGCAGCCGCGAACCCGGGCACCATCATCGGGCAACGAAACACCGAGGCCGAACGGTACAGCGTCGAAGCGCGGATGGACTTCCGCCCCTGGGACAACCCTGACGATGACATCATCTTCACGTACGGCCTCAGCGAGCTCATCAACTCGGTCGAGATGACTGGTATCGGGGCGAGTCAGGCCCAGAACTGGAAGTACCAGTTCGCACAGGCACGGCTGCGCAAGGGATCCCTCTTCGCACAAGCGTTCTGGAACGGCAGCGACGCAGGCAATACCTACCTGCTGCGAACGGGCGGAAAGATCGTGGACGAGTCCTCGATGTTCGCCGCCCAACTCCAGTACGACCTCACGCTCGGCGATAGGATCGACGCGGTCGTCGGTTACGACTACTCCAAGACCAACCCCGTTACGCTGGGTACGATCACCGGCAAGAACGAGGACATCGACCAGACCACCGAGATGGGCGCTTATCTGCAGACGACTACGAGGCTCAGCGACAGACTCGATTTCGTCGCCGCGCTGCGCGTGGACGACCACGAGCACCTCCAGGACCCCGTCGTCTCGCCACGTGCCGCCTTCGTCTTCGCCCCGAACGACCGGCACACGCTGCGCGCGACGTACAACCGCGCCTTCAGTACGCCGGGTACAAACGGCCTGTTCTTGGACATCGTAGCGGGTCGCATACCGATCCTGCCGACCGTCGGTTACAACATACGAGCCTCCGGCGTAGGGACGACGGGCTTTACGTTCAACAACACGTGCACTGGTGGAGTGAACAACTACTGCATGTACTCGCCGTTCGCGCCCGGCACACAGCTCCCGGCGACGGGAACGGTTCTCTGGGATAACGTCGTGGTACCATTGACGCTGACCGATCCTACACTGCTGGCAACGTTGCCGTTGTTCGGACTGACCCCGGAGTCCTTCGCGGCGATCATCGGCAATCCAGGGGCCGGCGACCTCACCTCTTACTTGCTGCGCTTCAACACGGGCGATTTGGCCTTCGACCCGGAGCGAGGTACCTCGACGGTCAATCAGCTCCTGCCAGGCATCCTCAACACGTACGAGCTCGGCTACAACGGGCTCATCGGCGGCAAGCTTCGCTTCTCGGCGTCCGGATATGTCACGAAGATCAACAACTTCACAGGCCCATTGAGGGTCGAAACGCCGAGCGTATTCTTGGACGGCTCTTCGGTTGCGGCATTCCTCGTCGGGCGCATGACGGCTGTTGGCATTCCGCTGTCTTATGCATCTCAGATCGCTCAAGGAATCGCGACCACCGCGGCGACGGTTCCCCTCGGGACGGTCGCCACTGACCAGCAGTCCGACTCCGACATCCTGATGACGTTCCGCCAGAATACCACCGACGACATAGACTTCTACGGAGCCGATTTCGGCTTCGAGTTCCATGCCACCGACCGAGTCACGTTGAACGGTTCCTACTCGCACGTGAGCGAGGAGTGCTTCGACTTCGACGGGGAGGCCGGCTGCGCCGGCCGGGACATCGCGCTGAACGCGCCGACCGACAAGGGTTCGTTCGGGGTCAGCTACGACAACAAGGTGGTCGGCACCTTCATTAGCGGCAGAGTGCGGGTCAGTGGTGCCTTCCCGATGAGCTCCGGCGTCTACCGGGGGCTGGTGGATGGCTATCAGGTACTCGACCTGAATATGGGCTACAGGGTCCCGGGATACACCGGCTTCATCGTGTCGCTCACCCTGAACAACGCGCTGAACAACCTGCACCAGGAATTCATCGGTGCGCCGTTCATGGGCCGGGTCGGCATGGTCAAGCTGCAGTACTCGTTCTAACCCGACGAAACCCTGGCGCGATCCCTGATCGCGCATCGCCCCGGCCAGGGATGCTCCTGGCCGGGGCGTTTTGTTGCCATGTTTCCCGATGCGAATCGTCAGCGGAAAGTTTGCGGGCCGACATTTGACGTCGCCCGGCAGAAGCGTGCGCCCCACGGCCGAAGGGGTGCGCGACCGACTGATCGGGCTCCTCGAGGCCGATCTCCCGGGCACGCGTGTCTTGGATTTGTTCGCAGGCTCTGGGGCAATCGGCTTGGAGGCGCTCTCCCGCGGCGCGCGCTACATCGACTTCGTCGAGAACGGTGCCGGTGCCCTGCACTCGCTCAAGGCCAACGTCGCCGCGCTGCGCGTCACAAAAAAGTGTCGAGTCTACAAGCGCGACGTGATCCCATTCATAGCCAAGCTCGACGCCGGCGCCTACGACGTGTGCTTCGCGGATCCACCCTACGGCTCGAGAAAACTCGATCTAGTAATCGAGCGCTGGCGGGAGGTCCCTTTCGCGGCACTGCTGGCCATCGAACACGCCAAGGACCACGACATCCCGATCAAGGGGAAGTCGTACGACTTCGAGGGTGAGACCCGAGTGACCGTGTTGCGCCGGAGGTGACGGACGCGCGCGACGTTCGGCGATGGCCTAACTCGGACTGCCAGGGCTGTTAGTTTCCCTCCGGCATCCGGCGCTGTCGGGGCCTGGCCCGGAACCTGAACAAGCGCGCAGCTGCGTGGAGATTCGCTGAGCACGACGGCATCCCTCGAACACGAGATCGGCCGGCGACGCACGTTCGCCATCATCAGCCATCCCGACGCCGGGAAGACGACCCTCACCGAGAAGCTGCTGCTCTTCGGAGGTGCCATTCATCTGGCCGGGTCCGTGAAGGCTCGCCGTGCCGCGCGCCACGCGACATCGGACTGGCTCCACATGGAGCAAGAACGCGGAATATCAATCACTTCGAGCGTGCTGCACTTCGACTACGCCGGATTCCGCATCAACCTGCTCGACACGCCGGGTCACCAAGACTTCTCAGAAGACACGTACCGGGCGCTGACCGCCGCTGACAGCGCCATCATGCTGCTCGACAACCGCAAGGGCGTTGAGAGCCAGACGCGAAAGCTATTCAATGTCTGCCAACGTCGGCGACTCCCCATCTTCACACTCGTCAACAAGTGCGACCGGGTCGGCGAGGACCCGCTCGGCATCATCGACGACGTGCAGAACGAGCTGGGCATCCGTGCTTTCGCGGCGACCTGGCCGATCCGCAAGGACGGACGGTTGATCGGCGTGTACGACCGCGCCGACCACCGGGTCGTTCTGTACACGAGCGCCGAAGACCACGGAGCCTCTCGCCCTGAATTCGTGGTTGTGGGGCTCGACGACGACCTGCTCGAGGAGAGGCTGGGCGCCGCCGGGCTCGCCCAGCTCTGCGACGAGATCGAGCTGTTGGACGTGGCTGGCGAACAGCCCGACCCGGAAGCCGTGGCAGCGGGCGAGGCGACGCCGGTGTTCTTCGGCAGCGCGCTGACGAACTTCGGAGTGGACGTGCTGCTCGAGCGCTTCCTCGCCGCCGCCCCACCACCGGTGCCCCGGGAGAGCACGCAAGGCGTGGTAGATCCCGTCGATGCGCCGTTCTCGGGCTTCGTGTTCAAAGTGCAAGCGAACATGGACCTCAAACACCGTGACCGCATCGCGTTTCTGCGTATCTGCTCCGGGCGCTTCGAGGCGGGAGTGGACGCAGTCGTATCGAGGACGGGAAAGACGCTGCGTCTCGTGCAACCGCAGGAGTTCATGGCGCGCGAGCGCACGCTCACGGACGACGCCGTAGCCGGCGACGTGGTGGGCTTGCACGACCGCGGCAGCCTGCGCGTGGGTGACACTGTCGCGATCGCCGGTGGCGTCGAGTACCCCGGCGTCCCGCGCTTTTCGCCCGAGCACTTCGCGCAAGTGAAGCTCGACGAAGCGATGCGTCGGAAGCAGCTCGACCGAGGGCTGAGCCACCTGGCCGAAGAGGGTACGATCCTGCTTCTCTTCGCTCCGTCATTGACCGGACCGGTGCCCATCGTCGGAGCCGTCGGTCGCCTCCAGTTCGACGTGCTCGTAGATCGCCTGGAGAGAGAGTACGGCGTGTCCATTCGGCTCGAGACCCTACCCTTCCACTGCGCGCGCTGGGTGACGGGCGACGAGTCGGAGATCAAGCAGCTCGGCTCAATGCACGGCCGTCGCTTGGTCGAGGACGTGGACCGCCTTCCCATGATCCTGTTCGACAACGAGTGGGTGCTGCAGCGCAGCGAGGGGCAGGCTGAAGACATTCGATTCCACGACGTACAGCCGAAGTCCAACGCCTGACGGAACAAAACGGGGTTCATCGTCGGTTCAACAGTGGCGGCTCGCCTCTCGACAGCACACATTGCTGCTGCCATTTCTATTGAGCCTCCATCCCGTACAGCGAAAAGGACACGACGGTGCTCATTACGCGTTACGAATTCCTCTCGATCATCGCACTCCCTCTGGGGGTCGGATTTACGCTGCAGGGCGGAGTCGGGACTGCGACACCCGTGGCCCCCGACCCGGTGAGCGCTCGAGTCCTCGACGTGAGTTTCGCTGACGACGTAGCGCCGATCCTCGACGCGAGCTGCATCAAGTGCCACGGAGGACTCCCCGACGGCGAGTCGATTCTCGAAGCCGGTTTGGATTTGAGGACTTACGAGTCCGTCATGAAGGGCTCCGAGTTCGGCAGCGTAGTCGAGGCCAGCAATGTCGACGACAGCCTGATCTTCTTGATGATCGAAGAGGGCGATATGCCGGAGGAAGCAGACCCGCTGTCCCCTGACGACATCGAGACCATCAAGACCTGGATCGCCGAGGGCGCGAAGAACAACTAGCCGAGGCGCGGAGGCTGCCGGGTATGGTGGTTGCGCCAAGGTCGGTAGTGGCGCGGCACAAACTCCGTCACGCAGTCACGTTCACGATCGCAGTCGCGGCGCACGCCATCACGCCTGCCACAGCCCATGCGCAGCGCCTAGAAGACCTCGCCCCTGGCGTGCGCCAATTCGTATCTGTCGAGTCGACGAGCGTGCTCATCGAACATGTGTTGCTCAACGACGGCACGGGGACGCCCGCGCGGGACGCTATGTCCGTGCTCATCGAGGACGGTCGCATCGCGGCGGTAGCCCCCAGCGGCCAGCTGCGCGCGCTGCTGGCGTTTGCGGACGGAGGGGGGCTGGCGCACAGCGGGTGAGGGCCCGTGGCCTCGTTGAACGGAACGGGGCCGAGGAGAAAACGCGGTTGAGGAGAACCCATGAGCCGATTAGCTTTTTCGGCTCCTGGGGCCTGTAGCTCAGTTGGTTAGAGCGCACGCCTGATAAGCGTGAGGTCGGTAGTTCAAATCTACCCAGGCCCACTTCCCGGAAGCCCTTGCCCCATCTGGCGTTACGCCGGTCGGGGCTTCGGTTATTACGCTAGTGCCGCTCATCTGCTCGCAGCAGTTGCTCTCAACTGGACGCCGTTTCGGCCCTGTTTTGGGTCCTCTCCGCCCACGTGTCTGGGGGCTGCGCCAACGGAACACCCACGTTCACTGCGCTGTCGCTCCGGTCGGCGGCGGAGGTCGCGCGCGGCGTGTAGGGTCGCAGAGGGGAAGTGAGCGCGCGGGGCATCCTCCGCCAACAGCGGCTGACCGCGAAGCCGACACGAAGACCAACTTGGATAGTTGCGTCGGTGAGCGTCGGTGGGTGACGACGCGGTCTTTGGCAAAGCTCGATCTGGCGGCCACTACGCCTCGTCGAGATCGCTTGCGCCATCTCCCTCGCCCGTCGGATACTGACCTCGGCTCGATCCCCTGCGAGGCTAGAGCACATCCGCAACGTCGCGCCGAAGGTGATCGTCAGCCCAAGGTGCGCCGAGACCCAGAGAATCGAATGAAATTCTTCAGCGCTGCAGCCTTGCTCATCATGACCGTCGCTTGCGACTCTCAGACCCCGCAGCCGGCACCGGAGCCGACATCGGCCGCACTGCCCGAGTGGGAAGTGGACCCGACGTGGCCACCGACGCTGCCCAACGACTGGATCCTCGGCGACATCAGAGGGCTCTTCGTTGATGAAAGCGACCACCTCTGGGTGGTTCACATGCCGTCGAGCCTAACCCGTCAGGAGATCGGGGCCGCCGAGGATCCACCGATTGCGGACTGTTGTTTTCCCGCTCCCCCGGTTCTCGAGCTGGATCCCGAGGGCAACGTCCTGCAAGCCTGGGGCGGTCCGGGCGAGGGCTATACCTGGTTTGACCAGGAGCACGGGATCTACCTCGATCACAACGGTTTCGTCTGGCTCGGCACGAGCAATGGATTCCACGTGATGAAGTTCACGAGGGACGGCAGCCACGTTCTCACCATCGGTGAGCCCGGCGTGAACATGGGCAGCAACGATCCGACTCATCTGGGCGGCCCGGCGAATTTCTTCGTGGAGCCCAGTACGAACGAGCTCTTCATCGCGGATGGATACCGCAACCGGCGCGTGGTGGTCTTCGATGCGGCGACCGGCGAATACCAGCGTCATTGGGGTGCGTACGGCCAGCCACCGGACGACACCTACCGATATGAGTATCCAGTCAGGTCCGACGACCCGCCACAGCAGTACTCCACGGTCCATGGCATCATCGGCTCGGAGGATGGCCTGGTCTATGTGTCCGACCGCCGGGGAAACCGCATTCAGGTCTTCCGCCAGAATGGCGAGTATCTGATGGAGCGGTTCGTCCTTCCAGAGACGGGCGGATCGGGGACGGGCTTTAGCCTTGGGCTGTCGAGGGATCCCGAACAGAGCTTGCTGTATCTGATCGATGGCACGAACGAACGTGTCTGGATGCTGCGGCGCGCCGACCTGGAGATCCTGGGCAGGTTTGGCAGGCCCGGTCGGCAGGCGGGCGAGTTCATCCGGGCACACATGGTGGTGCTCGACTCACGGGGCTACCTCTATACCGGAGAGGCGGGGAACGGTAGACGGATGCAGAGGTTCGAGCTGAAGACTCCCGGGTAGATCGCCGGTGCGCGCGCGGGGGCGGCGTTCACCGTCGCCGGGCGGGTCGCAGACAACG
>Ga0209445_1000242_pt1 | contig 31703 bp, 28 predicted proteins | sample MarorgKNORR_S2LV_4_FD_188223 | JGI IMG/M metagenome (GOLD analysis project Ga0209445, IMG submission 188223) | Marine microbial communities from the Southern Atlantic Ocean, analyzing organic carbon cycling - NADW_A/KNORR_S2/LV (SPAdes) (version 2) | ecosystem: Environmental > Aquatic > Marine >... | reverse complement strand
AGGTGTAGCAGCCGCTCAGAAGCAGAACCGCGGCGACCAGAAGCATCGACCCGAAGGCCGGAAAACGCCCGCTCAAAGGATCACCTCGATGACATCCGTGAGCGATTGGTTGTACTCGTACACGTAACGCCAAGGCACGTCCGGGAAGATGCCGCCGGAAATATCCAAGAGGCCACGCCCGTCGACATCGATGCGCACGTCGACCACGACCGTGTCCATGGGCGCGGTCTCGACCTGCACGAAGAACCGACGCTTCACCGCGATGTCGATAATCGTGTCGATCGGCAACACGTGCGTCACGGTATCGGAAGCAAAGACCTGGACCTGCGTGACGTTCAACTCGTCGACCCCGGCAATGAACTCCTGGGAGTAGATCACGGTTACGACCTGGCCGTCGCTGCCGCTCATGCGAAACGAGATATTCTCAGGCGTGTGGTCCTCCAAAATCTCGCACGCGACCACCGATGCGAGGACCGCCGCCACGGCGCCCGTTCTCCTGAGTGTGCTCATAATTCGAAATTGAAAGGCGGAAGAGGAAAAGGCGAGGCGCACCCGTACTAGGTACGGATGCGCCCACCTTCTTCTTACTGCTACTGCTGTTACTGCTACTGCTTAGCCAGCGATCCTATCAACCGGCGCAGCCCTGCCCGTTGAGGTTGCAGTTCGCGCGGATCTCGACGATCGTGATCGGCAGCATGTGACCCGGAGTCAGAATCGCATCCGAGGCCGAGTGCCACATCGGATCCGTGATACCCCACCGATACATATCGCCGAGACGTAGACCCATGAGGAACACGTTCATCCGGCGTGTGTGCATCAGCATCGCCGTATCGCTGACCGCGCCGCCGCTGTTGAACTCCACCTCACCGTCCAACGCGCGGATGGCATCGATCTGCGCCTCGAAAGCCGCCACGTTGCCATTCGCCAACGCGTCTTCGGCCACGATCAACCGCATCAAACGCTCGGAAGAGATCACCAGCGGCGGGTATTGATTCCCGGAAGTGAGGTAGTTCCCACCCTTCCACTGGTTCAGACGTTTGATGAGCGCGAGGTCCGCCACGCCCGATACCGGATCGTTCATAGCGATGCCATTGATGTCGTTCGACGCATCCACCGTGACCAACGAGAGATCGATCTGGTTCTCCTTCCGCTCGTTGACGTTCCAGCACATGTTGCAGGACATCGAGCCGGAAGAAAACTTCAGCTGGAACTGCCAGTCTCCTCCGGTGGCGCCGATCACGAAGTTCGCGTCGGCCAGGGAACTCGCGAACGTCAGCGCCCCACCAGCCGTCGCAGTGGGGTTCAGCGCGTTCCAGATCGTACGCGACATGGTCGCTCGCGCACGAACCGCCCTCGCACTGATCACGAGGTCGGTTTCACCGAGGGCCTGGAAACCGCTGACCGCCGCGTCCAGGTTCGAGATGGCTCTATCCAAAACCCCGGACATGGCCGCTGGACCCACGGGCGCGCCGTCGTCCATCTTGTTGGAGAACGTCATGTCCTCCTGAACCTCACCGGTCACCATCAGCATCATGCCGTTGTACAACTGCGCCCGCGCGAGATCCTTGGCGAACGCGCTGTTGTTGGCGGCATGCTCGCTCAGGATTTCAACCGCATTCTGCGCCATCCACACGCCCTGCCCAAGGGACGGGAAGGCGCCGTCGAGGAACTCGTTCTCCGGGTTCCCGACGTAGCCCTGATCGAGCTGACCCCAAGCGTCACGCGAACCGATCCAATACAGCTCATCGGAGGTGACGAGGTAGCCCTCCCAGACATCGGAAATCCCATTGCTGATTCGATTCAGCGAACCGTTGACGACGCCATTGGCGGCCGCCTCCAGCATGATCGACTCCTCCACCAGGCTGTTCGGGTTGGTTACGTCCAGCAGATTGCACCCCGACAGCGCAACCACTGCGGCCACCGCTATCGCGGGAGCTGTGATTCGATTCTTCATGATCGAGTCTCCCTTAGAAAGTGACACGGGTAGAAAAAGTCAACCGCCGCGGGATCGGAATCGCCCACCCCTCGGTCGAGTTCAGGAAGTTGCAGTTGAGCCCTCCGTTGCAACGCCCATTGACGTTCGTCTCGGGGTCCATGCCCGGATAGATACTGCCCGGCATCCACAGCTTCAGGTTGCGGGCGCCCAGGTTGACCGTAGCGGTGGACAAGCCCCAACCCTCGACGATGTCGGATGGTATCCGGTACGAGAGCGAGACCTCACGCAACCGGATCACGTTGGCATCGTAGATGCCGTTCATCCCGCTCATCGGCGCGAGGCCTTCGACCTCCCGGGCCCACGCGATAGCCGCGTCGAGCCGGGCCTGCGCACTGCTAGCCGGATTGTGAAGGATCGAACCCAGCTCAGCCGCGCGCGGCGTGTTGCGGCCGATGACCGGATTCGCCCGGCGGAACATACCGGACAGGTCCTGGACCTGGGAGCCGAACCTGTACTCGAACAGAGCACCGAGCTCGAAGTTGTCCAGGAAGGCCAGGTTGAAGCCGGCCGAACCAGCATAGTCCGGGGTCGGCTTGCCGAGGTGGGTGTCGAGCAGGCCCGCCCCGCAGTTGTGCGACGCATAGGCCCCCGAGGCCGTGCCGAAGTCCGAGTTTCCAACAGCGAGCGGCTTGAAGTTGCTCGGGTTACGCGGAACCGCGAAATACGCAAGCGCTTCAGCTGAGGTAGGCTCCGTGCACGAACCGTCGATGTTCAACGGAATCGCCACGTCGGCTACCTTCGAGCCGAAGAACGCGCCAGGCGCCCAGCCCTCGACCAGCCAAGCCCTATAACGCGGGTACGAGCCACCCGTCTTGAGCGGCGGAGCGCCACCCAAGCTAGTGACCTTTTCCGTCATATAAGCCGTATTGGCGAAAACGTTGAGCGAGAGGCCTTCCCGCTGCAGAAGCGCACCCTGAAGGGCGACCTCGACACCGGAGCCAATCATTTCACCGATGTTGACGAGCTGCCGCTGAGTAAATCCGCCCGTCACAGAGAACTGACGGGAGACCAACGCGTCCTTGACCGTGCGATCCCAGTACGTGACGTCCAGCGACCAGCGGTCATCGAACAAGCCCAGTTCCGCGCCGATTTCCCACTCGGTGGAGACCTCGGGCTTGAGAGTTTCGTTACCCAGGTTGCCCGGCCGCACACCCGCGCCCTCCTCGGAAGGCCCCGGCACATACGTCGTGAACTTTGCGAACGCATCCGGCTGCAGGCCGGACTTGCCGACGGCGGCCCGGATACGGAGCGTGGAGAACGTCGAATTCGTCCAGTCCAGTCCCTGGCTCGGCACGATCGAAATTGAAGCCTTCGGATAGAAGGCCGTCGTGAAATCCTCACCGAACGCGGAGTTCGCGTCCCAGCGGCCACCCACCGTCGTGAAGATCCAGTCGTTGTAGCCGACCTGGTCCTGCAGGTATCCGCCGAGCTGCGTGACCCGCGTCCAACTCTCAGACGTGCTCTGGTTGGCGAGCGCCGCGATCGTCTCCAGGCCCGGGCCCGGGAAGACGGAGCCACCACCACCCGCGCTCTGCCGCTGGCGTAGGAAGCCCTGGCCACCGAACAGGAAGGTGTTCTCGATGTTGGCGCCGAAAGTGGTGATGTGGGAACCCTTGAGGTCCGTCGTGATCTCCCGACTCCGGTCCTCCCGAACCGCGCGATCGCCATTGACGGAGTTGCCGCCGAAGCCGTCCACGTGCCAGGCGTACGGCCGCATGAAGACGCGGTCATCGGACGTGAAGTCGAGACCGAACGTAGCGTCGAAGCGCAAGCCGTCGGTCGGCGTGTAGGCGATGTTCGTGCTGCCCGCGAAGTGTGAGGAGTTCGACTTGTTGACCTGATACATGTTCTCACGCGTCGTCGCGAACGCAGGCGCCCCGTAGAAGTTCGATCCGGTGACTCCAGCCTCGGCCTGGGGAGTGGCCCTGCGCAGTTGCGTCATCAGCGCAGAGCTGAACACGCCGTAAATGTTGTTGCCGTTGTCGGGCGTGTGCTGCTCCATGTCGGAGAACAGCGTGTTCACGCCAATCCGGATCTTGCTGCTCGGAATGATCGTGAAGTTCGACGTGATGCCGACGCGACGGTTGGTGTCCTCCTCCGGGTCGAGGGACGGAAGCACCGGGTAGTTCTGCGCCGGATTATACGAACCGTCCTCGCCCGAAAAACGACCCGAAACGAAGTACTGGAACGACTCGACCCCACCCGAAACCGAAGCCGAATAGTTCTGAGCGATACCGGTCGTCAGCATCTCGGGAATGACTGCGTGAGTGAAAACCTCATAGGGACCAGGGGTAATGCCGAAGCGCTGCTGCATCCGGCTCGCGATCTCCGCGAGCTTCGCGGCATCGCCCGACCCGGTGCAGTCAGTCGACCCGCAATCCCTGCCAATGAAGTCCGCAATGGGAAGTATCCGGTCCGTCGGCACATTGAGAGCCGACCAGTCCGCCGTCAGGTTGAAGTTAGGGGCGCCCGCGCGCCCGCGTTTCGTGAAGATCTGGATGACGCCATTGGATGCCTCTGTGCCGTACAGCGTGGCAGCCGCTGCACCCTTGAGGATCTCGATGCGATCGATCGACTCCGGCGGGATGTCGTCGAGGCGGCTGGGGTTACCCGTGCCGCTCAAGCTCACTGCCGAACGATCGATACGAATGCCGTCGAGGTAGATGATCGGCTCGTTGAGCTGCGAGAGGCTCGAGGAGCCGCGAATGCGAATCCTCCCGCCCTCACCCGTCGAACCTGACGTGGGCAGAAGGACGACACCGGGCACACGAGCAGCGAGCATGTCACTGAACGTGCTGATCGGGTTGTCCTCGAGCCCCGCCGCGTCGACCACGGCGATGGTGTTACCGAGCTTACGCCTCTCGGTTGCGATGCCGGCACCCGTGACCACGATCTGGTCCAGCGCGATCGCGGTCTGGTCGAGCCCGAAGTCGGCAACGACCGACTCGCCGGCACTGACCGTCACCGTCAGGGAACCGGAACGATAGCCGACCATGTCGGCCGCGAGCGTTTGCTCGCCTGCCGGCACATTGAAGAGTAAGAAGCGACCCGCAGCGTTCGTCAGCGCACCGATACCGGTACCGCCGATGTACACCTGGACCGCCTCCAGCGGACGCCGCGACGCAGCATCCAGCACCGTACCTACGAGCGTGCCCGTCTCTTGGGCTGCTGCAGGGGTTGGTGCCCATCCGAGCATGAGAGCGAGGGCCAACACGAGCCCCCCTTTAAACATGCCGGACGTCAGACGTGCAGACAATGTGAACGTCATGTTCCTACTCCCGACTGATGTTGGAGTGTTGTGAACCACCCTTCTATCTATCTATAGAACTGCGTAGGAGCCGACTGCGCTCCGTAAGGGTGCAGAGTCATATGCAACAATAAGCCGACCCGGAAAGCACATTACGGGCGACCCGAAGACAAGCCCTACTCGTCCGCCGAGGAACCGAGTCCTACCTACAGGTCCACGCATCCACACCGGCGTACGGAGTCAACATAGGAGTACGGAGCGCAGCGGGCAACGCTCGCAAACACCTGTGTCACCCCTAATGCGTGGTGATAACTACCGCCCCGTTCCCCGCGATCGACCCGTACGCGAACTGGGCATCGATCGGGTTGAGGATCTCGATCCTCTGGATGATTTGCGGATCGAGCTGTATTAGGAACTGGCCCGGCTGCGCCATGTAGACGCCGTTGAAGATGACCGCCGCCGACCGACACCCCGCTCCTCCCGCCGACCTTCGGCTCACCTCCACGCACATAGCCGGCTCGCGAACCCCCGTGAAGTCATCTTGGATCAGCGTCTCCCGCACCCTGAGACCCGGCGCGGCCATGTTTTGCAGCAAGTCACCCGCGTGCCGTACTCGCACCAGAAGCGGTTCGATCTGGGCGCGGGTCATGACATCCCGCCGCCCGCCCACGTTGAGCGTCTCTGCGCCGAACCGACTCCGCGCCGTAACCACGAGCCCCTCGATCTCGAGTGCCCCGGTCGCCATACGCACCTCGATGCCGACGGTCTCCTCACTGAAGACGGTCACCGAGTCGGTGCGCGAGCCGTAGCCAAGGGACTGAGTCACAACCAGATGCCGGCCTGGAGGAAGATCCCCGAGGATGAACATGCCCACCGAGTCCGTAAGGGCCTGGCTACGCGTGCCCAGTACCGAGACCGAGGCGCCCACCAGCGGTGTCCCATTCTGGTAGTCGACGACCTTTCCCTGGAGCGTCCCCTCCTCGGACATCAACAGCATCAAGTCCTGGAGCGATGCGCCGCCGGCCGGGATGGCCAACTGCACGCTGCGGCCCGCGCTCATCCCGAACCTCGCCTGGAGTTTCACAGAACGACCGGCCGGCACCGAGCACATTCGGTAGTAGCCCCCGTCGTCGGTCCGCACCTCTAGGGTCGGTGGGTCACCGAAGCGGGGGTCGACTACCTCTGCCGTGACGATCACGTGCGGCATCGCCACCCCTGTAAGCGAATCCGTAACGATCCCCGAGATCGCGCCACGGTCGCCTCGGCGCTGCTCGGAGAGGCACCAACCCATGAGCAGAGTCCGCTCCGAGGGTACCGCCAACGCTATACGGACTGCACGATCCTGGGAGAAGGTGACCTGCAGCGAGGGGGCGCTGACCCCCAGTGATTGAAGCCTCGGATGAAAGAAGGAGACCCAGTGCTCTCCCGCTGGCACGTGATCCAACTCGAAGCTGCCGTCGGCTTCAGACGTCCCCATCGCCGACGTACCCATGACCACCACGCGGGCGCCAAACAAGGGGCTCATCGTCGTACTGTCGAAAACCGTCCCGCGCAGGACCGAACCGCTCTCCGTCGCCTGAGCAGAGAGATCGCCCATTCCGTAAAGCGCCGCCACGAAAGCGGCGGTCGTCAGCCAATGCCCCGACCCACTTCTCACATATCTCATAGCAACTCCTGCCCACCAATCCACATGAATATCGACCCGGACGTCCGGGGTTCCAACGCGGGACGCGTTCTGACCCGCGACCTGCTCGCGCATGTTGTACGGCTGCGGCCCCCTTTTGTTGCCCTCACCGAGAGTGTGGGACCCAGTAGATTCTCAGTCGCTCGAACAGTACAGCCCCTCCGCCGCCTTTGCCGACACAGTAATGCCGCGGATCATTGCCGAGCTGAGACCTTGATGCTCCATCTCGTTCAGGCCTGCGATGGTGCAGCCCCGCGGCGTCGTAACCCGGTCGATTTCGCCCTCGGGGTGTGAATCCTGCCTGAGGGCGAGCGCGGCGGCGCCTTTGGCGGTCTGGGCCGCGAGTAGCAGCGCCTCCTCCGGGTGAAAGCCAATCTCGATGCCCCCCTGTGAGGCTGCACGCACGCACCGGGGAAAAACGCCACACCGCAAGCGCACAGTGCGGTGGCTGGCACCATCATCTGCTCTTCGATCACGAGCGTTCGGCCGACGGCTTCGAAGAGCTCTGTCGCTTCCGCGAGCGCCGCGCCGTCGGAGCAGAGGCAGGTCATCGACTCGCCGATGGAGACCGCCGTGTTCGGCATCGCACGCACCACGGGCACATTAGCGCCTAGCGCGTCACGGATCTGTCTGATCGAGACCCCGGAAACTACAGAGATCACCCGATGCCGCCCTCCGTCCAGCCCCGGCCGGATCTCTTCGAGCAGCGCTTGCAGCTGCTGTGGCTGGACCGCCAGCACGAGCACGTCCGAGGCACTCACGGCGGTCGTATTGTCCGACCCGACGGGATGACCCGACTGGGCCAGGTCCTCGAGCTTGGCTGAGTCGCGCCGGGTGAGCGTGATCTCGGCGGCAGTGAAGAGCTGCGCGCGTACCCAACCGGTTGCCAACGCCCTCCCCAGATTGCCGACTCCGAGGATGGAGACCTTCGGCCGTTCGCTCACCGTAACTCCCGAAGCTTGATGTTGCGGTACCAGACGCGATCACCGTGCTCCTGGAGGCCGATATGGCCTCGATCGGCCTGACCGTATGCGGGCCACGCGCCGAACTTGCTGTTTTCAACCAGCTCGGTCCACTCGTCGCTGCGCAACTCGTACTCCACGACCTTGGTGCCGTTGAGCCAGTGCTCGACGTGCGTGCCGCGCACCAGAATGCGGACCTCGTTCCAGCTACCAACCGGCCTGACCACACGTCGAGCAGCCGGGTGAAGACCATAGTTGGAACCGGCGCTCGTGAGGGGGTCACGTCCGTCGCGGTGGCCGTCGTCGTCGAGCACCTGCATTTCGGGAGCACTGTGGTACACTTGCTGCTCGCCCTCCGCCGCTCGGTACAAGATCCCGCTGTTCCCGCCCGGCACGACCCTCCAATCGATCGACAGCTCGAAGTCGCCGAACTGAGCCTCCGTGATGAGGTCTCCACCCGGGCCGACGCGCGTGAGCAGACCTTCCTCGACGGCCCAGCCCCCGGGCAGGTCCGGACGGTTGTATCCGCGCCAGCCGTCCAGAGACTCACCATCGAAGAGAAGTTGCCAGCCGGCTTCGCGCTCCGCGTGACTGAGCGTGTTCATCTGCTGAGCCATACCGGGATACGCTAGCAACACGAGCGCGATCGTGGCCGCCCCAACTCGACGAATCACAGCGCCCATCCCTCGCGGTATTCGCGAACCAGGTATTCGTTCGCACGCTCCGAATTCGTCACCCTCATGTGCTTGGCGTCGTACTCGATCTTGAAGCCCTGGCCGGTGCGCAGCGCGACCAGCCCCAGTAGCATCACCTCGGTGAGCGGCGAGGCATAAGAGAACGGACAGGTAGCTTCACCCACTCCCTTGCAGGCGTTCGCCCAGTTCATCTCGTGGCTGTCCTCGATCCGCGTGTAGCTCTGCGGCACCTTGGCGGCTTCTTCGGCCAGCCCTTCCGGGAAGAGCCTTGGCCGCCGGCCATAGGTCTCGTGCATCAGCAGCCCGCGCTCACCCACGAAGATCACCCCGCCCTCTCGATTCAGGCGTACGTCAGAGGGGAGCTGCGGGGGTCGCTGTGGCATGAGGCCGCCGTCGTACCAGTGCATCGTCACAGGTGGCATGAGCCCACGCCGCGGGAACTCGTAGTGCACGGTGGTCGCCATCGGATACGAGACTGGGTCGTCGCTCGGGCCGCCCCACGGTGACGATGTCGATTCGATGGACGTCGGATAGCCCAGGTCGAGCGCCCAGTACGGGTGATCGATGAGGTGGGCGCCCATGTCGCCCAAGGCTCCGACGCCGAAGTCGACCCAGCCCCTCCAGTGGAAGGGGTGGTAGATGGGGTGGTACTGCACGTCGCGCGCCACCGGACCGAGGTACAGGTCCCAGTCGAGCTGCTTCGGGACCGGGAAGTCGCCCCAGAGCCCGGCCGCGTGGGCCGCGTCCACCGAGCCCGGCCACCACGAGCGATCCGGTGCATCGCGCTCGAAGTCCTCGGGGAACGGCGCGGGGCGCAATAGACCCTGCGACCAAATGGGGCGGTTCGTCCACACATGGACCTCGCGCACGTTCCCGATTACGCCGGCAGCGACCCACTCGTTGATGAGACGCGCATCGTCGCTGGAGTGCCCCTGGTTCCCCATCTGCGTTACGACGCCGGTCGATTCCGCCAACTCTTGGAGGACGCGAGCCTCGTGGACCGTGTAGGTGAGCGGCTTCTGCACATATACGTGCTTGCCCGCTCGCATCGCCGCAGCAGCGATCGCCGCGTGAGCATGATCCGGGGTCGCGATCAGGACCGCCTCGATGTCGCTTTGCTGCTCGAGCATGACGCGGAAGTCCGTGTACTTCGCCGCGCTCGCATACTGCTCCTTCCAGCGCAAGCCCTTTTCGCGCGGCGTGCCGTCGCCACTGTGGGTACGCTCCTCGACCTTGGCGGCCACCAGATCGTGGTCGAGATCACATACCGCCACGATGTTCTCCGAGCCGAATTCCTGCGCGTTCTCGCCACCCACCCCGCCGGCTCCCACTATGGCGATGTTGAGGGTGTCACTCGGCGTTTGATGGCCCACGCCACCGAGCACTCGACGCGGAACGATCATGGCGCCCATGGCGAGCTTCGAGCTGTTCGAGACGAAGTCCCGGCGGGTAATTTCGTCGGACACGGCCCCTCCCTGATTGAAGATGCAACCGACAAGATCGGTGGCCGGGAGTGGCAACGCTACCGCAGAGCTACCGTCGACGGTCACTTCAGGGGCCGCGAGCCACTTCTCCTGGTGCCACCCACGCCCTTGGATCCACTCCCCCGCAGGCGTGCTCTGCACCGCCTCGGCGACCATGGCGACGATCTCGTCCCAGGTCGTCGCCTGCGTGAGGTCCAGGATCATCTTGGACTGGCCCAGGCTGGTATAGTGCCCGTGGCCTTCGATGAAGCCCGGGATCACGAGACGACCGCCTAGCTCGACGACTCGAGTCGCATCCCCGACCAGCGCCTCGATCTCTTGGGTCGAGCCCACAGCGACAATCCGGTCCCCGCGAACGGCAATCGCCTCAGCCTGGGGCATCGCGGCATCGACGGTCACGATCTTTCCGTTCACGAGCACCAAGTCGGCCGGTACCGCGGCGTCCTGAGCGCAGCCCAGGAGAACCGTGAACTACAGAAGTGGGATGGCGCTCAGCGCCCTACGAACTAGCCGCACAAGAACTTCCCCCGACAAATTTTCCTGGACGGGAGTCAAATTGCCGCGCGCCCAGCACGGGCGCTACTCTGCGACACACGGCCGAGACGCTGGCGCCTTCATGGCGGAGCGTAGTAGAAGTAGACCCTTCAGAGGAATCACCGATGAGGGACCAATGAACCGTCAACGCTTCGTCCAGCTCTCGATCGGGGGGCTGGCTGGTGTGCATTCGCCGACATTGCCGCTCGCCGCCTGGGGCTCCCTCACGGGGCCCTTCCGGCAGGAGCTGACCGTAGACGCTGGGCGACTCGCGCGCAGCATGCGCATGCTCGCCACCTTCGGCGCCAACGATGCGGGCGGCATCGACCGCGTCGCCTTCAGCGACGCCAACGTGGAAGCTCTCGATTGGATCGCACGGCTACTCAGCGATGCGGGCTTTTCCACGGAAATCGACCTGGCCGGCAACCTCATCGCCCGGAAGGCCGGCACCGACTCCAGTCTGCTCCCGTTGATGTTCGGGTCGCACATCGACTCGGTGCCCGGCGGCGGCAACTACGACGGTCAGGTCGGATCCATGAGCTCGGTCGAGGTGGCGGCCACCTTCGCTGCCGCGGGCATCGTGACGCGCCACCCGCTCGAGATCGCGATTTTTTCCAACGAGGAGGGCGGCAAGACCGGTAGCCGCGCACTCGCCGGCGAAGTCGAGGCTTTCGAGCTCGATATCGAGACCGCATCGGGGCTGACGATCGGCGAAGGGCTGAAGCGGCTGGGCGGCGACCCTGACCGGCTCGGCGACGCACGCCGCGAGAGGGGCTCGCTCGCCGCGTTCCTGGAGTTGCACATCGAGCAGGGCGCAGTCCTGGACGCCGACGGCTTCGACATAGGCATCGTCGAAGGCATCGTGGGCATCATGCGTTGGGACGTGACCGTCGACGGCGTCACGAACCACGCCGGAACCACCCCGATGGACCGTCGCTCAGACGCGATGGTCGCCGCCGCCCGCTTCGTCGATCTCGTGCACCGGACAGCCCGGGAGGCACCGGGTCGCCAGGTGGCCACCGTGGGCCGGCTCACCGCCGAACCAGGCGTCCCCAACGTGATCCCCGGTCGAGTCACGCTCACGCTCGAGATCCGCGATCTTTCGATGGATGGCATCGAGCGACTATACGAAGCAATCCGTGAGCGATCCGAAAGCATCGCGGAGGAGTCGCGAACGGCGTTCTCCTTCGACCGATTCTATACGAGCCGAGCCGCGCCGACCGACGAGCGGATCCAGGCACGAGTCGCGAGCGCGGCGGCCGGGCTGGGGCTGTCTGCTCGCGCGATGCCTTCGGGCGCGGGCCACGACGCGCAAAGCATCGCGTTGCTGGCACCGGTCGGCATGATCTTCGTGCCGTCGATCGGGGGCATCAGCCACGCTCCCGAAGAGCACACCGCCCCGGGCGACGTCACGAATGGCGCCAACGTGCTGCTGCACACTCTGCTGGCGATCGACGAAACGGGGCTCTAGCCGCGCTAACCGCCCTCCTCGTCATATACGAAGAGGGAGTGTCCGATCACCAGGCATATGCTCCCGCCACCGCGACGAGCATGGCGGCGAGCAACGCCCCCACGAGGCGCGGACCAGCGAGCAACTCGGTCGCGTCGTTGCCGAGCCCGAAATGAAGCGCGCGAGCGTAGTCCCAGCGATGGTCGAACAGCCATTCCCGATCTTCTGCAGGCCGAACGGGATCCGCCGCCGCGGCAGCGATGCCATAGGCGTACATCATGAGCGGAGCCTGATCGGTGACCATGTTCCACCGCCCCTCTGTGACTCCCCTCAAGCCACCCGACACGAGAATGATCTCATCGAAAGTGGCTGAGGTGTGCCCGGCACTCAGGTGGGCGAGGACTCCGGCAGCGAGCGCGGCCACCGCGATGACGGTCAGGGCGGCGCGCCGGGAGACGGTCACGTCAGGATGCCACCGCCCTCGGGTCGTTTACGCGCTGGAGCAGGACCAGGCCGATGATGAAGAGAACGGCAATCAAGAGGAAGCCGGGACGCTGATTGCCACCGAACACAAGCGCGGCACCCCCGAATAGCAGCGGACCCAAGACAGACGACGACTTTCCGCACAGCGCGTAGAACCCGAACATCTCGGCCTCCTTGCCCTTGGGGATCAAGGCCGACATGAAGCTCCGGCTCGCGGACTGAACGGCGCCGAGACCAAGACCAACTACGACCGCCACTGCCCAAAACAGCGTTGGACTTTGGATGAAGAAGGCAGACACGCTGGCGGCGATCCACAACACGAGCACACCGTTCAGCACCTTCTTGGGCCCGTAGCTGTCTGTGGGCTTGGCGAGAGCGAATGCGCCCACGAGAGCGGAGATCTGAACGACCAGAAAGAGAATGATCGTGTCTTCGAACGTGAAGCCGAAGGTCTCCGTGGCGACGGTGCCGGCGCTCACGATGATCGTCAGCACCCCGTCGATATAGAAGAAAAAGGCGATCAGGAAATTCCGGAGCTCCTTGAGTTGCCATACCGCGCGCACGATTTCGGGAAAATTGGTGATCCCCCAACGGGCGGCCTGTGGCACGCTCATCTCCCCAGCTCGGTCGGGAGGTAGGTACAGGAAAGCCGGAAGCGAAAAGAGCAGGAAGAAGGCCGCCACCAGCAGCCACACGAGCTCGGTCCGACTGGTCGCGAACGGAAGCACCATCAGCAGGCCGAGCGCCGACCCTAGATACCCCACCCCGAATCCCAATCCTGAGATCCAGCCTTGCTTCTCGGGCGGGGCAATGTCGGGCAAGTAGGCGTTGTAGAAGACTAGAGCGCTCTCGAAGCCGACGTTGGCGATCACGAAGATCACGAAGCCCGCCACCACCATGCCGGGGCGGAGCGTGGTCATCAGCAACACCCCGACCAAGCAGATCACCGTGTAGGCGAGCATGAACTTCTTGCGCGCGCCGCCGCGATCGGCGATGGCGCCGAGCAACGGCGACGTGACCGCGACGATCAACGCGGAAACCGCCACACAGAGTCCCCACCACCACTGTCCCCGCCCGCCCTCGTTCCCGACGATCGTGCCTACGTAATAGATCGAAAAGACCGTGGTGGTGATCACCGCCGGGTACACCGAGTTCGCAAAGTCGAAGAGCGCCCACGCGCCGACCTGCTTCTTGTTCATGCAGACTCCCGGGGACGGAGAAGATGCCCGCAGGGTAGCGATCCGGCGCCACCTACGTCCAGCGGTCGAGCTTCCCACGCCGGTTAGGTTCCGCCGGTGAAAAACAGTTCTCCGTATGTGGTGGTCTTCACGCTCTGGCTTCTCGTCTTTTCGTCGGCGAGTCAGACGATGATCATTTCGCCGATCCTGCCCCAAATCGGGGACGACCTCGACATCGCGGACGCGGTCCTCGGCACTCTCGTGACGGCGTATTCGCTGATGGTGGGCCTATTTGCGATCCTGTCAGGCCCGGTCTCGGACAGAATCGGCCGGCGCCGGATCCTACTGGCGGGGTGCGGCGTGATGACCGTCGCCCTCGCGTCGCACGGGCTGGTCGACAGCTACTGGTCGTTCCTCGGGGTGAGGGTCTTCGCCGGAATGGCCGGCGGCGTGCTGAGTGGAGCCGCGGTCTCCTACATCGGCGACTACTTCCCGTACGACAGGCGCGGCTGGGCCGTGGGGTGGGTGATGAGCGGTGCTGCGTTCGGCCAGATCATCGGGATTCCGATGGGAATCGTGATGGCCGAGCGCTGGGGCTTCCACTCGCCCTTCTACCTATTCGCCATCACGATGGCGCTGACGCTGCCGCTTCTCTTCTTCGGCGTACCACAGCCACCGGTGAAGCGGACGTCCGAGCGGCTCACTGTAAGCGGAGCCTTTGCCGACTATGTCACACTCCTGAAACGACCGGAGGTAGCGTGGGCGGCCGTCGCCTACTTCGTCATGTTCTTCGGCGTTGCGGTCTTCGTGATCTATCTGCCCACCTGGCTCGAGCGCGATCTAGGGGCCTCCGGCGACCAGATCGCCCTGATGTTCCTAGTAGGAGGCATCGCCAACGTCGTAACAGGACCGCAAGCCGGGAAGCTCTCGGACCGCATCGGCCGGAAGGGGATCATCCTGCTCTCGTGCATAGGGCTCTCGGTGTTGATGCTCGGCACCGTGCCTCTGGTGACGAACATCACGATCGCCTACGTCTTCTTCTTCCTGACGATGGTGCTCGTCGCAATGCGAGTCAGTCCCTTCTCCGCCCTGCTGACCGGGCTGGTACGCGACGAGCGCCGGGGCTCTCTCATGAGCCTCGCGGTCGCTCTCGGTCAGCTCGGCTTCGCACTCGGGGGAGCCGTCTCAGGCCCGATGTTCGCCAGGGTCGGATATGCCTCCAACACGGTTCTCGGAGCTGTGTTCGTTCTCGGGATGGGGCTCGTCGTGTGGTTCTTCATCCCTGAGCCCAACTTGGAGGCCGCGCCAGCAACAGCGGATTGAGGAGCGCCCACCGTCGCCCTATCTTCCGGCCCCCATGGAAGGGTGGACCTATCCGGTCACACCCCGCGAACGTGCCGAAGCCCTCCGAGGAGGCTTGGTTGACCGCAGATTCTGGCGCGCCACTGCGCGTGCTCTTCGTCGAGGACGCGTTCGACCACGCCCTCCTCGTGAAGGCGTTTCTATCGGCCAGCGGCGGGTATGAGGTAACGCACACGCAGGACGGGGACCAAGCCGTCCGTTTGATCGAAGACCAAGAATGGGACCTGCTCATCACGGACCTGACTCTGCCGGGTGCGGACGGCTTCGAGGTGATTCGCGTGACGCGGGCCAAGAGCCCTGATCTTCCGATCCTCGCCACCACGGGCTATACCGAGCAGGAGTATCACGATCGGGCTACGAGCGCAGGTGCTCGCGAAGCCGCTCGACAAGGACGGGTTCCTCGAGGGCGTCAACGCCGGCCTGGGTGCAGAGGTCGAGCCGAGCCCGGCGCCCGGGAACATTCTCGCTGCAGAAGGCCTCGCTGGTGACGTCGAGATGGGGTGTGGAGGCACGCTGGTCCAGGCTGCCGCCGCAGGCCACACTGTCGTGGTCTTGCCGTTGAGCCAAGACGAGCTGGACGCCGCCGGCGCCGCACTCGAAACCTCCAAGGCCGCATGCCGCGTCTTGGGCATTCGTCTTGTGGTGGACAAGGCGGCGCTCGGAGACGCAACGCGTCGCATCGCCGTCATGCAGAAGGCCATAGCGGACCTGCAGCCAGCCGTGGTGTACGTGCCGTCGATGGACGATAGTCACCCGGCTCGCATGGATGCGTTCCGGGTCGCGAAGGCCGCCACCGGCGACGTTGCGACCGTGCTCGCCTATCAAACCGCGACAACCCGAATCGACTACCACCCGACGCACTTCGTCGACATCACCGACCAGATGGACACCAAATTGGAAGCGCTTTCACACTTCCAGTCGGCTAACAGCGTCCGACCGGACCTGCGCCCGGAGTTGGCGCACGCCTATGCTCACTACTGGGGTCGGCATGTACGCTTCAAAGAGGTCGAGGCGTTCGAGGTGATCCAGGGGAGCGTTTAGATGGAATTCGAGCGCGACATCATCGAGGTTCAGACGCAGATCGACAAACTGCTCGATCTGGCGGACCGAAAGGGCATCGACGTCACCGCCGAGGTGAAGTCTCTGACAGCCAAGCTCAACGAGCTCAAGGCGCAGACTTACAAGAACCTGCGGCCCATCGAGCAGGTTCAGGTCGCGCGTCATCCAAAGCGTCCCTATACGCTCGACTACATCGAACGGGTCTTCACGGATTGGATCGAGCTCCACGGAGACCGAGCCTTCCGTGATGACGAAGCGATCGTAGGTGGTTGGGCACGGCTGCGCGGGACGTCCGTCATGGTCATCGGCCACCAGAAGGGTCGAAACATGAAGGACAACCTGCGCCGCAACTTCGGAATGGCCCACCCGGAGGGTTACCGGAAGTCGCTTCGGCTCATGAAGCAGGCGGAAAAGTTCGGGCGGCCCGTGATTACGCTGCTCGACACCCCAGGGGCATATCCGGGTATTGGCGCCGAAGAGCGCGGACAGGCCGAAGCCATCGCGAGGAACCTGCGCGAGATGGCTAGCCTGCGCACTCCTCTCATCAGCCTCGTGATCGGTGAGGGTGGCTCGGGCGGGGCTCTGGCACTCGGTGTCACCGACCGCATTTTGATGCTCGAACACTCGGTATACTCCGTCATCTCCCCGGAGGGGTGCGCGGCGATTCTGTGGCGTTCCGCCGAGCACCGCGAAAAGGCTGCGACAGCCCTGCGGCTCACGTCCAAGGACCTGATGGAGCTGGAAATATGCGACGGAGTCATTGACGAGCCCCTGGGCGGCGCACACACCGACTGGGACACCACCGCCGAGCGCGTCGGTGACGCGCTGGAGCGTCACCTGAACGAGCTGAGTGCGCTATCCCCCGAGGCACTACTCGAGGGTCGGTGGGCCAAGTACGAGGCCATCGGCGTATGGTACGAGGCCTAGAGGAGCTGTCGAGAAATGACCGGCTTCGCTGAGATCCGCTTCAAGGGCACGCGCAAGGACTACTTCGCGTATGACGGTCTCGACCTGCGTCCTGGTCAGAACGTCATCGTCGAGGCCGATCGGGGTGAGGACATCGGTGAGGTCTCCGCGACCGGGGTCGTCGCCGAGAGGAAGTGCTCATCGTCGAACGGCGGTTGCGCCACGCCGGCGCCCGAACGCCGGGTGCTCCGCCTCGCCCGCCCGGACGAGGCCTCCCGGGCGCAGACGCTTCGCGCGGACGAGGATCGCGTGCGTTTGGAGGCACGGGCCCTGGTCGCGAAACACGAGCTCAAGATGAAGGTCACCGAGGCCGAGTGGCAGTTCGATCGCAACCAGCTGATCATCTACTTCACGGCGGACAAACGCGTCGACTTCCGGCAACTGGTGCGGGACTTGGCGCGCACATTCCGGACGCGCATCGAGCTCAAGCAGATAGGTGTGCGCGACGAGGCCGCGCTGCTCGGCGGTGTTGGACGTTGCGGCCGCGAGCTGTGCAGCTCGACCTGGCTGCCCGAGCTCAAGCCTGTCTCCCTCCAGCTCGCCAAGGACCAGGGCCTCTCGCTGAACCCCGCGCAGATCAGCGGCTGCTGCGGACGCCTCATGTGCTGCCTGATGTATGAGCACCGCACCTATGTCGAGGCGAGACGGCGGTTCCCCAGAGAGGGTCAGAAGATCCGCACCGCTACGGGGCACGAGCGAGTGGCCGCGATCGACATCTGGAACGACACGGTCTCGCTCGAGAACGACGAGGGTCAGCGGCGCACGATCTCGTTGGAAGAGTTGAAAGGAGAGGTGAGCCAGCCGCGGGAGAAGTCGACTTGACGCCCTCCCGGCGTTGGTACCTCACCACGCCCATCTACTATGCGTCCGGCGACCCTCACATCGGGCACGCCTACACGACCATCCTCGCAGACGTGCTCGCGCGCTTTGCACGACAGATCGGCACTACCGTCTTCTTTTTGACAGGCACGGACGAACACGGCCCCAAGATCCAGGACGAAGCCGAACGTCGGGGGATACAGCCGTTGGAGCTGTGCGACCTCATGGCCGGTGGCTTCTCGGCCGCCTGGACGAAGCTCGACATCTCCCACGACCGGTTCATCCGGACGACGGAAGACGAGCACAAGGCCGTCGTCACCGCATTCTTGCAGCGCCTATGGGACCGCGGCCAGATCTACAAAGCGGCCTACACGGGATGGTACTGCGTCTACGAGGAGAGGTTCTGGACGGAGAAGGACCTGGGCCCTGACAATACCTGCCCGGACTGCGGCCGAGGCGTCGATCGCGTGGAGGAGACCAACTACTTCTTCAAGATGAGCGAGTACCAAGAGGCCCTCATCGCGCATATCGAACAGAACCCCTACTGGATCGTTCCTGAAGAGCGTAAGAACGAGGTCCTGGGCTTCCTCCAGCAGCCGCTCGGCGACCTCTCGATCTCGAGACCGAAGTCGCGCGTCCATTGGGGCATCACGCTTCCGTTCGACGAAGACCACACTGCGTACGTGTGGGTCGACGCGCTGGCAAATTACCTTACGGCGTCCGGTGCGATCGACGCGACACAGCCCATCGGCGAACAGGGCTTCGAAGACTTGTCGGGCTCATGGTGGCCCTGTGACCTGCACCTGGTCGGCAAAGACATCATCACCATGCACGCCGTGTACTGGCCCACGCTCCTCATGGGCGTCGGCCTGCCGGTGCCGAAGCAGATCCTGGCGCACGGCTGGTGGGTGGTCGACGACACCAAGATGTCGAAGTCGATCGGGAACGTGATCGACCCGCTCGCGTTGAGCGACGAATTCGGCACCGACGCGGTACGATGGTTCCTCCTGCGCGAGATGCCCACCGGCGCAGATGCCTCGTACTCGATCGAGCGCTTCATGACCCGATACGGTGAGCTCGCGAACGTGCTCGGAAACCTCGCGAGTCGCGTGATCGCGATGGTTGACAAGTATCGCGACGGGGTGGTTCCGGATGCGCCAGGAACGGGGCTCGACGAGCAGATAAAGGCCACGTTCGAGACAGCTCGGGACGCGATGGCTCGGTACAAAGTGCATGAGGCACTCGCGGCCGCGATGGACCTGGCACGGGCCGCCAACGGCTACGTAGAGGACCGCGAACCCTGGTCGCAAGCCAAGGACTCGGGTGCAGCTGCAGAGTTGGACGAGACGCTCGCGAGCCTATGTCGGGTGCTCGCCGCTCTATGCGCGCTCTTCGAGCCTGTAGCCCCCAGTAAGATGGCTGAGCTGGCGACACGCCTAGGATTCGATGCGGTCCCGACGTTCGACGAAGCGCGCGCAGTCACGTTGGCCGGCCAGACCGTCTTGAAGGGCACCCCTCTGTTCCCACGTATGGACACAGCCTGATGTGTGGGCTGTCGAAGAGGACGTTCCGGCCGCGCCTTGACGACGCGCCTTCGCGGCCTAATTTTCCGTGCGGTAGGCCCCCTAACCACGTGAAATCGCTATACAAGGCGCCGAATGACCGGTGATCGGTGGACTTTCCTCGTTCTTCGCGGCGAGGACAGTCCGGTCAAGCAGTACTCCTTCTCCTCTCGCCTCTTTCGGGTCGCGATCGGGGGGGGCGTTATCGTCGCCCTACTTCTCGTGGGGTCCGCGCTGACCGTCGGTATTGATGCGTATTCGCGCGTCCAGACCAGCCGCTTCGAGGACCGTAACGAAGCGCTTCGAGTGGAGCTCCAGCAGTTCCAAGTCCGGATTGATCAACTAGAGGGCACGCTCGACCAGGTCGCGGCGAACGACACCCGCTTTCGTGGTATCGCCGGACTCGAATCGATCGATCCCGAAGTCCTGCAGGCAGGTGTCGGCGGGCCGGGGCTCGGTTCCCCCGAGAGCTACGGGCTCTCGGCCATAGACCCCGACGCCGGGAGGACGGCGTTCGCGATCTCGTACGACCTCAACGCTCTCGAGCGTCGGGCAGACCTGCTCTCGGCCAGTCTCGCCGAAGCAACGGACTCGGTGCTCGCGCATCGCGACCTGCTCGAGTCGACGCCGTCCATCCTCCCCACCGCCGGGGCCTACAGCAGCTCGTTCTCCGAGTCGCGCATGCACCCCATCCACAACCGCCTACTTCCGCACCCGGGCATCGACATCTCGACTGTAAAAGGCACTTCGATTTTGGCGGCGGCCAAGGGTCGAGTGGTCCGTTCCGCCTGGATCGTAGGGTACGGGCTCACCATCGAGATCGATCACGGCTTCGGATTCACGACGCTCTATGGGCACGCCTCGAAGCTCATGGCGCGAAGAGGCCTGGAAGTGAAGCGTGGGGACGTGATCGCGCAGGTGGGAAGCACTGGAATCGCCACCTCCGCACACCTGCACTATGAGGTCCGCGTGAACGGCGTCGCACAGAACCCCAAGAACTTCATCCTGCCCGAGCCGGTACTACGCTACTGAGCCGCTCGACCGACCTGTGTATGAGTACCCAGGGCGCCCTCGGGCGCCCTTTCTGTTGCCACTAGAGGATTGTTTCATGCGGGTTGTTTCGGCCATCACCCTTGTGTTGCTGCCGCTAGCACCCCTCGCGATACACGCCCAAGCTAGTGACGCGGCCTTCGCACCGGACACGATCGTGCAGATGCCTGACGGGCCCCGCGTCACCCTGCTGCACGCCGACGGCGGCGGGGTCGCTGCACTCAGGCTGTCCGTGCCATTCATCGAGAGTGCCGCGGAGGCGGGCGCCGGCCGGATGCTGGCCGTGCTCGCGGAGCAACGCATGGCGGGGCCTGCCCACCAGATAGGCGCCCGCGTCTCCGCGAGCCGGACGCCATGGGGCTTGGCGTATTCCGTGGAAGGCGCCGATGTCGACCTCGAGTACCTGACGTACCTGCTCCGGCTCGCCACCGCAGAGCCAAGGCCAGAACGCGGCGTGGTGGACGCCATCCGGGCCGAGCTCACGGTGGACTTGGAGCGCCAGGCTGAGTCCCCGGGCGATCGCTTGCTCTTCGACCTTCGCCGCGCAGCAGCGCCCGAGCTCACGCCATTGGCCGGATCGCCCGGTTCGCTCCGTCTACTCGACGAAGCGCGGCTACGAGCCGTGTGGCGGAAGAGCCACCAGAGCGCGTCGATGTCGCTCGTGGCAATGACGGCTGCGAGTCCACCGGCGCTTCTTGCGATGCTCGAGGCGATCGGTCTACCTGCCGACCGAATGGCCGATTCGCTGGCGACGCCAGACCCTCAAGAGACCGGCGCTAGCCCGCTTCTTCTGCGCAGCTGGTACGGAGAGGCCCTGGTCGATCACGCTCTGGCGGACCCGCACGCGGCCGTCGCCGCATACCTCATCTCGCAGAACATCGCTCGCTCGGGTACAGGTGTGGAGGTCGGCGTCCGCCTCTGGCAACTCCGTGACCGAACCTTGATCGTGGTCGCGGGAGCGGCCCGGAGCCGCCGCGCCGCCGCATCCATCAGAGAAGCAGTGCAAGCGGCGCTCGGCGACGCGGTGTCCTCGCTCGACGCATGCGTGATCGAAGATGCGGTGGATCGTGTGGGCCGTGAGTACCGGACTCGCGCCCGCAGCCCTGGTGGGCTCGTCGAACAAGTTGGACGCATGGCCGATAGCACGGGCGGTGCGTCGGACGCCCTGCAATATCTCGCCGGCTTGGCTCGCGTGACGGCCGCGAGTCTCTCCGAGTATCTCGACGGCCTGGGCCCGCCCTTTGTGGTGGAGCTGCTTCCGTGAGGGCTCCTCCCCCCTCGGTCGCTGCCGGAGGGCTGCTCGCGGCGTTGATCTGCGGCTGCGTTTCGTCCCTCACCGGCCAATCCACGCCCTACGCCGCAGTCAGCGTCGACAACGGAAGCCGAGCGACGCTCGTCGTCATCGGTGCCCGTCTGCCGGTCGGTTCGGTGCACGATGTGGTCGGGCTCGAGGGGACCGCGTGGCTGCTCGGCAAGACACTGGCCGCCCAGGCGAACGCCGCGCTGAGTGGGGATGCTGGCGTCACGGTCGATGTCGGCAGGTCGTCGACTCTGTTCACCCTATCCGCGCTGCCCGACGCCTGGGGGGTCGCATGGGCGATGCTCGAGCGTACGCTCTTCGATGCGACTCTCGACTCCACCTCCTTCGAACGCGAGCGGACCAGGCTCTCCGGTCAAGTACTCTTCCAGAGCGGCTCCCCTGCGTTGGACTCCGAAGGGCGCGTGGTGCAGCTCGTCTCGTCGCCGTCCAACCCATGGGCGCGGAGCCCGCGCGGCACACGCGCATCTCTCGATGCGCTGACGATTCACGACGCGCAACTTCTCCGTCGCAGTAAGTACTCCGCCACGTCTTCAGTGGTCGCGGCAGTGGGCTTGGGCGACAATGCGGTCCTGCGCGAGCACCCAGCCCAGCTCGTGAACTCTCCGCCCCAGGGGCCGGCGTGGACGGTCGGCACGCGGCTCGACGTCACGCAAGAAGTCACCAGCAGTTGGATCTCGGTCGCGTACCCGCTACAGGGGCCACTGTCTCGCACCGCGATGGAGTTCGTGGCACACCTTATCCGCTGGCGCCTGAGTCCGCTGCCACCGGACCCGGACCGATATGAAGTCGCAGTGCGCTTGGTGGATGCCCCCCTCGGTGTCGTGATCGTGGTGGATGGAGCAGTCGCTCCCGAGGCGTCCGAGCGCTTCGAGCAAGAGGTCGTGCGGGTCGTGTCCGACTTGGCGCTGGACCCACCTGCAGGCGATGTCTTCACATGGGACCGACGGCGCTTTCGCACAGCCCGACTCCTCACCGAAGCGACTCCCGAGCTCGCGGTGGCCAGGATCACGTCGGATCTCCTGCGTGATGGCAAGAGACGGGACCTGGCTGAGGACATGTGGGAGATCACGCCCGCGGCGGTCGCGGGGGCGTTGCTCGCGCTCGGCCAGCCCCGAGTCTTCAGGCTTGGTCCGGACCTCAGGTCACGCTGAGGGCAGCCGAGTGCCGCGCAATGCGGAGGAGGGCCTGGAAGCTTCTTGCTCGTCGAAGCTTGATGCATGTTTTCCCGCACGGTACCTTCGGGCGCTTGTTCCCTGAGTAAACTAGACGGACGGAGTTTTTTTATGAGGCGCAGCGCGCTCCCGTTTGCCATGAGCCTTCTCGTCGCCGCCGCAGCGTGCGGTCCGCAGCAGGTAGTAGTGACGATAGAGATCGACGTCGATGACCCCGATGGCGACGGCACCATCACGCGGGCCCTCTCCGACATCGAGGTTCGGCTTATTCCGTTTGATCGCGACGCGGTCTTCGACTCGATGACCACCGCGTTCGGTACGCCGGAGCCTGCGATCCCCGCAGCCCTGGTCGAGGCCCGAAATGAGGTTCGCGTGGCGCAGGAGGAGTGGCAGCAATCGCAGACTCGTTGGAATGCCATCCGGGACACGCTCCAGAAACTGAACACTGCCCTCGAGCAGTACAGCCGAGGAGAGTCTCGCTACACCGCTCTTTTCCGCGAGTGGACTGATTTCGACGAGGAACTAAGCGGTGTTGATCGGCAGATGACCCGCTCGTTCGATCGCTTTACGGAACTGCAACAGGGCACCATCCGCGCTTCGGACTCCGTTCGCATCCTCCAGGAGAACTGGGGAGACGAAGCCTTCGTCGGCCTGGGTGAGGTCTTCGACGCCTTGAGCGAGGCATCCGGCCTCGGCGAAGCGACCGACACCACCGACGCCAATGGCGTCGCGCGCAGAAACCTCCAAGTGAAGCCAGGCGTGTACTGGGTGCACGCGCGCTATGAGCTCGCATACATGGAGCTGTACTGGAACGTCATGGTCACCGTCGTGAAGGGCGAGCCTCATCAGGTGCGGCTGACTCGGGAGAATGCCGAAGAGCGTATCAAGCTCTAGACGCTTTCTAGTTAGCCTTCTAGGAGGCTCCCTAGCGGCGAGAAGTCCTTGAGCGTAGCGACAAAGACCAGCGTCTCACCGACGTTCGAGATCGACTCCGACGGCATTGGGTGGATCACGTTCGACGATCCCGAACGCAGCCTGAACGTTCTCGCCGAACCCGTCATGCGGCGCTTCGCAGAAATGCTCGACGATGCCCGTGCGGCCGGTCGAGAGGGCCAGGTAAAAGTGGTCGTGATCCGCAGTGGCAAGCCTGGTTCGTTCATCGTCGGGGCCGACGTAGATGAGATCGCCGCCATCGAGGATCCCTCGGAGGCCGAGCAAAAGATCCGGCTTGGTCAGGCGATCCTCAACGACGTGGAGACGCTGCCGGTGCCAACCGTCGCCGCCATCCATGGGACTTGCTTGGGCGGCGGCGTAGAGGTCGCGCTCGCGTGCACGCATCGCCTGCTGTCCGATGCCAAGAAGACGAAGATCGGGCTGCCCGAGGTCATGCTAGGCATTCTGCCCACATGGGGTGGCACGACCCGCCTGCCCCGGCTCGTCGGCCTGCAAGCCGCGCTCGACCTACTGCTCACCGGAAAGCAGATCGACGCGCGTAAGGCGCAGCGTATCGGCTTCGCCGCAGAGGTCTACCCCGAGCACATCTTCCAAGAGATGGTTGGGGACTTCGCGCAGAACGCTCCTGAGCGGCCACGTGCCGGTTCGCAGCGCAAGGCCAATTTGGTCACGCGCTTGCTCGACGGCACGGCGCTCGGCCGCAAGCTGGTTCTAAGGACTGCACGCAAGAGAGTCCTGTCGAGCACTGGCGGGCACTATCCGGCGCCGCTACGCATCTTGGACATCCTCGACAAACACCAAACTGGACCGCTCGAGCAGAGCCTGACCGCAGAAGCGAGTCTTGCCGCGGAATTGGTCGTATCCGCCGTCAGCAAGAACCTGGTCCACGTCTTCCACATGCGCGAAGCCGCACGGCGAGGGACCAGCGCCACGAGCGGCGATTCCACGCCCAGAACGGTGACTAACCTCGGCGTTCTCGGGGCCGGCATCATGGGCGGCGGCATCGCACAATTGGCTGCATACAACGACGTACGCGTGTACATGAAGGATATCCGCCACGACGCGGTCACGGGTGGCCTCCAGCACGCCCGCCAGCTCTTCGACAAGGCGGTCAAGCGTCGCAAGCTCTCGACACGGGAGGCGCGTCAGTGCATGGAGATCGTCACGGGCGGACTCGAATACCACGGCCTCTCCGCGGCGGAGCTCGTCGTGGAGGCCGTGGTCGAGCGCATGGACGTGAAGCGCGCGGTGCTTCGGGAGACCGAACAGAATGTGGACGCTGCGTGCGTGCTTGCGACGAACACTTCGTCGCTCTCCGTGGATGAGATGGCTGATGCGCTCGAGCGTCCCGAGCGGTTCTGCGGTATGCACTTCTTCAATCCGGTGCATCGCATGCCGCTCGTGGAGGTCATCCGAGGATCCGCGACGGACGCGGTGTCGATTGCTACCGTGTACGCCTTCGCGCTGAAGCTGGGCAAGATCCCGGTGGTCGTTGGTGACGGGCCAGGCTTCCTCGTGAACCGAATTCTGGGCCCCTACCTGAACGAGGCCGGCTTCCTTCTGGGAGACGGTGCAAGCGTTGGACAGATCGACGCCCAGGCGAAGCAGTTCGGCATGCCGATGGGCCCGCTGCGGCTCATCGACGAAGTGGGCATCGACGTCTCAGCGCACGCGGGCGCCGCCCTGCGCGAGGGTCTCGGAGATCGACTGACTCCTTCCCCCGCGCTGGTAGCGCTCGGAGAGACCGAGCGCCTCGGCAGGAAAGGCGGCCGTGGCTTCTATCTCTACGACCAAAAGGGGCGCGAGCGGGAGATCGACGAATCTGTGTACGCCGACTTGGGAGCATCCGTGCCCAAGGAGCGACGCAAATTTCGCGATCGGGACATTCGCGCTCGGCTCGTTGTACAGATGATCAATGAAGCCGCGCGAGCGCTAGACCAGGGCATCGTGCGCACCGCGGCGGAGGTCGACCTCGCGATGATCATGGGCACGGGCTTTCCACCGTTCCGCGGCGGACTACTGCGCTTCGCCGATTCGCTGCACCCGAAAGGAGTGCTCGACCGAACCCGCGAGCTCGAAACGAAGCATGGAGCGCGGTTCGAGCCGGCAGACCTTCTGGTCGAACTGGCGACGAGTGATCGCACGTTCTACGAGGCCTTCGGCACTTGATCGCGGGCGTCGTACCCTGCGCGGGCTCATCCTCTCGCATGGGCAAAGCAAAGGCACTGCTCAGCATCGGAGATTCTACCTTCGTTCAAGCCGTAGTCGATGCCTTGAGTTACGGCGGGTGCGAGCCCGTGCTCGCCATCGTGCCGGATGACCGGGTCGTTGCGGAAGCCGCTCGTGTCACGGGGGCGCGCGTGCTCACGAACGCCGATCCTGGTGAGGGGCCTATCACGTCGATGCGGCTCGCGTTGAGGGAACTGGGGGACTCGGTCGAGGGCGTGATCTACATGGCGGTCGACCATCCATGCGTGCGTGCTGAGACCATTGCGACGATAGTGGACGTTGCGCGCTCGACGGACGCGCCGCTGGTGATTCCCACGTACGAGGGCGAGCGCGGCCACCCGAGCTTTTTCCAGCAGAGTCTGTTCCTCGAGCTCATGGATCCCACGTTGGGCGGCGGAGCACGCACGGTCGTGCATAGACACTTGGCCCTCGCCGAGCTCGTCGCGGTACCTGACCCGGGAATCCGACTGGATATCGATACCCCGGCAGAATACGAAGCCATGCTCGCCGCCGGAATCGACGCGCCATGACATTGCACGCTGCGGACGCCGCCACGCTCTTGGTCGACACAGCCGAGGATGGCGGCAGCGCAGTGGTCGCGATCGTTGTCGGTGGGACATCGAACGCGCGAGACGCGGCCCGCATCGCATGGATCGTGGGCGCCGGCGCGGAGCCCACGGTACATGGATCGCTAGGTGCCGCCCCACTCGATGACGCGGCGATCGCTCTGATGAAGGAGGTCCTGGCTGACCCGAGGGGCTCCGATGGGCTACACGAACTCGACATCGACGACATCGTGCTCGAGCTCTATCTCGAAGTGCGCAGGCCCGTCCAGGAGCTGATCATTGTTGGAGCCGGGCACGTCGCTCAGCCACTGGCCCACATGGGCTCGTTGCTAGGCTTCCGAGTCTACGTGCTCGACGACCGCCCGGACTTCGCGACCCGCGAGCGCTTTCCGGACGCCGAGCACGTGTTCCAAGCCGACTTCGATGATCCGTTCAGGGACGTCGAGCTTCACGAGCGCTCGCACGTACTGCTGGTCACGCGCGGCCACAAGTACGACTATGCGTGCCTCGTGCGAGCGTTGCGTGTGGATTCGCCTCCCGCATACATCGGCATGATTGGGAGCCGGCGCCGTGTTCGCGCGACGTACGTGCAACTGCTCGAGGAAGGGTTTGATCGAGCACAATTGGATCGAATCCATGCGCCCGTCGGTCTCGATGTCGGCGCGGAGACGCCCGAAGAGATCGCGGTCTCGGTTGCGGCTGAACTGGTGAAGGTACGGAGGGGAGGCACGGGAGCCTCGCTCAAAGAGGTGGAACGTGTAGCGGAGCGCTTCTTCCCCGATGGAGACGAAGAGAGATGACGCACGACGACGACAAGTCCCTGACCGAAGCCCTGCAAGCGGCCCGCGAGGCAGGCCGACGCTGCGCGCTCGCTACCATCGTGGGCACAAAGGGCTCCACACCTCGCAAGGTGGGCGCTCGCATGATCGTGGACCCCGAGGTCGGCTTGGTCGGGACCGTCGGCGGTGGCTGCGGCGAAGCCGAAGTCATCGAGGCCGCGAAGGAGGTCCTAAAGACGGGTGTGCCTCGGCGCGTCAGGGTCGACCTCACGGACGACTTCGTGTCATGGAGCCCCGCGGTGTGCGGCGGCATCATGGACATCTTTCTCGAGGCGGTGGACGGCCACTCCCCAGGGTGACCGAGCGTCCCCGCGTCCGTATTCACTACCGGCGCCCACCCGATCGAGAGCAAATCTTCGATCAGATCGTGGTGCTGGAGCGCGACGACGTCATCGTGACGCTTTCGGAAACGATGGAGTTCGATCCGCCCATGCGCATCGAGAGTGACATCGTGCTTGAGACCGGCTCCTCGGTGGTTTGGTTCACATACCCCGGCGCGTGGCACGACGTCGGCCGCTTCCATCTCGCGGACGGCACATTCACCGGCTTCTACGCCAACGTGCTCACACCGCCCGAGATCGACGGGCGAGTCTGGCATACTACGGACCTGTACCTCGATGTCTGGGTCTCGGCGGACGGCACGGCCCGGCTTCTCGACGAGGACGAATTCGAGGAAGCCGTCGCTCGCGGTCTGCTGGACGAAGACACAGCGCGTCGGGCGCGCGAGGAGGCGGACCGGCTACTGGCTGAGGCTCGAGACGGCTTGTGGCCGCCCGTCGTGGTACGGGAGTGGACGCTGGAGCGTGCGAGTGCTGGCGCCTAGGCGTCGACCCGGTACGCGGCACACAGCCGAGCCACGTCGACATGAACTCGCTTGAGCACCGCTGGGTCTTCACGCAGGCAGTCGATCAGCCGGTCGTATCCTTCGAGCGACGCGGAGGGGATCTCGATCTCTTCGTGGTGATAGGAGCCTTCGTCGACCAAGACTAACCGCACCCTCGCGGTGCCCGCGCGCTTGCTCAACTAGCTACCCCCTCTCAGTCGCGCCACTTCAGGAATCGATGCCACGAAGATCAGTGCGATGATGATCGCGGAAGCGACGCAGTACTGACACCACGCCTGGATGACGAACGCCTCCAAGTATGTCAGGTAGGCGGAGAAGAGGCCGCCCCCCAGCGAACCCACCAACAAGAGCCCGCCGATCATGCGTGATTCTCGGTGCTTCGGTTGCAGACCCATGAAGGAAAGCGCCAGAAGCACGACGTAGCCCAGGACCCCGATGGCGGAGACGGGGACCGGTCCGAGTGTGGCATACCGGCTGGACTGAACGGTGGCACAATCGCCCACGCCACACACGATGGGGCCGCCCAGCCCCAGGTTGTGGCTGAAGAGGTAGAGCGCCACAAAGAAGCCCCCCGTCGCCAGCACCGCCACCACCATACGATTCATGGGCGGCGCGGCCACGGCCGCGCCGCCCACATCGTGTGCTTCCTCGCTCACGCTCGCTCCGGACGCGTCAGTTGGCCCCGCCGGCGTTCTCAGGGCTTCCGATCTTGTCCATCGCCTCTTGGATACCTTGGAAGGTCGCGCTGGGAACCTGCAAGAACTCCCCAGGCCTGCCCACCATGATCGTCGGCGTCGAATTAACGCGCGCCTCGTACCCCAAACGCATATTGGCAGTCACCAGGTCCGCGTGGCGATCGCTCTTCACGCACGCTTCGAACTCGTCGGCATCCAGACCCACGTCCTCTCCAAAGCCGAGGAAGTTGGCGATGGGGCTCGCCTCGAGCCGCCACGACGCCTGGTTCCGGAATAGCGCGTCATGATACTCCCAGAACTTGCCTTGATCCTGTGCGCAACGCGCGGTGCGCGCGGCGAGAAACGACGTCGGGTGAATCGTCGTGATCGGGAAGTCGTAAAAGACGAATTTGGCCTTCCCGGTCTCGACCAGCAGCAGCTCGACCTGAGGCTTCACGCTGAGCGCGAAACCCCCACAGCCCGGACACGCGTAGTCGCCGAACTCGATGATGGTGATCGGTGCGTCCTCGTCACCCTTCGTGACGCCTTGAGCGATTTCGGCCAATAGCGTCAAGTCGTCGAGCCCTTCGACCTCAACGGGCTCCATGGCCGCCGCACCCAGCGCCGAGCTGGTTACGGAGTAGCCGACGGCGCCAATTCCTACGATTGCCACGACGCCAAGGATCACATAGAACTTCGTCATGTCGGAGCCGCCCTGCTCGCGGGCCTTTCTCCGTTCGTCGCTTCTAGACACAGCCTACTCCGGTGCTGGACCGCGCGCGCAATGGCGGGCTCGGTATCATGTGCGAATGCGCCCGTCGCGCGGGCTCCCTACGTATGATGCGTTTGGGCCTTCAAGATGTTTCCCCGGGGGAGTGGGATCAAGCGATGAGGCGCGGCACCTTGGCTCAGGCCGTCAAAAGCGAAAGGACCTCGTCGGTAGCGGAAAGATCCTCGAGCACGTAGTCCGCACCCGTCTCCTCCAGCTGACGGAAACTGAAATGACCGGTTGCGACCGCAAGCGTACGTGTGCCCTCACGCTGCCCGCACGAAACGTCCCGAGGCGTGTCGCCCACCACGATCGCGTCGGCGGGCTCGATGGTCTCCCGCCAAGCACGCCGTGCACGCCCGAGCGCAATGGCCGGAAGCTCGTCCCGTTCCTCGTGGTCCGAGCCATAGCTACCGAGCTCGAAATAGTGCCACAATGCGGCTGACTTGAGCTTGAGCTCGGCCCCCCTCAGGATGTTGCCCGTGAGAAGTGCGACGCCGATGTCCTCGATCTCATCAAGCGCCGCCAGCAGCTCGGGCACACCGGGCAGGACGTTGACCGGACGGTCGACCAGTTGGTCCTCGAGCTTTTGGAGGTAACGAGCGAATAAGTCCGCCATGCGCGACTCGACCAGATCTTGGGCGTAGCCCGCACCATGCAGGAGCTCCCGCACGATCTGAGGATCGGTCTTGCCCGCGAAGCTCACGCCCTCGACGTCCCCGATCGTACTGAACGTCTCGAGCATCGCCTCGCAGAACGCATCCTTCGCGGGGCCACCTGAAATGAGCGTACCGTCGATGTCGAAGAGAACGACCCGGCGCACGCTCAGGCCAGGCCGGCGAGTAGGCTCGGCTCCAAGTTGCCGCCGCTGACCACCACTGCGACGGCCCTGCCCTCTACATCGACCGCCTTGGAGAGTAGCGCGGCGGTCGTCGCCGCTCCCGAGTATTCGACAACGAGTTTTCCGCGGCTCACGAGCCACGACGTGGCTTCCCGGATCGCGTCGTCGTCGACGGTAACGACATCTTCCATCAGCTCGCGCGCATGCTCGTACGTCAGCTCGCCGGCGATCACGGGCGCCAATCCGTCGGCGATCGTGTCGATGTCATCAAGTATCGCCGGATGGCCCTCGTCGAGCGCCTTACGCATCGAGGCAGCCCCTTTGGGCTCCACCCCGATGATCTGCGCGCTCGGCAAAAGCCTCTTCACCGCTGCCGCGATCCCGCTGGCGAGTCCTCCGCCTCCGATGGGGGCCAACACCAAATCGACATCAGGCCACTCGCGCGCGATCTCGAGGCCGACCGTTCCCTGCCCGGCGATGATATGGCGGTGGTCGAACGGTGGCACGATCACCAACCCTCGCTGCTCGGCGATCTCTTCCGCGCGTGCCATTCGCTCGACGGAGGTCGTGCCCTCGTATTCAATCTCCGCTCCGAGCCGCTCGACGCCGTCTCGCTTGACCTTGGGTGTAGTCGTGGGCATGACCACGACGACTTGTACGCCTCTAAGCTTGCCCGCGAGCGCGACGGCCTGGGCATGGTTGCCCGAGGAGTATGTGATGAGGCCCGACGAGACCTGATCGTCGGAGAGTTGGGACACGAAGTTGTGGGCGCCTCGGATCTTGAACGATCCCGCTCGTTGCAGGTTTTCACACTTGAGGCGTACCTGAGCGCCGGTGGCATCGGAGAGCGCGTCCGCCGGAAGCAGAGGGGTCGACACAGACACGCCAGCAAGACGACGCGCGGCGGCCTCGATCTCCGTCAGGCCAACGAGTCCCTCCCCCTGTACCAGGTCGCTCACTCCT
>Ga0209445_1000239_pt1 | contig 31944 bp, 28 predicted proteins | sample MarorgKNORR_S2LV_4_FD_188223 | JGI IMG/M metagenome (GOLD analysis project Ga0209445, IMG submission 188223) | Marine microbial communities from the Southern Atlantic Ocean, analyzing organic carbon cycling - NADW_A/KNORR_S2/LV (SPAdes) (version 2) | ecosystem: Environmental > Aquatic > Marine >... | reverse complement strand
TCCATTGGGTTAAAAGCACCGAAAAGTGAGCGCCCGGCGTCACGCTCTTTATGCCATTTGATGGTTCGTAACCAACGATTGCGGTATCGCACCTTGCCTTCGGCAATGACGAACTGGTGCAACATGCCATCCCCCGTGAACCAATGATGCTCTCCCCGCGGTGGGAATTGAGGGTCCGGGCCATTGCGGTAATATGCAACTTCAAGCGATCGTGGTAGCTCTCCCTCGATAACCAGGTCATCGATATCGGCCTCCATACGAATCGGTGCAAAATTACCTTGTAACTGGGGGTGTACCGGATAGGGTTGTGTCATTGCATCGCTCCTTTATTGGTGCGGTTGGAGAAATTCTCTCACCACACGATTGAATTTATCGGGTATCTCAAAATATGACGAGTGGCCAGCGTCACCGAGATTGACGAACGTCGCGCCGGGAACCATCGCTGCTCCAATTTCAACGACCCTCGATGGTACAACGACATCCTTATCCGCGGTGATGAACAACGTGGGCGTTTTGAAGGCCTTCATTTCGGCTAAATCGATTTGTTTACCGCGATTACGCAACCCGCCCAAACCGACACGCGAGAAGTCGAGGTTCATCGCACCAATGCAATTATAGAGGTGCGAAAGCGGCCGATTCTTCTCAGGCAGATCCAACGCAACGGCCCAACTGCCGAAGGGTTGGGTCGGTTGCGGCCGTATGTGTTCGCGGCGAACGTCGTCGATGGCCTCGCTACTTAGGCCGCCCACCGTATGGCTCATCACGAGTGCTGACACTCGATCCGGTTCGGATAGGGCGAAATCGAGTCCCGTTCGACCCCCCATCGATTGGCAACAAAGCGCCGTCCGACGAATCCCCTCCGCGTCGAGAACGGACCTCAAATCAGCAACGAATAGATCGGGATCAAAATCCTCGTCGCGGCATCGCGACCGTCCAAAAGCTCGATGGTCAAAGGTCACGATGTCGTAGTCATCGAAGAAAGAAGGAACCTGTTGCCACCAGCTTGCCGCGTTGCCACCAGCGCCGTGCGCAAACGTCAACCACGGCCGACTGTTTTCATCGTCTTCTCGATACACGTCGTAGTGGATATCAATGCCATCATTCGAGACAAAACTCATGCCAACCCCGGCCCCCTAGCCAATCGCAGGCCGCAAGACCCCGCTGAGTCGCTACGCATAGTTGATCCCATCTCCCGCCAAACCAACCTTAGATGTAGATCGAGAGCATTAAACATCACCAACAACCTCGCGCCCTGAGATCGTCGACTGGATACGCCGGATACATCGTCATGTCTTTGTAGATTGCGCATTTTTCGTCGTCGGTCAGATACTGATCTGCCCAGAGATTGAGGTGAACCGTGCGAATATCAATTGCAGCCGATTCCATGCGAATGCCACCATCCGGTTTAGCGTCGAACACCAGTTTTTGTTCACCATTCCAGAGCTCCCACCTGGGTAGGGTACCGTTTCGACCACGACCGGGATTGCCAGTGCGCGCGAACTGAGTCCAATAAGATCGAATCGAAGCTGAAAGTTCAATCCTTCCCTCGTTATTGGACTCATCGAAAAGCTCATCCGGCAAAAAGCCCATACGAAAGTTGCCAAAGACGAAGGGGATTTCCAATCCGTGGGCTGCGCCCATGATTTGCGGCCAATCCCGATCCGGAGTCGCACCCAGGTCATCCCAGTCGAATCGATAGGCGTATACCGGCCCCGTCGCCATATTCGCCACCTGATCGACCCCATCAAAGTTCAACCAGTGGGAGTAATAACGATTAAACGCTTCGTATCGCTGGGTATCGATTATTTGCGCTTTCGTGCCGGTCCATCGAACCAGAGACGTATCGTAGATCTGAAATAACTTCTGCTCGTCTCGATTCGCACCCACAAGCAACGGTTTCGCTGCTGCAGATCTTGGGGTCGCTGGCATCAATAGGCCGTCATAGACGACGCTCGGGATGTTGTACATCAAATTACTTTTGTCTCGATACGCTTCCAGGATCGTTTCGTTAGGCAATTGACGCAGCCACTCGCCGATTCCTTCGTCGTGGCCTGCTAGCTCTTCGCCCGCTTCTCGAGTTTGCACGCGCCCCTCACCGAGCAGGAGATCAATCACGATTTCGGTTGCGCTCGCGGGTGTTCCTGGCGGATCGCCGGACACGGTATTCGTGGCCTGCCCAGGATTCATATTCCAGAATCCACCACTTTGAACGATCGCCTTGTCGAACAAATTTTCGGCAGCGGGCGCCATGTATAGCGCCAGTACATTTTGTGCGCCCGCCGACTCGCCAAAGATCGTGATATTCAACGGATCCCCACCAAAGCCAGCGGCATTTCTACGCACCCACGCAAGCGCCGCCATGAGATCGTAAAGGGCAAAATGTCCGCTCGCGCCCTCGGGAATGACGGAAGGATGGTGAAACCATCCGAACGGGCCGACTCGGTAGTTGGTCACGATGACGACCACTCCATTTTCCGCGGCCAGTCTTGAGCCATCGTAGGCTCGAGACGATCCGCTCGTTTGGCCCCCCCCATATATCCAGAACATCACGGGTAGTCTTGCGTCGGGATCGGCTCCAACCGGTGCGTAAATATCGACGTACAGACAATCTTCCGACCCCACCACCGGTTTAGATCGAGAATCACCAGCGAGTTGAAGTGGAGGTTCACGAAAGTTGGTTGCGGCCAACGACCCCGCCCTCGAACGGGGCGGTTTCGGTACCATCCAACGCTCGGCAACGTCCGCAAACGGCACTCCCAACCACGCGATCGCACCCGGTCCCGATATCTTGCCTCGGACTGGGCCTTCCTCTGTCGATCGTTCGAGCACGATGTTTGTCACGGAATCATCCTCATGGGCACATCCACCAATTCCGATCAATAAAAGAACAACGATCAAATACACCGGAGCCACTGCTTTGCGCCTTGGGCGCCTACCCACTGGGTATGCATCAGAACGCTCGGTGACTATGATGAAGTCAATGACTAGGCCAAAGGTTTTCAACATTGAGCCCTGAATCCCACGCGATTGCCACCGCCCAGGCGTTCATTGACGCCTTTAATTCCCAGGACCACGAGCGACTCGCAGGAACGTTGAATTATCCCCATACCCGTTTGGCGTTGGGACGCTTCCGGAGCATCGACAGCGTCCAAGAGTCTGTTGCAGCGAGCGCTGCCGCCGAACCGCGTCTAGCCGACGAAGGCTGGCATCACAGCGTCATCGCAAAGATCGACCCGGTTCACGTCAGCGTCGACAAGGTCCATCTCGCGATGACGGTTGAGCGATGCCACAAAAACAGGCTGGTCTACAACACCTTCGATACATTGTGGATCGCGACGCTGGATGAGAACCACTGGGGGATCAAGTTTCGATCCAGCTTTCTACGGTGATGGATCCGGCAGTTCTGGTCGTTATTGGGTTGCGTTAATCTAGACCCATGCCTGGGATACACAATCAACGCGTGGCACGCATCGCCACCGAGAGTTTTGCTGATCTCCTCGGCATACAGTTGGTGAGCAACCAGCCCGACCACGTTGTCGTTCGCATGCCCTATCGGCCTGCGCTCGGCGTCGGTCGGATTCATGGAGGAGCCATCAGCGCCTTAATTGACGTTGCCGCCACGGCCTCGTTTTGGTCGGACCCCACCCTTAAAGAAACCGCGATGGGTGCAACGGTTGGCTTCACCGTGAATTTCCTGAAGCTTGCGGTCAATTCGGACTTAACCGCGAACGCAACGGTACGCCGCCGCGGAGGGACGCTCTGTACCGGCGATGTCTCAGTCACCAACGAGGCGGGGGATGAGGTCGCAATTGCGGTCGTAACGTACAAGTTGACGCAGTAATTCGGTCGACTGGATCAGCTGTCACGCACCATCTCGCGTCGTTCCCATCGATCGGTAAGACCCAGGAGCCCGGCAAATTCAGGCGGGTTGCGGCGCAATACTTCGGGGTCGATGCCTATATAACTTTCGATCGGTCGCACGTTTTGACGATTACAAGTTAGGTGCAGCACGACCCGTTCACCCGGAAGGGTGCGAGGACAATTACCATGCCACATAGCGCCATCCCACAATATGATCGAACCCGCCGGTGCGGCAACCGCAACCGCTTCCGATTCGCCTTCGCCACTTACCGGGTGCCGCCGCAAATGATGCGAACCCGGCACGAACCGTGTTGCGCCCGCGTCTTCCGTAAATTCGTCACAACAAAATATCGATGTTGCAATGACACTATGTCCAGGGAACGGTTGTTCGTATCCGTTCATATCGGCATGGATGGCGAAGGGTTTGGGCGTGGTCCGCTTAACCGATGCGGACACTTGGCTCACGATAAAGTTAGGGCCCAGTAGGAACTCGTACAACGTATTAAGCTTCTCTAGTTGGACCGCCTGTTCGAAAACGATCCCTTCATTGAGCAGGTTCGTTGGAAATCGACGGAAGCCCTTCATACGATGGTTGACTTGTAAAACGCTCTCGCGCAGCTCTTCGAAGAACGATAAAGGAGCCGCATCCCGGATCACGGTATAGCCATCAATCGATAAATCGGACACGTTGCCTTCGAGTTCCAATCCGTCGATTCGTTTCTTTAGGTTTTCTGTCTTCGCTCGCACCGCTTCCGCAGTGTTCATTTCCGCCATCCGAACATCACTTTACCAACATCCAACTACCGAAAAGATAAGCCTTGAAAGCTTCCCTCACAATAGGAAACAAACTACCGTGTCTCGCCCACACTGTGCGGTATTGACCAATGGCTGTCGCCTCTCGCGAAGTACACCTCATTGAACGTCCGGAAGGGCTTCCGGTCGCAACGCAGTTCGAGATCGTCGAAACGACGATCGACGATCCGGCCGAAGGTGAATTCTTAATCCGAAACCAATACATGTCCGTCGATCCTGCCATGCGACCAAGACTTTCCAACGGACAGCAGCCGCTTCACAAGCCTTTGGGGGCCGGCACCATTGGAGTTGTGACAGCGAGTCGGCATTCCGCCTTCGCCGAAGGCGACGTCGTACAGCACGGGTTGGGGTTTCGCGAATACGTCGTATCAGACGGTCGCGGAGTCAGCCGTCTCGACGCCGCTGGGTTCCCGCCAACTCTTTACATGCACGTGTTGGGACCGACTGGATTTACCGCATGGGGAGGAATGCTAATTACTGGCGAACTCAAGGATGGCGAAAATGTATTCGTTTCGGCTGCAGCCGGCGCAGTTGGTTCAGTCGCCGCACAAATTGCGCGGATCAAGGGCTGTTACGTCATCGGGAGCGCCGGCAGCAGCGAAAAGTGCGAATGGCTCGAGAACGAGCTCAGCATCGACGTCGCTATCAATTACAAGGAAGGCGTGCTCCGTAAGAATCTAAAAGCCGCAGCCACACAAGGTATCGACGTATATTTCGAAAATGTGGGTGGCGAACACTTGGACGCAGCGCTACCACGGATGAACGTCGGAGGGCGCATACCCGTGTGTGGAATGATCTCGGCGTACAACAATTTCGGCGCACGCTCAACGGGAGTCACGACGCTTTCGAATATGGTCTACCAGCGCATCACCATGCGCGGTTTCGTCGTCACTGATTTTGAGGAGAAACGCGAAAAATTCCTTGACGACATGCGCGGTTGGGTCGCAGACGGCCAAATGAAGTATCGCGAAACCGTGTTCGAGGGCATCGAACAAGCGGCCGACGCGCTCATTGGACTCTTTACCGGTGAAAATATCGGCAAGGCGCTGGTGAAGCTCGACTGAGACTCAGGACACGTCGGGAAAAGGATCGTCCATATTGTCCGGCAAGGGCACGTCGAACGCGTTGAGGGTTAACGAAACGAGGCAGTAGTACCCGACGACGCTGACGAGTTCAATCAAACCTTCCTCGTTCCAACTGGAAATCGCTCGTGCGTACGTTGCATCTGAGATGCGATGAGCGTCCATAAGCTCTGTGGCAACGGACCAGGCTAAGGATTGGGTGCCTTTCAAGACTGGATCGCGACCCAAGCGTATGTTTTCAATCGCAGCCGCGTCCACACCAGCGGCTCTGGCAAGACGGGCATGCGCCGCGAACTCAAATCTCGCTCGGTGGTGTGCGCCAACAACGCAAATGGCAACTTCTTTGACGTCCTCCGCGATCGAAGTCTCAAACCGAGCGACTCCGCCCAACGCTTGTACCGCCATTCCAATGCGTGGGGCCCTGACCCAGACTCCAAAAGGACCCACCAAACCAATCGGAGTTCCGCCACCACGCGGCCCGCTGTTAATTGCATCCAGGACTGCTAGCTGGTCTTCCGTTAACTGGTCGTGTGCAAGGACTTCAAGTCGGGGCATAAAAACTCCTGTTGGCGTTGATTTGTTAGTACGGTAAATAGCGCGGTCGGGCAAAAAACACCAGCGGCTGGGATATACCAACTGATAACACCGTTGCAGCGGTACTCTCTGACACCGACCGGCTAATCAGGCCGGCCCGTAACCGAAAGTCCGAGCCAATTAGCGTTTTTTTGCGAGGCTCGTATAGATCCTATCAATGAAGCCGAGTGATGCGGATTCCTCACCGTACCGATCGGTATAGTCCGCGGTCGGGTTGCTCGCCATTATGTCTTGGAGCGATTCGCCCGCATCCATCAGCGTTTTCACCCGGTCACGCACCGTGGTCAACATCGCGATGTAGTCGGCAAGAGCATCGGTATCGGTTATTTCGCCGTGTCCTGGGATCACGACCGCTCCCGGTTCAAGTTGATCCAACGTCTGTTGGCAAAAGGCAATCATGCCGTCGATGTCGCCACCGCTATCCGCATCAATAAAGGGGTAGCCGGTGTTGTTAAAAACATCGCCGAGGTGCACCGCGTTGTGGTTCCGGAAAAATACCGCAACGTCGCCCGTCGTGTGCGCCGGGCCGAAATGCATCAAGTCGATGCGTTCGTCGTTGTAATGGAATCGCATACCGTCATCAAAGGTAATACTGGGTAGCGCGTCAGGCGGATACGGATCCTGCCCATAACGGGTGACAACCAAATTAACCACGCCGCCCCTCGCCATATCGACCCGCGCATTCGACTGCGCGACGATTTGTGTTCCTGCCGGACCGAGCGCTAGGTTTCCTTGGGCATGATCAAAGTGCCAATGAGAGTTTATCGCGTAGTCAATCTGCGGACCTTCACGGCTGGCCCGCCTTGATCCCGCAAGGGTCGCAACCGCGTCGTTAATTTTATCCATCATCTCCGGGAACTGATCGTCGACGATCATGACGCCGTCGCTGCCAACGGAGACCGCGATATTTCCGCCAACACCGAATAGAACGAATAGGCCATCGCCGACTTTTTCGCTCCGTATTTCAGTAGCTTCAAAATCCCATCCAAACATGGGCATCAGTTCGTCTAGAGTCAAAGCTTGGTCGTCAGCGACGCAACCAATCCCCCAACAACCGATTAGCGCCGTTAAGAAAAATTTATTCATGCTTCCCCCGGAACTGTTGAAAAAATATTGTCCGCACCGAAAAGCAAAACTGAAAGGTTTCTCCGCGGGAGTCAAGACTCTCAAAGTTGCGTCATCGTATGGTGCATAATCTTCTGACAACAGACGAATGCGCCAGCACTCAACCCAAACGCTAAACCGCCCGGCAGGTTAGGACTCCAAGAACGTGAAATTAGGCCTGATAGCCGATACCCACATTCCAGGCACCACCAAAACGCTGTGGCCCCAAATCGTCCACGCGTTTAGCGAAGTTGACGGGATCCTCCACGCGGGAGATCTGTGGACGGTTGATGTAATCGACGAACTTGCGCAGCTCGCGCCAACGCATGTTGCCACAGGAAACGGCGACCTCGAACTCACCGACAAGCGCTTGAAGGAGACCTGGCAGCTCCAATTCGACAATGTAACGGTTGGTCTAGTCCACGAATTTCCGACCGCTCGAAGGCGGGCCGCCGATTATCTACTGCGCCGCAGAAATAGGCTATTTCGAGCGCCTCTACCAAACGTCATCGTATACGGGCACACGCACTACGACGAAATTCATCTCGTCGACCAACTAATGTGCGTGAACCCTGGTTCGCCAACGCTCCCAAGGAACCAAGATCTGCGGCACGGTACCATCGGTTTCCTTGAAATTGAGGGACGGCGCGCGACCGCCACAATCAGCCAGATCACCAGCGACGGGATAGAAACGATCCACGAGAAAACGACCGAATTCCCTTAACGTCAACTTGACTCGGCCTAAGCCCAATTCCTATCCAGAAATCTGTACTCGCTCTCGTGTAGACAAAGACGACCCGATACGCATAGTTCGTCGATTCCAATCCCACGCGATCGTCCCCATCACCACGTTGGTGAGAGCCGTGGCAGCAAATATCCCCGGGTACCCCCACACCCAATTCGCCAAAATGGCGATTGGAACGTACATAACGAAGGTCCTTAACAACGCGATAATCAGTGGTGGCGCGGGCCGGCCTAGCGCATTGAAGCAGGTGCTGGCGACCTGCATCACGCCCATGAACCCGATCGAAAGCGGCACGATCAGAAAAAACATTCGGGCCACCGCCCCCACGGTCTCGTTGTCATCGATGAGGCGGACAAAATAGTCACCCCCCAGAAATAACACGACAAACGTCACCAGCCCCCACGCAAGACAAAATCGGTTGCTCAACGAGAGCGCTTGTCGCGCTCGTTGGAACTGGCCTGCGCCCCAGTTTTGGCCTACGAAGGGGCCAACGGATGAAGATACGCCCCAGAGAACCATGTGCACCATGGTTTCTACGCGCATGGCAACGTTGTAGCCCGCCACGACTTCATGGCCGTGCGCCGCAAGGAGACGGGTAATAATGAGCATGGACACGGGCTGGATTAGGCCGCTCGCTGTGGCGGGTCCACCCACGTGAACAATCGCCGCGAACGACTGCCAGAACCCCTTCATCGAACGGCGGATCATGCGTGCCCTGACCAACAACGCCAGATAGATGCTGACGCTAAACACGCGGGACAACACGTACGCCCATGCAGCGCCCGCGATTCCTAACGCCGGTAGTCCAAACCACCCAAAGATCAACACCGGTCCGAAGGCCATCTGCAGGACCGAACCCGTCGTCATGACGATGCCCGGGCTTGCGGCTCGACCGGTTGCTCTCAGCAACGTCGACCCGACCATGGAGAGCATAAATAGCGGGAACCCCAACATGTATACCGTCAGATAATCGACCGCCATCTCACGAACTGCGCCCGTCGCTCCAAGCGCAGTAATCACGATTTCGGCATACCAGAAACCGAGCAATCCTATGACGCTACCGACGACAAGCACCAATAACTGCGCGTGGGTCACCAGCACGGCAGCGCGTTCACCGTCACCGCTTCCGACCGAACGAGCGATCACGGACGAAGCCCCCGTCCCAATCCCGCCGGCAAACGCAAACAACGTGATCGTTACCGGGAAAGCAAAACCAAGAGCAGCTAACGCTTCGGTACCAATCCATCCGAGATAGACGGCCTCAACCAAACGGGCAAAATTCATGCTCAACGATCCCATCGTAATGAAGGACCCTAACCGCAAGAGGTGGCGCCCGACGCTACCCTCGGTAAACGTTGCGCCTGTATGTCGATCGCTCATAGAGTTCTATTTTTCCCATCGCCGGTGCAACGGCGTAAATGAGGCACCATGGCAGAACAAGACACCGCGGCCCGTATTGAAGATCTTGAAACCAAATTAACCTTCCAAGAGGACACGATCCAGAAACTGAACGACGTCATTGTCACGTGCCAAACACGCGTGGACGAACACGACGCCATGATCCGCATGCTTATGGAACAAGTTCGAACGGCGGAACATATCATCAACCCGGAGGACGAACCTCCGCCACCCCATTACTGAGCCAAGCGTCTGATTATCATACGGGGAAACGCACGCCGGGTTGGCAAACCCCGCTGGACCGCAGAGAATCAACAATGAAAAAACCAACAAAGGAACCACCCCCTCCGATGAGTTATGCCGGTGACCGCATCATCCACGACGCCGACAGTCACCTGATGGAAATGCCCGATTTCCTGACGGCGCACGCAGATGCTTCGGTCCGAACCTCCCTTCCAAATCTTGGGCAAACCACAACGGGAATATTCGACCCGGGCGAGCACGTTGGATTAAAACGGCATTCGCCCGAAACCGTGGCGCGTCTGCTGGAGCTCGGCGATCAACTCACTCGAGGTCCGAAGTGGCACGACGCACTGGGTGCATTCAACGGCGAGGAAAGGGGACAGGCCCTCGACCTCTTGGGGTTTCAACGACAAGTGATCTTTTCGTCATTTTGCGGACGATTGATCTTTGGCGCCTCTGACGACGCCGTGAGTTACGGGGCTGCAACCGCTCATAATCGGGCCATGGCAGAGTTCGTCGGCGGCGATGCCCGGTTGATCGGCGTGGCCATGGTGCCATTACAGGATCCCGAACGCGCACTCAAAGAAATCGACGCCGCGCTTCATTTAGGTTTGGGCGCAGTTTGGATCAGTGCGGATCCTCCTGGGGGTCGATCGCCCGGACATCCTTTGCACGATCGTATTTGGGCTGCCCTCGAAGAGGCTCGTGTGCCGTTTATTCTGCACGTCGGAAGTGCACCGTTATCGATCGAGGAACCATGGATGAATGACGGTCGTCCGGACCGGACCACGGCCCGAGGGGGTGCAGAAGTCATTGGTTCGAAAGACCTGACGGTGATTCATCATGCAGCTCAGCGCTTTATTTCTACGCTCGTACTCGATGGAGTATTGGAACAATTCCCATCGCTCAAGGGCGGCGTGATCGAAATTGGTGCCGGCTGGGTACCGGATATGATTCGTCGCCTCGATTACGCAGCAGACATATGGTCTCGCTCTGAACCCCACTTGGCTGACATGTCCAGAACACCGGGGGAACAGATTCGAGAGCAACTCCGCTTTACACCCTACCCCTTCGAAAACGTGGAACAGCTCGTTAACGAGTCGTACCCCGAGTTGTATTTATTTTCGTCCGACTACCCTCATGCCGAAGGAGGTCGTGATCCGCTCGGTCGATTTGATCGCGCCACGGCATCTTTGAACGCAACCGACCGTGACCGCTTCTTTCGCACGAATTTTCTTGACCTGTATCCTCGAGATTAAGCCGTGAGTATGTTGAAGTTCGAGATCTCCGAATCGATTTACCAACGCGCGTTTGTCGCGTCGCAAGCCAAAGTAGAAACCAAGTATGTCCAGTCGAACCATTGAGTTAACCGAATCCCTTTATAACTACCTTCTTGAAACAGGTATTAAGGAATCGTCTATCGCCCGCGAGCTCCGTGTGAAAACGCAGGAGTCCACGCCCTGGCACAGGATGCAGATCTCTCCAGAACAGGGAGCCTTTATGGCGCTTTTGGTACGCCTAATCGGTGCAAAAAAAACTATCGAGGTAGGCACATTTACCGGATACAGTGCGCTTGTGGTGGCAGAAGCCCTGCCCGAAGACGGTCGCATCACCGCATGTGACGTCTCGGAAGAATGGACATCGATCGCCCGCGCTTTCTGGGAACGGGCGGAGTTACAAGGGAAAATCGACTTGCACCTGCGACCTGCCACCGAAACGCTCGACGAACTTATCGATCAAGGCGGAGCGGATTCTTTCGACTTTGCTTTTATCGACGCCGACAAGGCCAACTACGATGAATACTATGAGCGATGTCTCGTTCTGTTACGACCAGGCGGATTGGTTGGAATCGATAACGTTCTCTGGGGAGGTCGTGTCGCTGACGATACCGACGACGACGATACCCGAGCGATCAGAACGTTAAACGAGAAAGTGCGGTCCGACAAACGAGTGTGGGCGACAATCCTCCCGATTGGCGATGGTCTCACCCTAGCGATCAAGCAATAGGCACTTAAGCACTTAAACGCAGATTTTCGGAACGCAGAGCACCGGGATCGCCTGACCAGGGAATCGGGATTTCCCCTTGAGCCGTGACTCGGTGGCCGCGTCTTTCGTGAGGCCAATAGTCCCAGACTGCGTGATGCTGTACGCATCGATTATCCCAAACCGCGATCGCATTCTCAGACCAAACGAAACGGCATTGGAACGCGACCTGCTCGGCGTGGTCTAACAAAAATCCAAAGAGCGCGCTTGCTTCCAAACGCGGGAGGCCATTAATTCGTTCGGTAAATTCGCGGTTAACGTACAGGGCCGGTCGGTGGCTATCGGGGTGTTCCCGTACCAAAGGATGGTCAGCTTCGGGCCAACTGACCTCGCCCGGTTTGTCGAATCGAAATAAACGTCGATAGGCATCTTCGCCCGAGTGGTGCGCGGTCAAACCATCCAACAAGGTTTTCATCCGTTCCGACAAAGCGTCGTACGCCGCATTCATGCTCGAGAACAAGGTATCTCCACCGCTCGGTGGAATTTCATGCAACTGCAACGTCGTCATTGAGGGCGGAGCTTCGTCACAGGAAACATCGGAATGCCAGCGATTGCCGGCTGCCACATCGGTCTCTCGCGTCGTTCGTATTTTCATAAGCCCAGGGTATTCGGCCGCGACGCCCCGCGACGCGGGGTGCACATGTACGGGTCCGAACCGACCGGCAAAAGCAATCTGTTGTTCTGGCGAAAGTCTCGGTTGATCTCTGAAGAAAATAACACCATGGGCAACCGATGCTTGGTGAATTTCCCCAAATTGTTGATCGGTCAAATTCGCCAAATCGGCGCCCCAAATTTCGGCGCCTATAATCGGGTTTAACGGACGTATATCGATCGTCATGGCCGTCGCAATCCTCCGCCTTGATGGCTACATACCTGTAGAGTGGCACGTTGGTAGAGCAGGTCAATGGGCGAATTTGAACCGTGCTGTCGCATCAAGGGCTCAAAAACATTCGCCAACACTTATCGATTAGCCATCAAATCAGCAAGCCATGAGGCGTCGATTGCGCCTAACTAGTACAATGCGCGGTTTTTCGCGCGCCGTATGCCCGTGCCGCTGCGTTACGAAGGATCTATTACGTATGTATCGTCGAGTAGTACTGTGCGGATTGTTCGCCATGATTGGTTCGTTGCCTATTCAGGCGGAGCCCGGCGTCGCCATCGCTGGCAGTTTCCGCCAGTTAGACAATGCGCTCTCTGCGCAGCAGGCATTGCAGACCAAACTTGGTGTCCGAATGCAGGTTGCGGAAACCGAAGTAAACGCGCAGCGATGGTTTCGTGTCCAAGCGTCCTCCAGCGATGCGCGAGCGTTGGTGGCGAAAATGTTACAGATAGGAATTGAAGGTGCGTTTTTTCAGCCGACCGCACGCGCCCTGGTCGATTCGGACAGAGATCTCGCGACTTCAGCAATGACGATAACCCCCCGGCCGAGTTATACGGCCCCACGCGACAGTCTTCATATCTCAAATGCTCCCGCACGATCTGGATCGGGACCGCAGGAAATTAAAGGCGTGCTCAACGGCATGCCCATGCACTATATCCCGCTTAAAACACGCCCCCACGCCACAACCAACGTCACTGTGGATGGCGTGGTGGATGAGGCCATTTGGAGCCAGATCCCCCACTACGACAACATGCGGGTGGCAATACCCGGAACCGGGGAGCCCGCGAACTACCCTACCGAAATCCGTTTGCTCGCGACCGAGCGCGGTCTCTACGTCAGCGCCGTCTTGTACCAACCCGTAGATAGTCTTGTCAGTAGCTTAAGTGAGCGAGACGAGTTTATTGATCGCGACAATTTTGGTGTGACCCTCGATACCACCGGCAATGCGCTTTTTGGTTACTGGTTCATGATGGGTCTTGGAGGATCCAAGGGAGACGGGAAGGTCCTGCCGGAAAGAAGATATTCGAGGTCCTGGGACGGCCCGTGGTTGGGCAAAACCTCGACTTTCGATGGTGGATGGACGGCCGAAATGTATTTTCCCTGGTCCATGATGAGCCTTCCCGAGGCCGAGGGCCGTCGGAACATTGGTTTTGCCGCGACCCGCCAAGTAGCCCACGCAAACCAGCGATACCAATGGCCTGGGCATTCGTATTCGGCCTCGCAATTCGTTAGCGCGCTGAACACCTTGCACGTTGAAGGCGTCGAACCAAGACAACAGTTCTCCATCATTCCTTACGCCTCGACAACGGCGGATATCGCGCGGGAAGAAAACCAGGCCCAGATCGGTGTTGATATTTCCTGGAAGCCATCGCCGAAATTGGAAGTCACCGGATCCGTCATGCCCGACTTTGGTGCCGTTGAAAGCGATCGTGTGGTCTTGAACTTGACCGCGATGGAAACGTTTTTCGAAGAAAAACGGCTGTTTTTTCTCGAAGGCAATGAGGTCTTTGAGACCACGCCGCGTTCCGATATGCAGGTCGCCATGCGCACGCTTACTAACGAAGATTTTTCGACCGCGTCGCGTAAAGTGTTTACGATGGATTTCATCCCCACGCCCATCTCCATCGTCAATACGCGTCGCATCGGCGGTACAGCCAATCAAGTCTCCCGCCCCGAAGGTGTGACCCCGTTGCCCGGAGAGCGCGATCTTCCCACCGAGCTATTAGGCGCGGCCAAATTCACGGGTTCCATCGGCGACTTCCGTTACGGGATCCTCAGTGCGTTTGAAGACGACGTCCAATGGTTTGCCACTGACAACACCGGCACGGACGTCAATATTGAAGCACCAGGTCGTGATTTCGGCGTCGCCCGATTGGTCTATGAGGCAGGTGCCACCAACCGTTATTCCGTCGGCTATATCGGAACCCACACCGGCGGTCCGCTCTACAACGCCCAAGTCCACGGGCTGGACGCGCACTACAGCACCGGCAATGGACGCTGGATCGCCGACCTCCAGTTGATGCGGAGCGACGTTGATGAGAGTACCGGGTCCGGCGCCCTCGTCGACATCCTGTTTGCACCCGGTCCGACACGACAACACAAAATCGAACTCGAATATTTCGACGACGAAATCGATCTGAACGATTTGGGGTTCCAACGGCGTAACGCGTACAGCGGAGCGCAGTATGTCTTTTTGTACGCGAATGCCGAAAAACGCGGTTTTATGGAGTCGACTCGGGGCACAGTTGCTCTGCGTCATCACTATAACGACGACGGACAAGTCATCGATAGCGGTATCTACTGGCGTAATATTTTGGCTTTACCGAAGCGAAACACCGTCCGTACTGGATTGGGTTTCATGCCCAGACGGTGGGAAGACATCGACAGTCGTGGCAATGGTGTCTACCGTGTGGGGGAGCGTCTGTGGTGGTCGCTCGTCTGGTCCACCGATGCGAGCAAAATCTTTAGCTATTCTTTTGGCGCCAACGGCGAGCAAGAAAACCTCGGCGATTGGACAGATGGACTGTCTGCGGGTGTGACTATTCGCCCTTCGGATCGAATCTATGCGGACATTGAAGTGGACTACAAACGTCGAGACGGCTGGATCGTTTACCAAGGGGGGCGGAATTTCGGTTCGTACCACGGTGCCGATTGGCAACCTCGTATCAAGATCAACTGGTTTTTAGCGCCGCAACACCAATTACGCTTAATGCTTCAGTGGGCGGGAGTCCGCGCGGACGAGCGGGGCTTCTTTCGCATCCCGGAGGGCGGTGGTTCGCTCATCCCCGCTGAACGAAGCTTGGACTCGCACGACTTCACCGTGAGTTTATTAACCACCCAGCTTCGTTACCGCTGGGAAATCGCTCCCCTGACCGATTTCTTCTTGGTCTACAACCGGGGCAACGCACTGCCCAACCAAGTCGAAAAACCGATCGCCGACCTGTTCCAAGATGCCTTCCAAGACCCTATCGTCGACTCGCTTGTCGCCAAGTTTCGGTATCGATTCGGAAATTGATTTGGGCAGTCCCCGACCAAAAGGAATAAAAACATGACCACTTCTCCTCTGCCGATCGGTGATGCAAGCGCGCTAGGATTTGACGCCAACCGCCTGGCCCTGATCGGCCCGGCGATGGAAGAATACGTTGCCGATAAACGGGTCCCAAACCTCGTTACATTGATCGCTCGTCGAGGGCAAATCGTCCATTTCGAGGCCCGCGGCGTTCTCGACTTTGATTCCGACCAACCGGCCGGCAAAGAAACCCTGTTTCGAATGTTTTCGAACACCAAACCTATCGCCGGTGTCGCCACTCTCATCCTTGCCGAACGCGGCGTGCTAACACCCGATGACCCCGTGTCCCGATTCCTTCCCGAATTCTCCAAGCAGCAAGTGCGCAGCCCTAGCGAGCCAATGATGACGGAACGGGCCCGGCGCGGGATCACCATCCGCGATTGCTTAACCAACACCACCGGCCTGACCAGTCCAGCGACCATGCCGAATTTCTACCGCCAGCAATACCGTGAGGTCCTCGAGACCCTCGGCTGGATTTCGAATCGAAACGACGAAGATCGCGTTCGACCAAGCAATCGGGAGCGCGTTGAAGCCCTGGCACAGCTTCCCCTGGCCGCGCATCCCGGGGATAGTTTCGGTTACCACCTTGGCTACCCCATACTCGGCGCCGTACTCGAAGCGGCAAGCGGCCAACCTCTCGATGTCTTTTTCCGCGACAATATTTTTGGCCCGTTGGCCATGGTGGACACTGACTTTTACATCAAAGACGGCGCCCTCGAACGGTTTGGCGCGTGTTACGTACCTCGCATAGAAGGCGACAGCGTTCAACTAGTCGCAACCGAAACCGCGGAGACGAGCGAGAAAAACAAAGGACCCAAAACAGAATTCGGCGCCGGTGGTGACTCCGGCGGCATACTCTCGACCGCAGGCGACTACGCGCGGTTTGGACAAATGCTATTAAACGGAGGTGAATTGGACGGTGAGCGGCTTCTCGGGCGTAAAACCGTCGATATCATGATCGGGAACCACACCGGCGACATGGAAATACCGATGACGGGCCCCGGATTCCATTGGGGTCTTGGTGTTGCTACCTATCACGGCCGTAATCGCCCGCCACTCGTACGCTCCGTGGGAACCTACGGCTGGGGAGGCGCCGCGGGTACCACTTATTTTGCCGATCCCGCCGAAGAACTTTTGGGGGTATGTCTGACCCAAGTGTTACAACACGGCATGATGCCCAACAACAACTACCAGGAAACTTTTCAGCGGTTGACCTACCAAGCCCTGAACTAAAGCGCGGTTCTTTCCCAAGACTCCTGCCGGTGAAGCATTCGCCTGGTCAAGACCTTACTGCTATCTTCCTTCGCAGTTCGCGCCCGTAGCTCAGTTGGATAGAGTGTTGGCCTCCGAAGCCAAAGGTCGTGCGTTCGAATCGCACCGGGCGCGCCACACCGGAACGTACGAAGAAGGATGTACGCGTGAAAGCTTGGCAGATTGCGTCGCTAGGGAACCCATGGGACGAACTCAATGTCGTCGACGTAGACTCGCCGCCTACTGACTCGGAAACCGTCCGCATTCGGGTCGAAGCCACCGACCTGAATTTCGCCGACATCCTGCAGTGTCAAGGTTCGTATCAGATCAAACAAGCCCCGCCCTTTACACCCGGAATGAATGCAACGGGAACCGTACTCGACGCGAATCCCAACCTCGGTTTCGCCATCGGAAAACGTATCGTCGGGCCCACCGTCGGACCCTATGGCGGCTACGCCGAAGAAGCCATACTCCTCGGCGAGCGCTCACACGAAGTACCTGATGAACTCGATGCCGTATCTGCCATAGGTGCCCATGTTACCCACGGTACCGCTTGGTTCGCCCTGCATCAGCGTGGCAAGGTTAAGCCGGGCGAAACGGTGCTCGTTCTCGCAGCCGCCGGTGGCGTCGGTTCGGCCGCCGTACAAATGGCCAGCGCTTTCGGTTGCTGGGTCGCCGCTGCTGCAGCCGGTGCACAAAAGACCGCCTTCTGTCAGGAGTTAGGAGCCGATCTTGTCGTCGATTACGACAGTGACGACCTATATCAGCGAATCATGGATGCAACCGATGGGCGTGGTGTCGACGTTGTCTACGATCCCGTCGGCGGTCGTTATTTCGATGTTGCACGCAGATTGCTGGCATTCGAAGGTCGTCTCCTCGTCGTCGGTTTCGCGAGTGGCGATATCCCGTCGGCTCCCGCAAACCACGTCTTGGTGAAGAACTATTCGGTCGTAGGCGTTCACATGGGCGCCTACCGCGAACGTGACCTCCCGCTCGTTCGGCGCTGTTATGCCGAAGTGCATGCCGCACTCCTCGCGGGAACCTATCGGCCGGTCGTAACCGAAACCATAGGTTTTGATGCACTACCCAATATGCTCAAGCGATTGGCCGATCGTCAAACCATGGGACGAATCGTCTTTATTCCCACTCAATAGCCTAGTGCGACTTCGCTTTTGGTCATAAACCACCGCAAACTACCCTGGGCTGCTGCGTTGAGTTTTGGCGAACGATGGAACAGAAAGAAGAAATCGCGTTTTTTCCTTCGCCTGTGAAACGGACCAGAACCTTGAGTCAAGCGCAAGTCACCGAATTCAACGAACTGGGCTACATTAGCCCACTTGACGCACTCACTCCCGCCGAAACCACTGCCAATCGTACCTACTTTGATGACCTACTCGCCCAGGTTCAGGCATTCGACGATGGTCGCAACGCCTACTCGATTATGGGCTACCAGAATTACTGCAGGGGTATATGGGACTTGGCTCAACATCCGGGCATTCTCGACTACGTTGAGGATCTGCTCGGGCCCGATTTTGTCTGCTGGTCAACACACTATTTCTGCAAACTCCCACAAGAATCCAAGCACGTTCCATGGCACCAGGACGCAAGTTATTGGCCAGTCCGACCGACGAAAACTGTAACGGTTTGGCTCGCAGTCGATGACGTTGATCCGGCCAATGCCCCCATGCGCTTTATCCCGCGAAGTCATCTTCTCGGTGGATTGGAATGGCGAAAAGCCTCGGGCGATTTCGTCCTCCATCAGGAAATACCCGATGCCGAACGTTACGGTCGACCCCACGACAATATACTCAAAGCAGGGCAGATTTCCGTCCACGCTAGCACACTGATCCATGGATCCGAGCCTAACCGGTCAGATCGACGCCGCTGTGGTTTGGCGTTTCGGTATATTCCTTCGGACTGCGGGGTGCTTGCGGGAGCCGAACGTATATTGCGAGATGCAGTGGTTTGTCGCGGCGACCCAAGACACTGGATTCGCACCCGGCGACCAGCAGACGATGACGTTCGAGCGATCCACCATTACCAACGAGATTGAAGATCCAAAGTTGGCGGTTGCTACTGCTCCGCTAAATGGTAAAAATCACGGAACCGGTATCCCGTCATCGCTTTTGACGGTAACCAGCCAAGGGAGTGAGGAATGATGGAATCGAAGGGGCCAACACAAACGGAGTCAGTCGATGCACTCATCGTCGGTGCCGGATTCGCCGGACTCTACATGCTCCAAAAATTAAAGCTCCAGGGACTGACTGCCAAAATTGTAGAGGCGGGTAGCGGCGTCGGCGGCACCTGGTTTTGGAATCGTTATCCAGGCGCGCGTTGCGATATCGAAAGCCTTGAGTACTCCTACCAATTCTCTGAAGAGCTTCAGCAAGAGTGGGAATGGCCAGAGCGTTACTCAACTCAACCGGAAATCCTCAAGTACGCAAATCACGTCGCCGACCGTTTCGAACTGCGCGATGACATCTACTTCGATACACGCGTCGTCGCAAACCATTTCAACGACGCGACCCAACGCTGGGACGTAAGCACGGATAGCGAGAAGACGTTCACCGCTCGTTTTTGTGTCATGGCAACCGGGTGTCTTTCTTCAACCAACACCCCGAATTTTGAGGGCCTCGATTCATTCCGCGGCCCTACCTACCACACCGGGCAATGGCCACACCATGACATAGATTTTAGTGGTCAGCGTGTGGGTATTATCGGCACTGGGTCTTCAGCGGTGCAAGCGATACCGGTGATTGCCGAACAAGCACAGCATCTGACGGTTTTTCAACGTACGCCCAATTTTTCGGTGCCAGCAAGAAACGAGCCTCTAGATCCTGAGACTGAGAAGTCTGTAAAAGCCGACTATGCGGGGTTTCGGGAGCTTGCCAATGCGGCTCCGTTCGCCGCCAACTTCGTCGTTAACGAAAAGTCGGCGCTTGAATGTAGCGAAGACGAACGCAATGCCGAGTACGAGCGACGCTGGGACCAGGGTGGCCTCGGGTTTGTTGCTGCTTTCAGCGACTTGATTGTCGACAAGGAAGCCAACGATACCGCCGCAGATTTCGTCCGCGGCAAGATCCGTGACGTGATTGAGGATCCTAAGGTGGCCGAACTGCTTTGTCCTAACTCAGTCGTCGCTTGCAAACGTCTCTGCGCTGACACCGACTATTACGAAACATATAACCGCGAGAACGTCACCTTAATTGACGTCAGCTCCGATCCCATCGATGAGATTACGCCCGAAGGATTGCGCGTCGGTGACACTGAGTACAGTTTCGACGTTTTGGTCTTCGCGACGGGATTTGATGCGATGACGGGCGCATTGACGAGCATCGATATCCGTGGACGAAACGGGGTGGCGCTCAAAGAAAAGTGGTCGGCTGGGCCTCGAACCTACTTAGGATTGAGCACCTCAGGTTTCCCCAATCTGTTCACTATTTCGGGACCAGGTAGTCCATCCGTACTGACCAACATGCTTCCTTCGATCGAGCAGCACGTACGCTGGATATCCGATTGCGTGGGTCATTGCGTAGAAAACGGCGTCGCCACCATTGAGGCGAGCCTTGAGGCCGAAGACGACTGGGTTGAACACGTGAACGACGTTGCGGGCGCCACACTCTTCCCCACCTGCAACTCGTGGTATTTAGGCGCTAACGTTCCCGGAAAATCCCGTGTTTTCATGCCGTATATCGGCGGCTTTCCGCCGTACGTAGAAAAGTGCGATCAAGTCGCTTCCAACGATTACGAGGGATTTGTGCAAGCCTGACACGGTTTTACCCTTATGAGCACTAAGCTGCCAACGAACTTCGATTGGAAATCCATAACGCCCAGCGATTCACCCCGTACGCCCATCGACATCATGGCGGACCCCAAACTCCGACGTCTTGGAAAGCCGGAACTGAAGCCCGGCGACCAGGCATTTGGTTTTCGGCGTCCTTTGTACGACTTTAGTGATGGTCATCAAGTTGCGACGGGCGACACATTCGACCTGCTGGAACGCGCAACCGAAAAACCCATCGCCCTCATCTTCGGTTCCTATACATGACCCCCTTTTCGGGCTCAGTTAGGGTCCCTGCATAACCTATGGATGCGATGGCGTGCGCAGATCGAATTTCTCGTCGTCTATATACGCGAAGCGCACCCTGAAGACGGCTGGGTTGTCACCCCCAACCGCAGCGACGACATTCGCATATCCGATCCAACCACGACGGCAGCACGCACCGAGGTGGCAACCACGTGTGCACTGCGTTTGGAAATACAAATGCCCGTTGTGGTCGATGCAATCGACGACAACATCGCGAACGCCTATGGAGCGCTTCCGGATCGGCTATATCTGATTGCGCTCGGCGGCTCCATCGCATTTCAAGGCGAGGCAGGTCCCTGGGGATTCAAACCCGAAGCGTTGGAATCGGCAATCGTCACCGCCACAAATTCATGAAACGAGCGCCAGCGACTTTTCGTTTATTCGCTCGAGGTAGGTGAGCTTGATCTCGATCATTGGGCGCCGTAATTCGGCGAATGTTCAAAAAGTCATGTGGACTGTTGGTGAAGTCGGTATCGAGTACACGCGCCAGGATATGGGGGGTTCGTTTGGTTATTCCGATGAGTATTCGCAGCTCAATCCCAATAAAGTCGTTCCGACAATCCGTGACGGTGACCTGTCGCTGTGGGAGTCCAATGCCTGTGTTCGGTACCTGGCGCGAACCTATGGCGAGGGCTCGCTTTGGCCGACAGACAGTCGGACCCTAGCGCTCGCTGATCAATGGATGGAGTGGCAACGTAGCGACATCAGCGGCGCGTTTTTTCCGTTATTCCAAAACAAAATTAAGTTTAGCGCCGATGAAGTCAACGCCGACCAGATCGCAGCAGGCGTCGCTCAGTGCATGCGCTTGTACGGCCAGCTGGATCGGCATCTCGAACAACAGACGTATTTAGCCGGCGACGAGTTCACGATGGGCGACATCCCGCTCGGAACCATTACTTACCGTTACATGAATCTCGATATCGAACGAATCGAATTGCCCCACGTGCACGCATGGTACGAGCGGCTTTGTGAGCGTCCTGCGTATCGCCATCACGTGATGATTCCGTTCGGGACGAATGCAGAAGAATGGCTCAGAGAAGAAATCAATAATGCGAACCTTCAGTAGAACCTAGGTTCCGTTCGTCAACAACGGGGCATCGAAAGTACCGTCCCTGGGCCAAGGATCTCTGACGCGTCGTCAGGCAGTTTCAACTTCCAGTAATGGCTTACCAAGCCCTCGGCGGTGCGCATTGTGGTAATGGTGAAGGGCCGGCTCGTTGCGCCCAAAAACCAAGTGGGTATTAGCACCCGATAACGCGCCCCGCTGAGTCGATTCGCCCACTAGATAATCCTCGTCCATGACGACCTGATTGAATCCTGCGAAACGTTGTGCACAAGCCTCGCCGCCATCTTGGAAGTGTTCCTCGGCCTCCGGAACGATATAGAAGCTCTGCGCCGTGCGCGACTTACCCGGCTGGTCGTTATCTGGAAACATCCTTAGAACATCTACGCTGTATGGATCCACCAAAAGAATCGCATTCGGATAAATAAAATAGACGCACAGCGTCATCGAGCGGAATGGCCAGTTGGATTGTTCTGGCACATTCGCAACGATCTCTTTGAAATGATGGTATGCAAAAACCATGCGGTAATTGAGATCGAAAATGTCGTTGGTCTGGAGATTGCCGTGAATCTCTTTCGACAACGTTTCCCGATGCAAGACATCGAAATGATAATTCTCGCCGAACGTATCGATAGCGAGCTTCCAGTTGATGTCGGCATGCAGGACTTGCGAGCCCGTATAGCCGTGACCAGGCAAATTCCAGTGTTCCATGTCGTCAGCGAGCCCCCCGAGACATTGGTCAACATCGATGGGGTCGCCAGGCGTTGGTCGGACCCAAAGCATCCCGTACTTTTCAGCACTTGGAAGCTCGACTAAGCCGTGTTCTTTTTTCTCAACATGGCCGAACGACGACTCCTTGTTGACAGCAATCAGATCTCCCTTGTTGCTATAGGTCCACGCGTGAAAGGGGCAACTAAATCGGTTGTTCGTTCCACGACCATCCGCGACCACCTGCGTTCCGCGGTGACGGCATGTGTTGGCAAACGCGTGAAACGTTCCCGTGTCATCACGAACCATCAGAATCGGTAATCCAGTTTCAGTATCCGACCAATAGCTGTCGTTTTCGGGAAGATCAGTCGATAGTCCCATTAACAAGGGCGTATCACGAAAGAATATTCGTTGTTCTTCGGCAAGAAGCGTGGGGCAGGTGTAGTCCGATATCGGGCAACGGACAATTCCGCCCGCATCGGCCGTGGCACCAGTCTCGATGCCTTCGTTCAGGATGGTAAGGAGTCGCTGTTGTTCTTCTTTTCGCATTGACGAGAAACCGGATCGAATTGCCGAGCGCATATGTATCGTAACTGTGTCGATATAGCTAGTTCGGTAAATCACGTGAATTCAATACAAAAACAGACGGCGGCGTATTAGGCTTTTACAGCGAAGGACAGCCGGTTCACAGGTCCGCCCTTACGTTGGTGGACGACCTAAAAACGCTCACAGGGGCCAAGATGGACACGTATCTTTTTTCCGGATTAAAGGTGCTAGACGTAGCTACCGTTATTGCCGCTCCCGCAGCCGCCATGATGCTTGCCGACTTTGGTGCTGAAGTCATCAAAATCGAGCGTCCAGGTGCAGGAGATATGCTGCGATCGCTCTCCAACATGCCCGATACCCCGGACGCGGGTAGCAATTGGTTCTGGCAGATGGACGGTCGGAACAAACGAAGCCTAACGCTCGATCTCAAATCAGAAGACGGTAAAAAAATCCTGCATCGATTGGTCCAAGACTGCGATGTATACATCACCAACCAGCCGTACTCGGTACGTGAGTCCCTTGCTCTCACCTACGAGCTCCTACGCCCACTGAATCCAGCGATGATCTACGCATCCCTTACTGCCTACGGCGAAAAAGGACCCGAACGAGAGCGCAAGGGGTTTGATCAACTTGCCTATTGGGCGCGCAGCGGCCTGATGGACCTTATGCGAACTCCGGACGGTGCACCGACACAAGGACTTCCGGGGATGGGTGATCACCCGACGGCCGTCTCGATTTACGCCGGCATCGTCACTGCACTTCTCCACCGGGAGCGAACTGGGGAGGGTGGCATGGTGCATACGTCGCTGCTCGCGAACGGACTTTGGTCGGTCTCCGGTGTCGCGCAGGGGGTCTTGGCCGGAGGCGATATGACCAAATACAGAGATCGAACGCGAATCAAACCCGCGATGATGCGTGTGTACCAGGCTCAAGACGGACGCTGGCTGCAGTTCAACATGGTACGAAACGAAGAGCTCTTGTCTCTGCTGCTTACCGGTATGAACGCATTGCATTTGCTTACCGACGAGCGCTTTGCCGATTCCCGGCTACTGTGGGAAAACCGCGGTGCGTTTGGAGAAGAACTGCAGCGCATCGTTACTCAGAAAACGTCCGATGAATGGCTTGCCATCTTTGCGGAACTCGATGTCCCGGTAAATCGGGTCGCCATCGTCGAGGAAACCAAAAACGATGTACAAATTCTAGAAAATCGCATGGCTTCCGTCCCGGAAAACGATGCCATCACCGTCCCGTTGATTCTCAATCACCCCATTCAGATCACCAGTGTCCCCCAAGTCCGTCCAACTCGAGCCCCGGAGCTCGGCGAACATGCCGAAGACATTCTCAGAGAGCTCGGCTACGACGACGACGACGTAGCTCGTTTGAAGGATAGGGGCGTGATCTGATGACGGTAGATCACGACATCATCATCGTAGGCGCGGGCAGTGCCGGCTCGGTTGTCGCGAGCCGAGCGAGCGAAGACCCGAATCGTGACGTCCTCCTGCTTGAAGCCGGACCCGATTACGCGGACCCGGCTGGCACGCCTTTTGATCTTATCAACAGTCACAACAACTCCTACCGCGACCACGATTGGGGCTTCAGCTACAGTCCCACCGAAGGTCGGACCATGCCGTTACCGCGAGGCAAAGTGACAGGGGGATCGAGCGCAGTTAATACCACCATCGCGCTGCGCGGGATTCCTGAAGACTTTGACGAGTGGAACGACCACGGCAATTCGGAGTGGGCTTGGGAAAAGGTCTTGCCTGCATTTAAGCGCCTCGAACGCGATCTCGATTTTCCAGACGCGAATTACCACGGCGACGCCGGACCAATCTCTATCCGCCGTTACCCCGCAAACGAGCTTGTTGAACAACAGCAAGCATTTCTCGAGGCTGCTCGATTCTTGGGGTATCCGTATTGTGACGACGCCAACGCCCCCGATAGCACGGGGGCGGGTCCGCATCCGATGAACAAGCTCGGGCGTATGCGCGTTTCATGCGCGATGGGATATCTCGCTCCCGCTCGAGCGCGACCCAATTTGACCATTGAGTCCAATAGTTTCGTTCGCCGCTTGATCGTCGAAGGTGACCGTTGCACCGGTGTGGAAGTCGAACGCGACAACGGCGTGATTGAACGCGTCCGCGCGCGCAGCGTGGTGTTATCCGCCGGAGCCATCATGTCGCCCGCGATCCTGAAACGCTCCGGTGTCGGACCACGACGCGAGCTCGAGAAATTTGGCATCGACGTTATTCGCGATACTGGCGGTGTGGGTGGCAATCTCTGCGATCATCCAGCGTTACCGATTTCCTGCGTGGCCAAAGATCCATCCATCATTGACGCCGATCAGCCTCTCATTCAAACCATCTTGCGATACACCGCTGCTGGTTCAGACAAACGTAACGACCTGCAGATCGAACTCTTGAGCTTCGGTGCAAATCGCCAGGGCCATGCGAGTTTCGCTATCGCAGCTGTGCTCGAATACACGTTCGGTCGCGGTGATTTGCGACTGGCTTCCGCAGACCCTCACATCGCCCCCGTGATCGAAAATCGATTTTGCGAAGATGACCGCGACGCACACCGACTCGCGAGCTGTTTTCGCGACGCCCTTGCGTTTGCAAAGGCACCGCCACTCGCTAGCATGATTGAGCAGGTCGCATTTCCAAGACTCGATCGCGGAATCGACGACGAGACCATCGTAAAGCTCTGCAAAGAACGTTCCGGTAGCGGCTATCACCCCTGCGGTACCGCCCGCATGGGGCCAAAAGAAGATCCCGACAGCGTCGTCAACGAATACGGTCAACTGCACGCGCTGGCGAACGTGGTAGTCGCCGACGCGTCGATCATGCCGTCGGTACCCCGGGCGAACACTAATCTGACCAGCATCATGATCGGTGAAAAAATCGGCGAGTGGCTGCGTACGTCACCAACGATCTACGGTTTCTGACGAGGTGAGCGTCGGCATTAATCGAACGCGATGACGTGATCGCAAAAACCACACGCTATGTGCCAAAGTAGGCGTCCAGAGACAAAGGACTCCAGTCATGTCCGATAGCGACCACGATCTCATCCAAGAAACCATTCAGATCTACTTTGACAGCATGTACGAGTCGGATCCCGATAAGGTCCACAAAGCCTTCCATCCGAACGCAAAAATTACCGGGTACATCAATAATAAGTTGCAGGAAATGACGGTGCCGACCTTCGCAGACAGGGTTTCCGGTCAGCAACCGTCTGCCAAGCAGAAAGGCGAAGCGATCCATCTGGAAACGGTATCACTCGATATTGCTGGCGATACGGCGATCGCTCGTGTTCGAGACGGTTATATTGGACTGATCTTTCTTGACACACTGTCGTTTTTGAAGACGGAAGGCGAGTGGGTCATCTACAACAAGCTATTTCATGTCGAATCCTAGACTTCATCGGCTAGGGTTAGGGCGAATCCACTCACTGTCCTCTCTGCGACCGGGTTGGACAAGTTCAGCTAGCCCGTCCAGCAGGGATTTAACTTGAGAGCGGATCTACTCATTCGAAATGCAACCGTCTACGACGGCCTCGGCGGCGAGCCGTTTGAAGCTAACGTCGCCATCGAAGGCACACGAATAACGGCAGTCGGCGAGGCCGTTCCTGCGCACCGCGAAATCGATGCGGGTGGCATTGCCCTCGCTCCTGGATTTATTGACACCCATTCCCACGACGATGGGGCGTTTTTGCGTCATCCAGACATGGCGTTCAAGTTGGCTCAAGGCGTAACCACGGTGGTGGCGGGCAACTGTGGCTTCAGCGCTATCCCAGCGGAACCGTCCACGGATTCAAACGTCGCCAGCGGCGGCATTTTGGCCGGCCTGAACGACGCGAAATTCACCGACTTGGCAGGATATTTCGACGCCGTCATGGCGCGCAAACCAGCCATTAACAACATGATGTTAGTCGGTCACAACACGATCCGATCCATCACGATGGGGCTCGAACCGAATGCACCGACAGCGCACCAACTGGGTCTGATGCGAGGTCACATCGAACGAGCCATGGAGCAAGGGGCCTGCGGCTTTTCGACGGGCTTGATCTATCGACCTGGCCGCTACAGCAATACCGACGAAGTGATCGAACTGACTCGATCCGTAACGGATTACAACGGTCTCTACGCTACCCACATGCGTAACGAAGGTGAAGGCCTGCTGGAGGCGATCGAGGAAACACTCACCATTGGACGAGAAGCGGACGTGCATACCCACATATCGCACCATAAGGCCGCCGGTCGGCCGAATTGGGGCAAAGTCGGCGCTTCGTTGGCTCGCGTCGAAACCGCCATCCGTTCGGGGCAACGCGTGACACTTGATGTCTATCCGTACACCGCTGGCAGCGGTCGCATGATCGAGTACTTTAATTTGGACAACCCAAGTCGCGAGCTCGCCGAAGTGATTCGCATCGCCAGCTGTCCTGCATTCCGGGAATTCGAGGGCCGGATGTTGACCGACATTGCGGGTGAACGAAACATCGATATCACCGAAGCCGTGTTGCTCGTTCTCAAGGCGCCAAAGGGTGATCAGACCATTTGCATTCAGTTCATCATCGACGAGGCTGATATCGAAACGAACCTTGCCTATCGCGACATGATGATCGGTTCGGACGGTATTCCGGCGTTGCGGGGTAAACCGCATCCAAGGTTATTTGGTACGTTTCCTAGAATTCTCAGAAAATACGTTCGCGAGCGCGGTCTTCTGAGCTTACCCGAAGCGATCCGGCGGATGACGTCACTCTCGGCGTCGACCTTCGGGATGGATGGCCGTGGCCGCATCGCAGAAGGATGTTTCGCCGATTTGGTCCTTTTCGATGCCGACACCGTTCACGACACCGCAACCTACGACGATCCTAAACGAGAACCTGAGGGAATTTCGTTGGTCGTAGTCAACGGCGCGATCGCGTTGGAAAACGGCCAACACACCGCGGTTGGCTCCGGAAAAATGCTGAGATTTCATGCCGCCGCACACAATGACTAGATTCGCTTCGGGTGAGATTACTTTGCGTCCGAGGAAGTATGTGTGCGCAGAGAGTCCATTGTTTATACGATCCTATGCGGGGAGGTGACCGTGGATGAAGAACTAGAGCTTTATCAATATCTGTACGACCTACAGGGCTTTCTCGTGATCGAAGACGTATTGAGTGCAGAGGAGGTTGCCGGCTTAAACGCCCTTATCGATGCCCATGTGCCGGCGGTTCCTGACAATTGGAACGAAATCACCAACGATCCGAAACTCGGTATGTACAACCTATACCGGTTTGGCATGGCGGGTGGTTCGTACGAGTCCGGCCCAGGCTTCCTCAAATATGGGCAACCCTTTGTTGACCTTGTCGATCACCCGTTGGTCCTCAAGATCTTGCGACTTCAGCTCGGTGACTGCTTCCGTTTGGATCGGATCTTCGGCATGCGCATGCAGAAGGGTATGCCCAATGGTAAGTTGCACGCCGACTACGGGGCATCAGAACCGTTTACCCGGGCAGAACCCGGACGCTATTACCCTCAACCCGCTTTTCAAGCGTTGCACGGCTTTGGCGTCGCCGCCTTCAATTTGACTGATAGCGGCCCAGAAACGGGCGGGTTACGTGTAATCCCATCGAGTCATAACAGTCACTTCAAACTTCCGCAGACAATCCGTAACGAAGAAATTGATGGCGTAGCGATTTGTCCGCACGCACCCGCGGGCAGCGTCACGCTATTTTCCGAAGCCACCACACATGGCACCGCGGAATGGCACGCAGACCATGAACGCCGATCGATTCTCTATAAGTACTGTGCATCGCAATTGAGTTGGTCAAGAAGTCGAGTAACCGCGCCCAAAGGAGTGGATCTCAGCGATCGACAGCGGCTACTGCTCGCGGAACCCGCCGGTGCACACTGGTTTTTTCCGTCTTTATTTGGTGACGAAGTCGCCGGGTCTTAAAAACTAAGATCCAAACCGACCAAAGCTGTTCGACTCTTATTGGGCCTCGCTCCATACGGGTGAAGACCCACAATATCCACGCTGTCAGCCAAGTTCTCAACGCGAGCGAACAAGCCGAGATTGTCGTTAACAGACCAACGTCCGGCAATATCCACGGTAAAAGAACTGTCGGTCATTTCGAAGGCTCCGCATGCTGCTCGTACGCATGTTTCGTCTACGAAGTTGGCACTCAAGTGCACCGCCCATTGCGGTTGCACGAAGCCGATCATCGCGTAGAGCTGATGTTTGGGGATATACGGGATCGGATCGCCGGCGCTGACGTCTCCGAAAAAGGCCGTGTCAGCGATATCGGTGTCGAACGAGCCATCAATGTACGTGTAGGCAAGTTCCAAAGGAACATTGGACCCGGCCAGCTCTGTCCCTGCCATAAATTCGACGCCTCTGACCGTCACCGCGTTGCCATTAAACGCGTCGCCTACCTCGCAGTTAGCGCCAGAAGAAGCCGTGCACTCACCCAGCAGATTGTCGTAATCGCTTAAGAATCCAATCACCTCAACGCGACGGCTATCCGATTGGTGACGAATTCCAAATTCATAATTGAGTGCTTCCTCTTCTTGCACACCCTCGACATTCGAGGGCGCAGTAAACCCTTTGTGCACGCCAGCGATTAACGCCGTAGCCTCATTAAGTCTATACAGAGCTCCAATGCCCGGAAGGGCAACACGGGTCGCGTTTGATCGCGCGCTCCTACGATTATCCGGCGACCGACTCGCTGGATTCTCGGTTCGACCCGCTCGGATTTCGTACCGGATCCGCCGCTGGTCGATATCTTCATAACGAATTCCTGGTGTTAATGTCCAAGAACCGAATTCGATTCGGTCATAGATATGAAATGCGATAGCGTCCGCTTGCTGAATCCGATTCCCCGCATTGCCAAGTAGGCCCACGTCATCGAGCACCAGATGCCCACCTTCCTGCCGGTATGTGCTGTTGCGCTGTAAACGATCTTCCTCGTCTTTGTGATATCGCAAACCCACTTCCATGCGATGACTGGCACCGGTTGTATTCAAATCCCACACCGCCAGCAGCTGAATACCGCGAGAAAAATACTCGCGTTCGTTCGCTCGGAGCTGAATACTCCCGGCGGGTGTGTCCAACGTTCCATCCAATACGCCCGCCAGTTGGTCTGCGGACCAATCTCCTATCGCTTGCCCCCCATTCACTGCCACCACAACGCTGGACCAGCTGGTTTTCGAAAACACGCTAGCGTTATCACTACCGTCGAGGTCGATGCCCTCCGTTTTAAACCAGTTCCGAGCATGAGTGTTGTTGTACACAGTCGCTGAAAAACTTACGGCATCCGCATCGTATCCATACCGCAAAATGACCTGTTCATGATCGGTACGAATTTGGTCAAGGGAAGAAAGCCCATAACGCCGCTTCGCATCTCGACTGAAATCAACATGGGTCAATCCCAAATAACTCTGATTTGAGGTCTGATCGGCCAGTTGGATCTTGACCGCCAAACTGTGGGGCGAATCGTCCGGGCTATACGCCCACTTTAACATGTAGTCCTCTACATCGAATCCTGTTTCTCCGCCGCTACGATCGATCTTCTGGTAACCCGCACTACGCCATTGCTGCGTCTCTATCAAGAAACCGAAACCGTCGTCCGAGTAGTTGCCATAGGTCGCGTGTACGCGAACCGATTCATCCTGACCCATCTCGGCCGCGATCCGCCCTTCCGCTTCTCGCGGAATCGGCGTTGAGATCATGTTCAACGCGCCGCCAATGGTGTAGGGACCTTGCGTAATCGCGGATGGCCCTTTCAATACCTCAAACGAAGACATTCTTCCTGCCGTCGGAAAGTAGTACGCCGACGGAGCCGAATAGGGTGCCGGCGCGATCAGCACGTTGTCTTCAAGAAGCGTAATGCGGCTACTGCGTTCCGTCGCAACACCGCGAATACTAATATTTGGGCGAAGTCCATAACCGTCTTCGACCTGTACCGAGACGCCTGGGATTTGCCGCGCGATGCGCTGAATATCTGTGTGGCCGAAACGCTTCAGTTGCTCAGAATCGATCACCCGAGCTGAACCCGTGACACCTTGTTGCGTTTCGCGGGTCCCGACAATCGTGACTTCTTCGTAAAAAGGCGTATGGGGACTTTCGTCGTTCACGTCGCTGTGGGATACAACGGCGACCCAAACCGCGGACATGCAAATGAGTTTTCTGTACATCGGAACCAACGGCCTACTTCACTGTTTATAAACCGTAATGCAAATGAGAATGATTATCAATAATCATTGAATTGATGGCCGTGTAAGCCGCCGACCTGATCGCCACGATATTTCCAACAAAAGCACGCGACGATGCTCGTAACGTTGAATACTATTGGATGGTTTGAATCTACTGTAGAGAGATCCTATGCGAGCGTTAATTACGGTTGTCGCCATCGTGGTCGCCATCGCCGCCCTCATTCTATTCGTCCAGAACGAGCCCACTCCGGACCCCGCCGTT
>Ga0209445_1000229_pt1 | contig 32798 bp, 22 predicted proteins | sample MarorgKNORR_S2LV_4_FD_188223 | JGI IMG/M metagenome (GOLD analysis project Ga0209445, IMG submission 188223) | Marine microbial communities from the Southern Atlantic Ocean, analyzing organic carbon cycling - NADW_A/KNORR_S2/LV (SPAdes) (version 2) | ecosystem: Environmental > Aquatic > Marine >... | reverse complement strand
TCGGATGGCGTGTCCGCGTGAGGCTTCTCGTCCGGATCGGCCGCGGCGTCGGGCTCGGGCTTCTCGTCCGGATCGGCTGTCTCGGCCGGGTCGGGCTTCGCATCCGGGTCAGGCGTGGTCGCGGCCGGTTTGGCGGCTCTACCGGCGGCGGCCTGTGGCGGCGCTCCACCCCCACGTCGGGCTGCGGGGCGCTGATCGGGCGGCAGCCCGGCGTTGCTCACGGCGGTGCGGCGCGCGCGGTCCTTGCTATTAGCCTCCGAGATCTGCTCGTAGTCCTTGATGTCCGTCGCCGCGGACATGTCCGCGCCGGCGTCGATGAGCGCCTGCATGGCGGCGGTCGAGTTGCTGACGGCGGCGAACATCAGAGGCGTGCGGCTGGAGTGGGTATCGCGTGAGTCGACGTCCGCGCCGTGCTCAACGAGCGCGCCGATAGTCCCGGCCGAGTTGGCCTGAGCTGCGAAGTGAAGCGCGCTGACTCCCGTATTGGTGAAGCCGTTCGCATTGGCTCCGCCTTCGAGCAGCGCGCGCACTACGTCGCCGTGACCGCTCCGGCTGGCCAAGTGCAGCGGCGTATAACCACCGAGTCGCGTGGTCGGCTTCACGGTCGCACCGGCGTACAGCAGCACCTCGACGATCTGTACATCGTCGTTCATCGCGGCCCAGTGCAGCGCTGTGGTACCGTCCGCTTGCGCTCCGTTGGCGTCTGCGCCGTCGCGCAGAAGCGTGCGCACGGCCTCGAGATCGCCGCGCTGCGCGGCGTCCGCAACAGGCGAATCGGCCGGAGTGGCAGCCACGAGCAGCAAGCTCAAGGCTACGATCGACCCCATGTGGAAACTGGCCTTCATTCGTGCAGCCGACATTTCGTGCTCCCGCGCGAGGCCCTACTCAGACAGAGAATGTGCCCGTGCTGTTGCCGAAGGATTTCAAGTCGTCCAGCCCCATCCTGTGAAGAAGGTCGAGATAGACATTGGCCATCGGAGTGCCGATGGGCGCGCGCACATGCTCGCTGCCCTTGAGCATGCCGTTGGCGCCGCCGGCCAAGAAGAGCGGGCAGCGGATGTGGTTGTGGAGATTGCTGTCCGCCATCGCGGAGCCGTACATCACCATCGTCTTGTCGAGCAGATTCGAGTCACCCTCCTGGTAATCCTGAAGCTGCTGCAGGAAGTACGGAACCATCGACACGTGGTACGCGTTGAGCTTGGCGAAATTCTCCACGCGATCCGCGCGGCCGCCGTGGTGCGATGCCGAGTGGAACGGCGTGTTGGTGCCCGCCTCGGGATAGACGCGGGGCGACGCGTCACGGCCCAGCTTCAGCGAGAAGACGCGCGTGGTGTCCGAGATGAACGCGAGCACCTTGAGGTCGAACATCAGCTTCACGTGCTCTTCGAACGAGTCCGGGACGCCGACGGGCGCCTCGGGAATCTCGCGCTCGTCCCCACTGGCGTTCTGCGCCTCGATCCTCTGGATGCGCTGCTCCAGCTCACGGATGTTGTTCGAGTACTGATCGAGTCGCTGTTGGTCTTCCGGACCCAGCTTGCGCCGCATCATGTTCATCTCGGCCAGCACCCAGTCGAGGATGCTGCCGTCGGTCTGCAGCCGCTGCGCGCGTTGCTCGGGCGTGCCCCCGGCGCCGAACAGTTGCTCGAAGACGGCCCGCGGGTCACGAATCATGGGAAGCGGCTCGGTCGGTGACGCCCAACTGATGGTATCAGTGTAGACGCACGCATATCCGTACGCGCAGCCGCCGGCCTGGTCCACGTTCTCGATCGAGAGCTGCATGGAGGGGATCGGCGTGTCGCCACCGAAACGCTGAGCAAACAACTGGTCGAACGAAATCCCGCTGTAGACGTCCGAGCCCTCGGTCTGCTTGGGGTGTGCCTGTGTCAGGAAGACCGCCGTGGTGCGGAAGTGGTCTCCTCCGATCTCTTTGGCAGCCTTGGCGTCGGCCTCGCGACAATCGGTGTCCGACACGATGGTCAGATAATCACGGAACGGCTCGAGCGACCTCATGCTCGTGGGCGAGAGGTCGAAGTCGCGGCCGGTCTTGGCCGGTGACCACAAGTTCAGCGAAGCGCCGAGATCGTTACATCCGGCCGCCCCGTGGACCTGCTCGATGCATACCAAGCGTGTCTTGTCGGCAGCCATGCCCGCTTCCGTAGACGCCCACATACGGTTCGCCGGAACCATGGCATCAAGCAGAGGAAGGCCCACGGCCGCGCCCATGCCTTGCAGCATCGTGCGGCGTGAAATGTGCTTTCCGGTGATGTAGTTCATCGCTTCGGACCTCGTTCGAGGTTACGCAGTTGGTTCAACAGGTAGTTTTTCAAGTCAGTTCTGGTCTGCCTGATCGGCGCTCGCCCGTGCCGAGAGAAACGCCGGGCTCTGCACTACGCCGAGCACGAAGGAAGAGACTTTGTAGTCGTTCTTGGCCGCTTCACGTGTGATCGAGCGGATGGTCGGCATATCGTAGTATTCGACACGACGGCCCAGCGCGTAAGCCATCAAGTTCTCGGTAAGCACCCTGAAAAATACTTCAGGCCGGTTGAGCAACGCGTTGCGCAAGTCCGCCGGACCGGCCAACGGTGTGCCGTCGTAGAGCTCGGACGCCGGATCGACGAGGTTGCCGTTGTCGCGCGCCCGCCAGGCGCCGGTCACGTCGAAGTTCTCGAGCGCCACTCCGATGGGATCGATCACCTTGTGACACGACGTGCAAGCGGGGTTCGCCCGGTGCTCTTCCATGCGCTCACGAACCGTGAGGAAACGCCCGTCGCTGGCGCCGTCGGTTTCTTCGAACGCGGGTATATCCGGCGGTGGCGGTGGTGGTGGTGAGCCGAGCAGCACTTCTAGCACCCACTTGCCGCGCAATACGGGTGACGTACGGTCGGGGTGCGAGGTCAGCGTGAGAATGCTTCCGTGTCCGAGCAGACCACGACGCGTGTCGTCGACGTAGGAGACGCGCCGGAAGTCAGTGCCCGTCACGCCGGGAATCCCGTAGTGGCGGGCAAGACGCTCGTTCACAAAAGTGTAGTCGGCGGTCAGTAGCTCGAGCACCGACCGGTCTTCCGCGACCAGGTTCGCAAACAAGAACTCGGTCTCGCGGTGCATCGCGTCCGCGAGCGTCTGGTCGAAGTACGGATACGTGAGTGCGTCGGGTTGTACCTTCTCGAGATCCTGGAGCCGGAGCCACTGCGCCGCGAAGCGCGTCGCCAGCGCCTCAGCGCGCGGGTCGGCCATCATGCGCCGGACCTGCCGCTCTATCTCGGAGGAATTCGACAGATCGCCGTCCTGCGCGAGCCGCAGCAGCTGCTCGTCGGGCGGCGAGCCCCAGAGGAAGAACGAGAGTCTAGACGCCAGATCGATGTCGCTGATGCGATAGATATCGCCCGGCCGCACGTTGGCGGGGCGCTCTTCCATGCGGAAGAGGAAGTGCGGGCTGGTCAACATCGCCTGCAGAGCGGTGCGAATGCCGCCCTCGAAACCTCCGTCCGATGCGCCGCGATCGTAGAACGTCATGAGACCGTCGACGTCGTTTTGCCTCACTGGACGCCGGTACGCCTTTGCGGCCATGCGTGCGACGATCTCCCGAGCACACGGCCGAGCTTCATCCGACGACGTCGGGCGGCAGCTGAAAACCATCCTCCGCGTCGGAGTCTCGGACACGCCCGTGACCTCGAACGGGCCCAGGATCGTCATGCGCTGCAGATGGTGCTGGGTGGTCACGCCGAGCCCGATACCGATCTGCCCATCGGCCAGGGTATGATCGATCGGGCGAATCAGGTCGTCCACGACGCCCTCGTACTGGCGCACGAAAGCGGCGGTCACGCGCTTCGGCCCCGCGGTGACCTGGAGCGAATCGGTGCGGATGTTCAGGCCCGAGGGCTCGGACTCCGACATCCAGCGGTCGATGGGCAGCAGCGCCACGCGCTTCCCGTCGATGGAGACTTCGATCTGCTCATAGCCGTAAGGCCTCGCGAAGACCTCACCCTCGACCGCGGCATAGGGCATGATGTGGAACACGTATTTCCCGTCCGCGGGGAAGTTGTGCACGATCGAGAGGCCGCCCCGCGTCCCGAACGGTGCGTTCTCGACGCGCTCCCTCTGTGACTGAACACGGGGAACCCGGTAGATCGTGTTGCTGACCTCGGCGTCCGGATCGCCCAGAGCGATGCGAACGATCTGGCCGGCGGCCCGCAGATAGCCCTCCATGACCGTCGTCGACGGCATCTGCACGTCGGCGATGTTGTCGAAGTTGCCGCTCTTGGTATCGAGCGGCAGGAAGCTGCTCACGTCCACCTCGAGTCCCAGCACGTCGCGAATCGCAGCCCGGTATTCAGCCCGGTTGAGACGCTGGAACGTACGCGCGCCAGGGTTCGGGTTCCGCGCAGTGGCGTGATCGATCGTGGTTTCCAATTCGGTCGCAACCGCCTGAAGAATCGCGTCTTCCGGCCGGCTGGCGCCCGAGGGCGGCATCATGCCCGCGCGCAGCTTGCGGATCATCTTCTCGACCGCCTCTGCGTTCTGCGGAGCGTTCGCCAGGTCGAAGCCCTCGAGCACGAGCTCTCCACGGCGCATACGATCGCTGTGACAGCGAGTGCAGTAGGCGCCCACCACGGCGTTCGCGCCCTCGTAGCTGCTGGGCACCGGGTGAGCCGTGGCCGCGAGCATCGCCGACTGGCCTGTCTGTCCAGGGCCGGTACAGGTGGCGAATGCCACGCCCACGCATGCGACCATCGGGATCGCAAATGAGGACTTCCTCTTTTGAGCCACGGCCCCTCCGCTAGATCCCACGAGTAGATCCCACGCGCGCTATGGTTATGTACACTCTTGGCAACGTAGAAGTATACGGTGCCTCGCTACAAACCGACACGGTGGAGGTCGTAAACGCTGACCGTACACCGTTTTTTCCGGAGCCCGGCCGAGCGTCGTCAGGAAGGCGCCTCACCATCCGAGATCGGGCGCACAGCCTTGAGCACCTCGCGCGTCAGGTCCCACCGGTTGAACCCCTGTCGGCCGTAGTCCAGTCCGCGCCGCACGATCACCAGGTCGTGCGAGGGGACCACGATCACGTATTGACCGCGATTGCCTGAAGTGGAATAGGCACTCTTGGGCACGTCGTTGCGATCGTCCGGCACGAGCCACCACTGCCCTCCGTAGAAGTTGCCGCCCTCCGCGGTCGCCGGAGCCGGCGTGCGCACGAAGTCGATCCAGTCGTGCGAAAGCAGCCGCTCGCCGTTCCATACGCCGTCCTGCAGGTAGAACATGCCAAAGCGCGCGAGGTCACGCGCGTTAGTGTAGACCTGGCTGCTCATAATGAAGTCGCCGAATCGGTCCACGCTCATGAGCGTGTTGCGCATGCCGATGCGGTCGAGCAGCGCCTTGCGGGGATACTCGAGGTAGGCCTGGTCGTCGCCAATGGCGAGCTTCATCGCCAGGATGCCGAGCAACGTGTCGTAGTTCTCGTAGTCCCAGCTCGTGCCCGGGTCTCGAATCAACGCGCGGCTCACTGCCCCGCGCACCGAGCTCGAGCCCGCCCAATACGCCATTCCGGACCCGGTGGCGTACTCCATGCCCCGACTATCCACGGTGTTGAGCCCGCTCGACATGTTGAGCACGTGGCGCAGCGTGATCGCGTGCCGGGGGTCCGTCTCGGGCGACGCCTGCCTAGGCAGCCACTCCAAGCCCAGGGACTCGTCGAGGCCGAGGCGTCCTTCGTCGGCCATCATGCCCATGAGGGTCACCGCGAGGCTCTTGGCGGTCGACCACGTGCGCGTGCGCGTCGACATGTCGAAGCCCGATGCGTAGCGCTCATGAACGATATCGCCGCCTTGGACGACGATGAGACTGAGCGTGACCTGTTCGCTTGACTCGCGATCGAACGCCCAGTCCGATGCGGCTTGCAACGCTACGGGGTCGAGGTTAGAGGGCAACGACTTGTCCGCCACCCAGTCGCCGTCGGGCCAGGGCATCATGGAAGCGTCTCCCGGCGGCGGGGGCGTGTCGATGACGGGCAGGTCCGGGATGTCTTCGAACGTCTGGTCCGGTGCAAGAATCACACAGCCGATGCCCTGCCGGAACGCAGCACGCATGACGGGCGTGCCACCCGCGGCTCCGATCGCCACGGCCTTTCGCTCCCAGTCGACCACGTAATCACCGCCACGTGACGTCCCCACCGGCTGACGAAGGTACCTGAGCTCCTTGTCGAAGACCTGCTCGAGCGTGCGATTCGACGTGAACAAGCCATTGCACATGAAGATCGCTTGTTGCCCGTGCTGGATCATTTCACGTTGCGGGCGGAAGTAGTCGTACGACTCCTCCTGCTGGGCGTGGCTCGGCGCAGGAAGCAAGAGCGCAGCGACGAAGAGGGCCGTGAATAAGCGTTTCATGCTGGACGTCCCGGTTGGCGGAAAATAAGCCACGCCCATCATTAACAGCCGGGACTCAAACGCGCGAGCCATGCTGCATGACCTCGTCGATGCGCCGCGACAGGTCATCGAGCGTGAACGGCTTCTGGAGGAGAGATGCGCTCCGTTTAGTTCCCGCCTCCAACTACGCTCCGCCCGGCCAGTTCCGCGGGGATCTCCTCACCTGCCACGAATCGCTGCGGCTCGACCTGGGTGTAGGACAGGAAGCCGAATCCCATCTCGTCGGTGGTGGGCCGCCCGAAGCGTACCGAACGGTTCGGATCGGGGTTGTGCGGGTTGGCGGCCGAGTTATCCCACCAAAGCGTGAGATCGATCTTGGTGCCCGCGGGAGCGAAGACCGGCTCGGTCAAGGCGTACGTATGCTGCCAGTTGAAGTCGTAGGTCGGCACGTCCAGGAGGGTCTCTTTCTCACCGCCAGGTAACGTGATCTCGTACAGCGCTGCCTTCCCGCGCAGATGCATGTGAGGGAGCATCCACAGGATGTTCACGTCCTTGTCGAGCGTGACCTCCGTGTGGAAGGAGTAGTTGGCGTCGTTGGCTGGGATCTCGAAGCGGAACATGCCCAGGTCGTCGCCTTCGACTACGTGCTCGATGATCTCACCGGGCTTGTAGAAAACGATCGCCACGCTCGTCTGGTCCCACACGGCCGTCCCTTCGCCGGGCTCTTTGTGATAATGCATGTTGAAGGAGACGCTCGTGCCCTTTCGCAGCACCGTCCCGTACCCGTCAGGGAAGACGCGAGGTTCGACGCCCGGCGCGATGCCGCCGATGGGGTTTGCGATGACGTGGTGGACAGCGGAGCTACCGGCCCGGAATTCCACTGCCTTGATCCAGCGATCCTCCGGAAGCTGTTCCGCGGTGATCTCAACGTCGAAGTTGATGTACTGGTCCTCGACGTCGTCGGCCACCAGGTACGGCTCGTTGAGCTGCACGATCAGATCCGGCTCACCGATCGACCAGCCGCTCGTCGCCATGTCGAACTCCAACGGCGGCGGTGCGTCGGCCGGATCGCCCGCTGGGGTGCCCGACTGGGCCCACGCGAGGAGCGTCGCGATCTCCGAGTCCTCGAGAACGCGCTCGTTCGAGAAATCGCCCTTGTGTGCCAGGGCGGCATCCCAAGGAGGCATCTGTCGAGTGCGCACGGCGCGCGCGATGCGAGGAGCCCATTCCTTGGTCGTGTCGTAGCTGGTGAAGGCCACGGGCGCGACCATGCCCCCGAGATTCTGTCCGTTCTCCATGTGGCAGACCTGACAGTTCTGTTGCAGGATCGGCACGACATCGGCGTAGAACGTCGGGCTGGAGTCCAGGCTGGCGAACTGGGAGTCTGCAGAGGCTCCGGGAGCTGACGTCGCGCAAGCGGCGACGAGAGCGGTCAGGGCCAACATCGACACGAGGGGGAGGGCTTCACGGACGCGCATGGGTGCTTCCTATCTGGGGGACGGCGTTGAGGGGCCCTGGACCTAAAGAGCCCGATAGAACCTAGCACAGAGCGGGCAGGGGTTGCCAGCCTTGGCAGCGGCAAGACGCTACGCCTAGCCCTTCAGGGCCCCGTCGCCGGCACGCGCCCGGGCCCATTCGACCGCCAGCGCAATGTCCGCCTTACCGAAGGGCTTTCCGAGCTACTCGAAGTCCGGACTCGCCATGGGGGCGTCGGCGAGGCGATACCCGCTCGTGATCACGATCGCCATGTCCGGATTGAGCGCATGCCCGGCTTGGGCGAGCTCCGGGCCGGTGATCTTCGGCATGGTGTGATCGGTGAACAAGAGGTCGAAAGCGAGCGGGTCGGCCTTCAGCGTCGCTAACGCCTACTCGCTGTCCACCAGGGTTGTCACTTCGAAGCCGAGGCGTTCCAAGATGGCTTCGGCCACCGCCGTGACCGCGTGGTCGTCATCGACGAGCAGCGCTCTGCCCGCGATCAACACGCCGTGCTGCACGTCAGCCAGCGTGGGCTCCACTTCCGCCTCCACCGCCGGCAAGTAGACGACGAAGGTCGTGCCCTTCCCCAGCTCGCTCTCGACCGTCAACGCTCCTCCATGCTCGGCCACAATGCCATGCGCCACGGAAAGACCGAGTCCAGTTCCTTCGCCTACGCCTTTGGTGGTGAAGAAGGGCTCGAAGACTCGATGCCGAGCGGAGGATACTCGCAGCGCTCATCACATCTCCATGACTGCTTCGACGTCGGCGTCGAGCTCATCCGGAGTGCTCAACAGCGAGATGCCCAGGAAGAGCGTCAAGGACACCACCAGCGATGCTGCGCCCACGTCGACCCCGTAGGGCATCGACACTCCTGTAATGCGCACGCCGAAGTTGACCACGAGGCTGCTGGCGATCGCATAAGTCGCCGCGGTGGCGGTCGCCCCCTTCCAGTTCAACCCGATGGCAATCACCGGCACGATCGCCGCAGCGAACGTGCCCCACCCGAAAGCGCCGAGCAGCGCGACCAGGTCCCCGCTGTAGAGCGCGAAGAGCGCTGCGACGATCGCGATCCCGACGGTGGTCACCCTCGCCCAGAGCAGCTCATTCTGGACTGGGCGACCGCCAAAGGCGACGGGGAAATCATGGATCACGGCGGCGGTCCCGATGTTGAGGAAACCATCCGCGGTCGACATGATGGCCGCCAGCAGCGCAGCAAACACGACCCCAGCCAGCAAGGGGTGCGCGAACGACTGCAGGAACGCGGACGCGGCCGCGTCGGGGGTCATGAGCGGATCGTGCCCGCCGCTCAAGACCAGCGCGCGCATCGAGATGCCCAGTCCGATCCAGAGCAGCGCGGCCACGCCGTAGGCCAACGCGCCGAGTGGAACCACCCGCTTAATGTCCTTGACGTTCTTGAGCATCATGTACTTGGTGATGACGTGCGGCTGTCCGGCGGTCCCGAGCGCAAATACCAGCATCCAGGACAGTCCACCGAACATGCCCAGGGTCCCCCACGGCCCCATCGCCTCGCGGTCGTCGGCAGCGATGACTTGGCTCATCTCCGCCATGCCGCCGTCGAACGTGCCTAAGACGGTGACGAAGACCAGCACCGCGGCAACCACCATGATCGCGCCCTGGATCAGGTCGGTGTAGACCGACGCGATGATGCCGCCGGTCACGGTGTAGAAGACCAGGACCGCGGTGGACACAGCCACGGTCGCTTCGATGCTGATGCCGGGGAAGACGTTCGCGTCGCGGAGCACGTCCTGGAGGACTATCGCCATCGCGAGGATCTGGGTCGCGAGGTAACCCATGACGCCAAGCAGAACGACCACGGCCATCAACGCGCGCACGGTCTCGCTGTTGTAGCGAGCCGCCACCACGTCGGGCAGCGACACGCAGTCCCGAAGCTCGCCCAGCAAACGGACCCTTTTGGCGACCAGCGCGAACATGATGGCGGGCCCCGCCATGGTCGCGGCGACGATCCAGAGCGAGCTCATGCCCATCTGGTACACGAGGCCCGGTCCACCCACGAACCCGAACCCGCTCATGGTGCTCGAAAAGACGGCAAACGCCGTGAGGAAAACGCCGAGATTGCGGCCGGCCATGAAGAAGTCGTGGCTCGACTTGGTGCGGCGCATCGCCCACCACCCTACGCCGATGCAAATCGCGAGATAGACGCCTACCGAAATGAGCGTCACGGTCGCGCGGTCCATCAGCGCTGCTCCTTCGCGTTCAGCAGTTCACGGAACCGGGCTTCGGACTCGGGGGGGAAATACACGTCGTCGAAGGTGACGACGAAAGCGATGATGAAGACCCAGGGAAAGAGCCAGACCCCGTAAAGCATCCAGGCGCTGGGCGCGGGCAGTCCGCCGAAGATCACGAGCGGGCCACCCTGCAGGAACTCGAGGTAGCTGAGCATGAGCGCGCCAAAGACCATCATGTAGACGACGGTTCCCGCGACGACCCATCTACGCAGCGATTTCGCCGTCTCCCGCACCCCGATCAGCAGGCAAATCCCGATCATCAGGATGACCAGGATACCCGTGACCAACCCGGCCAGAATCACCAATGGTCCACCAGGGGCGCCGCTGCCGCTGCTCAACATCGGGTCGAAATCGGGATGCGGCGTCGGAACCAGCTCGGGTGGTGCCGGTGAGAAGACTCCTATCAGAAGCAGGATGAGCAGCGGTACACATGCGCAGAGCAGCGCATAGATCAACCGTCTGTCCACGTCTCGTATCACCTTGAGCCCTCGCGTTGGGGAGCGAATCGAGCCAACCTGACAGGACCGCGCGGCTCGCGCGACCCACTGCGATGCATTTGCGGACCGCTCACAACCTGACCAACAGCCATAGAGACGGAGGCGATTGATGCCCACGGAACGCGATACCGCCTTTCAGATGGCGGCGTCCAACATCCGGTTCGGACGCGGGATCACTCGCGAGATCGGGATGGATCTCGTGGACCTGAAGGCCCGCCGGACCATGCTGGTCATCGATCCGGCGCTGCGCGATCACCCCGTGGGGCACACCGTGCTCGAGTCCCTCAAGCAGAACGACATCGGCTTCGAGGTCTTCGACGATCTCTCCATCGAGCCCACCGACGCCAGCTTCAAGGCGGCGGCGGACTGCGCGACGCAGGGCGGTTTCGATTCCTTCGTCGCCGTGGGTGGCGGCAGCACGATCGACACCGCGAAAGCGGCCAACCTCTATTCCACCCATCCCTCGGACTTCTTCGACTACGTCAACGCTCCCATCGGCCTCGGCCACCCCATCCCAGGGCCGCTCAAGCCGCTGATCGCGGTCCCGACAACCGCGGGCACTGGCAGCGAAACGACGGGCGTGGCCATCTTCGACTACGTAGAGAAAAAGGCCAAGACGGGCATCGCGCACCGGTACCTGAAGCCGACCCTGGGCATCGTGGATTCGGACAATACGCGCACGCTTCCACCCGCGGTGGCCGCGGCGACCGGGTTGGACGTGCTCAGCCACGCGCTGGAATCCTACACCGCGATGCCGTTCGATGAGCGCCCCATGCCGGCTCGGCCGTTGGAGCGCCCCGCGTACCAGGGCTCGAATCCGGTCAGCGACATCTGGGCGATACGCGCGCTCGAGCTCATGGCCGAGTTTCTGCCCCGCGCGTACGCGGATCCCAGTGACGAAGAGGCGCGGGCGCAAATGCTGCTGGCGGCGGCAATCGCCGGCATCGGCTTCGGAAACGCGGGCGTCCACCTACCGCACGGGATGTCCTACCCCGTCGCGGGCATGGTTCGTGGCCACCGACCCGATGGCTACGTGGTCGACCACGCGATGGTGCCGCACGGCATCTCCGTGATCCTCAACACGCCCGCAGTCGTGCGCTTCACCGCTTCAGCGAATCCGGAGCGGCACTTGCGCGGCGCCGAGGCGCTGGGAGCAGATGTGTCGGACGCCAGCCCAAGCGAGGCGGGCGAAGTCTTGGCCGAGCGCGTCATCCACTTCATGCGCACGCTGGGCGTCCCCAACGGTCTCGCAGCCGTGGGTTATACAACGGACGACATCCCGGCGCTCGTGCAAGGCACGTTGCCTCAGCACCGCGTGACCAAGCTGTCGCCACGGCCGGCGGGTGAGGCGGAGCTAACCTCCCTGTTCGAAGAATCGATGACGATCTGGTAGACTGCCGGCACGCATCCCCACCACCTGAGACTCCATGGCAGCTGCCCGCCGCCGACGGCGCTCCGCGAAAGCTCCGGTTACGCCGACGCCGACGCCGACACCGACCACGCGGCGTGCGCTCTATCTGCCGCTAGCGCTGACGCTCGGTCTGCTCACGCTTTCTCTGTTGCCGCGCGTGCAAGTCAACCTGCGTCTCGCCTGGTCGTTCTGGGGTGCATCGGGCGCGCTACTGATTTGGCAGACCGTGCTCTTCCTGCGACTCCGCGGCGCATCAGTAGGCCGGTCGCTCGAGAGCGTTCTTCGGCCGCAGCACTACGTGCAGGCGATGGTCCAGGTCGCGGTGTTTGCCTACTGGGGATGGTACTGGCGACCCGTCTACGACTTCGCTGTGCTGCTGGCCGCGCAGCTCGTGTTCGCCTACGTCTTCGACATGCTGCTCACGTGGTCGCGGCGTGAGAAGTACGTGCTCGGCTTCGGGCCCTTCCCCATCATCTTCAGCATCAACCTCTTCCTCTGGTTCAGGGACGATTGGTTCTACCTGCAGTTCCTGATGATCGCGGTCGGGTTTCTCGGTAAGGAGTTCGTGCGCTGGCACCGCGAGGGGCGGAACGTGCACATCTTTAACCCTTCCGCCTTCGCGCTCGGGCTCTTCTCGCTCGTGCTCATCACTACGGGCACCACGCACCTCACCTGGGGACAGGACATTGCGTCGACGCTCACGCTCGCGCCGCTGATCTACCTGTACCTGTTCCTGCTGGGCCTGGTCGTGATGTACTTCTTCTCGATCACGCTGGTCGCGGGCTCCGCCGCTGTCGTGCTGTTCGCATTGAGCGCGCTTTATGCGTCCCTGACCGGGGTCCCCTATTTCCTGGACTCCGACATCCCCGCTGCGGTCTTCCTCGGCCTCCATCTACTGATCACCGACCCGTCGACTTCGCCACGCACACCGCCTGGAAAGCTCCTCTTCGGGGCGCTGTACGGTGCGGGCGTGTTCGGGCTCTACATGATCCTGGGGGCTGCCGGGGTGCCGACGTTCTACGACAAGCTGTTGGCCGTGCCTCTCTTGAACCTCAGTGTTCGCGGGATCGACAGCTTGGTCCAGATCGCGCGGGAGAGCCCCGCGCTGGCGCGGTTGCGCATTGAATGGGCTCCCCTGACCTCCAACTTGGCCCACATGGCGGCCTGGATCGTCTTCTTCGGCGCGATGACGGCGATGGGCAAGACCGACGGGAAGCATACCGGCGACAGCCTGCCGTTCTGGGAACAGGCGTGCGCCCACGACCGCGCCAACGCGTGCAGCCGCCTGATCCAGTTGGAGACCACATATTGTGGCGACAACTCTGCGTGGGCCTGCAACGAGCTAGGCGTGCACTTCAGGCGGGGGGTGGCCGTGGCGCCCGACTCCGAGCTAGCGCGGGGCTATCTGGCGCGTGCATGCGAAATCCGATTCCAGGCCGCGTGCGTCAATCTGCTGGACCCCGACGGCCTCAATCGCAGCGACCCCCGTCCTCTCGATCTCAGACTGCTGCTGCGCGAGGCGGGCCAGAACTTGATGGAGATGTCCGAGCCGGGCTTATACGCGCGCGCGTGTGATCACGACTGGGCCTTCGCGTGCAGCAGATGAAAGGCGGGGTTCCGCTCGCCTTCTTGGCGATCGTGGCTGCTGTCTGGATCGCGCTGCGACTCTCGCAAGGTCCGCCGACAGAGCTTGCGATGGACGCGCGACCTCCCACCGCAACAGGCAACGTGGAAGGCTTTCGAGCGGGCGCCTGGTTTCTCCCCGACGAAGAGCTGCTCGGCTTCGTGGAAATTCCGGCCGGACCGTTCGTGATGGGCAGCGACGCGAGCGTGGATCCGGACGCCTTCGACATCGAGCGCTGGTCCAGCACGAGCGCGCAGGGAATCGTCGACCTGCCAGCCTTTTACTTGGCGCGGTACGAAGTCACCGTCGCTCAAATGAGCGCCTTCCTGGTGGCCACAGCGGGCACGATCCAATCCCAGGCGCTTCAGACGCCTCCCGATCATCCCGCCGCCTTTGTCTCCTGGCCGGATGCGCTCGCCTACGCCGGCTGGATCGACGCGACGCTCAGGGAGTCCTCAGCCACGCCGCCACAACTAAGGGCCTTACTCAGCGACGGGTGGAGGATCACGTTGCCGACGGAGGCCGAGTGGGAGAAGGCGGCCCGGGGCGTCGACGGTCGCTTGTACCCGTGGGGGAGCGAGCCGAGGCAAGACCGTGCGAACTACAGCTCCAGGAGCGCGGTGCCGGTGGGCAGCTACGAATGCCCCGAATGTCCTTTTGGCCTCGCCGACATGGCCGGCAATGTCTGGGAGTGGACCCGGAGCCCGGATCAGCCCTACCCCTACGACGCGACCGACGACGGCGAAGGCCTCGAAGCGGAAGCGCTGTGGATCATGCGCGGCGGCTCGTTTCGGGACGGCCAGAGCGGCGTGCGCGCTGCCATGCGCGGGCGCGCGGACCCAGGAGCTCGGCGTGCGTTCATCGGCTTTCGTCTGGCGCTTGTTCGCTAGAGCGACTCTTGCGCCTCGGTGGCGCTAGCCTTCGCCGCCCAAGCCGCGGAGGCGCCCTCGCTCGACTTGGCCGCGACGATGATGCTGCCGGCCGCGAGGTGTTGGTCGGGCGGGCCCGACTCGCCGCCTAGCATCCCGCCCAGGCGCGGAAGTCGGCACTCGAAGAACACCGTCGCCACGGTGCACGGTCTAGGAGTCCCCGCGACCAGTGAGCCGCGCCACGACCTGCTCGATCACATCGTCCGCCCGAGCCTCGATCTCCTTCAGAGTCTGATCCTGTATGGGATGCGGGACGAAGACGGCTTCCAGGTCGGGTCGTCCCAGGCGGCTCGCCTGCACCCTGGCAGCGGTGCGGAACTCTTCCGTGGCCAAAGGCACGGCAGGGATTCCGGCTTCTTCGAGTCGAACGCTGTCGTGCAAACTGCACGTTGTGCAGGAGCCTCAGTCAGCCAGGGCTTCGATCACCCCGTCTACGAAGGCGAGCTTCTCAAGCAGCGCTCCGGGAGCGGGCTTGGTATAGGTCGGCTTGATCTCCCTAACGATCTCCGCGACTCCGTACCGTTGCTCGAGCAGGTGTTGTAACCGGTCCAGGAATTCCTTCCCTTGAGGCTTGCTGATGTCGAGCAGAGCGAGCCTCTTTCCCTCCAGCGTGTCGAGCCGGGGCGCAGCGGGCTGCGCTTCTCGGGAGCGCTCGTCGAGCGGGCTTACCAATGTAGGCATGCGATCTCCTGTTGCTTGTCCGTGCCCATATTACCGCTTGACCGGGTAGGTCACGCTCTGAGAGCCGCCCTCGCCCGCCAACCAGCCCGGCAAAACTCCGGAGAATTTTCCGGCCGTGCCGCCTGCCACGATGATGTGAATCTGCGACGGGTCCTTGAACTTGCGATAGTGGGGCTCACCGTCGATCAGGACCTCTTGGTAGTGCCCAAGCGCCTGGCTCCCCTCCGTACCCTCGTACTCGAAGGCGCGCACGGGCACGCCGGTGTTTTCGAAGAGGAAGTCGCGTACGTCGCTCTTGGAGAACCCGTCGGCGCTCACGGTCGCCGCGTGCTCCGGGCACAATACCAGCACCGCCTCGACGCGTAGGCACCTCCTCCAGCTCCAGACCATGGCCAGCGTGGCCGCGATCGTGCGCAGCACGCCCGCCGCGGTTCGCGCCGTGTGTTCGCTCACCTCCATGAGCCCACCCGCCGCGAAGAGCGTGACCGTACTGTCGTCGGAGTCAAAACCGAGATCTTCGTGCAGCGGCTGCCACGGGCTGTGCTCGTGATTCTCGGCCACGCAGTATGAAAAGCGTCCGGGGTTGCCCAGCGCCGCCATGTCGATCTCTCCGGGCAGCGCACCGCCCAGGTTCGCCATCATGAGCTGCAGCGCCCGGCCGACGGAGCTGTTGGCGCGAGCCACGTTACCGAAGACCCCCGCACCGCTCGCGAAACCCAAGCGTTCGGCGGCCGGCCCACTGAGCATGATCAACGGAGTGGCGGAATTCGTGGTCGCTTGCACGCCATGCAAATTGAAGCGCTCGTCGCAAGCCGCCCGGACCACAGGGAGGAGAACCTCCAGGTATTCGGGTTTACACCCCGCCATCACCGCGTTTGCGGCGATCTTCTCGATGGTGGCGGCCCCATAGCAGGGCGGCACCAGCCCCACGACACGTTCCGGTGGGTGTGGGATCGCTGCGAGCATGGCGTCGACGCGTTGTTCGGTAGGCGGCACCACTGGAAGGAACGGCGAAAAGCCCGCCTTCATGCAATACTCGTATGGATCTTCGTCCTCGGCCAACACGAAGCGTGTGGCGCGCGGTGCGCTCTCGGGAAGCAGATCGATCGGCTCGGGCGAAGGCTCTCGAGGTTCCTCAGCTCCGTCGGCTTCAGCGAGTGTGGCTGCCAGCGCGGCCTCGAGGTGGCGCGACGAGCACCCAGGCTTCGTCAGCGGGGCGCCGTCGTCGAGCTCCGCCACAGTGGTTGCACGAAGGTCCAGGCTCGAGAGCATGCTCGCTGCCACCGAGTTGAGATCTCCCTTGCTGAAGCCCACCTCGCAGAACTCTATCTGGCCCGCCTCGCCCAGTAGGAACAGCGCCGGGACCGCGGGCGGATCGTAGCTGCGGGACACGTCCAGATCAGCGTCCAGCAGCACCGGGAAGGTCACGCCGTAAGCCTCCACCAACTCGCGGGTCTCTTCTGCGCCGTCCTGCGAGACCACCACGACTCGATGGCTGTCAGCACCGAGCGCCCCGGCCAGGCGCTTCAAGTACGGCAGAGTGAGCCGGCAGGTGGGACAGTCGGTTTCCATGAACGCGAGCAGGAGCGGCCCATCGGCCATCGCCTGCTGGAGCCGCCACTCGCTCCCGTCCAGCCAGCGGAGTGAGAAATCCGGCGCGCGGTCTCCCGTGGCGAGCATGCGTCAGTCCCCCGAGCTCAGTACCGAAGCAGGTATTGGAGCTTGATGAAGATCGCCCGGTTGGTCCGGCGCAGCCCGCTCGTGTAAAAGAGCTGCTCCCTGAGACCGTCGCCGTCGCGATCGCCCTCGATCAGATCCGCTTGCTGGTAGTGATCATCGTAGCCGATGAAGAACACGGTCCCGGCGTTGATGCGGTAGTTGAAGAGCACATTCATGTCGAACGTCTCGTCCTGCGTATTCCACTCCGTGATGTTGCGCATGCCCAGACGCTCGGTGAACTGCATGTTGGTCGTCGCGCGAAGGATGGTCACGTCGAACAGCTCCGCGTCGCCATTCGCAGGGTCCGTGAGACGGCGGGAGCTCCACCTCAACCGGGTTTGAAACCGGTCGAGCGGGCGCAGCGTAGCGTTCACGCTCCAGTTGACCTGGTGACCGATGGAGGGCGCGAGGTAATAGATCTCGTCCCCGATCGAGAAGTTGGCGCCGAACGAGTAGCTGCGGCTCGTATTGACGTTGCCCCCGGCAGAAAAGCGCGACTTGTTGAAGTCGATGCCACCGAAGCGCTCCATCTCGCGACTGAAGCTCCCGTTCAGGCTGATGCTGCGCGCGAACGAGAAGTTGATGCTCCCTGAGAAGTCCTCGTCCTGCAGAACGCCGTCGAAGTCGTAGTTGCGCGAGTAGGTGATCTGCGGTCCCCAGTCCATGATCCAGCTTTCGGGCCGGAGACGGTATTCCAGGCTGCTCGTGACGTTGCGGATGTCGCGTCGGCGCACGAAACCGACCTCTGTGTCGAAGTCGCGCGAGATCTGGTAGGCGTAGAGAGACCAGCGCAGGTTGCGAGCGGTCTGACCCCACCGGGTCGCCAGCATGTGGCCGTCCACCGGAGTTCCGCCACCTACGTCCCTGTAGCTCGAGCCGACCACGCGAAAGTCCCCGGCGATCGTCGGGCTCAAGCGGAAATTCCCGTCCAGGCCCACAAGCCGGCTGTAGCTGTCGAGGAATTCCCGGTCCGTGACGATAGCCCCGATATTGGACTCGGCATACAGATCGTAGCGCGCCCGCGCGATGAACGTCTGTGCTGTCTGCTCGAAGGCGGCATCCGTCGGGTCGTCGACCTTACCCGGCGCACGGTCGTTCGCGGTCAGCACGCCGATCGAGAACCGGCCCACCTGCCCGGACAGCTTCGCGCCATAGTCGGGGTCGACGATCGTGCGCGTATGCACGAAGGTCACGGGCGCCAGGACATTGAAGATCTCCGCGCCTTCTACGAAGAACGGCCTCAGCTCCGAGAAGAAAAGCGGAAAGCGCTGGTTGACCTCGATCTGAGGCCGATCGGACTCGATTTGCGAGAAGTCGGGGTTGACCGTGAAGTCGGCGGTCAGGTTGGTGGTGATGCCGTACTTGACGTTCACGCCCGCGTCGGGATCGGCGTCCTGATTGACGAACGCCGGTCGGGTAGGGTCGATGTCGCCGTACTGGATGGCGGTGAACGTAGGGAGAATCTCGAGGTTCCTGGCGGTGGAGAGGTCGGTCATGCCCTCGAGCAGTCCCATCTGGGCGAAGAAACTCGTCTCGTCTCGAGACATAGGAGCCCAGACCTGATTTTCCCGGTCCTTGCCCCACATTTCCCGCACGATCTGGAATCCCCACCGGTGCGGCTCGCCCACCGCAGGCGTCGGGTAGCGAAGGCTCTTGAATGGGATCGCCATCTCGGCGGTGTATCCGTCGTCCACGATCTGGCCGCCGGTATCGAACAACGCGTCCCAGGACCGATCCGCCACAGGAATCGCGTCCGCGACGCCGCCACGGCCACGACCGATTCGGCGAGCGGCCGACATGATTCCGTCGCCCTGCACGCCGTAGCCGTTGACGTCGAAGTCGTAGCCCCGCTGCTGGTCGAGGAACGTATCGAAGTAAACCGTCATGAGGTCGTCGGAGTACATCCGGTCCCGCTCGCCGAGATTGGCCCTCATGACCGACGGGTCTTCGTAGTGCGCGTGAAAACCGAAGTAGATGTACTCCGAGTCGTAGGCGATGTAGACGTCGGTCGCTTCGGTGGCCGGAGCACCATCCAGCGGTGACTGCTGTGTGAACTCGGTGATGTGGGCCGCCGTGCGCCACACCTCGTCGTCGAGGATGCCGTCGATCACGGGCGGGGCCTCCGTCCTCGTCGGCGTGATTCGAGGTCGCCCCGGCAGGAGACCCAGCTCGGCGAGGCTCGGGTCCGGGACGCCGGGGCTCGCTGCAGACGCCTCGCTTTCGGCCTGACCGCTGAGTTGGGCAGGGATGAAAGCGAAGCTCAGGCCAATCGCTAGGGTCAAAGCGATCGCGATATGCGGCCCGATCGGGAGGACCGGACCAATCGCGATGTGCCGCCCGATCGCGGATAACCGCTCGGTCCCGAGGGCCGGGCCGCTGAGTACGGGGCTGAGTCGGGGCTTGCGGCGTTCGATCACCTCGTCGCGGCCACTGGGTCGGACGCCAGGAAGCGGATCAACGCTCGGTTGAGGATGGTGCTCATGCACGCGGCCTCAAAGAGCGCACCTGCTTGCCCGCGCGCCAGATCTCCTCGCCGGCGAGGACGGCCAGCTCCTTGTCCAACGACTCCCGGTAGTCGTCCTTGCTGCAGGTCTCGATCACGATGCGTGCCTCGTCCCCGGAGCTGACACTCTGGTACAGCTCGTCGAAGAGCGGAGCCACCGCGTCCCTGAAGCGGTGGCGCCAATCGAGCGCGCCGCGCTGGGCGGTGGTCGAACAGTTGGCATACATCCAGTCCATGCCGTTCTCGGCGACGAGCGGCATGAGGCTTTCGGTCAGCTCCTCCACAGTTTCGTTGAAGGCCTCGGACGGCGAATGGCCGTTCTTTCGCAAGCAGTTGAACTGGGCCTCGAAGACACCAGCGATGGCACCCATGAGCACGCCGCGTTCGCCGGTCAGGTCGGACAACACCTCCTTGCGGAAGTCGGTCTCGAACAAGTAGCCGGAGCCAACTCCGATGCCGAGCGAGACGACACGTTCCTGAGCCCGACCCGTCGCGTCTTGGAAGACGGCGTAGCTCGAGTTCAGTCCTTTCCCCGCGAGGAAGAGGCGGCGAAGTGACGTGCCCGAACCCTTGGGCGCGACCAACACCACATCGACGTCCTCGGGGGGGATGACCCCTGTGTCCTCCTTGAAGGTGATCGCGAAGCCGTGTGAGAAGTACAGGCACTTTCCGGAGGTCAGGTGCGGCCGGACGGTGCTCCACTGCGCGATCTGACCAGCATCGGACAGCAAGTATTGAATGATGTCGCCCCTTCTGGCCGCCTCCTCGATCTCGAAGAGGTTCTCCCCGTCGACCCACCCGTCGGCGACGGCCTTGTCCCAGCTCCTCGTGCCCCTTCGCTGCCCGACGATCACGTTGAAGCCGTTGTCCTTGAGGTTCAGGGCCTGTCCCGGTCCCTGAACGCCATATCCGAGAATCGCGATGGTCTCATTCGCGAGGCACTCGCAGGCTTTGTCCAGGGGCCACTCGTCTCGAGTGATCACGTTTTCCAACTCGTCGCCAAACTGAATCTCTGCCATGTCTCGTGTGCCTTTGTGTGCTCGCGTCGCCGGAGTCGGGCATTCTGCCGGACGTAGGCGTTCTAATGAGTGAGGAAACTAGTCCCGCGCAGGAGCGTCGAAAATCGGTGAGCCCCTGGCCACTGCGATCACGCCGCTGCGTGCCACGGACTCGATCTCGGCCAAGTCCGCCAGGTCCGCCATGAAGCGGTCGATCTCTGGGCCGCTTCCGATCAGCTCCAGAGTGCCATGCCCCTCGTCGTAACCAAGGACCTGCCCACCAAATTCCTCCAGAATCGACTGCAGCTGTGCTCGCGAATTCTCCGGCGTACGCACCTTGAAAAGGGCGAGCTCGCGCTCGATATGATCCAGACCCGTCATGTCTGCAATGCTCACGACGTCCACCAGCTTCCCGAGCTGGTTGGAGATCTGAAGGATGGCATCGTCCGAGCCCACCGTGACCAGAGTCAGTCGCGAAACCGCCACGTCGTCCGTGGGCGCGACGTTCAGGCTCTCGATGTTGAAGCCCCGGGACGAAAAGAGGTTCGCGACGCGGGACAGGGCCCCGGCCTGATTCTCGAGCAAAATGGAGATGATGTGGCGCATTCGGGAAGGTGCGCCCGGAAGCGTAGCTATTGCAATGGGCCTCGCGCTCATTGAGCTTGCAACCCTCATGAATATTCAGGACGAAACGCAGCCAGACCCGACGCATCCGCTTTCCGGCCAGATCATGAGCGGCGCGGAGATTCTCGTGCAAGTGCTTGCCGACGAAGGTGTTACGACCGTGTTCGGGTACAGTGGCGGGGCGATTCTGCCTACCTACGACGCCGTCTTCAGGTACAACGAAGAGCACGCCGTAGGCGGAGTCGAGCCCATGCCGCTCGTCGTGCCGGCCAATGAGCAGGGCGCGGGGTTCATGGCGGCCGGTTATGCCCGCGCCAGCGGGCGCGTGGGCGTAGTGATCGTGACCTCGGGTCCAGGGGCCACCAACTGCGTGACGCCAGTCCGCGACTGCATGGCGGACTCCATCCCCATAGTGATCATTTGCGGGCAGGTGCCGACGGGTGCCATCGGGACCGACGCCTTCCAGGAGGCACCGGTAACCGCCATCATGGGCGCCGTTGCGAAACACGTGCTGCTAGTGACGGACCCGGAGCAACTGGAAGCAAACGTGCGCACCGCCTTCGAGATCGCCCGCACTGGACGGCCGGGCCCGGTGGTGGTGGACGTTCCCAAAGACGTGCAGAACTGGGAGGGTCCCTTTCGCGGTGAAGGCCGCTTGGCGATCCCCGGCTACCGGCAGCGGCTGGAAGCCGTGCAGGGCAACACCCTGAGTGAAGAGCGTTGTGCCGAGTTCTTCGCAATGCTCGGCGAGAGTAAGCGACCGCTGATCTACGCGGGTGGAGGAGTCATCAAGGCGAACGGGAGTCCGGGACTTCGCGCCCTGGCCGAGACCTTCGAGATCCCGGTCGTCACAACCCTCATGGGGTTGGGCTGCATGGATACCACGCGGCCGCTATCGCTCCACATGCTGGGCATGCACGGGACCGCATACGCCAACTACGCCGTGGACGACTGCGATCTCCTGATCGCGATGGGTGCCCGCTTCGACGACCGTGTGGCGGGCGTGCCCGCGGCCTTCGCGGCCAAGGCCCGCCGCGTTCTCCACTTCGACATCGACCCCTCGGAGATCAGCAAGGTCAAAAGGGCCGACTGGCACTATGTGGGGCCCATGCAAGCTGCGCTCGATGCGCTCGTAGCCCACGGCTCCAGCATGGGATTTTCTGGAGACTTCTCCGACTGGCACGACGAGACCGCCAACCTCAAGTCCACGTACGCGCTGAACTACGACCGGGAGAGTGAGCTCGTGCAGCCGCATTACGTGCTCGAGACCATGAACCGTATCACCGGGGGCGAAGCAATCGTCTCGACCGGCGTGGGCCAACATCAGATGTGGGCTGCGCAGTACTGCGACTTCCGCGAGCCCCGCCTGTGGCTGACTTCGGGTAGCATGGGCACGATGGGCTTCGGTTTGCCAGCCGCCATCGGCGCGCAATTCGCCTGCCCGGACAAACTCGTCATCGACGTGGACGGCGACGGCAGCATGCGCATGAACCTCGGCGAGCTCGAGACCGTCACCACGTATGATCTGCCCATCAAGGTCATGGTGCTGAACAACTACGGTGACGGCATGGTGATGCAGTGGCAGCGGCTCTTCTTCAAGGGGCGCCTGTCGGGCAGCGACAAGTCCTTGCACAAGAAGGACTTCGTGAAAGGCGCTGAAGCCGACGGATTCCCCTGGGCCAAGAGACTGGATCGCAAGGAGGACGTGCCCCGAATCCTCGAAGAATTCCTGGGCTTCGAGGGGCCCGCCTTCCTGGAAGTCATCATCGACAAGGAGGCCGGCGTGTACCCCATGGTGGGGCCGGGTCTCTCCTATCGGGACATGATCACCGGCGACTTCATTCCCAACCGCTACGGCGCGGAAGAGCCGGAGGAGCCGGACGCCTCAGAGATGTTCTGAGAGACCGGTCTGGCGCGCAGTTACCCCGGTAACTGCGCCGGAGTCGTTCAGTCTCCGCGGTAGTCGATCCCTTGAAACAAGTATCCCCCGAGCGCAGACCGCGGACCCGCCACCGGTCGTTCTCTTCGTTGGCCTTGCGCACTTTCGGCCGAAGAGTCACGATCGTGGATTGCGGGTCGAATCAGGCGGGCCAATCCCTGAGGGAAGACGATCATGAGGAACGACAAGTGCGGGGGGTCCTTCGGACCATCGCTCTGGCTGACGCTGGCGCTGGGAGTGCTGGTCACCGCGCCGATGGCGGCGGGAGCACAGATGCCGGGGGTCGAGAACGGGCAGTGGACGTTTCTCGGCGGCGACGAGGGTCACACGCGCTACACGCCGGCAACCGAGATCGACGCCTCCAACTTCAATGGCCTCGAAGTGGCGTGGCAGTTTCAGTCGAGCAGCTTCACACCGAGCACCACAAAAGCGACCGGAACCTACGTCGACGGAAAGTTCATCACCGTCACTGGCGAGCGTCGTCACGTCATCGCGCTCGACCCGGCGACTGGTGAACTCCTGTGGAGCTTCACCGAAGCCGATACCGAGCGCTACCAATACTCGATGCGCAAAGGCTACGGGAAGGGTATCGCGTACGGCGAGATCGACGGTCGGGGCGTCGTCTATATCACGACCCCCGGTTTCTTCCTGCACGCGTTGGACGCGGAGACTGGTCACCCGATCGAGGGTTGGGGCGAGGGTGTCTCGATCCCCGGCTTCCCGAAGACAGGCACCGTCGACCTGGTCACGGATCTGATCCGGGACTGGGGCCCGTGGGAGAATCTCAATCAGGAGTACGATCCCTATCAGGGCATCCCGCTCGAGATCGGTTACATCACTGCTTCGTCGCCGCCCATCGTGGCGAACGGTGTGGTGATCGTCGGCAACTCCGCCGAGCAGGGCTACAACCAGACCCGCAAGGAGATGGTCCCGGGCGACATCCTGGCTTATGACGCGGCCACGGGAGACTTCAAGTGGAAGTTCCATGTCATCCCACGGCCGGGCGAATTCGGCCACGACACCTGGGAGAACGACGCTTGGGAGTGGACGGGCGACGTCTCCTCTTGGGCGCCGATGTCTGTCGATTCCGAGTTGGGGCTGGTCTACATCCCCACCAATGGAGCGACGATCGACTACTACGGTGGTTTCCATCCGGGTGACAATCTCTTCAGCACGACGCTCATCGCGCTCGACATCGAGACGGGTGAGCGGGCCTGGCACTACCAGATGGTCCACCACGACATCTGGAACTACGACACGCCGACCGCGCCGATCCTGATGGACGTCACCGTCGACGGCGAGACGATTCCCGGCGTCTTCCAAGTGACCAAGCAGGCCTTCGTGTACGCGCTCAACCGTGAGACGGGTGAGCCGATCTGGCCTATCGAGGAGCGGGCGGTGCCGCAGTCGAAGGTGCCGGGCGAGACGCTATCGCCAACCCAGCCGTTCCCGACCAAGCCGGCTCCGTTCGACCTGCAAGGACGCACCGAGGATCACCTGATCGACTACACGCCCGAAATCCGGCGCAGGGCGATGGAGGTCGCGCAGAACAACAACCTGTTCGCCCCACTCTTCAACCCACCAACGCACGTGGGTGACCCGGCGGGTCCGGCCAACATCTGCCCCGGCGGTGGGGGCGGCGCGAACATCACCGGGCCGCCGGTCGCGGATCCCGTCGAAGGCGTGATCTACATCACATCGACGAGCGGGTGTTCGCCCGCGTATCTGGCGCCGGGCGTAGAGTCGCCATTGGACAGCGACCGCCAAACGGGCGTACGGCACTCGGAGTTCTCGAGGGCAGCGGGTCCCGGTGGACGTGGCGGTGGTGGTGGCGCAGCGTCGATCGACGGGCTGTCGATCTGGAAAGGCCCCATCGGTCGTATCGTCGCGATCGACATGAACACGGGTGAGCACACATGGACGATCCCGCACGGTGACGCACCGGAAGACGAGCAGGCGATGATCCGGAATCACCCACTGCTGCAAGGCGTTGAGGGTGTACCGACCAATCCGGGTCGAAGAGGCCACGCAACTCTGACGGTGTCACCGACGCTACTGTTCGCCACTGGCCAGACGAGTGACGGTACGCCGCACTTGTTCGCGATCGACAAGCAGACCGGAGAACGAGTCGGTCAGGTCGAGATCCCCGGCGGCGCGCGTTACGGCATGGCTAGCTGGGTGCACAACGGCCACCAGTACATCATCATCCAACTCAATGACGGGTTGGCGGCGATGGCGCTACCGGGCGCCCGAGTGACCGGGGACACCCACGATTGACTTCGTTCTGAAGTCTTGAAGGGGCCACGGGCCGGGGCGTTGCTGCTCCGGCCCGTGGTTTTTTTTGGGGTGCCTGCTAGCGCCTCTAGCGACGCATCACCGGGGCGATCTGCGAACGCTCCAACTCATTCAGCCCGTCGATGATCTTCGCATACGCCCGAGCGATCTGCTCCAGACCCACGGCCGGAATCCATTCGGGCGTGTCCTGCTCGGTGTGCTTGATCTCCGGTGACGTAATCACCTGCATGGACGGCACGTCACGCGCCATCCTCCCCATCTCGCCGGAGGCGCCCGGCTCCAGATCGGCGGTGACACCGACGTTGAAGCGGTTGAACGAGTCCAGAACGATGTCCAGTGCGGCCGGGCTGCTATACAACCACCAACGCATGGGGGAGACCGCGTTCGTCATGCGTAGGCGAGGTGCTGGAGACGATCTCCACACCGGGCCTGGAACGCATGGCGCGGTTTCTGGCGTTTTTCGTCAGAGAGGTGGACGCTGCTCCGCTACGGGAAATCGATCCGTAGAGGGAAACTCGTTAGGCGCTTCGCCGACACCGTCGACCACGTCCGCCACCGAGACCCGTTCCTGAAGCGTCTCCAACTGGCGCAGCACGACGTCGGCGCGCCCCTCTTCCATCGCCACCGAGTTAGGAGCCACGGTCCAGAAGCTCGCCGCCGCCGCCGGCCAATCGTTTAGAATCTCGCGGGCGAGCAGCGACTCCGTCTCCGCCTGATGTCGCTCGATCAAGGCCTTCAGCAGTTCGATCTCTCCGGCCTCGCTGGTGCGCTCCAAGGTCACGAACTCGCGGTTCACGCGTGTCGGGAATTCGCCACGCGGGTCCATCACGAAGGCCAGACCGCCCGACATGCCGGCACCGAAGTTACGACCGGCCTCACCGAGCACGACCACCACTCCTTCCGTCATGTACTCGCAGCCATGCTCACCGACACCTTCCACCACCGCGACGCCACCCGAGTTGCGTACCGCGAAGCGCTCACCGGCACGACCCGCGATGAAGAGGCTGCCGCCGGTCGCGCCATAGAGCACCGTGTTACCGACCAACACGGCATCGGCACCCTGGAACTCGGCTCCGACAGGCAGGCCGATGGCGATCTCTCCCCCGCTCATGCCCTTGGCGACGTAGTCGTTGGCTTCGCCCACCAGGCGCAGGTGTACCCCGTTCGCCAGCCAGGCGCCAAACGACTGCCCGGCCGATCCTGAGAAATTAAGGTCCAGCGTGCCTTCAGGCAGCCCCGCGTCGCCGTGGATGCCGGCGATGCGCACCGAGATACGCCCACCCACCGTGCGGTCCGTATTCTCGATCCCATACGAGCCCCTGAAGGGCGTGCCGTCCTCGAGCGTGCTGCCGAGTCGGGCGAGGATGTGGTCGTCCAGTGTAGTGCCCGGGCGGTCGTTGCGATCCTGAACGCAGTGCAGTGGCGCTCCCGCGGCCGGCGTGATGAGCTTCGAGAGGTCGACGCCCCTCCACCGACTATTCTCGTCTGCGGGAACCTGCCGCAGCAGCGGTGCGTGACCTATGAGGTCCTCGAGCCGCTCGTAGCCCAACTCGGCCAGAATCTCGCGCACTTCCTCCGCAACATGCGTGAGGAAGCTGATGAGCATTTCGGGCGTCCCGAAGTACTTCTTGCGTAGCTCCTCGGCTTGTGTGGCGATGCCCACCGGGCAGGTGTTGCTGTGGCACTGTCGCGCCATCTTGCACCCGATGGCGATCAATGCGGTCGTTCCAAAGCCGTAGCGGTCCGCTCCGAGTATGGCGGCCATGACGACGTCGCGGCCGGTGTGGAGTCCGCCGTCGACGGCCAAGGTGACGCGTCCGCGCAATCCGTTCATGACCAGGACCTGCTGCGTTTCCGCCAGGCCGAGCTCCCAGGGGCTGCCGGCATACTTGACCGACGACAGTGGCGAAGCGCCCGTACCACCGTCCGCGCCACTGATCTGGATTACATCCGCGTATGCTTTGGCTACGCCTGCCGCGATCGTGCCGACGCCCTCGGACGCCACCAACTTCACAGCGACCTTCGCGGTCGCGTTGGCAGTCTTGAGGTCGTAAATGAGCTGGGCCAAGTCCTCGATGGAGTAGATGTCGTGGTGCGGAGGCGGCGAGATCAACGGCGTTCCCGGGATCACGTGCCGGAGGCTCGCGATGTACGGCGTGACCTTGTGGCCCGGCAGTTGGCCGCCCTCTCCCGGCTTGGAGCCCTGCGCCATCTTGATCTCGAGCTGCCGTGCGCCGGCCAAATACGCCGGTGTCACTCCGAAGCGGCCCGAGGCGACCTGCTTGACCGCTGAGTTCGCGTCCCGCCGGTCGCCGTCGGCGGTGTAGCGACGGGGGTCCTCGCCTCCTTCGCCGGTGTTGGCGAGGCCTCCGATCCGGTTCATGGCTCGAGCTACGTCCTCGTGGGCCTGGCGACTCAGCGCGCCCAACGACATCGCACCCGTTTGGAATCGGCGCAGAACCTCATCTACCGACTCCACTCGATCAATGTCGATCGGCTCCCGGTCCGTCGTGAAGTCCAGTAGGTCGCGCAGCGCAGAAGGCGGGCGGGAGTGAACGAGCTCGGAGTAGGCGCGGTATTCCTCCTTGCCGCCCCCCTGAACTACCGCGTGCAACGCCCTCCAGACTTGCGGTTCGTTGGCGTGATAGTCGCTGTTGCGGCGGAACTTGTACCAGCCTCCGCGTTCCATCGCCTCCCCAGCGAAGGCACGCTCATGACGTTCAAGCACGTCTCCGGCAATTTCGCGAAATCCGATGCCGCCAATGCGGGACGTGGTGCCTGGGAAGGAGCGCTGGATCACCTCGTCGCCGAGCCCCAACGCCTCGAAGATCTGAGCGCCGTGGTAGGAAGACACCGCCGAGATGCCCATCTTGGACATTACCTTGAGTATGCCGGCCTCGGCAGCCTGGACGTAGGCTCGTACCGCCTCCTCAGCGTCGCTCTCCCCAAGCTTTCCAGCGTCCGCGAGACCCGCCACCGTCTCCAGAGCGAGATAGGGGTAGATCGCCGAGGCGCCAAAGCCGATCAGCGCGGCCAGATGGTGCACATCGCGCGCGTCGCCCGCCTCGGCCAGAATGCTGGCGCGCATGCGCCGGCCGGTGCGGATGAGGTGGTGGTGCACGCTGGCGACCGCGAGCAACATGGGGATCGGCGCACGCCGCTCGTCGACGAGACGGTCGCTGATGACCAGCGCGCTGTGCCCCTCGTCCACCGCCGATGCCGCAGCCTCGCACAGATCGTCGAGCGCACGCTTGAGTCCCTCAACGCCTTCCGCCGCCGGGAAGCTGGCCGTCAGGTCGGCGAAGCTGAGCCGCTTGGTAGGCGTGCGCCGCAGAGACGCCCATTCGTCTGATGTGAGCACCGGGCTCCTGAGATGCACCAGTCGAGCCGCTTCCGGACTCTCGTCGAGGATCGAATGCCGCACACCGAGGTAGGTGTGCAGCGACATCACGATGCGCTCCCGGATCGAGTCGATCGGGGGGTTGGTCACTTGCGCGAAACGCTGTCGGAAATAGCTGTAGAGCGACCGCTGCGCTTCGTTCAGCGCCGACGGCGGTGTGTCGTCGCCCATCGAGCCGATGGACTCCGCGCCGTCTCGCGCCATGGGCGTGAGCACGTCCCTGACCTCCTCACGCGTGTACCCATGCAGCACCTGCATCTTGGGGACGTCGGAGGTCGTCACTTCGCTAGCGGGACTCTTATTGCCGGACACGGGGTGATCGAGGTGCTGGAGGTTGCCTTGCACCCAACGGCCATACGGCCGGGCCATCGAGAGCCTCAGCTTGATGTCATCGTTGCGCAGGAACCGACGCTCTACAGTATCAACGGCGATCATCTCTCCTGGGCCCACGCGTCCGGACTCGACGATCTCCTTGAGCGGCAGTCCGAGAAGCCCGACCTCCGAACTCATCACTACCAGGCGGTCCGACGTCACCTGGTAGCGTGCAGGACGCAAGCCGTTGCGATCCATCGCGGCGGCCGCGACCACCCCGTCGGTAAAGGCGGTCGCCGCGGGCCCGTCCCAAGGCTCCATGAGGCAGGCGTGATACTCGTAAAAGGCACGCAGTTGCGGATCCATGTTGGGCATGTTTTCCCATGCCTCTGGAACCAGCATCGCCATCGCATGGAGCACGTCGCGTCCCGACGTGGTGAGCAACTCCAGAGCTTCATCCAAGGAAGCGGTATCGGAGCCGATCGGCTCGATGATCGGAATCAAGTCCTGCATCTTCTCGCCCCAGATGGGGGAGGTGAGCTCGGGCTCTCGCGCGGACATCCAGTTGCGGTTTCCGAGAAGCGTGTTGATCTCGCCGTTGTGCGCGATGAATCGGAAGGGCTGGGCAAGCTTCCAATTGGGCAGCGTGTTGGTGGCAAACCGCTGGTGGAACAGCGCCAGTGCGGACCGGGTGCGCGGGTCCGCCAGGTCCGGGAAGAAGCTGCGGAGCTGTGGAGCGACCATCAGGCCCTTATAGACGATGGTGCGCGCCGACATCGATACGATGTAGGCGTCGACGTCATGCTCCCGATAGGCTGCTTCGGCTCGCCTACGTGCTAGGTAGAGCAGCCGCTCGAACTCGATGCCCGACAGGTCCGGCGCTTTGGCGAGCAGGAGTTGTTCGATTCCAGGCAGCGACTCCAGCGCGACGCCGCCGAGCATCGAGGGGTCGACAGGAACCGTACGCCACCCCAGCACATCGAGGCCGCTACCCTGCGCGGAGGCTTCGAGTAATTTACGCGCCCTCGGACGCGCGCTGGCCTCGGTGGGCAGGAAGACCATAGCCACGCCGAGGCGGTCGAGCTCGTTGGGCCTCAGACCCCAATACTCGGCATCGTCCGCTAGCAGCGCGTGGGGAATCTGGATCGTGAGTCCCGCGCCATCACCGGATGCCGCGTCCGCCGAAACGGCACCGCGATGCGTGAGACCGACCAGCGCGCGTACTGCCAACTCGACGACCCGGTGGCTCGCCTCGCCATCGATACTGGCCACGAACCCCGTGCCGCAGCCGTCGTGCTCGAAGGCCGGGTTGTAGAGTGGTGGTAATTCGCTTTGGCGCGTCACCCTTCCCGCCCTAGCAGGGCGGACCGGCGCAACACCCGGACGTGCAGACCGGAATCGCGGATCATACATTACTCTCTGTTCGGGCAAAGAAGGACCGGCCCCCTGGCGGGAAAGGGCCGATCGGGGGAGTCGAGCTGAGTTTGCTTCAGCTCAGGCGATGGCGCCTACATCGGCGTACGCCCCCGACGGCTTTCCCCATGGGAAAGCCGCAGTTGGTACACCAAGTCGTTGGGCGCAAAACGATCATCGAACTCCCTTACTCGCGCTCTGACGCCCAGCGAATGCCGAGTGTAACGCAGCCAATCCTCGAAAGCGGCCTGCACCGAATTTCGGCGGCGGCCATGCCTGAGGCGGCGGGTAACTGCTCAGAGCACTAGAGGAGCATAAGCTACGAAGGCCCTTTGCGCAAGGGTTGTGCAGTCTATGCGCTATAGACGGATCCGGACGCGGCATGTTCCAACGCTCGTGTCACAGTGGAAGAGGAAGGCGCATCGCCGGGCTCGAGCGGACTGTCGGACGTCGGAGCCGTCATTCCCTGGCGGTTTTGATTTCAGGCTGCATTTTGACCATCCGGCACCGCGTACCCGAGCGTTGCCTCCCCGTCGGCTGGAGACAGGCATGAGCGAGAACACGAGTCGTGAGGTCCGCCTCAAGACACGCCCCGTGGGACTCCCCAAGGAGTCGGACTTCGAGCTCGCAGAGGTCACGGTTGGAGACCCGGGCGAGGACGAGGTGCTCATTCGTAACCTCTATATGTCCGTCGACCCCTACATGCGCGGCCGCATGATCGACCGGAAGAGTTACGCGACTCCTTTCGAGGTCGGCGCGGTCATGCATGGAGGCGCGGTCGGCGAGGTGGTGGAGTCGAGGGCCGACGGCTTCCAGGTGGGCGACCATGTGCTGAGCATGAACGGCTGGAGAGAGCGCTTCCTGTCGTCGGGAGACACGCTTCGCAAAGTGGACGGCAACCTGGCGCCCCTGTCCGCCTACCTGGGCGTGCTCGGTATGCCGGGCCTAACCGCCTACATAGGGCTGGAGGACATTGGTAAGCCGGAGCCGGGACAGACCGTGTTCGTATCGGGTGCCGCCGGAGCGGTTGGATCCGCTGCGTGCCAGCTCGCGATGGCAAAGGGGTGCCGGGTCGTGGGCAGCGCCGGCTCAGAGGAAAAAGTCGACTGGCTGCAGAACGAAGCAGGTGTGGACGTCGCGCTGAACTACAAGACGGTCGGTAACCTGCAGACGGCTCTTCTGGAGGCGTGCCCCGACGGCATCGACATCTACTTCGACAACGTGGGCGGAGATCATCTCGAGGCGGCGTTGACGGGGATGAACGACTTCGGGCGCATCATTGGCTGCGGCAGCATCTCCACCTACAACGCGACCGCGCCTGAGCCCGGCCCCCGCAACCTCTTTCACATGATCGGCAAGCGACTGTTGTGGAAGGGCTTCATCGTATCGGACCACGTCGATCGCTTCCCGGCATTCGCGCAGCACATGGGCCGGTTGATCGCGCAGGGCAAGTTGGTGTGGCGGGAGACCGTGCACGAAGGCATCGAGAACGCGCCTCAGGCATTCATGGGCCTCTTTTCGGGTGGGAATGTGGGCAAGATGATCGTGCGGCTGGCGCCGGACGCGTGAACTTCGGCGTCTCGCGTCGAATGCGCGTTCGCGGCTCGGCACGCTTGCGCCCAGCTCGCCGGTGCGGACCGGGATTGGCGGCCCTGCTAATGACGGCCGTGGCCGCGGCGCCCTCGAGTGCTCAGACACCCGCGAGCTTCATCGTGGAGAGCCCGACGATGCTGACCGGGGTCCTGATGCCCCGCGACTACAGTCCGGACGGGCGAAACGTCTCTCCTCCGCTCACCTGGCGGGGGTTGCCCGAGGGAACCCACCAGATAGCGGTGCTCTGCCAGGATCATGGCGCAGGCCGCCCGCCACCCTGGGTACACTGGATCATTTACAACATCCCCGGAAACGCCACCGGGCTGCCCGAAGGAGTCCCCTTCGATCCGTCCGAGCGCATGCCTGATGAGATCGCCGGCGCCACGCAGGGCAACAACGGTTGGGGGCTACCCATGTACCGTGGGCCCGCGCCGCCCGGGACATCACTCCACCACTATCACTTCGCCGTGTTCGCATTGGATACGGATCTCGATCTACCACCCGGACTCACCCGAGACGAGCTGCTCGAGGCGATCGAAGGCCATGTCATCGGGCTGGGCAGCATGGTACCGCTGTACCAAAGGCAGCCCGCCGGCAACGGCCCTCAGTTTCCGTCCTGATTCCAGAGGACTCCGATGAACGACGATGACGCTCGGGAGAAAAACGACTCTTCTGTGATCTCCCGCAGAGATCTACTGCGCACGGCCGGAGCCGCCGGCGCCGCGGCGCTGGTTCCGCATTCCATAGCGGCGGCC
>Ga0209445_1000228_pt1 | contig 32812 bp, 26 predicted proteins | sample MarorgKNORR_S2LV_4_FD_188223 | JGI IMG/M metagenome (GOLD analysis project Ga0209445, IMG submission 188223) | Marine microbial communities from the Southern Atlantic Ocean, analyzing organic carbon cycling - NADW_A/KNORR_S2/LV (SPAdes) (version 2) | ecosystem: Environmental > Aquatic > Marine >... | reverse complement strand
ACAAAACTTCAGCTTCTTCCTGAAGCTCGTGGTTATAAACTGAAGGCAGTAGTCTCCGGACACGGACATGCAGGCCCGCGAAATTGCTGCGAATGGGACAGTAAAACACATACCTTTTATATGAACGGGTGGGAACTATTCCGCTGGAATGTCTGGAAAGACTGCGGGAACAACCCTATCTATCCCCAGGGCGGTACCTGGCCTTTTGATCGTGCCGGATGGTGCCCTGGAACCAAAGTGGATGAATATGAATATGAGCTCACCCCCTTCGTTAAACCTGGTGATACAATTTCCATAGATTATGAAATCGAACCCTACCTGGATAATGGTGAAAAAGAAGGTGAATTCAGGATTTCCCATCAGCTATTCTCGTATGGTTCACCAAATTTTATGAACGACGCAGAAATTATAGACATCATTGTTCCCAGCTCAAAAAGCGCATTCAGCCGTTTCAACCCAACCCTGTCCAACCCAAAAATCATTATAAAAAATGCCGGGGCCTATGACTTGAAACAGGTGGAAATTCATTATGGCCTTAAACACAGGAGAAAATCGGTCTATCACTGGTATGGGCATCTTAAATTTCTGGAAGAAGAAAAGGTTTTTCTCCCAATCCCGAATTGGAACGGATTAAGAAGAACTCAAACTTTTGAAGTGGAAATAAAAAAGACCAACGGAGTAAAAGACGAAAATCCCCTGAACAATATTTTAACATCTATGGTCCCCTTACCTGAGATTTTTCCGGAAGAATTTATCCTGAAGATCAAAACAAACAATAGAGACAGGTCTCGGGAAAACTCCTTCACCATTTCCGGTAACCATGGTACTGTCTTTTACAGCGGCGGATTCTTCAAGGACAGCACAGAATATAATTTCCCTGTTAAGCTAAAAAGAGGTTTTTATGAATTTCTTTTTAAAGATAACATGGAAGACGGTATCTCAGTACACTGGTGGAACAGAAACAGCGCACCAGGGAAAATTGGAATCAGCGGGGAATTGAAGTTTGTGAAACGGGATGGAGAAATTCTCCATAAATTCAAACCAGATTTTGGACAGGAATTAAAATTTGGTTTTATCGTGGGGTCTATTCCTTAAATGAAAAATATTATCATCTCTTCAGTTCCTTTTTCCATATAAATCATCCTACGTTCATTCTAGCGGGTGTTTATAAATTTCAATTTACTTAGATATAATTCAATTATTGGATTAATATTTTCTCTCTTAGCCATCTCAAATCTAAAAGGAGTAGAAATGAGTAAAGTAACTGAAGAACAGAAAATGCATCACTATATGGGTATTGAAATGAATATCCAGACTTGGAATCTATTGGGGAAAGAAGATAGAAATGAACAGGATGATGTACGTATGGTGAACTTTGCTCAGGCATCATTATATCACTGGAGGAAATCTTATAAATATGAACCTGTGAATGAGCAAAGAGGGCAGTGGATGTTGTCACACGTATATGCTGTATTAGTTAGCTTTATCTTATGCTGAAGAGACAGCCAAGCTAACAAAGGAGCAAGATTTAAAGGACTTTGACCTAGCATATTCTTATGAAGCATTAGCACGTGCAAACGCTGCTACTGGAAATAAAAAAGAATATGCAAAATGGTTAGAAAAAGCACAAGAAGCTGGTGCTCTTATCTCAGGTGAAGAGGATAAAAAGTATTTTATTTCAGTTTTAGAGAGTGCACCTTGGTTTGATTGTAAATAACTAAACCCACCTCTCCAATTCTTCCTTTCTAACCCAATTTTTATAAATAAAACCACAAAGAAATCTTAGTCCAAAACACCACTTACCAGCGAAGTGTGATTCTCTTTCATCATCACTGATTGGATCGTGTTGACGAGGTTGGTGCCTCCCTCTACTTGAACCTTGATATAATTATCTGTGTGCCCAAAAATCTTTCCGTTTTTTATGTTCTCAAATAAAACTGGACGATTTTTGTTTATGAATTGATCATGGAAATATCTTTGCTTTTTGTCTGATAAAATATGGAGCATCTTACTTCGATCCGCCTTCGTTTCTTTTGAAACTCTTTCGCCCATTTCAACTGCACCTGTATTGGAGCGTACGGAATAAGTGAACACATGAAGATAGGAAATATTCAGCTCATTTAAGAAATTGTACGTTTCAAAAAAATCGCCTTCCGTTTCCCCGGGAAAGCCCACAATCACATCTGCACCAATGCACGCATCAGGAACGTTAGATTTAATTCTTTTAACACGATCTTCATAATACTCCCGTTCATACCGTCGTTTCATTTTCTTTAAAATCTTATTAGAGCCGGATTGTAAAGGCACGTGAAAATGGGGCATAAATTTTTCAGATTGGGCACAGAATTCGATGATTTGATTTGTCAATAAATTCGGTTCGACAGATGAAATTCGAATTCTATCGATTCTTTCTAATGTGTCTAATTGCTGGATAAGAGCATAAAAAGTCTCTTTGCTCCCCTTACCAAAATCTCCGATATTTACACCGGTGAGTACAATTTCACGGGTATCTGTTTCCGCAACTTTCCGGGCGGTTTTCATTGTGTTTTCTACGGTGTTGCTCCGGCTTTCTCCCCGGGCCAAGGGAATGGTACAAAATGAGCAGGAGTAATCACAGCCGTCCTGAATTTTCAAAAAAGATCGTGTCCGCTCTCCAGTTGAATAGGAGGGAATAAATGTATGAACATGGTCAATCTCCGATTGGATTACTTTTACCTTTCCCTTCAGATCAATCGCATCCAAATGGTCCAGGAGATTAAATTTTTCCTCCGCACCCAAAACAATATCCACGCCATCTATTTCGGAAATTTCATTTGGTTTTAATTGGGCATAACAACCGATGACTGCAACAGAAGAATCTGGATTCCTGAGCTTCGCCTGCCGGATCAATTTTCGTGCTTCCTTATTGGCGTTCTCTGTTACAGAGCAGGTATTTAGTACATAAAAATCTGCTTTATCCCTGTAATCTACTTTCTCAAATCCGTGACGAATAAAGTCTCGTGAAATTGTTGCAGTTTCCGAGAAGTTTAGTTTGCATCCTAATGTATGAAAGGCAATCCGTTTGTATTGTGTGCTCATGATTAGAAATTCAATTTTTTTTGATTTTTTCTATGAAAGAGATGAAAGGCACTCATCCGTGGTTCTCCACAACCGATCAATATCACTTTTATTGTATGATGATGATGAGCTTTTTTCTGGTTTGCATTTAACAAAATACTTTCCGCTGACACCTTTTACTGTTGGAGAAGTTGCTAAAAACACGCTGGTTTCTGCTCCTTTTTTAATTGAAATAGCACCAATCTTTTTTACAAGATTCAGCCCTATTCCTACTATCCCAGTATTATTGTCTCCAAAACGTGTTCTTACAAAGCCGGGGTGCAGGGTGTTTACTGTAATTGGTGTGTCCTTCAGCAATTCTGCCAATTTATATGTAAACATGATGTTCATAAGCTTTGATCGCTTATAAGCCGCCCAGCCGGAATAATCGTTTTTCCCCTGCAAATTATCAAAGTCCAGGGTAGCTCCAATATGTGCTCCTGATGCTACATTAATGATACGGGGGTTTTTACCTTTCTTTATTAAATCTAAAAGGAGTTTTGTTAGTAAAAAATATCCCAAGTGGTTTAATGCGAACGTTTTCTCAAAACCATCGTCCGTTATTTCTCTTTTTGAAAAAAATGCCCCCGCATTATTTATCAGCACATTCAATTTATTGTATTTTTTATGTATTTCCGCCGACAGCTTTTGAATTGCGTTCATGTTTGATAAATCGGCTGTCATAATGTCTATTTGATCGTTCCCCGTTATGGCTATGAGTTTTTTTTGAACCTTCTCTCCTTTTTCCGGATTACGACCAACGAGAATTAATTGTGCATTTTGTTTACCAAGACATCTTGCTGTTTCCTTTCCGATACCGTCCGTGGCACCAGTAATAAGACATATCTTGTCTTTCATTAACATCCGATTGTGTAACTCTTGTTAGCTTGTAACATTTTTATTAACTAAAAATAATTTTGGAGGGGCTTTACATACACTCCTTTTTTCGAACGAATCGCACGAACCGCTGCTTCTGCACCAGACAACGTTGTTATCGCCATAATCCCTTTTTGGATACATGCCTGACCTATGGCCTCTTCACCATATCTTGATTGTTTCCCCATTGGTGTATTGATCACCAATTGAATTTCTCCGTTTTTGATACCGTCCACTACATTGGGACGTCCTTCTCCAACTTTAAAAATGGATTCAACTGGAATTCCATTCCTCTTGAATTCTTTGGCTGTTCCTGAAGTTGCCACGATTCCAAACCCAATTTCGGACAAATCCCGCGCTAAAGGAATCGCATCCATTTTATCCGCATTATTAACAGAAATAAACACCGTTCCTGAATCGTAAATTATATTCCCGGCACTGATTGAAGCTCGTCTAAACGACTGACCAAACGTATCAGAAATCCCCATTACTTCCCCGGTTGATTTCATTTCCGGGCTTAAGAAAATGGATTCGGAAGGAAATTTATTAAAAGGCAAGACAGCTTCTTTCACAGCAATATGACTGATTTCATCCCATTGTTTAAGATCCATGTCTTTTAGTTTTATTCCTGTAGCTAGTTTTGCTGCAATTCTTGCTAATGGTACATTGGTCGCTTTGCTCACAAAAGGAACGGTTCTGCTGGCTCGTGGATTGACTTCCAGTACATAAACCTGACCATCTTTATAAGCGAACTGCAAATTAATAAGTCCCACCACACTTAATTCTAAAGCAAGAACCCTGGTAGTGCGAATGATCTCATCCATGGCATCGGTTGTGATCCGATATGGCGGCAGCACGCAGGCGGAGTCTCCGGAATGAATCCCGGCTTCTTCAATATGCTGCATAATACCACCAATATGAGCCGTCTCTCCATCACAAAGTGCATCCACATCAAACTCAAAGGCATCTTCCAGAAACTCATCAATCAGGATCGGGTGTCCTGCTGTCACATCTGCTGAACGAGCGATATAATCAATCAATTGTTCATTGGAATAGACGATCTCCATCGCCCGGCCACCCAACACATAACTGGGTCGTGCTAATACCGGGAAGCCGATCTTTTCGGCTACCTTAACCACTTCATCCAGCGTTCTCCCTGTTCCGTATTGCGGACATACTACATCCAGTTTTTTCAGGACTTTTCCAAACTTTTCCCTATCTTCTGCCAAGTCAATGCTATGCGGGGATGTACCAATGATGGGAGCACCTGCGTCTGCAAGTGCATTGGCAATTTTAAGTGGTGTCTGTCCACCAAATTGAACTAAAACACCGTCAGGTTTTTCAAACTCAACAATGTTCAATACATCTTCAAACGTCACCGGCTCAAAATACAGGCGGTCAACAAGATCAAAATCGGTACTAACGGTTTCAGGGTTGCAATTCACCATAATTGTTTTAAATCCCACATCTTTCAAACCAAATACCGCCTGGACACAGCAGTAGTCAAATTCTATCCCCTGGCCAATGCGGTTTGGACCGCCGCCCAATATCATGACCTTTTTCCCTTCTAATGGAGTAATCTCATTTTCTTCATCGTAGGTGGAATAACAATAGGGTGTCTTGGCTTCAAATTCTGCGGCACACGTATCCACCACCTTATAAGCGGGAAGAATCTTTTCTGCTTTGCGCTGTTTACGGATATTGTCTTCTGTTTTCCCGGTCATGCGCCCAATCTGTTTATCAGAAAACCCATCATGTTTTAATTGTCGCATGGAGCTATCACCATTCGATACAACAATCTGTTTGATCTGATCCAAAAACCAAGGGTCAATTTTTGTAATATTAAATATATCTTCAACCGACTTCCCCTCCAAAAATGCCTGGCGGACTTTCAGTAAACGAAATGCTGTTCCGTATCGCAACGTGGTCATGTCTAGTGAGCGGGCACGGCTCACGTCCGGATCCCCTTCTGCTGGTGGTTTTGGTTCTAAGCCGTCTAACCCAACTTCCAGTGACCGAAATGCTTTCTGCAAAGATTCCCTAAATGTTCGTCCAATGGACATGACTTCGCCAACACTCTGCATTTGCACGCTCAGGTGTCCGGTGGCTGATGGAAATTTTTCAAAATCAAAACGGGGCACCTTTGTCACGATATAATCAATGGTAGGTTCAAATGCAGCCAGTGTTTTCCCTGTGATATCATTTGGTAATTCATCAAGAGTATAACCTACAGCCAGTTTAGCAGCTACTTTGGCGATTGGAAATCCTGTGGCTTTGCTGGCCAAAGCAGATGAACGGCTTACCCGCGGGTTCATTTCGATGATGATCATACGACCGTCATCAGGATTAACAGCAAACTGGACATTGGATCCCCCCGTTTCCACACCGATGGCCCGCAGGCACCGTATGGCCCAGTTGCGCATCTGCTGGTATTCCTTATCTGTGAGTGTCATAGCTGGTGCCACTGTCGCTGAATCTCCGGTATGCACGCCCATGGGATCAATATTTTCAATAGAACAAATGATAATGGAATTGTCAGCTTTGTCCCGGATAACTTCCAGTTCAAATTCTTTCCAACCTAGAAGAGATTCTTCTATCAGCACTTCCGTGATGGGACTGGCGCGAAGCCCATTCTCTAGCAATTCATGAAACTCTTCCTTGTTATATGCCACCGATCCACCGGTACCTCCCAGCGTAAAAGAGGGACGGATGATGACAGGAAACTTTATGGTTTCCAAAAGAAATTTTGCTTCTTTCCAGGAATGAACAAATCCGCCCTTTGCAGTATTAATGCCTGCAGCATCCATCACTTCCTTAAACCGTTCACGATCCTCAGCTTTTTCGATCGACTCCACCTGGGCGCCGATGAGCTGAACACCATATTTCTCAAGAATCCCCTGTCTGTGCAGATCCATGGATAAATTCAAGGCTGTTTGTCCCCCCACAGTTGGCAGGATGGCGTCCGGTTTTTCTCTATCAATGACGGCAGTTACATATTCTAGAGTAATTGGTTCAATATAGGTAGCATCTGATAATTCTGGATCCGTCATAATGGTCGCCGGATTTGAATTTATCAGAATCACGCGATACCCTTCTTCTTTTAAAGCACGTGTGGCCTGAGTACCGGAATAGTCAAATTCGCAGGCTTGGCCAATCACAATGGGGCCAGCACCGATGATTAATATGGATTCTATGTCAGTTCTTTTGGGCATCCATCAAATCTATGAATTGCTTAAACAAATAGCGACTGTCGTGGGGGCCTGGACTAGATTCCGGATGATACTGAACAGAAAATGCTGGAATATCTTTATAGCGAAGCCCTTCCGAAGTATTATCGTTCAAGTTTACGTGAGTTGATATTATATTTTTTGGGAGCGTATCCATCTCAACGGCAAACCCATGATTCTGACTGGTAATCTCCACCGCTCCATTCTCAAGATTTTTTACCGGATGATTAATGCCGCGGTGGCCAAACTTAAGTTTGAATGTTTTTGCTCCAAGAGCAAGCGCTAAAATTTGATGCCCAAGACAAATCCCAAAAATGGGCTTTTTGCCCAGAAGTTTTTTAACCGCTTCAATCCCATAGCTTACTGCTGCAGGATCACCCGGACCGTTTGAGAGAAATATACCATCGGGATTAAAATCCAAAATTTTTCCGGCCGTGGTTTGTGCGGGAAAAACAGTCACATCACAGTCATGACTTTCAAGCTGGCGCAGTATACTACGCTTAATACCATAGTCAATGGCAGCCACTTTGAATTTTGTTTCGCTGCCTTTAGTCCAACCATAGCACTTCGCAGTTGTGACTTCTTTCGCCAGATCCAATCCACTCATATTTGGAGTTTTAGTTAATCTCTTTTTCAGTGAATCTAAATCAATACCAGCTGTAGATATAATCCCGTTCATAGCTCCTTGATCACGAATGTGCCGGGTGAGGGCCCGTGTATCAACACCCTGAATTCCAACGATATTCTGTTCTTTTAGGTAGTTCTCTATGCATTGTGTTGATCGCCAGTTGGATGGAATATTTGTGCCTTCTTTAACCACAAATCCTGCAACCTGAATTTTATCGGATTCAATATCATCCGGATTTACGCCACAATTTCCAATGTGCGGGGTCGTCATGGTCACAATTTGCCGGCAGTAGGATGGATCCGTGAGAATTTCCTGATATCCAGTCATCCCTGTATTGAAGCAGACCTCACCAACGGTTTCACCCTCTGCACCAAAGGATTTTCCTATAAAAATTCGTCCATCTTCTAATAACAAGATCGCTTTCTCCACTATTTTGTATCTTTCTTATAAGTCATAAAAACTGACAAGCATCAAAGATAAAGAGTGTGTCAGATATATACAAATTTCTTAACTCACTCTTATTAAAAAATATCTTCAATTATTTATCAAATTAACAGCCGTCATTTTAGGAGGTATATCCAAACCCAGCAAATACAATAGAGAAGGACCAATGTCCGAAAGCTTTCCTCTTTTCACCATTGATTTTCCCGGAGAATCTTTAGCAAGATAAATACATTCTACAGGTACTGTGGAATGACTTGTTTGGGCTTGCCCGGTATCATAATTAATCATTTGATCGCAATTTCCATGGTCAGCTGTAATAAGTATTTGTCCATTTAACTCTAAAACGCGGTCAACAATTTTTCCGGTACATTCATCCAAAATCTCCACTGCTTTGACTGCAGAATTAAAATCCCCTGTGTGCCCAACCATATCCCCATTCGCAAAATTAACTAAAATGAATTGATAAGGATTTGACTGAGTCAACTCCATAAACTTATCTACAATATTGTATGCTTCCATTTCCGGATGGTCTGCGAACGTAGCCGGGTCAAATCTACTGGGAACTTCCACCTGATCTTCATTTGAAAACGGTGTCGTAGATTTTCCATTGAAAAAACTGGTTACGTGACGAAATTTTTGAGTTTCTGCCAAACGAAGTTGACGAAAACCAGCTTCAGAAACAATCTGCCCTACTAACTCATCTAACTGTACATGTCCATCATTAAAACTGCCAAGGATATAAGGTTCAAATTCATCATAATAACGGGTAAGACCAGCAAAACATACATCTGGAATCCTCGGCAACGCCCCGGGATATTCTGTGTCTGTAAAAGCCCTGGAAAGTTGAATTGCTCGATCCTGACGGTAGTTTGTATAGAGAATGCTGTCTCCATCCTCAACGCCGGAATAACCGCTTGCCACATGAGGCAGAATATATTCATCAAACATACCTACTCCTGATGGTGTTTTATCATGTTCATATGATTCTTTAATTGCAAATTCCGGGTCAGCTGTTTGAATTCCCAGACCCTCCACAATACAACGAAATGCCTGATCTGTTAGCTTCCAGTTTCTTGCACGATCCATACCATAATACCGTCCCATAAACGTGCCGATTTCACACCCCCCGGCTGTCTCCATTTCCCTGCGAAGGGCAGTAAAGTACCCTAGAGTACTCCAGGGCGGAGTGTCTCTGCCATCCAAAAAAGGGTGGATGATAATTTTTCCCTCCGGATATTCATTTCTGGCACGGTGCATAAATTTAAAGAGATGATCCTGATGGGAATGAACGCCTTCATCCTGAAGCAGGCCCAGAAAATGCAATTGGGACTGGTTGGATCTCCAGTTTTCTATGAGATGGTTCCACACAGGAGATTTAAACAGGCTGCCATCTACTAACTGATCATTGATCCGCTTCAATTCCTGAACAATGATTCTCCCTGCGCCCATGCTTAGGTGTCCAACTTCACTGGAGCCCTGAAATCCCGGAGGAAGCCCCACCGCTTCTCCGGAAGCATCCAATAATATCCATGGATATTTTTCTTTATAGGCATCCAAATTAGGAGTATGAGCTGCCAGAACTGCATTGCCCTTGGAGCTTTCATTATGCCCCACTCCATCAAGAACAATCAGGATTACGGGTTTCATGGACAGTTTCTATGCCACACACTCATTTTGGAATTCTACCTGTTTACAAAAAAACAGCATAGATAAAGTTGCGACAGAACCCAAGTGTGTAAAAAGAATAAATTTCAAAATATCTTGATTTTAATATAGAAAACCATTAAAATACTTACGACTAACTTACGAGTATTTAGTGCAAAAACCCTTATCTACAAAACAACAGCAATTTTTGGACCTTATTCAGCGGCATTCTCTCACGTACGGCCAATCGCCTTCTTATGTAGAAATCATGAGTGCCCTGAGGTTTTCTTCTTTGGGAACGGTAAACTGGTATGTTAAAACACTAATAAAAAACGGTCATTTAAACCGTACAGGCCGCCCAAACAGCAAGCGGGCGTTAACCCTTACAGAAAAACATCTTGCACCTGCCCGGTTGCCACTTCTGGGATTCATTGCCGCCGGCACTCCCATTGAAGCCTTGGAAAATGCGGAATCTGTAGAAGTACCAGCTCCCCTGGTTCATCCGGACAATTTCGTCCTGAAAATTAAGGGTGACTCTATGATTGATGACCACATTGAAGACGGAGACTATATTATTGTACGCAAAACTCAATCAGCAGAACCGGGGCAGGCCATTGTTGCGCTGATCAATGGAGAAGCCACATTGAAACGCTATTATCCTCAAAATCAAAAAATAGAACTCCACCCGCGTAATCCAGACTACCCCATCATCCATATAAATGAAACAGATGATTTTCAAATCAATGGCATAGTATTGTACTCTTTTCGGGAATATTAATGACCAACCAAAAAAAATACTAATTCGAAATACAAAAAAATGAACCAATTGTTTTATTCCCATAAAATTTATGATGATAAAATCCTGCTGCCAAAAGATGAAGCTCATCACTGTTTAAGAGTGCTGAGAAAACAATCCGGCGATACAATTAGGGTGGTGGATGGAAAGGGAAACTACTATAAAGCTCTCATCAAAACGGAAGATCTGCATGACTGCCAGCTAAAAATCATAGACTGCAGGAGAAAATTCGGGTATAAAAATCATTATATTCATATTGCCATGGCCCCTCCGAAGAACCACAGCCGGGTGGAATGGTTTGTAGAAAAAGCAGTAGAAATTGGTATCCAGGAAATCAGTTTTATCCTTACTGAAAACTCCGAACGGAGAAATATCAAGATAAGACGAATACAAAAAAGAGCTGTTTCCTCTATGAAACAGTCACTAAAAGCCTATCTGCCCGCGATTAACGAGATGGTTTCCATGATAGATTTTTTAACCAATTGTACGAATAAAGAAAGATATATCGGACATCTGGACAGTACAAACAAAAATCTCCTCTTTCATAAAGCAATTCCAAAAAGCAACTATTGTGTATTAATTGGGCCTGAGGGCGGTTATTCATCTGATGAGATAAAAGAAGCTCAAAAATATGAATTTCAATCCATATCACTGGGAGATAGCCGGCTTAGAACTGAGACTGCCGGTATAGCTGCCTGTCATATATTAAATATTATAAACGAAGAATGAACGTCCGTTTTGCCTGACACAAACAACGGATGAATGTCAATAATTAGATATCCTCATTTCGCACTTTTATGGCTAACACTGTGCCCCGGTCTGTCTTTCATATCCGAATGGAAGATTTTGAACTCCAAACAGAACGGATTTTTGATGCTTCTCTACGTACCCGCCCCATAGCAATCATTTCCTCCCATCATCAGAATGGAACCATAGTTTCTCTTTCCAGTGAAGCTCGGGAAGAAGGTTTATGCAGGGGAATGAAAGTATCTCTGACCCGGCGTATGAACCACAGTGCCCTGCTTCTCCCCTATAACCACTCGCTCTATGCCCGGCTCAATAATTACCTTTATACAACCGTTTCCACCTTCACTCCTATCGTAGAACCAGCCGGATTAGGAAAATTCTACACAGATATGACTGGAGTGAACCATGTCTATAGAAGCCCGGAGAAGGCCGGGTCCGTGATTGCACAGTCCATTCAGGAAAAATCCAGCCTTTCCTGCACCATTGGTATCAGTTCCAACAAGCTGGTTAGTCATATTTCTACCACTGTAATGCCGAAAAAAATCCACCAAATTTACCGCGGAGAAGAAGAGGAGTTTCTCTCTCCCTTGAATTCTTTTGTATTGCCAACAACATCTAAACCCTCAGTAAAAAAAATTATCCGGTTCTTGTATCTAAACCAAGTGTTTCATATTCAACAGGTTATAGATCATGTTGAAACATCAAAGGTTTTATTCGGTATCAATCATCGAAAACTAGCCCAGGAATCCCGGGGACAAGACACTTCCGTCGTCTGTCCGCCCAAGCAACAGGGTCATCTTCTCAAGCAGGCGGTCCTTTCCATAGATACCAATGATGAATTACTTCTCCGGGCAACCGTAAAACATTTAGCGGAACAAATCGCTTATCAATTAAGACAACGACGACAGATTGCCCGAAAGGTAACAGTAGAAATCCACTACACTGATGGATTTAGAAACGCCCGATCTGGAAAATTTCAAACTAACGATGACTGTTCAGTGTACCAGGTATGCTTGAATTTATTTGAACAATGCAATCATCGGCGAAACCGTATCAGATCTATCCTGATAGACACAACTCACTTTATACCCTTCAATTTGCAATTGGATATTTTTATTACATCCAATACTAAAAATCAGATTTTATCCTGCGCCCTGGATCGCATCCGAACCAAATATGGGTTTTCCAGCATACAACCTGCTATTGCCATAACACAACAATTGCAAGAGTACAAAAGTCCCCTGTAGTCATCACGGCGGATCAATATGGTGATGGGACAAAATATAAATTATAATTAAAACTCAAGCCTGGGAACTATGATCTTTTTTGCCCTATGTAATTACAGGATTACATAACTACACATAACTGTGTTTGCCCATCTCAACGTTCACTCCAATTTCTCACCTATGCGCGGCCTGACGCCCCAGAGAACTTTTATTGCTCAATCCAAAAAGATGGGCATGACCCACCTAGCACTTACAGAAACAAATGGTCTGTGGGGATTTATTCGCTTTGTCCAACATGCACGGGATGCTGACATCCTTCCTATTGCAGGAGCAAATATCCTGACTTTACAAGATGATGTAATTGTTTTAGTAGAAAACCAAACGGGATATGAAAATCTCTGCCGGGTACTTTCAAATGTTCATGATGATGAAACCCTGCCCTTTGCGGACATTTTCAAACAAAACCTTTCCGGATTGTTTATCCTTTCTCACCAGAAAAACACACTGAAACAACTGATACGATTTGTGCCCAATTCCCACCTGTTTGTGGAACTCCGCCCCGACATAGCTGAATCCCAAGCTCACAAACTTAGCAAAGCCTTCAATCTGGAAATTGTTGCAACCGGCGATGTGTATTTTCTCCAGCGAGAAGATTGGCAGGCTCATCGCATCCTGCGGGCAATAGAAAAAAACACTACCTTATCACAGCTAAGCTCCGCTTATGTTAAAAATCAAAATCGCTGGTTTCGATCTGAAAAGGATATGATTCGGCTCTTTCCAAACAGTCTGGACGCTCTAAATAACAGCCAGTACTTAGCGGAACGGTGCAAAACAGACTGGTCTTTTATCAATACCATTTTCCCAAACCTTTCCTTGCAAAAGACAAACAGGGCAGATCGAAAACTTCGCTCATTAGTATATAGGGGGGCCCAAATACGGTACGGAAACATAACCCAATCCATAAATGACAGAATTGAATATGAATTGGAACTGATCACCCAAAAAGGATTTTCCCCTTATTTTCTTGTAGTCCAGGATATTATTTGTCAAACAAAAACCACCATCGGGAGGGGATCAGCCGCTGCATCCGTGGTGAGCTATTGCCTATTTATCACTCAGGTTGACCCTGTCCGCTACAATCTTCAATTTGAACGCTTCATTCATCCGGAGCGGGTGGACATGCCGGATATTGATATTGATTTTCCCTGGGATGAGCGGGATGATATTATTGATTATGTGTTCAAAAAATATGGACTCCACCGCACCGCCATGGTGTCCAACCAGGTCTTTCTTCAGCCCCGCTCCGCGGTGCGTGAGGTGGCTAAGGTGTATGGGCTATCTAATGAAGAGATCAAAACTGTCACCAAACGCATCGGCTGGCACAGTCGCCGATCTAACTTATTAGCATGGATAAAAAATGATAATCGTTTTAAAAATTTAAATATGGACAGCACTCTTGAGAAAATAATTAAACTATCAGAAAAAATAATAGGAACCTTCCGAACATCTTCAGTGCACCCTGGCGGTATGGTGATTGTTCCTGATGAAATCCGAAAGTATGTGCCTGTGCTTAGGGCCACAAAGGGAGTGCAAATTCTGGAATGGGAAAAAGACCAAACAGAGGATTCGGGACTCTTGAAAATTGATCTTTTGGGAAACCGATCGCTGGCTGTAGTTCGAGATGCTTTAGAGCAAATCGGGGTGTACCAAAGTAAATATATAAATTACCACAACATCCCTCCGGTGGGCGACCCAAAAACGGAAGCCCTTATGAAAGCCGGCCGTACTATGGGGGTTTTCTATATTGAGAGTCCAGCCACCCGGCAGCTTTTAGAAAAAGCTGGCCGGGTTGATTTTGAACATGTTGTGATTTATTCCTCTATCATTCGGCCGGCGGCCAACCGCTTTACCAACCTCATGCTGGAGCGCATTCATGGCACACCCTGGAAACTGCCCCACCCTGATTTAGAATTTCTCAATGAGAGCTATGGAATCATGGTCTACGAAGAACAGGTGTCTATGGCAGCGCGGAACCTGGCGGGCTTTGGCTACGCCGAATCAGATTACATCCGTAAAGTTATCTCTAGACCATCCTTGGAACATTTGGTACCTGCTTGGCAGAAAAAATTTATCAGCGGCATGCTGAAACGGGGCTACAATAAAAAACTGGCCCTGAATATCTGGGATATGGTTCAGTCATTTTCCGGTTATTCTTTCTGCAAACCCCATTCCGCCTCTTATGCCATGCTTTCCTTTACCTGTGCCTATCTAAAAGCTAACTTTCCGGCAGAGTTCCTGGCGGCGGTGATTTCCAATAAAGGCGGCTTTTACTCCTCCTATGCCTATCTAAGCGAGGCCCGGAGGTGGGGGGTTATTATCCTTCCGCCGAATATCAACCGCAGCTTTAGGGAATACCGAGGAAACAAAGGCTCCATCCGTATGGGTTTCATGGCTATTCGCAATCTTAAAGAAAAAGCTATTCTTCATATTCTAGATGAGCGTAAAAGCGGTGACTTTACCTCTCTGGAAGATTTTTTTATGCGCACCGATTTAAACCTAGCAGACGCAATGTCCCTCACTAACGCAGGCTGTTTTACCAAACTAGAGCTGGGGCTCAACCATCAACAGGTCGCCTTTAAAATTGCCTGCCATTATCTTCGGGGCGGAAAAGGAGAAAACATATTACCATCCTTTGGCAATGGCGTGCTCTCTCATCATGAAAAAATCAGGCTGGAACGGGAAAGCTTTGGTTTCCCGGTGTCAGAACATCCACTCACGCCCTGGCTGCCACTCTTTGCAGGAAAAATTAAGAAAGCAAAAGATATCCCCAAGTACGTAGGTAAAACCATTCGACTGGCAGGGGTGCTCATCGCCACCAAGGTCGCTTCTACCCGGAAACGGGAATCCATGGAGTTCCTAACTTTGGAAGATGAGACGAATACTTATGAATGTGTACTGTTTCCGAAAGTATTTCAGGAATTTGGAGATATATTGCACTGGGAAACTCTATTTATCATCAGTGGAACGGTAGAAGAATCTTTTGGGGTTTATAGTGTTACGATTGAGAAAATGGCCAGCTTGCAGCAATGGGTTCGTCATTTAAACCGTAAGAGCATTTTTTTGGCTTTTGCTCAACGATAGAAGGAATACTAACCTATCGCTCATCTTTCCAAAATTGCTGATATAGTGCACCACGAAAGTCATTGTACATATCCCAACCACCATTAGGCGTATGATGAATCTGGGTCATTATTACACCTACAAACTCCCGCTTTGAATCGATCCAAAACTGGGTACCTTCATAACCGCCACCCTGCCAAAGCCCTTCCTCTCCCCATCCTCTTTTTCTTAACGTATCTCCCGTGACCCAAAGATTGTATCCATTATAACCCCAGGGGCTATTAATTTGTGTATGTGGGGAAACAATTTCATCAATGGTGTTTTTATCCAGAAACCGTTTATCATTTAACTTTCCATTGTGTAGGAAGATTCTTAAAAAATCGGCATAACCATCGGCAGTTGCGACCATACCTTCCCCCCCCAAGTATAACTGATTGTCTGGGCGATAAAAAGGTAAATCGGGACCGAATATATCCAGCTCTCCTTTTCGTGCAATTCGTAATATTGAATCAATGCCAGTGAAATAAGGGAGTAACGTTTCCCCTTTAGAAAGGTTATATTTCAATCCTTGGATATTTAAACGATAAAATAATTTTATTTCAACCAAATTTTTGAGACTTAATCCTGTAGCTCGTTCTGCAACCAGACCAAGAACGGTTGTGTTTGTACCATAATAATATTTTGATCCTGGATGTAGAAGAAGAGGAACTGTTGCAAGACGATTTATTAAATCATCAGAGTTTGATGCTTGGGGTAAATTTTTTGATATAAGAATTGAGTCAATGCAATCTATTCCGGTGGTTGCATAATAAAATCCAGCTTGATGATTTATTAAGTGTCGAAGGGTCATGATAGAGTCAGGTTTAACTAATGTATACTTGCAACCAATGTTTTTATTTTGAATCTGACCAAGGGGAATCCCTTTCTCATTAACAGCAACTTGAAGACTGTCAAATTCCGGAATATATTTTGTTACAGGTTCATCAAGATGTAGATGTCCGTCTTCAACTAAATCCATAATGATGGTTATAGTAATAATCTTGCTCATGGACCAAATCCTGATCCAGGTTTGTTCATTAATAACTTCTTTTGGAATTAAATTTCTGTTGATTCGACAGTGTTCATAGAGAACGCGTCCATTTTTATCTTCAAGCCGTGCAAATAAAAATGGAAAATATCCTTCATCAACATATTGATTTAAAATCGTATCCAACTGATATTTGTTTTGAATATTAATTAATGTATTCTGAGTTGAATCACAACTCGGATTGATAATTAAACAACAAAGCACGAGAGAACACAAAGCAACTCTCGTTCTACTATTGAAGATATTAAATCTCATATTTATTCAGAAACACCTTTGTACTGAAACCAATCAAAATCTGCATAATTGGTTGATGTTAAATTATTTGAGGAACCATAAAAACCAATGTAGACTCCTGTATAGGTCCATCCCGAAGATTCTGGGCTAAGTTTAGAGCCATCTGCATTATTAAAAAGTAAAACCCAATTTTTTCCATCTTGTGAATAAGAAAAATCATAATCTAAATAATCAGCGGAAATATTCCAAAACACAGTACTTTTTTTGTATGAATGACTCGCAAGTAGGGAATCAGTTCCATGGAAAAAATGGTGAAGTTGTATTTTCCCATCCATTAAAGACATAACATAGGCTGAACGATCATTTTGTATTACGGTCATTCCAGCCTCTTCATTGCCGGCTGGATTGAATTCCATCTTTGATTTTGCTTCCATTTGGAAATGTCTTTGTCTAATTCCTACAAATGAATATTGGCTCTGCTCTGCTATAAACCCCTCTTTTAAATAAATTCTAAGAAACCCTTTCTTTTTATTAAAACTATGAAAAGTTACAGTAGGTGTTCTGCGAAAATTCCATTCAAGGTTTAGTTCAGTATCATTAAAATTATCATAAAATTCATTTATTTTCAGCTGTTTTGTCCCTGGGAATGGAACAGGGTACTCAAACTCAACTTTCCCGGTTTTTGGACTGCATACCGGCCAAGCTATTTTTTCATCTTTCCACCAATAAGGTTCGGTTTCCCAGATTACGGGAATTAAAAAAGTTTCACGTCCAAGATTTTTATACTTCTTTTCAATGGGGCGAAATCCTAATGCAACCATATACCAATCGTTTTCTTTTATTTGAACCAAATCACCATGACCGACTGCAATAATCGGATGATCCAAACTTAAATGCCGATGAGTTAATATTGGATTTCTCGCATTTGCAATATAAGGTCCGGTAATTATTTTACTCACAGCAATTGTCACAGCATGGTTATGCAATGTTCCGCCTTCCGCAATCATGAGATAGTAATAATCTCCGTACTTATAAATATGTGGTCCTTCTGCCCATGTTCCATTGCTAAATCCTCTTGTTAAATAGTACTTTTCCCCCATTAACTGCATTTTATTCAGATCTAACTCTTGCATCCATATTTCTGATTGTCCATCAAATTCCGGATCAGGCGGGACGCTTGAACCCGTGTACCATACTTTTTCATCATCATCAAAAAACAGAGATGGGTCAATCCCGGGAGCATCTTTTAAAATATAAGCCTTTGACCATGGGCCTTTAGGGTCTTCTGCGGTTACAATAAAATTTATCATTTCCCCGTTTAGATTATTTGTTGTGATGATATAAAATAATCCTTCATGGTAGCGAATGGTAGGAGCATGAATTCCTGCACTGGAATTAATGGAATCCATATTTACATTTTGATTTACGGAATAAAGTGCGTTGCCAATTAACTCCCAATTCACCAAATCCCTACTGTGATAAATTGGAATTCCAGGAAAATATTCAAAAGTTGAATTAATTAAATAGAAATCATCACCAACACGGCAAATGCTAGGATCTGGAGCAAAACCAGGGATTATAGGATTACGATAGGTCTCGGCCTCCTGTTTCATTCCTGAATTACAAGAAATAAATAATAATACTGAAACAGTATACCATTGTATCCTCAATAATTTAATCATTTTGCACGACGTGAACATCTCACTATAGTGGTTTGTTCTGTTTTTCGCAAAACAATAGTAGATTTTCCCCTAATATGTAAAAAATATTGCTCCGAAATATTAACTGTTTGTCAGTAAGCCTGACACGTTTTAGTTTTTCACCTGTGTTGGTAACACTATTCACCTATTCTACTCTGCTACAATCTGAATTCAACCACCAAAGATAGACAATGTGTGGCCGTAAAACACTCACCAAAGGAAAAATTGAGATTATGGAAGAACTGTTGGTGGATGAGTGGGAAGACACTTTTGACTGGGAACCCAGTTACAATATTGCGCCAACGCAGATGTCTCCGATCCTTCTGAACGATGGAATACGGAAGGTCAAACCTATGTACTGGGGGTTGGTTCCCTCCTGGGCAAAGGATAAAACCATCGGTGCCAAAATAATCAATGCCCGGTCAAAAACTCTGGAAGAAAAGCCTTCCTTTCAGTCGCTGATTTATCAGAAAAGGTGTATAGTCATTAGCGATGGATATTTCGAGTGGAAACGGGAGGGTAGTAAAAAAATTCCTTACTACATCCGCGACCCTGACGGCAAGCTCCTGCCAATGGCGGGATTATGGGATGAGTGGGTTGACAAACAAGAGAAAAGGTGGCTTACTTATACTGTGATTACTACCGATCCATCCAATCAGATAAACCATATTCATAACCGAATGCCGGTAATCCTAGACAAACCAGAAATGGACTTATGGATAAATTTTGACTATCCGCCTAACGAAGCATTGACATGCCTCAAGCCTTACGAGAAGCTCCTAGAATTGTATCCGGTATCAACATTTGTAAATTCACCTGCCAACAATTCAAATCAATGCATCTTACCAAATGAAAATCTTAATGCTTTAACTATGTTCTAAAGGGACGTCATTCAGGAGAGGTTGGCATATGAAAAAAGAGCAGGGGGGTATAAGCTAATATTGGTTTTTATTGATGAATAAGATCATATCCAATCCGTTAAAAATCTAATCTAGCTGACCATTGCTAAAAACATACATACAATTTTAATAACGAACTGGCTTCATAATATCATTCATCAAGACTAATCTTTTTGACGGTCTTTAGACCGCTCTTTACTTGCCCTGTAAAGAAGGTTTTTCTCATCTTCTGACAGGTTATCATATCCAACTTCGTTAATCCGATCCAATACACGGTCCACTTCCTGTTGCGCTTTCCGTTGCCTGACCTGCTTTTTTTCATCTATCCAGTATCCAATGTCGCCTACGCTTTTTCGAAATATAAAAGACAGGCTGTGCCATCGTCTATTGGACTTCAAATATATATACCCAAGAATCATGCCCGAGAGGTGTGTTAGGTGACTGATGTCTGATCCTGCCCCCAGGGATGAAAAGAATGCAATAGCGCCAATAAAGAGTACAAACCATTTTACTTTTATGGGAACTACAAAGTAAAGATAAACGGTTCTGTTTGGAAACATAAGACCGTAGGCCATGAGAATTCCATACACAGCGCCGCTGGCACCAATAAGAACCACAGAATGTTGTGCGCCTACATTAAATAATAACCAAACAAGTCCAGATCCAACCCCGGTGATAAAATAATATTTTAAAAACTCCTTTTTCCCCCAAATCATTTCCATTTCTGAACCAAACATCCATAACACCAGCATATTAATAGCGACATGCCAAAATCCTCCGTGAATAAAAATATACGTAAACGGCTGCCAAACCATGGGCCAAACTGTTGATGGAGACAAACCAAACATTCCTGCAAGGTCCACCTGGTCCTGTGCAATTATCCTAAAAACAAAAAGAAGCAAATTGACTCCAATCAGAACCTTAATTGCATCTGTAAAATACCGAGGTTTCCATGAAAACTGTCCGTATTGTGATTGAAGTTGATACCGCATATCAATTCTCGTAAGGCAACTGTTTCTGTTTCAATTGGTTCCGAAAATTTAACAGGGTTGTCATTGCGCTAGGGGGGGCTTCCGGCACCTTTAGTTGAGGCTTTTTATAAATGCGTGTGCCCAGTCCTTCTGTTTTTAAAAAATGGTGTGCTGAATTTACAAAGAGATCCAGGGGAAAAATTCCTTTGATCTTTTTTAACCCAATTTCATTTAAACCGTCCCTGATGATCGTACTGCAATTCCGGGTAAACAGGTTAAAATCAGGATATCTTTTTGGGTTCTTTAGATTTGGCTTTGTAGAATGAATAACATCTAGCTCCCGACAATATACTTGTGAAAGGTGATTGGTATCAAGTCCTTCAACCCGCACTACATGAATAGTGCGCATAAAATTCCGTCCAAATTTATCATAGTAAGTCCGCCCACCCTCCAAAATTTCAAAGGCACTATTATTGGGGGATGGAGCAAACTCTCCAACCGCAGGACGAAAAAAATATTCCTCTGCGGATATAATCTCATTTTCATTCAATAAGTGAGAATAATTGAAAATTTGCCCATTTACATTAATAGCATTATGCCCCAGGCAGGAAGCCCAGTACTTTACTAATCGCTCATTATAATAAAGCTCTACAAAGGGGGTCTCTGTCTCTGGAACATTAGGCCAAATGATAACAATCGGAAGGTTTTCCTCATAGTCTCTTTGTGGAAGAAGCCGACCACAAACTGATTGATCTTTCCAGTGATCTAGATATCCGCCCCATATTTTCTCATTTTCAAAATAAACTTCCCCATTCTCTCCAAGTAAAAAAGTTTTTTCTCCCTCCCGAGATAATATCCCCTTGTAAGTTTTATTCTTCTCCGTCATACAAGAACTTGTTTCAAAACCTCAAATGACTTCAGCTTATTTAATCCATCAAAATGATATTTTAAATAGGTGGTTAAATAATCACTAATCACAGCCCTGTCCTTTTTAGTAATTGGAATATCTTTCAATAACTCGGGAGCATTATTCTGAAGTCCATTGAGCAATTCCCGGCTGTTTGGGCCTGCAAATGGATTAGGAAGAGTAAGACCTGAAAAGCTCCTTTTCTCAAAGTCTGGCTTAAAACCTAGGAGGGATAACAATCTTAATTCAAAATGCCAAAACACCAGGTTAAGCCTATCGTCTCTACTATCAAACATCCGGATCGCACTCACCAGTTCATCAAATAGCTCCTTATGTGGATCGCGGTCTATAACTGTTTTATCAGTCAGTTCTATAACGGAAAGCACATAGGCAATCTTTTTCAGATCATTCTGAAGGTGTGGCCATGTTTGGACAAAAGAAGTTTTTGAAACAGTTTGAATTTCCCTTGTTTCTTTAAAATAAAAAACTAAATCAACATAACTAGCAGGTTGAAAATATGCAGATTTTTGCTGATTTTTTTTCTTTGCTCCATGAACAATAACACTGATTTTTCCCATTTCCCTCGTAAAGCATCTTGCAATGATACTTGTATTACTATAGGAAAAACTTTTAAGAACAACGGCCTGAGACTGAATAATCATTATGCTTCAGTGTTTATACGTAAAAACACAACCAACAAACTTGAGGGAGTTTTATTGTCTTTGGTTAAATAAATAATAGATAGTATTAATACGCTTTCCCATAGATAACAACATGTTTTGCAGGGTTCCCAGAATAAACACACTTCATTCCACTTGAATCTTCATTGTTTAAAATACAGCGGATTGTTGCCTTCGTATCTTCTTTTATCTTCATTTCTGTCTTTTGTGTCCCATCCCATCCGCAACGAATAAAACCACCCTTATTTTTGATAGTGTCCCTAAAATTACTATACGACGACACTTTATGGGTGTTCTTTTCTCTAAATGCTAACGCCTGTTCAAATAATCCTTTCTGAATTTCTTCAAGTAACCTGGGGGCTTGTTCTGTTATCATATTTTTTTCAAGGATAATCTTTTCGCCTGTATCACGGCGAACAAGAACTGCTTGTCCGCTTTCGATATCTCTTGGGCCCACCTCAAGCCGGAGAGGGACGCCTTTCATCTCCCATTCATTAAATTTAAACCCTGGAGAATTATCACTCCAGTCTTCATATATACGAATGCCTCCTTTTCTCATTTCATCCAAAACAGGAGAAATAAATTCTCGTACTTTCAGGTATCCGTTCTCATTTTGGGCAATCGGAACCATTACAACCTGGTGTGGGGCAATCTTCGGTGGCAGGCGTAAACCCTTATCGTCACCATGAGCCATAATTACCGCTCCAACAAGACGAGTGCTCACACCCCAGCTGGTAGCATAAACCAGCTCTTCCTGATTATCTTTATTTTGGAAAGTAACATCGAAAGCGCGGGCAAAGTTTTGTCCCAAATTATGGGATGTCCCGGCTTGAAGCGCCCGTTTATCACCCATCATAGTTTCAATACAGTATGTTTTATCTGCACCGGCAAATTTCTCAAATTCAGTTTTTAAACCTGTAATAACGGGTATCGCCATATAGTCTTCTACTAGCTGACGGTAGAGTTCCAATATGTCCAATGTTTCCTTTTGGGCCTCTTCAGCCGTAGCGTGAGCTGTATGGCCTTCCTGCCATAAGAATTCTGAGGTGCGGAGGAATAGCCTTGTCCGCATTTCCCAGCGAACCACGTTGGCCCATTGGTTAATGAGAATGGGGAGATCGCGATAGGATTGAATCCATTTTTTGTACATAGACCATATCACCGTTTCTGATGTAGGCCGCACAATGATTTCTTCTTCCAATTTAGATTCTGGGTCTACCACAAGACCATGGTCATCATCAACCTTAAGCCGCGTGTGGGTCACTACAGCACACTCCTTGGCAAACCCTTCCACATGCTCCGCTTCCCGTGCCAAAAAGGATTTTGGAATAAAAAGCGGGAAATAGGCATTCACATGGCCTGTGGCTTTGATCATTTTATCGAAGGTTTCTTTGATGTTTTCCCAAAGCTGGAAACCATAGGGCCTGATGACCATGGTGCCTTTCACCGGGCCGTAATCTGCAAGCCCCGCCTGTCTCACTACGTCTGTATACCAAGAAGAATAATCCTTGCTCTGCGGTGTAATGCCCTTAGACATGATCTTTCCTTATTAACAATTTGACCTACTTGATTTTTATGTTACAATTTGAATAAATACTCAAACAGAAATTACCGGGGCTAAACGGGGCATTCAATAAAAACGTTTTGGGACCTTCCCTGTTTTTTGTTCTAATGATTTCCCCTATTTTCTTTCAAGAATTACCAGAAATATATAGAGTATTACCCAACTTAAAATAGGACTTTATGAAAACATCCCTACAAAAATCGACCCGATTTATCAACTGTACTATCAGCGGAATCCCAAAAGCAAATGCTATTCTTTGTAATGAAGGAGCAATCAAAACCATTGGACTTTCCAATGAAATGGTTGGTGATAAAACGATTGATTTAAGGGGTGGTATTGTTTATCCCGGCTTTACAGATTCACATCTCCATCTCCTTGGGCTTGGAATGTCCTTGGAAACACTGAATTTAGCTAACATTACCAGTCTGGAGAAAATCATTGAAAAAACAGTTAAGAAATTAAAAAGCATTAATAAAGGATATTGGCTTCAGGGATGGGGGTGGGATCAGAATAATTGGAGAGACACTGGGTATCCCACCAAAGAAATGCTTGATGCTGTCTCTCCAAAAAGTCCTGTTTACCTTAAGCGGATAGACGGCCATGCCGCCTGGGTTAATTCCAGGGCATTAACAATTGCCAATATTACAAAGAAGACTCGGGATCCAGATGGAGGGAAAATACTTCGAGATAATTATGGAACACCAACTGGAATTTTAATTGACAGCGCAATGGAATTGGTCCGACAATTTATCCCTAAATACTCCAAAGCAGACAAAAAAAGAATGGTGCTCAAGGCCGTTTCTCAGCTGAACAGCTTGGGCATTACATTTGTTCATGATGCTGGAACTGATCTTGAAACAATTGAAATTCTCAAAAATCTTATTTCAGAAAAACAACTTAATATTTGTATTTACGCCATGTTAACTAATAACCATGAGGTGTACGACAATTACCTAAAATCAGGACCCTTTTTCGATAATAAGGGTTATCTCATTGTAAGAACAATAAAACTATTTCTGGATGGCGCTCTTGGCTCAAGGGGCGCCGCTCTTCTTCACCCTTACTATGATGATCCTGAAAATATGGGGCTCATATTACTTGACATACAAAAAACCATTGATAAAGTTAAAAAATTTAATAGTGCTGGATTTCAGGTCAGTATTCATTGTATTGGCGATCGGGCCAATCGAATCGGTCTCAATATTTTGGAAACCGCGGGAGAACGTAAATTACGTAATCGCATTGAACATGCTCAAATTATTCATCCAAATGATATTACACGTTTCGCTAATATTGGGGTTATCCCTTCCATGCAAGCGATCCACTGCACCAGCGATATGTATTGGGTCAATAAACGATTAGGGGCAGATCGTTTAAATGAGGTGTGTACTTGGCAATCTCTTCTCAAGGCAGGAACCATTATTGCTGGTGGTTCTGATGCCCCGGTTGAATCTCCAGACCCTCTGTCCGGGATTTACGCTGCCGTCACACGGAAGGACAAAGCCGGGGAGCCGGCGGATGGTTGGCAGGGTCATGAGCGACTCACCAGAGAACAGGCACTCCTTATGTACACTCAATGGCCTGCCTATGCTTCTTTTCTGGAAAATAAAAGAGGAAAAATTAAGCCCGGATTTCAGGCAAATTTTACTGTTCTTTCAAAAAATCTAATATCTGTTCTTCCAGAAGACATCTTAAAAACAAAAGTGCTGTTCACAATTGTTAATGGAAAGGTGGTTTACGCTGAATGATAACAAAGACTGAAATAAAGCAAGTCCATTCTCTTTCAAAGAAAAAATACCGTAAACAATTTGAGAAATTTATTATAGAGGGTATACATCCCATTACTGAGGCTATAAAAAGTGCAACACCAAATCTGAAAATTTATATGACGGATTCATTTTTACAGCATCCCAAGCACATCCGTTTTCTCCAAAGCCTTCAAAACACAAACTACATTTTGACAACTGTTCAAGACTCAATAATGGAAAAACTTTCAGATACGGTAACCCCGCCGGGTATTCTTGCCACCTGTTCATTGCCAAAACAAGACTCACCCGATTTTTCAAAAACAATGAATTGGGTCTATTTAGATCACATCCGCGATCCGGGGAATCTTGGCACCCTTCTCAGAACCTCTGCATGGTTTCATGTAACCCATGTTGCTTTATCACCCCGCTGTATTGATCCGTACAACCCTAAAGTTGTTCGCTCCGGCATGGGAGCACATTTTCACCTTTCTATTTATAACAATATGGATTTATCTGAATATAAAGCACATAAATTTACTATCATTGGAGCAGACCAAAAGGGTACTCCTCTTAGCAACACAACGGTCTCAGGCTCAGCGCACTGGGTATTGGTACTTGGAAACGAAGTACATGGCATTTCATTAAAAAATATTCCGCTGCTGGACTGCGCTGTTTCAATTCCAAGGGCTGGCAAGGGAGATTCTCTAAATGTGGCAATAGCTGGTGGAATTTTACTTCACCAAATGACTTCTTTTTTAAAGAAAAATGAGGAAGCCTAACTTCTTTCCTTTTTCTAATAAAAAATGTAATTTTATATGCTATGAAAAATAAGGAACCAGATCAATATGAACCAGACCCTTACTGTCAAAAATGCTTTCGGCATTGTGCTTATCTCTATCCTGGTGGCGATTCTAGCCGGGTCGGTTCCCTTTTTCTTTAGCACTACATTTTTACCTGAAGAAAACACACGCACAACTTCGCTTCTGTCTCTTTTCTTTGGACAGACATTTATGATTGTTCCTCTCCTGCTTTTTCTCCATTTAAAAAAAGAACCATTAGCAGAAAGACTCCGTCTTCAGCCAGTATCAACAACTGTTCTTTCTGCGACTACACTTTTGTCTGTAGGCATAGTGATAGTTTCAGATGAAATTGATCGTCTTGCAAATCTGGTATTACCTCAACCTGACTATTTTAATCAACTGTCAAATATGCTAAGGTTTGACTCTGTTTTATCAGTTTTTTTTCTCTTGTCAACAATTTCGATTCTTGCACCTCTTGGTGAGGAGCTTCTTTTTCGTGGTTTTCTCCAAAAAATTTTGGAAGAATCATGGAAAGACATCACAAAAGCCGTTCTAATAACCAGCATATTCTTTGCTTTCATACATATGAATCCGTACTGGATAATTCAGATCTATCTCATGGGCATTCTCTTGGGATATCTTGCTTGGCGAACGGGATCAATTATTCCTAGTTTTATTCTTCATGGAATAAATAACACCTTTGCCCTATTCCTAAACAATACTACATCACCAATAGAACACATTTACTCCTGGAATGGTCACGTTACTCCCCTGCTTTTGGCGGTTGCAGTAGGGTTAATTATTTTTGGTTTTAAACGTTTACACACTCATTTGGAGATTCTATAATGAAAAAAGAAATGTTCAGCCATGAGGTTTCTGTCCTTAGGAACACTTTTCGGAGGTTGCTTCGCCGGAACGCTCACACAAATCTGACAAAAATTATTCGGAAAACACACCCTGCAGACTTGGCAGTGCTTTTCCGATACTTTACTGATACCGAACAGAAGACTCTTTTTGACCTCATGATAGAAAAAGAGCATACTGCAGAATTTCTAACAGAACTAGATGAGGGAATTCTCGTTAAAATACTCGAGAATGAAGACCCCGGACGAATAGTAACTATTTTTCATAAGCTAGGTTCAAATGACCAGGCAGAAATTCTAAACCTTTTATCTGAACCAATGACAAACTCCATTCTTGAGCTTCTTCAGAAAGAAGATAAGAAAGAAGTGGAAGAAATTATGGGTTATCCAGAAGACAGTGCCGGGAGCATGATGTCAACAGATGTGTTTACCCTCCATAAAAACACAATTGCCCGGGATGCTATTCAAAGCCTCCAAGATCAAGAAGAGGCCGAAATGGTTTTTTATCTTTATGTAACTGATGACGATGATCGACTTGTTGGTGTTGTTTCCCTTCGTGACCTTGTAACCTCCCCTCCGGACAAAACACTGGACAATATCATGACAAAAAACGTCATTTCTGTCCAGCCTGAAACAGATCAGGAAGAAGTAGCTAAAATTGTTTCTCGGTATAACTATCTGGCTGTACCTGTTATAGATTTAGAAGAACATATGCTTGGAATCGTCACTGTTGACGATGTGGTGGATGTAATCAGAGAGGAGGCAACAGAGGATTTCCTCCAAATGGCAGGTGCCGGCAAGGACAGGGAAATACTTCTAAAGTCTTCCTGGGGGAATGCCCGCGCAAGGCTTCCCTGGCTTTTTGCGAGCTGGGTCGGCGGTGTGGCTGCAGTCGCTATAATTGGTGTTTTCAAAAATATGCTTGAAACCACTGTTGCCCTCGCTGCGTTTATCCCGGTTATCATCGGTATGGGTGGCAATATTGGAACCCAATCATCCACAATTATTGTTCGGGGCTTGGCTACAGGGCGCGTCGATATTGGCAATAACCTAAAAATCATTTTAAAAGAAATTAAGGTAGGGCTCATCCTTGGGGTTTTATATGGGTTTCTGCTTGGGCTTTTTGCTACTTTAAAGTTTGTCAACACAACACCCTATTTAGGGTTGATAGTCGCTCTGAGCATCTTATCATCAATGATCATCTCTACCTTTGTAGGTACGCTTGTGCCTCTTCTTTTGAGTAAACTTAATGTTGATCCCGCAATTGCCACGGGCCCCTTTGTCACAACCAGCATTGACATTATAGGCGTCACCCTTTATTTCCTGATAGCCTCTGCTCTTATTCCTGTCTAATGAGTTTTCTCTTATTTCTTCTTCTCTTCAGCTTAGCCCTTTATATTTGCTTTACAATTTATTTCTGGACAGGATTAAAACGCTTAAAATTAAACAAAAACATCCTGGAATATTACCCTCCTGTATCCATAGTTGTGGCAGCAAGAAATGAAGAGCTTTTCCTTCCAGGGCTGCTCTCAGCTTTGGCAAAACAAGATTACCCCGTTGATAAATTAGAAATTATCATAGCAGATGATAGATCAACAGATAAAACCTGGGAATGCATCAAAAACCACACCAATCAGTTTCCCCATTTTTTGGGTGTTAGAATAACTGAACGATCTGATAATATGTCCCCCAAAAAAAATGCGCTCTCAAGGGCAATTCATCTTTCATCAGGAGATATAATTATGTCCACCGATGCTGATTGTTTGGTACCAGAAACATGGATATCCAGCATGGTTTCTTTATTTGAAAAAAATACTGGGGTTGTTGTGGGGTATTCTGAAATAGACCAATCACAGAAGTCATTTCTATGTCATTATCAGGCAGTGGACTTCTTAGCGCTCATGTCTGCAAATGCTGGCTCTCTTGGATGGAGAAATGCCTGGTCTGGCTCCGGACAAAACCTTGCCTATCGCCGTTCTGATTTTGACCGGATTAAAGGATTTACACCTGTTGCTCATCAGGTTTCTGGTGATGATATGTATTTAGTACAATCCATTGCAAAAAAACACACGGCTACATTCAACACATCAAAAGAAGGGTTTGTAAAAACAGCTCCTGTTTTATCAATAAAACAGTATTTGAACCAAAGAATCCGCTGGGCCTCTAATGCCCGCAAGCTACCAAACCAAAATGTTTTTTTTCTCTTCTTCCTCTTTTCTGCTTTTCTGTGCAACACCTCTTTGTTGCTTGGTTTTTTTTCACCTTCTATGTTTTCTTTCTTGCCGGTTTTGTTAGGTATAAAAATATTTTTTGATGCTCTTGTAATTCAAGCGGGAAGCACAAAATTTAACACGCCGGTAAATATCTTAACATTCATTGTCTGGTCACTTTTCCAGCCTATTTATATTCCTCTCATTGGTCTTTCAGGGCTTATAGGAAAATTCCACTGGAAAGCTTAAAATGATTCTTACAAAAAAATCGACTTTCTATAGAAATAAACCCAAAACACAAGCAATGAATTATATGGCTTGGGTTTTTATTTTATCTTTTCTCCCTGGGCAATCCTATAACCTGACCGTTTGGGGTATTAAAATTGGTGAAATAAATCTTAAAAAGAACAATAGTGAATCAATTCAAATCTCAACAAAATCTACCGGATTAATTAACTATCTCTGGCCTTTCGACAACCTTTATAAAACCACTTTTGACACAGTAACGTACGGAATCCGCTTCTATGAAAAGAAGATTCATCAGGGAGAGTTCAAACAGAAACTCAGGGGCGTGTGGATGCCGGAACAAAAGGGGGTTCTCTATGGCACATCCCTTGTGGGGCGATCCGACGATTGTCAAACCATTTTTACCCTTTTGGCCCGAGTGAGCAGACAAAAAGCCAAAGACCTCGATACAAAATGGTACCAGATGGAACATGAGGGAGAGCTGTTCAGGGCACGGCTTCTGTGGGCTGATTCCATTAATGTGTGGACAGGAAATGATTCTATTTTTTGTGATCATTATCGCCTGGATATTGACTCAACAGAAAATAAAATAAAAATTCTTGATCAAACCGATTATTTTAGCGAAAATATTACCCGGTCTGATCTTATAAAACAACTGTGGGTAGAAAAATCTGGTGAAAAAAAAATTATTCAGGCATCAGCTCAAATATCTGGATTAGCTATGAAAGCAATAATTAATCTTGAATGATTTCCTAAAGAAAAACAAGAAACATCTTCTTGTCTGGCCAGTTCTCCTTTGTGGTATTATTATTGCTCTTAAAATGGGGATTGATGAAAAGGCTGTTGTCTTTTTTACTCTGCTCCTTGGTTTATTCACGCAGGTGTTTTCCGGACTGGGTGCTCTCATTGCTCTGATCCCATGGATCGGTCCTTTTATTATAAAAGTATTTACAATCCCATTCTTCTGGATATTAAATGCTTTGGGTTATTTTGTATCTGTTTTAGCCATAAAAAAAGGGTACACAAAAGAGGTTGCCAGCTCAAGGGTTCTCACTGTTGCTCTCTTAACTGGAATCGTTGTTGGATATGTTCTTGGCCACATAATTCCATTAAGATAGATCTTACAATCTGTATCTTTTATGCTTAACATAGACAATCATTCCCATCTATGAACCTTCTAATAATACAGGGACCTAATCTTAATCTTTTAGGTAAAAAATCTTCTCAGGCTGGAGAATGCATTACTTTAGATAAAATAAATAAAGCCCTTCGCCTTCTAGTAAGAAACCAGAACATTAATTTAAAATTTCTTCAGACCCACAAAATTGAAAGGGTCATTACTTCACTACAAAGAAACCGAAACTGGGCCGATGGAATCCTCATTGCACCTATGGCCTGGGCAAAATTTGAATATGTTCTAAAAGAAACGCTCCAATTAATTAAACTTCCTGTGGTAGAAATATTTTTTAATGAAGTCTTCTTTATGGGCACTAGGAAAAAAGATTCAATGCTCACTGAAACCTGTATCGATTCCATAGAAGGTCTTCCTGAAGAAGTGTTTACTGATGGAATAAATCGTTTAATCCACCATATACAAAAATCTGTTTAATCAAAAAAACTTGGCGTTTTTCCGTACTCTCCTCTGCTTAGTTTTATTATTAATTCTGTGGGGGTGTGTTAACAAACCAAAGCCCATAATCAGCCCGGGGACGAAACCAGCTGACATTTATTACTCTAATGATAAAATCAATATGACCATTACAATTCCATCTGGAACGGCTGAGCTGTTTTCATCCGAAGCCCCACCATCTCTTCCCCCAGATTCTTTATTATCAAATATGTTAGCACCTATTATAGATGATTCGCTCAGAGTCGCAATACGAAATATTGTTTTGTCTGAATTGCCTACCAATGCATTTAACTATAGATTGAAAAATGCAAATGTTTCGGAGCAGTCAACCATCCTTTACTATACTGTAGACACAGCATCAATTGGGGAAATTATTTATCCTATATTAAACCGGTATTGTAATCCTGAGAGTATTCAAACTTCGTCACTTTTTAATATCAAATACACTTTTCCCTCCATTGAAGAATTAAACTATCTTCAGCTGATGAAACCCTGTGATAGTGCTCCTGTACCAAAACTGTCAAAACTATTACCAAATGCACCAAGGGCTTATCGAAACGGGATTCACAGGGGAGTTGATTTTTATATTGATTGGGGAACGCCTATCCATGCTGTGGCAGACGGCATTGTCATTCGAGCAGATCATAACTATAATGAAGTCTCACCTGAATTCCGTCAATCATTGCTTAATAAAACAAAAAAAACCGGCAATACGCCCTCGGATATTTTTGAACATATTCTTCTTGGACAATCTGTCTATATAGATCACGGATTTCATCTCCTCCCAGGATATCGTTCTGTTTCCATTTATGCACACCTATCTCATATTGACAGCACAATCCAACCGGGGATTACTGTCAAAAGGGGGCAGTTAATCGGAATGTCTGGTAATTCGGGTACAGAACCAGCCACCAAGGGCACCAGGGACGGTGCTCATCTTCACTGGGAGCTGCTTTTACAAAATAAAGGTGGAGAATCCTATCTAGGGCAAGGGCTTTCCTATGATGACCTTTTTCCTTTACTAAATAATATCTTCTCTTATTAATCTGGCAATAAAAATATCAGAAAACTATTTTCTATAATAAAATCTAATTAACCTCTTTATTTGCTCATGTCAGAAGTAGCCCAATCCATTTCTTATTTAGACCTCATTTATACTCTTATTCCAGTAGGTGTCGTCATATATATACTTTTTAAGTGGCGGTTAAAATATTCAACAGTAATCTATGCACATATTCGCATGTTTATCCAGCTCATAGCCATTGGATATTGCCTAAAATATATTTTTAACAATGACCATCCTGCCATCATTTTACTGGTCCTTGCTGTTATGATTACAATAGCGGGTTACATTGCTCCCAGACCTCTGAAAAAAAAACAGTTTTCCCATTATTTATTCTCGACTATTGCAATTCTTTTCCCGGGAGCTGTTACACTTTACATTGTAACCCAACACGTTATTCATGTTA
>Ga0209445_1000226_pt1 | contig 32922 bp, 26 predicted proteins | sample MarorgKNORR_S2LV_4_FD_188223 | JGI IMG/M metagenome (GOLD analysis project Ga0209445, IMG submission 188223) | Marine microbial communities from the Southern Atlantic Ocean, analyzing organic carbon cycling - NADW_A/KNORR_S2/LV (SPAdes) (version 2) | ecosystem: Environmental > Aquatic > Marine >... | reverse complement strand
AGACAGAATCATAATTGATTTTTTTTCTCTTATTATTCATACAAGACAAAATGATAAAGTCATTGGTAAAATTCTTCAGGTGTTTTTTGTACAATCTTCCATAATAATAATAACATTATCAAATAAAATCCAGCTGATGTCCAACTGAAAATTAAAGATGTGACTTGGATACTAACATTCATATTTCCCCCAATGAAAAAACACAGAAAGGTGGAAAGAGCATAACCTATTTGCCATATCAGGGCAAAACGTTGCTTTCCAGTTGCAGCAAAAATGGTGCTCACGGGACTTATAATAAAACGAAAGAAATACAAAGGTACTAATATTGATGCCAGTTGCCCAGCAAGTTCCCATTTAGCACCCAGTATAAAAGATAATATTGACTCTCCCCAGAAAAATATTATGAGTAAAGGTACAAATATAATAGCTCCCAATTTCAGGACTGTAGTATTAAAAAATTGCTTGAGAGACTGTTTTTGTTTTAGTAGCTCTGACACTCTTTGATAGAAAACTTGACTCACAGAACTCTGTAAAATATTTAAGGGAATATTCATCAAGCGCGTTGCAATATAAAATTGTCCAACAATTGCTTTCGTAAAAAACAGATTTAACAGTATTGGGGGCAGGTTTCTTGCAAGAGTGTTAATGCCGGCATTCCAGGTAGAAAACAAGGGGAATTTTTTATATTTCTTCGCCTCTTCGAATATCATATTAAAATTGAAATAAAGGGAGATATTATTCTTTTCCTTAAAAAATATTATTACCAGAAAAAGCAAACTAAAAAGCTGCCCGATAATAAATCCTGCCAATAAAGCAATAATTTTTTCATTTATGGTAAAAAACAGCAGAAATTGTGTGCCAACCATTCCACTATAAAAAAGGGTTCGGCTAATTGAAGGAATAGCAAATCTTTTTTCACGAATAAACCAATAATGGAAAGTATTGATGGTAGCTTCAATAAATGCGGTTAAAGGAATAAAAAATAAAATTTTAGAATCGGGAAAATTAAGAAAACTCATAATTGTTGTTTTTATAAATAGGAAAAATATTAAAAGAACTATGGTAAACATGGTACTCAGACCGATGGAAAGGATAAAAAGGTTTATTGCTTTTTTATCCTCAGAAGCTATTGGTATAGCCATTTCATACCTCAAGGTTATTACGATAGAAATAATAGCTGAAATAGACATTACTAGAGCAAGATTGCCAAATGCTCCTGGTGTAAATAGTCTCATAAAGATTGGAGAAAAGCCAAGAAAGATTAACTGGCCAAAGCCAGTACCGGAGGTCATCACTGCTACATCGGAAGCAAAGGTTCCTTTAGTTAATATTCTTTGAATCTGTTCTCGCAATTTATTCTTATTCTCCTCCATGAAAAAAATTACTATATAAATCAATCGTATTATCTACCATTTTTTGTGCAGGATACTTTCGAAGAGTAGAATAACCATTTTCAATTACCCGTCTTCTTAATTCAAGATTTGTTAGCAATTCTCGGATTTTTTCTCCAAGAGTGCTCACATCACCTGGATTAACAAGATAACCATTTTCCTCATCTTTGATCAATTCTAATGTTCCGCCAACGTTTCCTCCAATGACGGGGAGTCCCTGTGCCATCGCCTCCAAAAACACCAACCCGAAGCCTTCCATCAGCGAAGGCATAACAAAAATAGAAGCTTTTCGATAATAAGTTTTTATCTTTTCGGGAGGAATCCACCCGAGAAATTTCACGCAGTCCATCACACCCAACTTACCCGCTAATTTCTTCATTCTACCTATGTTTTGATTTTTGCCAATAACCTGTAATATCAATTCAGGAATTTCTTTTAACAGTGCAGGCATTGTTTTCAAAATGACAGTTAACCCTTTCCTCTGAACATTCCCCCCTACCAGAAGCATGATCGGTCTATGGAGGCGTTCTTTTTCTAGTTGATCATCAATGGGGACGCAATCCAGATTCATACCCAGATAAATTGTCTTTATTTTTCCACGTGGGATATCGTAGGCTTTAGAAACAGTTTCTGCTGTTGCATTAGAATTCGCAGTAAGCCCAGCCAGCTTTTGCATTGCTTTTCTTTCGGTCAGAGTAACGAAAGAATAATATAACCAACGTTTTATCCAATCCACATAATCATCTTTATAATAGAACGGATTCCATCTATGTCTCGCAAAATAATCATCGTGAAGTGTGCCAATTGCGGGGATCTTCCCTTTATAGGCATGTGATTCCCGAGCATCTGTAAAGTGAATAATATCAGCATTAATATTTTTTATAACCTCAGCATATGCGTAGGACAAAGAATACCACCCCCCATGCGTCAAATCATATTTAGATGGTGATACAGGAATAAAATCCATTCCTTCAGTATTCATTGGATCTCCTGGAGCGATCACCGTGACTTTTATACCTGACTTAACTAAGCCTCTAGCTAAGTGTGTGGAATACGCTCCAAGTCCAGACCAATAATTATTGAATTGCTGGGTACAGAGGACTATATGTTTCAGGGTAGATACCAAAATTATTTTATTGATATCAAGTCAATTTGAGACGTCGTCGATTAATCCAGATAGCGTAGCCTAGTAATACAGCCAACACTGCAATGAAAATTGTCCTGCTTAAAAATAGTGCCCGATAAAAAGATGGTAAGGCAAAACGGAATTCCACTTTATGATCCCCTGCGGGAACCATGACAGACTGCATAAAGTGATTCGTTTGATATATTTCGGTTTCTTCTCCATCTATGTAAGCACGCCAACCAGGTGGATAATATCCCTCACTAAAAGCCAATAATGCATCATTTATCATTTCAACAGAAATTATCGTTTTCTCCGATTCCCAATGTTCAATCTTAACTTTTGATCCTTCCAAATTAAACTGCATTTTAGGTATTTTTTTTGTAAGGATAGCTTTTTCAACAGGATTAAAATTGTTTGCTTTGATTAAATCTAGTGTTTCAAATTTATCTTGAGATACAACCACGCTGTCAATCAGAAATACCCTTGGTAACCAGTTTTTCAACCGATAAATATGCTCACCCTGTATTGATTGTTCAAGAATCAATTCAGGGTGATTAAATCGTTTCCTTGAAATGGCATATTTTGTGTTTGTCAATCGAAGAAAATTTAAATTATCAAAAAAATTTTGACCAATAAAATCCTGATAATTTGCCATCTTTGCGGCATGATAGCCCCCAATAGAAGCAACCCCGAACCATCCATATTCATTGGTAGTTCTATTATCTAAAGGATAAACGCGAAATATATCGTTATCTTTCTGCAAATAGTCAATTATCCCTGTCTTATGTGGTTCCATCTCTTGTCTAGATATATTTGAAAACATGGGTGAAATGACTTTTCGACCCACATATCCGAGATCAGCAATCATTAGGACAAGAATGATTACGACAAATGGCTTCATTTGTATTTTTTGTTCTAAGGCAGCCCAGATAAGACCCAGCGTCCCTGCAGACAGCAAGATGGCTATCCACATATCTTTATAAAACATATCAAACCTCATTTTATAAAGGTAATTGATTTGTTGTGGACTTTGAAATTGCCGGATTCTTTCCGTTGCCTGATCCGCATGGTTATAAACACCAAACATTAAGTTTTGTAATCCATCTCTGAAAACCAGTACGATTACTGAAAATATGCCTATTCCTATCAATATGCGTATGAGTACCGTTTTCCATTCGGTTCCCTTTTGCTCGGTTATTTTTTCTAGGAGAATCTGAAATCCACAGCCTGCCAATACAGCCGTGGCCATTGCAAAGAGGATGAGTATCATGGATGGCTCCCGAAACTTATTAAAATAAGGCAAATAATTCAGGAGAAGGGACGATAAAATGGAAAAATTCTTTCCCATTCCAATGAACAATGAAAGTACTAAAACAATGACAAAAAACCAATAGTCACGTCGTTTTTCCCCTGCGATAAGTGCGATGAAGGCCAAAATCACGACGGGAATACCAAGATAATGAGGATATGAAGTAAATGGCATATCTCCCCAGTACGTATTGCCTCCGAATCCACTAAACCCCGGAATAATAAAAGTGAATATTTCCCACCAGTCAAACGACCAACTCGTTGCATAATTAAAGGATAAACCACCTGAGCCTGAGGAATCCCCTGCTCCCCGAATGGAAAATGGAAGATATTCTTGCATGGGCATCAATACAATGGATGCCATATAATATCCTATCGCCAATGAAACTCCGGTCATTCCCATTGTAGTCATTAGCCTAGCCCATGTTTCCTTCTCGATTATCCCCTGAATCAACCGATAAAGAGAATATAAGCCAATCAGCAGCAATCCATAGTACGCTACCTGAGGATGGTAACTGCCGATCTGAGAACCAACTGCACCACCCAGAAGAACCATAAATATCCATTTTCGTGTATCCCATAATCGGCGCAGAGCATACAATATCAACGGAAGATGAATAAAGGTGACGATTCGATTTGTGTGTGGTGTCCCCAGTATTTTTGTCGTAAAAACAAATGCAATCGCTCCAACAAACGATGCATAATATCCCAACCCATAGGATCTTAATAGCAGTATCATAAAAATAGCTCCGGCTAGGATATTAAAGGTAAAACCCTTAGCAAGGCTCCGGAGAATATTACCTGGAATAATTTTATAAATGGTCTCTAAATTATATTGTAATCGGTATGTTCCAGAAGAATGAAACGGCATTCCACAAAAAATATATGGATACCACAAAGCGTTTTTCCCAAATTCAGTCTGGTAGTCATTTTGATATTTTTCAAAGATAAGTCCCTGGGTCTTTACATCGCTGATTGCAAGTTTTTGTCCTTGTATGACTGGTTCCTGATAAAGAAAAACTATTCCCAAAATCAATACAAGGATCATGGCAGTCCAGGGTTTCCACTGAATAATTTGATGATTTATTTTTTTATCCATAATTAGTTTCAACTCAACCCATTTTATTGTTAATGGATCTTTGAATTATATTGAGATATTTACTCACCCGGTTTTTCCAAGAATACTTTAATGCCCATTCCCTTCGGGAGACTAAATTCTTCCTATCATCATGAACCATAGCGTTTTCTATTTCCTGCACAAAGGCATCGTTATCATCCGCAAGATATAGAACCTCCTCAAATTGCTCCAAAACTTCTGAGGAAATCGCCACTACTGGTTTACCCAGTGCAAGATACTCAAACATTTTCAAAGGAAGCAATCCTTTCCCAACCTCTGTATGATTGAACGGCATAAGGCATACATCAAATCCCGAGATATATTGAGGAACTTCCTTGCGTGATTTCATTCCTAAAAAGTGTACATTCTCCAAATGTTGCAATTTATGAATATTTGGATTTTTCTCATTTAATCCAATAATCACAATGGACACCTCCTCATAGCATCTCGACACTTGGATGAGCAATTCAACATCAATCCATTTCCCAATAGATCCAGAGAACCCGATGATGGGCCGTGGAAGGTTTTTCATATCATCCTGCAGTGATTCATCTGAATAGCGTTCCGGATTAAATAAATCAACATCCACACCGTTAGGAATATCAAAAACTTTAGTATTCGGTATTTTAAAATAGTCCAGTAATTTAGCTGAGACTCTAAACACAACATCCACACAGGAAATTAACTTTTTTTCATCTTTGCGAATCCTCTTCGGTTCCCCCATCCCTGCCATGGGTAAAAGTACCGACCAATCATCAACACAATGATAAATTGCCACAGATTCATTCAGTTTCCCAATCATATCAGCAGTTTGGTGTAAAAAGGTCCAGAGTAAAGGATATTCAAAATTCAATTTCTTTGTTGCTCTTCGAATTTTTGCAAGAAGTAATTTTTGATTCAGCCATCCAATCCACTGAAAGTGATTCCGGTAAGGTAATCGTGGGTATGGAGTTAGTACGGATAAATTATCATTTTCGTATTGCAGTCTTCCAAATGGAACCACGGGCCACTTTTTTCCTATCATTCCAGAAAGCAATTTGCCAAAAGAGTAATTTGCTTCAACATAGAGCACACGGTTATTCTTGATGAGTTCCATGGTGATATATTGCTTGGACGTCCAGTAACGGTCATCCAGCATTTGATTGGATATCAAGATGATATCTTTACCTTGCACCATTATGCGTCCTTCAGAATGGTTTTTAATTCTGCTCCCAATTTTTCTATAGAAAGCTTTTCGTGAAAAAATCGATGCCCATTTATTGAAACCGTGTAGCGAATTTTTTTATTGGTGCGGATGAACCGAATCTTTTCTGCTATTTTATCCGGAGTAGACTCCGAAGTGAAAATGTGTTCATCCGGTGTCAGAAGTTCACGGATAGCAGGCGTATCAGCCGTTAAGGCGGGTTTACGGACAGCTAATGCCTGAAATAATTTATTGGGGATGACCCTTTTGGCTTTATCAGAATCTCCAAAAATCCCAAGGAGGAGATCTGCTTCTGCCATCTTTTGTGATAATTGATTATAGGGAATCCAATCCATCAATCGAACATTATTCAATCCCTGTTCCTTTATTTTTTTCTCTATTTCAGACCGGAGCTGACCTAAACCTACTAACGTAAATATAATATCTATTTCAGATTTTAGAATACCTGCGGTTTCAATTATTTTTTCTATTCCATGAAGAGGAATAAATTTTCCAATAAACATCACATGAAAATTATTTTTAGGTTTTGCCGTTTGTTCGGGGGAAAATAACCGATCATCCGCTCCAACAAATAATCGTTTAAAATTTATGTTAGGTAGATCGAGTTCATTTCTGAAATACTGAATATGGGCTTCCGTATCGAGTAAAACAACGTCCGACATCTTACAGGCGTATCTATCCAAAAAGCGCATCAACCGGGCTTTTAAGGAAGATGTTGTAAAATAACCACGGTCAACAATTACGGTATCATAAAGCGAGACTAAAGGATTGAACACCAATTTCTTTCGACCGAAAAACGCCATCATTTTAGCCAAAAATATATCCAGATGACCAATGTACCCGACAATAATAATATCATGCTTTGGGATGAAGAACACGTATCGAAAAAGAAGTCGAAATTGGGCAATAAAAAAACGCAGAATAAATGTTATTGAAAACCCAAACTTTTCCCCTTTGGTCACCGTTTTTTCCCACAAAGGAACATGGCATTCGAAAACAGTAACCGCATTCCGACGTAATCCTTCAAGTAATATAGAATTTCTTGGATAATTTCTTTCGTAAGTACCAAAATAACAGACACTCATGATTCTTCTCAAAATAATTCAGAGGAGTTCCAGAAAATCCAGAAACGAAATAACAGAATTAGATTATCTGTTTTACTCTTGATTCCTTTTCTTGAGCTCCCCTAGTTATCATTTCAGCAATCAATCCAATGGAAAAGAACCACAATCCAAGTATAAAGAACATGGCACCAAATAGCATAAGAGCTAAATGTTCATAAAACGAATGTCCGAAAAATATTTTTTTTCCAATTACGTATAATTCCACAGTAAGTGATGCAAGACCACAAAAAAGCCCAAAAAATCCAAACAGATGGAGTGGTTGCTGAGTATAGCGGTTCATAAATATTATCGAGATCAGATCAAAAAACCCATGAAACAACCTGGAGCCACCATATTTTGTAACTCCATGAATTCGAGATCTGTGATTAACTTGAATTTCACTGATTCGAAATTTATAATGTCCGGCAAGAGCCGGAATATAACGATGACGTCCACCATATAAATCAAGGGTCTTAATAACTGCTTTCCGATAAATCTTTAGACCACAATTAAAATCATGGATTTTTACTCCCGTCATTATTCGTGTTACATAATTAAATATTTTTGAGGGAAATCTCTTCGAAACTGGATCCTTTCGGTCTTTTTTCCATCCAGATACAAGATCAAATCCTTCCTCAATTTTTTTCATTAAATTTGGAATTTCGGCAGGGTCATCCTGTAAATCTGCATCCATGGTAATGAGGTATTCTCCCTTAGCACGCTTAAACCCTTCTGCAAGAGCAGCTGATTTTCCATAATTTCGATGAAATTGAATTAGGGTCACGTTTTCATCTTTTCTTGACAAATCATTAAGAAATTCAGTAGAACCGTCAGTTGAACCATCATCTACAAATAGGATTTCCCACTTTTTGTAAATATGCAAAACCTTTCGAAGCTGATCCATTAACTCCGGAAGAGAACCAATTTCATTGAAAACTGGGATGATAACAGAAATCATTTGATCTGCCTGTTAATTATGTAAAATTGTTGAAGGAATTGCTCTAATTAAACGTGGATAGGACATGCCGTATTCCCGTTCTTCAATCTCAATCTCAATCTGATTTTGATTATCATTAATCTGAAACATAGCCTTAGACACCATGGATCCGGCAGCGTCTGGTTTCGTTTGAAAGCTAATACTTATGGACTTATGGTCAAACATGAAATCCTTCGGATATTCTTTTCCTCTGAGTTGAGGGTCAATACCCCAGAAATACCTGGTTAAATCTGTTGGTTCAAGTACTATTAAAAAAGGATACTGACTCTGAATTTGAGTTGTTAAAAACCATTTGTCCTGGAGAATATCCCAAGCATAAACCTCATTTCCCAAAAGTTGAAGATATAATGTCCGCCGTCCAAGAAAATCACGGAATTGAATATAAGTACTGTCATTCCTTACTGTAAAATAAAAGGTCAATTTCCCCTGCAATTCTCCCTTTGAAATTAACTGGCCCTTTCCTCGACATTGTTTGTACTCTGATTTCAACTCTTCATAAGACCATTTATAATCTGGGATTATCATACCAAATGCGGGTTTTTGGCTACAATTACTCAGAACAAAAAAAGACATAATTAATACAAGTATGAATCGATTATAATTCACTTAATTTTTTTCTCAAAACTGCATTGTTTGGATCTATTTCTAATGCTTTTCGAAAATAGTGAATTGCCTCTTCGATTTCCGCATTTTTTATTAATACATCACCAAAATGTTCGAGAACTACTGCATTGGTATCTTCAATTTCAACAGATTTTCTGATATAAGCCAGTGCACTGTCAATATTCCCTATTTTGAAATGGATCCAACCATAGGTATCAAGATAAGCAGAGCTCTTTGGAGAAAGAGATATCGCTTTTTTGGACATTGCAAGGGCAATATCTAATTTTTCCCCGCGTTCAACCAAGCTATAGGAATAATTGTTGAGTGCCTGCGCATCAGTACTATCTGAATAAATCAACTCATTATAGATGCTATCAGATTGTGACACTTGGTTCGTTTTATCATAAATGATAGCAAGAGAATGAAGAACATTTCTCGATTTTGGATTAATAGCCAAAGCACGTTTGAAAAATTGCTCAGCCAGCTCATGATTATTATCCAAATTATAACTCAAACCCAGCAAGTACTGAATAGTAAATTTCTCTAGAAATATATCTGCCTGCTTTGAAAGAATTTGAATAACTCTCTCATGATTATTCTGAATAAGCAAAGCAAGTGAAGCATTTATATAACCTCTGGGTTCACCGGGATGAAAATAAATCATTTGATCTGCAAAATATTGGGCTTTCTCTATCTGTTCTTCTTCCCTGTTGATCTGGGAAAGCAAGTGAAGAGCTAAAATATTCAAACTATCCAACTCGTACACCTTACTGAATACTTTTAATGCTGAATCAGGATGATTAATTTCGTAATACAATAAACCAATTTGATTGAGTACACCCGCTGATGGTCCTTCAAAATCGGCAATTTGTTTCAATGCCTTTATTCCCTCTTTTTTATCACCATTCATAATAGCAATATCCGCATAGTTTTCAAGGTATTGAATGTTGGATTTGTCTTCCATAGTCATCCGTTTTATAATAATCTGTGCCAAATCAAATCGTTTGATTTTCAAAGCTATTTCTGCTGCTTTTTTGAGAGACTCAATCCTTTGAGGATCTAAGTCGAATGCTTTTTGGTAATAATGAATTGCTTCCTCAAACTGATTTTGCAATTTAGCCAACTCTGCAAGAACTATTATATTTTCCACATTTTCTGGATCAGATTCAGCCAAAATCTCATATTGTTCCTTAGCCCTGTCAAACATTTGACGATTGATAAATTGATGAGCTAGAACGTTTCTTGCTTCGGTATCGTCTGAATTTAAATATATTGCTCTCTCAAGGTGAAAAATAGCACGATCCGGTTTTTCAAGTGCCCAAAAACACTCTCCAAGGGAAATATGGATTGTACTAACATCCGGATCGAACCTCAAGGCTTTCTGAAACTCAGTCACTGCCATAGAATAATTTCCTTGATTCATATAAAGCTGTCCATCCATAAAATGCTGGAGAGCTTCAGGATTAACAGTAGTTTCTTCTTTTGCTTGATCGATTGGTGGTAAATCTGAGGGAGAAACTTGTGAACCCGAATGACAGGATAATCCAAGCAAAATCAAAATAAGCAAAATCAAATTTTGATACATACGAGTCACACTATTCAAGCCCACTAATTTCCATTATTTTTTCAGTAATAATACAATTTGGTATCATATCAGTTTAAAAAAAGTAAAAAATTCCTTATAATTACGCACAAACTACGACATTATTTCCACCCAGTTTCTTTGCTTTATACATTGCTTTGTCTGCTTTTTCAATCAGTACTTTGATATTATCTGAGTCCTTTGGAAATTCGGCCATTCCTGCACTAATTGTCATTTTTTCATTAATCCCGTCCAGACTGAATTTGAATTTTTCAATATTATTAACAATTCGCTGAGTAACTGCTAAAGAATGTGTTTGGCTGGTATCTACCAATATAATCGTAAATTCTTCCCCGCCGTACCGGGCCACAACATCAATATTTCTGACACTATCTTGTAGAATCTTGCCAATCTGTTTGATAACATAATCTCCATAGAGGTGTCCATGAGTATCATTAATCCGTTTAAATTTATCCAAATCGAGTACAACCAGAACATGTTTCTGCTGGAAACGAATAGCACGTCTCACTTCATCTTCAAATCTATCCATAAATGCACGGTGGTTCAATAATCCCGTTAACCCATCGTGGATAGCACTTTCATGCATTTTACGATATCCTTCCTGCCATGATAAAAAATGACCTACTGTAAATGCTAAATGTTCCATGAGACTCTCATCCGAACTACTATAAGATCGGGATGTTAATCGTTCAAGTGCTATGCTACCTATTGATATTCCTTTAATTAAAATTGGAACAATTAAAACTGCAGAAAAATTTAGGTTGAAATCTTCATCTTTTCTAAATCTTCCCATTTCAGGATAATCATTTTTCCAATATCGTGAACGAATTAGGATGCCATCTTTTATTACCTTGCCATGTAGGGAAAAATCCAAAGAAAAGGTATCACCTGTATCGACATCTTCCTTGATTCCATCTACCAATTTGAGAATAGGTAACTTGTTAGACGAATCTACCATTGCAATTGTGAATTTATCATATGAAAAAAGCGAATGACATAAGGTTTGAATAGCATCATATAAAACTTCCTCATCTGAAAAAATATCTACTGTATTAAAAAGATCAAAAATACGGTTTTGATAACTATTATCAGCTAATAACTCTTCAATCTTTTGGATCTTTGCAATTCCCAGAGAAAGTAAATCCCCAAGATTAAATAAAATTTCACGATCCCTTTCCTGCGTTTTGCTGAAATGATCAACAGTCATTAAAAGACACCCAACTGAAAAATCCTTATTAACTATCCGTATCCCCAAAATACATTCACTGCCTCTCCAAGTTTTTTTAGAAAACAATTGTGTCCAACTATCATGGTTCTTGTTATATCGAAAAACCTGTACTTCCTTTTGCTTAAGAATTGTCGTCAATATCTCCTGATCATGAGGAACAAACCCTGAAAAATCGTTGGAAGTGGCACTTTGGAGTGTAAACCCATTCTTGTCATGATCAATGATATAAGCTGCTCCCTGGTAGTCCGGATTTATTGAACGAATTGTATTAAAGATTGAGTGAAGCAAATATTTATAACGATCCTGAAGTTCATTATCACTCTCAGAATCCTTTGGTAAATCAACTTGTTTCAGTTCATCACCCATCAATTTCCCAGAATAATTTTTCTTTTGCGAAGTAATAAACAAAATGAAAGCCCAAATAACACAGATTAAAACTAATCCTCTAAAAAAGTGGAGATAAAATCCCCCTTCTTCAGGGGAAATAACTATACTTAAAATGAAAACTGTCACAGCAGCCAGAAGAATTGCCGTAGATTTATTTTGAAAATTCATTCCAGAAAAAAAACCTTACTATAAAACTTACGTAAACAGCAGGGATAAAAAAATCAGATTGTTTTTAATTATTTTTGATCTTTTACAAAAGTAGCACCTCTTTTATCCAGATCGAATGGTGCTTTCGTATCCTGATCTTTAATTGCACTTGAATCCTGTTCCAATGTAACCATTTCATCCTTTTTAATATCAGGAGGAACGGGGACAGGTAAGTCTTGGGGAAAACTTAGCTCAATATTTGGTTGAGCTGTTGGTATTTTTATCCCATTCGTAGGCAATAATTCCATTCCAACGAAAATAAGACCAACAAGTACCACAACCATCATTCCCAAATGGAAAGGTGCAAATCCCAGGTAAGTCCTTTTCTCTGGGGATTGTAGTGAAAGACGATTTTTCTCTGCTTCAATCCTCTGTTGAAGTTTTCCCATGAAATCGGGAGGAGCTTTAATTCCCGACATGGATTTCATTGAATCCATGAGTTCACGGACGGAATCAACCAATTCTTCCCCACTGGAATGCGCTTTTAAGTACTCTTCGAATTCTTTCCGTTTCGAAGGACTTAAGTTGTTTTCTAAATAATCTGATAAACAATCTTCAAACTGATAACGATCCATCGATATAGTGTACTCCTCATTTATGTTAATATTATTCCTTCAACTTACTTTTCAATTGCTGACGTGCACGATTAATACGCGACTTCACAGTCCCTAAAGGAACGTCAAGTATTTTACTAATGTCTTCATAGGAAAGTTCCTGAATATCTCGCAAAATGACAGGACTCCTAAAATGATCCGGTAATGATTGGAGCGCATTCTGAATTTTTTGTTCTGAAAATTGGACATGAATACCAATATCGGGTTCCTGTTCCAAGTCTGGAATCTCATACACTTTATCCTCTTTACCCATGTGGCTCAGTTGAATAGTTTTCCGCCGTTTCCGTTTTCTCAACTCGGTTTTAGCATAATTACCTGCAATAGTATAAATCCATGTGGAGACTTTCGCTATCTCCTTGTAATAATGCCGGTGAGTAAAAACTTTTGTAAGAGTATCCTGCACAATATCTTCGGCCTGTTCCATATCATTCACAAATCTATAGATAAAATTCATTAAACGGTCACGGTAACGAAAAACAAGTTCATTGTAAGCGTTTTCCTCTCCACTTTGAAATCGAGCCATCAGCTCTTCATCGGTAAATTGAAACTGATTAGCCATCTTTTGGAATGACATTGAATAAAAATTGGATAAGTTCTGATTCATCAGAGACTTTTGTTGTTTTAATCCGTTCATCGATTTTACCAAGTAACGCTAATGCTTTTTCAACTTTTTCTCTTGAAAATTGTCTGGCCAGCTGAGGCAATTTCTTTTTAATTACCGGCGATAATGGAATATAACCAGCCGATTGGGAAAAAGTTCCTTTAGAAATTTTAATAAATAAAAGTTCTTGAAAAAGACTCGTAAGAGAATACATTAAAGATAAAAACGTTTCATTTTGAGAAATGAGAGATTGTCCGGTTTTTATTGCCTTTTGTAGGTTTCTATCTCCTACAGCAAGTAAAAACTCCCAACGCTTGTAATCCCGTCTCCATCCGGAAAAACGGTATACATGATCCAAGGTTAATTCTTCTCCATCCTGTAAGTAAATAGCAATTTTATCAATCTCATTTGCCAAATGATATAAGGAATCTCCAGCTATTTTCAAAATCTCTTCCACCACATTTGAATCTGCTGCAATTCCTTTCTCTTTAAAAAAATATCTCACCCAACCACTCATTTTGTTTTCGAAGGGACTTCGGACGTCTATGGGATCAATCCGTTTTATCAATTCTTTAACAATTGCTTTCCTTTGATCAAAATCTTCAAGGATAATCACTAGACAATTTAATTGAATAGGTTTTTCACAATACCTGAAGATATTTTTTCGATAGCTGGTTTGAATATTTTGTGGATTTCTCAGAACAAAAATCTTTTTACTGGAAAATAAATCGGCAGCATAGAGTTTTTCGATTATTTCATTCCCACTCATTTCATTGGGTTCCAGAATAATCTTTTCACTCATTCCTTCTGGAAATAATGCAGATTCGATTTTCTCCACTACAAATTTTTGCAGATACTGGTCATCTCCCTGAAAGAGGTAAATCGGTTGTATTTGACCCTTCTCAACCTCCATTACAACCGACCGGAGCTGCTTCAGGTTCTTAGGCATGATTTGTTCGCTCATAAAACAAGCTAACAACAATCACAGCAATAAATGCAATGACAAAACTAGCTAATCTTTCGGTGATAATCGCCTGTAAGGCCGATACATTTGCCCAAATGACGGTACTTAAAAAACCAGACAACAGGCCGGCTATTACGCCTTGACGCGTTATTTTTTTCCACCATAGGGTAAGGACCAGCACCGGGCCAAAGGCCGAACCGAGGCCGCTCCAGGCATAGCTGACTACCCCGAATATATTTCTCCCCTGGATATGTGACATGATAGCGATACCAAACGCAAAAAGCCCCAGAATTACAATTGTAATTCGACTCAATCTAACCAGTAATTTGTTTGAAAGTTCTTTGCCAAGAAACTGGTGTATAAAATCCTCTGTAATGGCCGATGTGGACACCAACAGTTGTGAATCCGCAGTTGACATCATTGCTGCTACAGCACCAGAAATAAATAGACCTGCAATAAAAGGAGGTAGTAGTTTCGTTGCCAGCAATGGCATGGCCTGTTCTACATCAACGGTTTTAAAATAATCGGGCCCAAAATAATTGAGTGCCACTAAACCGATCAGGAAAGCCCCGGTAATCCCGGGAATGGCCCAAAGTATGGCAATAGTCCGTGCCCGTTTTACATCATCGGGATCTCTGATAGCCATATATCGAATCAACAAATGTGGCTGCCCGAGATAACCAAACCCCCAGCTCAATCCACCCAGAACAACAGTTATAGCAGCAAATCCCTGTTTTCCCATTGTGAAGGATGCATTAGTATCTCCAGCCAACAAAAGACTCTCGCCGAGAGTTTGCTGTGCTGTTTGGAGCTCAATAAAGCCTACTATCGGCAGAATTACTAAGGTACAAAACATGAGGATACCTTGAAGCATATCTGTCCAGGCAACAGCCAAAAATCCACCCATAAGCGTATAAATGATAATCACTGCGGCGCCAATGGTAATCCCATAAAAATGAGGTATATTGAATAAAGTATGCAGTACCTTGCCCGAAGCATGAAATTGTGCAGAAACATAAAAAGCGAAGAAAAACGATATGATCAGTGCAGAAAATAGCCGAATAATGTTTGTGTGATCCTGAAAACGACGATGTAAATATTCAGGGATGGTCAGGACATCATATTTTTTTGTTTCTTCTCGAAGTCGCTTCGCGATCAAAAACCAGGAAGAAATTATCCCAAGAATGACACCAATAACAGCCCAGGATTCTCCCAATCCCACCGAGATAGCTGCACCTGGGAGAGCCAGCAATAACCAGGCCGACTCCCCGGACGCCCTCTCAGAAAAAGCCGTAACCCATGGACCCAGTTTCCTTCCAGCCAGGAGATAATCTTCCTGAGTCTTGTTCATACGAAAGGTCCAAACTCCCACTCCCAAGAGGCAAAGGAGGTATAAAATGAAAATAATTCCTGTCAAACTCATAGGTTAAAATATCAGTGTTAGAGTTCCAAATATAAAACAGTAAAATCCAAACCAATGAAGTTGACCTTTTTCAAGCCATCCAAGGAGCCATTTCAGTGCCAGAACTCCGAGAATAAAAGAACTGAGAAAACCGCCCAGTACTGCACCCATAGACAAGCTAGAACCTGTTGGCATATCAAAGGCTGTTAATAAACCAGCACCACTGATAGCCGGAATGGCCAACAAAAATGATATCCGGGCAGCTTCATGTGGTCTCAAACCCAGAAACAGACCCGTACAAATTGTCATGCCGGAACGAGAAATCCCGGGAATAATGGAGATAGCCTGGGCACATCCAATTAACAAGCCTTGCAAGTAGGTCCGGTTACCTGCCTTCTCATTGAAAAAAACTGAAGTGAATAAGACCATCCCTGTAAACAATAATGCTCCGCTGACGGCTTTCGGATTTTCAAACAATCCTCCCAGGAAATCTTTGAATCCTAATCCTATGAGCACCGCCGGGAGAGTCCCGATAAATAAAAACAACACAAAACGCTGTGTTTCCCTTTCCGAAATACTCTGTATGATAGATTTAATATCCTGAAAGAAAATAACCAGGATACTGGCAAGCGTTCCCAAATGCACTAAAATTTCAAATTCATTCCCCGGTTGTTTAATTCCCAGGAAGGTTTGCCCCAAAACAAGGTGCCCTGAACTGCTAATGGGAAGGAATTCCGTCAATCCCTGAAGTGTACCTAATAAAATCGCGTCAAAAATTGTCAAAATGATAGAATAATAAGATAGAATCTATTAGCTACCACAGTGAAATAACAAAAACACTATTAATTCCAACCAAGAATCGCTATCATTCTCCCAGCATCTTTCCCGTCCCTGCGAAAGGAGTGATATCGTTTTTCCTGACAGCATGTGCATTCTTTCAAATCAACAATTTTTTTATTTTTCACACCCAATTTCTCCAACTGGTATATAACAATACTCTGAAGATCGACCATACTTCGTCCATTAATTCCTCTGGTAATATAAGAACTGTCAAACTGCCGGGCAACATCATGTCCTACTTCAAAACAGCATTGTCTGATTGAGGGTCCCAAAAGAACGTTTAAATTTTTTGGATCGGATCCAATCTGAATCGTGGCATAAACACTCCGCTGAATAATTCCACAGACAACTCCTCTCCATCCTGCATGGATTATACCAAATACTTTTTCCACCGGATCAACCAGGAAGATGGGAATGCAGTCAGCGACCTGAATAGATAAAACAAGATCCTGTTTATTTGTCACAACTCCATCTGTATTTTTTTTTACTTTCGGTTTCGTGCAGATTGTCACGTTATCTGAATGTACCTGTAAAGGTATTACTAACTGCTTTGGATCAAGCTTGAGTGAGATGGCTAATCTTTTCCTGTCTTCAGGGGGAAAATACGGAAATGGTTTTAAAGAAATTCCAGCTTTAATCTCATTGCTTGGAAAAAACGGTGAAAAATCTGAATATTGTCTCAATTATTTTGCAAACTATAAGATTCTGGTTTAAAATAAATTATTCTAAGGAGAAACACTTAATAAATGAAAACGAATCACACACACCTAACAGGAGAACCCTGTTAGGGAGCTTGGAAAAATGAAGTGATCAAAGAATCTCCTTTAAAAAATCCCAGTGAAGAAAAATTATTTTGATCATACTGGAGCACTTGCAGGGCTTTGTTTAGATTCGATGGTTCTCCAGAAAACGAAAATATTCTCTCCATACCATGGAACTCATCCATGGAATTCAATCGATCCAGGATTGTTTTTCGATCAAGATTATCCTCATTGATGACTGCCGACAGCAGTTGGACACAATCAAATCCCTGGAAAAAGAATTCGTTATTATTAAGATAATCCACCTGGACAGAGAGTTCATTTTGAACAAATTTTTTCCTGTTGGAAATCACTATCATTTTACTCAAATGGGGACCAATATTCTCCTGATTCAATATCTCAAGATTCTGCCAGGCCTCATTACCTATTACCTGTGTATTCAAATTATACAGTGGGAATTGTGTCGCAAGATACGAAAGATGATTGGGAGAAATTGGCAGATACATGCCATCTATGGTGTCCAAACTAATTTTACTCGAATCTTTTGAACTCAATACTTTCTCCTGATCTTTAGGCAGATCAAAAAAATCATCAACGGAGATTGTAAACAGTGCATCCAGACTATCTATTTCCAAACCGAGAAATTCTGAATATTCATCCTCTTTTGGCATTAATTCCCAAGCCGTTTTTCTAATAGATCTAAACTGACGCCTTAAATCTTCCGGAACATCGGAATACCATTCTAACTTCACGGGTATCTGCCCAAGCAAGTCTAATTCCTTACAAAATGAATCCACAAGATTGTGTCCCATTTCGTTTGCTGGTGCCAGCACTGCAATATTCTTTAAACCAAGTTTCTGAACAGCATATCTTGCAGCAAAACGACCTCTTGTGTTTTCGTCAGAATTCAACTGCAAAATATTTTCTCCCAACGTGACTAATCCATTCTGCACAGATGTGGGTATCAACAATGGAATCATAGAGCCGGAAAGTGAGTTTGCCGCAATGAGCGCATTACCAGCATTAAGCGGACCAACGATTGCAATGATTTCCTGTTTTTTTGCCAGCACTTTAACTACTCGAATTGTCTCAATTCCCTTGCTCCTATTATCGTAAATGACCAATGAGAGATTATGCAACTCATCTGGTTGAGATTGGATGGCAGATTTTAATCCTTCAAGAAAAAGATTCCCTTGTGATTGATATTCCCCGGAAAGGGGGAGAACAACACCTATTGTTATATTTTCCCTTGGTGGACGGTAGGTTGCCAGCAAAAGTTCCTCATAAAAATCAAAATACCTATCAGGAAGATTATCAATGTTGATGCCGCTCAAGGTTTGCGCTCCATCATCCGGTTGACCGGCATAAATAGCACCATAAGCCTTGGTCAGCAGCAGAATAGACCGGTTTTGGAGGTCAAATTCGACCGACAGCATTTCATCGACCCTTGGTAAAGAAATATTCACTTTCAGGGTGTTCATTATCCGCTGATCTATTTTCTCTAGAAAAAGTTCATCTGACTGCAACGCACGGGCACGTAAATACATGCGAAGTGCAGCTAGATATTTACCTTCATCTACGAACATGTCACCCAAACAGGAAAACACATGCTTCACATAGGTGCTTTGGGGATCCGATTGTAAAATATTTCGGGCCATTTCCCTGGATTCCTCCATTTTATTGAGACCATAGTTCGCTTTCATCAATAGATACCATGCTACCGACTTATAATTATCTCCTTGTTGTTTTAAGGTTTTGTTTAGGATGGTCTCGGCAGTGGCAAATCTGCCTTCATTATAATGGACGACAGCTTTTTTTAACTGTTCTTTTACAGAACGGTTTTTAAACCAACTCTGGTGTGCAAGAAGCGGTGCAGCTACAATCAGAACGATCCCAAGCCAATTTTTTAGTTTATTCAATAGTGATTGATCGACTTTACTTGTTGTATGGTTTTCATATTCTTGTTTACCATCGTCACAAAATCATCATTTTTCATATTCTTTTTTGGTCTTTCAGGAACATCAAATAAGAAAAGTAAACTCTGAACTGTCATAAAATCTTCAACCCTCTGCTACCAAATCAGGATGGGCTAGTGATTGATTAATTCAATCTTGTTCTCTAGTAATTGACTTATGATAAAAGTTGAAGAATGGATTATTGAATTCATATTTTCTACATCAAGTTGTATTATTTCATCTGATACTTTGTGATAATGGTCATAATTATCGAAGTCAAAACTTACTATAGTATGACAAGGAACCTGAAATTCCTCGAAAAAAGGATAATTGTCGGAGTAATAAAACAATCCAGAATCTAAATATGCTTGGGAAAAACTGACGAAAGTACGATCTACTATTTTATTCATTTCTTCGGCACAATTCGATTTCGAAGAACCTGTCAAAAATACTTGGTTCTCTCCCGTGGATAGAGTTTTGCCTATCATTTCAAAGTTCAACATATAAGATAGATTTACACTGTCTGATTTCAATTTTTTAGCTAAATGCCTCGAGCCTATGAAATCAATTTCTTCTCCTGTGAATAAAGCGATAATTATATTTTGTTCAAAGTTATACTTTCTTAATTGTTGGGCTATTTGCAAAACAGCAGTGACTCCGCTAGCATTATCATTAGCCCCATTATAGATTGAATCACTTGCTATTTGCGAAGTAGTCAGTAGGGAATCAGATCTCTCTGCCTCATTTCTTTCTTCTTCACTAGATATTCCGAGATGATCAAGGTGAGCTCCGATTAATATATGCTTATTATCAGGATTTCTTTCTCCAATTAACCCTACAATGTTATATGATGCTTTTCCATTTACAACTACAGAATCTTTATAGTTGTTGTTAAAAAAAGGAAGTATTCTATTCTTCGATAGAAACGATTCAACGTAGTTTGCTGCTAAAATGAAACCTTCTGTACCAGGGTCTCTTCCGGCAAAAGTATCAGATGAAAGTTGTGATAGTATTTCAGTAGTACTTTCAGTTGGTTGTTCTTTTTGTATTCGCTCTAAAGATAATTCCTGGGCAGAACCATATCCATATAGTGAGACTATTATTATAGGTGTTAGTATCTTTTTCATTATTATTCCTACTCTACCGTGACACTTTGATTGATGTAGGGTGGAAACCCTATCTGTGTTTTGATTTTATTTTGGTATCTCACCAATTTAATCCTACTCCATATTTTACAACAAATAAATATAGGAAATCCATACAAGAAAAAGTATGGGAATTACATAATAAAGGATGGGGATACACAAAGATACATACTTATTTAATTGAAAAAGGTTTCCAAATTGGTAAGAGTAGAACTTGTGTTGATAGTATGATAAAAAAACGAACCAAGAGAGAACTGATACTCAATCAACCTATATTGGTTGATAAGTATGTTGATTTCCGTTTAGAGGTATTGAAGAATTGAAATAAATATTTTACTGAGATTAAGTTTTATTTTTTTTTAGAAACTTTATAATAAATATCCCAATCATAATTGTAATAACGATTGTTAAAACCAACCAAATATAAAACTGTGTCATATTATTTTATCCTTTTTGATTATTTAATTTACAAAAACTATCAAACCCTACAACAATCATTCAACCGTTACACTTTTAGCAAGGTTTCTTGGCTGGTCAACTTCGCACCCTCTCAAAACGGCTAAATAATAGGCAAGCAATTGAAGAGGAATTGATGCTACGATGGGAAAAATGCGTGTATGTGTTGTCGGGACCACAATCTGGTAATCTGTTAATTGGTCAATTCTATTGCTTTGTTTATCCGTTACCACAATTATCTTTCCCTTTCTTGACTTTACCTCCTGAATATTGGAAATTACCTTTCCAAATGTCTGATCATGAGGGGCAATGAAAACGACAGGCATTTTTTCATCTATTAAGGCAATGGGGCCGTGTTTCATTTCAGCGGCGGGATATCCTTCCGCATGAATATAGGATATTTCCTTAAGTTTAAGAGCACCCTCCAGAGCTACGGGAAAATTCAAACCACGACCAAGATACAAAAAATTATTTGCTTTAACTGTTTCCCCGGCAATGTACTCAAGGTTTGAAGTATCGTCTAAAATTGACTCGATCGTCTTCTCTATTCCAACCAGAGATTTTACTATGTTGATTCCTTCTCTTTTTGACAGATTTTTTCTGCGTCCCAACTTTAACGCAAACATGGAGAGTACTGTCAATTGAGCAGTGAAAGATTTGGTAGAAGCCACACCAATTTCTGAGCCTGCACGGGTATACACTCCACAATCTGTTTCTCTTGCTATTGAACTTCCAACGACGTTACAAATTCCCACAGTGAGAGCTCCCATTTCTTTTGCTTTTCTGATGGCAGCCAGTGTATCTGCAGTTTCCCCGGATTGACTGATAGCTATAACAACTGTGTCACTGTCAATAATGACTTTACGATAACGAAATTCAGAAGCATATTCCACATGAACCGGGATATATGCACACTCTTCAATAAGATATTTGCCAACAAGTCCCGCATGCCAGGATGTTCCGCAGGCAGTAATATAAAACCGGCTTGCGTTTTCAATTCGATCCAGACAATCCATAAGCCCCCCTAAGTGAGCAGACCCTTCATCTAGGATAAGCCTCCCCCTCATTGTATCTATAATTGTCTGTTTTTGATCAAAAATTTCTTTCAACATAAAATGAGGGAAATTCCCTTTTTCTATCTCTTCCAAACTCATATCCAGTGTAGTAACTGCTTTAGAAAGGACTTTATTCTTATAAATCTGTTTGATAGTATATCCATCAGAATTAAGGATTACCATTTCGCCTTCATCAATATAAATCACATTTCGGGTATGTTCTATGATGGGCGACGCATCGCTGGCAAGGAAATATGCCCCATCACTTAAACCTAAAACTAACGGGCTTCCGTGGCAGGCTGCAACCATGACATCCGGTTCTTCCTTGCAGAGGACAACTATACCATAAGAGCCTACAACTTCCTGTAAAGCCGCTCTTACAGCCTGTTCAAAAGATAATTTATCTCTACGATAGAACGAAGAAATTAACTGAACCAAAACTTCTGTGTCGGTCTCACTCTTAAATGTAACTCCTTCTTTTTGGAGCACTTTCCGAAGGCTGCTGTAGTTTTCTATTATTCCATTATGAATGAGCACAATGGTTCCGGTTTCATCCATATGTGGATGAGCATTGAGATCATTGGGTTCTCCGTGAGTTGCCCATCTTGTATGAGCAATCCCAACCGATCCTTTCAAAGTAGATTCCTCAACAGAAGCCTCTAATTCTTTCACTTTACCCGCTTGCTTTAGTATATTAAGCTCACCCCCGTTTATTACCGCAATTCCCGCTGAATCGTATCCGCGGTATTCCAGACGTTTCAATCCATTGATTAAAATCGGAATTGCATCTTCATTCCCATAATATCCAACGATTCCGCACATATCTTCTCCTCTTTAGTTAGTCCAAAAATTAAGGTTAAGAGCAAACACAACATATTGAAATAAATTTTTCATTTTATTCTCACCATATTTTTCTAATAAAAACATATATTCTCTTGTAAAGTTCCAACAAATTCTTGAAAAATTATAGATTTAATTTATTCCCATTCTATCGTCCCGGGGGGTTTGGAAGTAATATCATAAACAACGCGATTTATCCCTTTGACAGAGTTCACAATTTTATTGGATATCTTGGAAAGAATATCTGTAGGCATCCTGAACCAATCGGCTGTCATACCATCGTGGCTGGTAACAGCCCTGATTCCAAGGAGGTTCTCATAAGTCCGCTTATCTCCCATGACACCCACAGTCTTTACTGGAATCAAAATAGAAAACGCCTGCCAGATTTCATCATAAATCCCTTCTTCGTGTAAAATATTTAAGTATATGTGGTCTGCTTCACGGAGAATTTTCAGCTTTTCTTCGGTTACTTCCCCAATAATACGGACCGCCAACCCCGGCCCGGGGAAAGGATGGCGGTGGACCAGAGATTCGGGAAGACCTAATTCTCTACCGACTTCTCGAACTTCATCCTTGAATAAATCCTTGAGAGGTTCTATCAGTCTAAAATCCATCCCTTCTGGAAGTCCGCCCACATTGTGATGACTCTTTATGACAGCCGCTTTTCCTCCTTTCCTTGGAGCACCGCTTTCGATTATATCAGGATAAAGTGTCCCCTGGGCAAGAAATTCAATGTCACCATATTCTCGTGCTATATGTTCAAATGTGCGAATAAACTGTTCTCCGATTATTTTTCGTTTTTCCTCAGGATTTTCAACCCCTTTTAATTTTTTCATAAATAAATCAGAACTGTCATGGAGATTTATATTTACTCCCAAACCATCCCGCAAAGCAGAAATGCATTGCCCGGCTTCATTTTTTCTCATCAATCCATGGTCAATAAGAAATGCAATAGATTGCTCTCCGATGGCTTTATTCAGCAGCGCTGCGACAACGGATGAATCTACTCCGCCGCTCACTCCAACCAGAACCCGTTTCCCTGCTGTTATCTCACGAATTTTCTCCACATGTTCATGAATAAAATTTCCCGCCGTCCAATCGGGAGAACATCCTGCAATTTTGAATAAAAAATTATTCAGGATCATTTTTCCCTCAACTGTATGGTTTACCTCCGGGTGAAATTGAGCAGCAAACCGTTTTAATTCCACATGACCCATTGCTGCCACAACTCCATTGAAAGACTCTGCCATGACTTCCCAGCCAGGAGGAATCTGAGTAACCCTGTCCATGTGACTCATCCACACTTGAGTGTTGCCGGATACAGACTGAAAAAGATGTTCTGAATTCATTATATTAATCAACGCAAAACCGTATTCGCCATGAGATGATGATTCGACTTGACCATTATAATGATGAGCCATAAGCTGCAATCCGTAGCAAATGCCAAGGATTGGAATATCCATCGCAAACAGTTTTGAATCGTATTTCGGGGAAGAGTCTTCATAAACGCTGGAAGGCCCGCCGGATAAAATAATCGCCTTCGGAGATCGCTCCTTGATCACTTCTATTGAGACATCTGGTGACATAATTTCTGAATAGACATTCTGCTCACGAATTCTCCTGGAAATCAGTTGTGTATATTGAGATCCAAAATCCAGAATAATGATTCCATTTTCATGAAAATTACTCATGAAAATTCCCAATCATTTAATGATTCAAGGAAACTATTATTTGTTAATTCATAATGAATCGGCGTAATGCTTACATATCCATCTTCCAGGACACTACTGTCCAAATCAGATGCATCAACTGGGTTTACAATTTCTCCCGTCATCCAATAATATTGTCTTCCCCGCGGATCCTCCCGTTTTTCAAACCTGTCTTTGAAAAAAACATGGCCCTGTTTTGTTATTTTAATTCCTTTGATTTTATCCGAAGGAATAGCGGGTACATTCACATTCAAAAGTGTTCCCTTTGGCAGGCCATTTTTTAAAACAGCTTTGACTACTTTCTGCGCTATTTCAGTAGAAAAATCGAAATCCTGGCTTTTTTGAGAAGCTAAACTGATTGCAACGGATGAAATATTGTACATAGTCCCCTCTGTTGCGGCAGAAACTGTGCCTGAATAAATAATATTATTCCCTACATTGGCTCCGGAGTTGATTCCGGAAATAACAATATCCGGAGGTTTTTTACAAAGGGAGGTGATCGCAATTTTAACACAATCTGCTGGAGTGCCATCAACACTATATCCTCTGATTCCCCCATTTTGCTTAAACTCTTGAATTCGGATCGGGTCAGAAATAGTGATAGCATGTCCCACCGCGCTCTTTTCTGTATCTGGAGCAACTACGGTTACATTACCTATTTTCTCCATTGCTTCCCACAATCTAAAAATCCCACGGGAATGAATCCCATCATCATTAGTCACGAGAATATTTGGGCTCGGGGTCATTCAAGCATTCCTATGATATTTGTCAGGGTTTCTTTCATTCCTTCACGAGTAATGATATGATCCAGAAAACCCTTTTCAAGTAAAAATTCCGAACGTTGGAACCCACTGGGCAAATCCTTCCCAATCGTCTGCTTAATCACCCGAGGACCTGCAAATCCAATCAAAGCGCCCGGTTCAGCAAGTATGATGTCTCCCAGCATTCCAAAACTGGCCGTCACACCTCCTGTCGTCGGATCAGTTAAAATTGGAATATACAATCCACCATCTTCCAAAAACTTTGCAAGATGAGTAGATGTTTTTGCCATTTGCATCAGGGAGATTGCTCCCTCCTGCATCCGAGCGCCTCCAGATGAACAAATTAAAATAAAAGGACATTTTTGCTCACTCGCATACTTAATTGATCTCGAAACTTTCTCCCCTACAACAGATCCAATACTTCCTCCGATAAATTGAAAATTCATTATTCCTAAAATGACTTCAAAACCATTAATATTCCCTGAATAACACTGGATTGCTTCTTTTTTTCCGGTCATGGAAACTGCATCTTTTAACTGATTCCGATATTTTTTCTTTGCTTTAAATTTCATCGGGTCTAAGGATTGTACATTTGAGAATAATTCCTCATGGGAGTCTCCATCAAGCAATAAATCTAAATAAACCTCAGGTGTTACCCGAAAATGATGTCCGCAATGCCTGCAAACATTGTACGTTTTCTCTAATTCTGGTTTGTATAGAATTTCACTGCACGATGAACATTTCTCCCACAAGCCATCGGGCATGGATTTCTTTTCTCCCTCCTTTAATTTTTCGTCTTTGCGTTTAAACCAAGCCATTATTCTATTTAATTAAAAAGGGAGATATGTAGTCAGGAATTAGTTTATATGGGTTATCAGATATCCATTCCGTGAAATTCTTCTCCGCTAAAATCCCAATCCAGTGCGCTGAAGGTTGAATTTTCTTTAATTCTGGCACATTTAAACTATTCACTAGAGGCTCACCTCCGAAAAAATAAGTCGCCTGTTCCTGGTTGAAATTACATTTAATTTCATCCCATTCTAACACATCAATCTCCGATATATTTTGCAATTGCTCATTCTTCCAGATAAAATCTTGTTGAAAGAATGTTTCCCGATGAGAGTGGAGCAAGATTCGTATTGCTCCTTCAATTTTTCCTTTCGCAAAAACGAGAGCCTCAAGAGTTGGTACAGGGATGATGGGAATTCCATGGCTGAAAGCTAATCCTTTGCAATAACTAAGACCAATTCGCAAACCGGTAAACGACCCGGGACCAATGGATACTGCGATTCCGTCTAAATCTTTTAGCTTTACACCGGTTTCTTCAATCAATTTATCGTAAAATAAAGGTAGTTTTTCCGCATGGGCCCTCGGAGTTTTTACTTCCACTAAACCAATACATTCTCCATCGGAAATATACCCAATCCCACATATTTCAGTTGCTGTTTCTATTGCCAGAATTTTCATCTATTCCAACCATCGAAAGAAATAATTCTTTCCGTAGGCTTTTTGGGAACACGCTCGAACTGGATTGTGATTGTATCATCCGGTAATAAATCCTGGATAATATTTGCCCATTCAATTAATGTGATGCCATCAATAGGGTGCAAGAAAAATTCCCCACCTATATTGAGGAAATCATCGCTCCCTCTCATACGATAACAATCAATATGATAAAGATTTGTCTCCCTCCCGGAATATTCACTTATCAATTTAAATGTGGGTGAACCAACATGATCTTCTACCCCTAACCCTGAAGCAAATCCCTTGGAAAATATTGTTTTACCTGTGCCAAGATCTCCAAAAAGCGCAATAACCGTCATGGGGAGAATATCCCCTGCCATTTGGGCGGCTAAAGTCTTTGTTTCATCTTCAGACTTTGAACAAACCCGATGAATATTTGTCATAAATTACGGCAATCCCTTCATGATTGCTACAGGGACCAGCATTTCCTCCATGGAAATACCACCGTGCTGGAAACTTCCCCTATATAAATTTTGGTATTTCCGGAATTGAGTCGGATACAAAAAATAGGTATCATTTTTTGCAATTAAATATGTTGTCTGAGGTACAAGTTCCGGTAATCGGAATTCAGATGGCTTTTTCAAAACCAATGCATTTTTGTTGGTACAATTCAGGTTCCGGCCATATTTATACCGAATTCCAGTGGATGTTTCTCTATCAGCCCCTACAACAACCCCCTGGTGGACTTTAATACTCCCATGGTCACTTGTGAGAACAACGTGAAATCCGCTCGTACTCAACTTTTTTAAGACCATAAATAGCCACGAATTTTCAAACCAAGTTTTGATTGCTAATCTGTATCCCGATTCATCTGGAACCATTTCCTTCAACACCTCCGATTCAGACCGTTTATGTGCCAGCATATCAACAAAGTTCACTACAATTGTCAGTAATTCAACCTGTAATAACTCTGCTAGCCTGTTTTGAAATCGATTCCCTTCATCCACTTTCCAAATTTTATGATAGTGCATTCTGACATCAGGCAACCCTAATTGTTTCAACTGGTCCTGAAGAAATTCACCCTCATACTGATTCAAACCAGGGGCATGCTCCAACAAGGCTTTCTTCTGTTTCGGATATTTATCCAATAAATCATCGTTAAACAGACCACTGAATATTGCGTTCCTGCTAACTGGAGTCGCTGTTGGTAGAAGAGACAAATGATATTCTACCTGTACATCAAAGAAACGATTGATTTCTGGTAAAAGAGCCATCAATTGATCATATCGAAGACAATCTACAACTATGAAACAGACTTTTTTATTTCTCTTAAGGAAAGGTGCAACAAATCGGTTGATGACATCCGGAGACATAGGGGGACGGTCAGAATTATTCACCCATCCAGAATATTGATTTTCAATAAAATGAGCAAATTCCCGGTTACAGGTTTGAATCTGCTCATCCAGAATATTCCCTAATCCAGTATCCTTATAATTATCAAATTCTAATTGCCATTTTACCAATCGCTTGTATATTGCCCACCAATCATCGATAGATAATTTTTCTTGAAGACGAAATTCAATTTCTTGAAATTCCTTTAAATAACCACTGGTAGCTTTTTCCTCCTGTATCTTTGATTTTTCCAGAACTTGTTTACAGGCCATGAATATCTGAGTCGGATTGACCGGTTTAATAAGGAATTGTTCGATTTTTTCCGAAATAGCTTCATCCATTAACCACTCTTCTTCACTCTTGGTGATCATGATCACTGGTAGGTTTGGCTTCACTTCTTTTACCTGGCGCAATGTGTCCATTCCATCCATACCCGGCATAAACTGATCCATCAAAATAAGATGATATTGATCACATTTCACCATTTCAACCGCATCCCGACCATTGGTGACAGTTGTTAGGTTAAACCCCTTTTCTTCCAGGAAAAGGATGTGAGGCTTCAAATGATCAATTTCATCATCCACCCAGAGTATTTTCCCACGGTTTTTTCTCATAATTAGAAACAGGCTAATGTGAGGTTAAATGGGTGTTCCTTTAAAATAAATTATAAATTATTTCGCAGTCAGGGTCCAAACACCATCCCAATCTTTTCCGGGAGGATTTTCCTTCAAAGCTTTACAACGATCAATATAAACAGTGGAAGGATTGGTGTTTCTACCAGCAAACATATTTTCCAGTTTCTCAGATTCCTTGAAACCATTTATAGCTTTATCCCATTGCTGATTAAAATAAAGTTCCTGCGCACTATGAAATTTATCTATACAATTTTTTGTATTTTTATCTAGCTTTTCTTTTTCCGCCAGTAATTCGTAAGTCTTAACGGGAGTAGTCCTACCTTTTACCCTGACATAATCTAAGAATCTCCATTCAAATTGATCCTTTACTGCTTCATACAGAGTCTCTTCAACCTGAATATACACTCCATACTGCTTGGCAGATGATTCAAGCCGGGATCCTAGATTCACCATATCTCCCATCATTGTGTAGTTCATTCGCATTGTAGAGCCCATATTACCAGTGACTAATTCACCAGAGCTCAAGCCCACCCGGTGCTGCATGTCATGAACAATTTCCGGCCAACCTTCTTCGGATTTCCATTTTTCACGCAACTCGCCCAGTTTTACTTCCATATCCAAAGCTGTCATACACGCCAGGTATTCGTGATTTTCAACCGGAACCGGCGCACCCCAGAATGCCACAATAGAATCCCCAATATATTTATCCAGGGTTCCTTTTCGGATGAGTAAAACATCTGTCATCTCTGTTAAATATTCATTCATCAAACTAACCATTTTCTCCGGCTCCAAAACTTCAGAAAAGGCAGAGAAACTCTGGATATCAGAAAACCAAGCTGTATGGTATCCTATGTCACCCCCTAATTTTGGTTCTTGTTTTTCTTCATACATCTGATCTATCAGGTCCGGGGAAATATAATTGCTAAAGGTATTCTTTAAAAACCGTTTATCCTTCTGTTCATTAATAAATTGATAAAGCATATTGCTGGTATAAGTCACAATGATACCCGCTAAAGGTGCCACAATTGGAATTACCAGTGATTCCCCAATCTCCGGCAATGACACTTGGAACCAATTCAAATGTTCTTTAACAAAACTACTGGGAAGAATACTTGACAATGTGGATTTGATAAACCAGAAAAGATCCTGGGTAAACAATCCACAGACAATTGCAAAATAGATTAGTCCTTCAATAAGCATTAGAGATCCACCGAGGATTGGGGTTACATAAGTTAACGTTAAAAATGCAATTACAGATAAGAGACTAATCAGCAAGCAATGCTGCAAGAAACCTTTGAAGTATCTATATTCAACATCGGTAAGTAAATTGGTAATTTTTCCTCCAAACACCTTCAAATAATTCTCATGGAGAATAGTCTGGATGGCATTGGCATGAGTTTCCATTCCCGGTGTAATCTGGGACACCCCAATATAATTGTAAAACGGAGTTTTTTTATAATCATGATGTACTTCTACTACTGTTCCAATCATTACAATTTTGTTATAAAAGGGAGAATTCGTAATATCGAAGTCCTCCCCGAATCCCATTAATTCCATCATTTCCTGTCGTTCTGTTAAATCCTCAATACCATAGATCCATCCCGGAATTTCCCCCGGCATAAATTGACTCATCCAATCAATATCTTCTTCAGGCTCTCGTAATATTACCTCTTCCGTATCGATTACCTGTGCAAGTGAAAAACGGGGAAATGTTCCCCAGGGAGGAAAACTCATTGAACCCTGTTGAAATTTAAAGCCGGAAGCCGGCCCATAATAATTAACAGAAAAATCAAGTCCAACTCCATTTGATTTAATCAAGTGATCACCATAGTTCCAAACCAAACGGTCCTTGTTAAATCTTATTTTTACCGTGTCAGCCAAACCTTCAAAAGCCTTCACACATTTTATGGCCAAGGTAAGGTACATTTTTGTCAGCAAGGTGTCCTGCTGGAGATAATTACCCAAGGCATAATTACGTGAAAAACCATCTTTATCCATAAGATCATTTATTAGTCCGGTCTCCGGATTAGCCTGCATAATCGCTTCCACCGGACGGGCAATATATTGCGGTGGAATCAAATTCAAATCAGTAGCTATTTTTGTGTTGATTACCACTTCGGTTCCATGTTTGATAGCCTCTGCAATTGCCTCGCCAAATACTTCATCTCCATGACGCGGGATGAGTTCCTTCAATTCTTCAGATTGAACCTCATCAGCAAATTGACGTAAATAATCTGATTTTGTCTCTGGTGCATCAAATTGAATGTCAAACGCAATGACCTTTGCTCCAGCCTTAGTTAAATTGCGAACGACCTTGGCCCATATGGTTCCCCTTGGATAGGGGTATGCTTCCGGCATGAGCCGATAAGCTTCATCATCAATCTCAACCAGCACAACATCCGTACCTAAATTGATGTACGAAGAATCATTGGCCTGCCATCCGGTTAAGGGACCCCGCACCTCATGAAAACGATAATCATATAATTTTAACTCTAAGAAATCAAATATCCCGAACAAATGCAGAATGCTTACCAGCAAAATCGACCCTGCAGTTAAACCAAAACCAATTCCTTTTAATTTTATAAATTTTATAACTTGTTCCATTGTTCTAAAATCTGTATCCAGCTGTTAATATTAAACTCGATGTGCTCCAACTCCACACATTATCACTAATCAGATTTTGACTCAACTGTAAATTACCCGACACTCCCATATTTAATTGCTCCAAAATTTTATAACTGCCTCCTAATTTACCTCCATATAATCTGGAAGTCCCAACATCAAAAAAGGAAACACCTCCTGTGAGATTTATGGTATTCTTTCGCATTGAATAATTTGCAGTTAACCCAAGACCTGTCCAGGAAAAAATCTGGTCTCCAGAATCAGTTGGCATAATTAACTCTGTCTTTGTTACACTAAAAAGCGTTCTTAATCCCAGTCTTAACTGAGTTGAAAGGTTCACAGAATACCCTTTTGTATTGGCTTTCATAAATAAGTAACCTGAACTTCGCTTGTTGCTGAGTTCATCAGAATTTTTTACCGTATTAACATTAATGATCAAATTTTGCTTTAATCCCTTTAATTCAAAAGGGAAATTTACAGACATAACCGTATTCACCATTTTTGAATCTTCTCTAGTGTCTGGTGCACCCGGATCTATTAATTCCATTTCTTGAAAATTATTTTTATTGACTGATTGAACATTGACCATGATTGAGGGTACACCGGGGCCGGGCATTAAATTAAATGAACCGGAAAATGTATTCGTACTTAATGGATCATTGATTGACGAAAGGATTTTGTTATCCTGATGTTTAAAGCTTGTGGTAAGAAATAATTTATGATCCAATAATGCCAAACGGTCCTGGATAAAAAATTCACGTACATTTTTAGTCAGGTATGGATTCCCTAGAGAGGTAAATGCTGGTCCAATTTGACGGTACTCAATGCGGAAACTATTCCATGAGTAATTTCCCTTCAGTCTGAGCCTGAATGCAGCCGACGGCATATTGATAATAGTAGCGATGGGGTGATCTTCGAAGGAAACATAATCAATAGGAAGGAGAGGGGTCATATACGGATTTATGATTATATAATCCTCGACACTCGAAGGGTCAAAAGGGATACTGGATGTGTCGATTTCACCCATGATCAATCCATCCAAACTGTCATCAAGAGTGGTATCCATCTCTGTCAAAGTCATAGCTCCATCCCAGATATTTTTATTGGATAAACTCATGTTCCAGCTGAAATCAAATTTAAGGTTTCTGTTATCAAATGTGGACCCAATATCAAATCCGAATACTAAGTTATCAACAGGATCCTTGCCACCCCAGTTTTTATCAGAAAAACTAATTGAATGACCTCCTATCGTTACAGAATCCAAGAACTGGGAATATGTATATTCCCCAACCGGTATACCGGATTCGGACAAACCAGCTATGGTTGTATCTACATTTAAGCCTGCTTGATGGCTGAACAACTTCTCAACGGAGCTTATTTCATCTTTAGCTTTTAAGAAATGTATGCCAAATAAAAACTTTGAATTGAAATC
>Ga0209445_1000224_pt1 | contig 33020 bp, 42 predicted proteins | sample MarorgKNORR_S2LV_4_FD_188223 | JGI IMG/M metagenome (GOLD analysis project Ga0209445, IMG submission 188223) | Marine microbial communities from the Southern Atlantic Ocean, analyzing organic carbon cycling - NADW_A/KNORR_S2/LV (SPAdes) (version 2) | ecosystem: Environmental > Aquatic > Marine >... | reverse complement strand
TTGATATCATTTCTGGACGTTCTGGGAGTTTTCGAATTTTCTCACCGTTTTACATCGAAAATATATATTTTCAGGAGTTTTACTGGATCATTTTTCTTTTGGCGGGATTTATTTTGGTTGGCATTGTTACTTTTTTTACACGACATAAACAGCAGGTAGCTTAAATTGGGCGTGAAATTTTGTCACACAGAGGGAACGTGGTCTAGCTTGGTATGATTCGGGCTTTGGGTGCCTGAGGTCGCAGGTTCGAATCCTGCCGTTCCCATTATCTTTTTATCAAAATCTTCTTGATACCTTATTGTGCATATACAGGTATTGATGTTAAAGCAGGATGACCCAAAAAAATGCACTGCTGCAAAATTAGTAAAATTTGGACTTGCAAAACCTATTAACCAAATAACTTCTCGCACACTTGTCTTAGATCCATTTTCAAAAAAAACATTGTTGAAATCAGATAAAAAACTTATCAGCTCTATTACTGCTATTGATTGTTCTTGGAATCTTACTATCACTGTGTTCAGCAAGAAATTTTCCGGCATCCATAGAAAACTTCCACCATTATTAGCTGGTAATCCTGTTAACTATTCTAAATTAAATAAATTGACCACTGTAGAGGCATTGGCAGCTGCAGTTTACATAATGGGTGATTTTACCCTAGCGTCTTTACTCCTTGACAAATTCAAGTGGGGCCACACGTTTTATGCACTAAATAAAAACCTCCTAAATGATTATTGTAAAGCGGAATCTGCATCTAACATTTTTGAAATTTGTGGTGAATATGGTCTTGCTGGCTCTGCGGTCGCTGATATTTGATTAATAGTCCTAATAACTACAGTTTTACTCATGACTAGGGAGTAAAATTTCCTTTAGATTAAGCTCATGTTCTACAAGTGCTACAGATTTATTCAAGTGTAATCTCAATCGGTTCGATAATGAGTAATGAAACAAAGTCATCTGGACTAATCCGAAGTCTTTCTCTTTCACAGGCAATAATGATAGGCGTTGCCTCAATGATCGGTGGAGCAATCTTCGTGCTAGTAGGACCTGGTATAGATGCAGCAGGACCTGCTTTGATAATCGCATTTCTTCTTAATGGTTTTATCACCCTCTTTACTGCATTAACTTACGCTGAACTTGGTTCCGCATTACCTGCTACAGGTGGGGGTTACAAATGGGTAAGAGAAGGGCTTCCTAGACCAAATTCATATCTGAGTGGCTGGATGGCGTGGTTTGCACATACTATCGCAGGCAGTCTATATGCTGTTGCATTTGGAACGTTTCTTGGACATTTGTTAAAGTCTGCTGAAATAATTGATAATGCATCCGGATTACCACTTGAAAAGATCTTTGCGGCAATTGCAATTGCGGTATTTGCTTTTGTTAATGTTAGAGGATCTTCACACACAGGGAAGGTGGGAAGTGCGATTACATTTTCCCAATTAGTGATTATTGGTATCTTGATAATTGCCGCCCTAGTAGCTATGACGTTCGTAAATCCTAATTGGCCTGGAAACTTTCAAGACTTTTTTCCTAATGGCACAATGGGATTGGTGCTTGCAATGGGTATAACATTCATCGCCTTTGAGGGCTATGAAATAATTGCGCAAGCTGGGGATGAGATTAAAAAACCGAAAAAAAACATTCCCAAAGCCATTCTTATCTCCTTAGGAATTGTGTTATCTATTTACGTGCTGTTTGCATTTGTCTTTATTGGAGGCTTGGATCCCATGCAGTTGGGACAACCTGCATGGGAGTTTATTGGGGGATATGGAGAGCTTGGAATTATTGAAGCTGCTGAATACTATCTTCCATTTGGCGCTCTAATTGTACTGGCTGGGGGATTTGTTTCAACACTTGCTGCGCTGAATGCAACAACATTCGCTGCAAGTCGTGTCTCTTTTGCTATGGGAAGAAATCATGATCTACCACCAGTTTTTAACCGCTTACATAAAAAATACCGTACACCATATGTTTCCACAATTTGTTCGGCCATAGTTATGATAGTTTTAGCTATGTTATTTGATCTAACAATGATTGCACTTGCCGCCAGTGTCATGTTTTTGTTTTTGTTTGCACAGGTTAATGTAGCCTGTATTACAATACGAAGACTTGCCAAAGAAAAAAAGTTGGTTTATGGTTTTAAAACGCCATTATTTCCTTTAGTTCCAGTTGTTGGTTTTGCCCTTGTTTCTATCCTGGCTGTTTATCTATTATTCTCTCAACCGCTTAGCTGGTTAATTGCTATTGTTTGGGTGGGAATAGGTTTCTTGATTTACAAATTGTATACGTCAAGGAAAGAGAAAGAATATCATGCGCCTCTTGTGTTCAACCAATCACCTGAAGAAAGAAAGGAGTATAGAATTTTAGTTGTTTTTAAGAAACGAACAGCAACTAGACTCGTCAAACTTGCTGAGGCAATATCTGATCAGAAAGATGGTGAAATATCTTTTCTTAACGTTATAACTGTTCCAAAACAAACCCCTTTGTCTTTTGCAAACAAATCAGGTGAAACTGGTATCGATGTATTTGATAAATTTAAGAAATCAATCTCTCATTCAATACGGCATAGATACCTAGTTAGACTTTGCCATGATCCTACTGAAGCAATTCTAGCCACAGCAGAGGAACAGAGTATTAACACGTTAATAGTGGATTTTTCCTTCCTGCGGAATAATAGAAAATTACTGTCACTGACTACTTGTGATATAATTGGGGTAAAACTAAGAAAAAATTTTGCTAAGGATATTTCTAATCTCATTGTTTCATATGACAGTGGACGTCATTCAAACCTTGGGCTTGAAATTGCAGCTGCAATCTCAAAAGAACACCAAAGTAAAATTAGAGTCGTTCGTGGTATAAACCGGTCTCCTAAAATTGAGACTGAGATTGTTAACAAAATTAATGACGTGATGTTCAGTCTTGATATAAAAAAGATACAGTTTGAAGAGGTAGAGCCCAAAACAAAAAATATGCTGGTATCATCTGAACTCTTGAAGAACTTTGGCCGAACCAAAACGGGCATTGTGATTTTAGGCGCAGGGAACCAGGCTGATACGGCTTTTAGCCCGAAAACATTGGAATTAGCAGACAAATCAAACAAGTCAACAATTATTGTGCGTAATCATATGTTCTCAGAATTTCATGCGAGATCATTTTGGAATGTATTCATGCAGATATTAAAACAAAACAAGTATCTTTACCGTACATACATAGAGTGTTTAGCATTTGTATACATGATTAAACCTAAGAAGAAGATTGAAAAGTATAACGAAGATTACTTTGAATCTCGATTATAAGAAATGTTGAAATTACCTATTTTTTAATCCTAATCAAGTGTGAGCTAGTGGACGAAACGCTGCTACGGCAGAGGAAACTCCTCCCTTCATACAGGAAATGTGATCTGTAGATAGATAGTCAGAGATGGCTGGCAACAGAACAGAAAAAAATCCCATCTGGAGTACAGTGATGGTACTGCCTGAGGTTTCCAGAGACGGAATGAAAATCTGCCCCACATGAAGCAAGGTCAAATCGAACCATAGGTTCCTGTAACAGGTTCAGGTAGACCGCATAGCGAAATATCGTTTAGAACAGAAGGAGGGTTACGGCTAGCACTCACTTATTTTTTTGGTTTGAAGCCTTTTGGCATGGCGCCACCTGTTGTACTGGCTGATTCAGATTTTTCTTCAACTTGTGGCTTATCGTCACTATAATAGTTTCTATGTTGATCATAATCATCTAGCCCTTTTACTTGAGCTTCACCCCTAACTGTTTGGTATCCACCAGAGCTTGCACTTGTTGCAGTAGCAGTAAGATCCTTTGGATCAATTCCAATCTGATTATAATGTCCTTTCTCTTTTGATAGTTTTCTCATGCTCATCAGCATCATTGCAACACCACCAATAGCTGCCATACCAGCCATGCCATACAGAATAAAGGCTGGGAATTCTCCAGCTGATGTTGTTGCATAACCTTCAGGTGCATTTGGCGTCACACCAAAAATTTCTGAAGTTCCTAAAATATCTCTGTTTGCGAATCCAATTATGTCTATACTTGCATTAGCAGAAGATTCTATGGATTTTATCACGTACACTTTGTCACTAGTAAATGTAGATTCATTTACTTGTTCTCTAATCAATCCCTCCCGAAGACTGCTTTCTCCCATTGTAAATGAAGAAAGTACACTACCTGTAACAAAACCATGTTGTGCTGCATCTACACCAATTCCAGTAGGATCAAACAAAAAGTGCCAGTTTCCAATTGGTTGTGCTTTTATTCCGTCACCATCCATCAATCTAGCAGTAAGAAGTTCACCTGAATCACTAGCCTTCATTGATAAACCCATTGATGGAATGAAAGTTTCAATAGCAGAAATTGGTATGTTAATTTCAACATCACCATACATTGGTGCAGAGATTACGACTGGTCCGAGAGCTCCAAACCCTCTCCAGTCTACGTCTATTAGCGTTGGTGAATTATCATGACCAGCTGTAATTACAAAATTTTGAATCGTTGGTCGCAACACAATCTTATAGTCTATTGATGCACTTCCACTTCTTCCAGTCAAGGTTGCAAGATATTCTAAATCCAAGTCAGTAATTTGTGCTTGACTGCCTTGTGATAGGATATATGAATTCAAGTTTGCAATCAGCGAACTCATGCCAGGAGTATATGAAGACGCAGTAAATGATATTTTGTCACTTTTTCCAGCCAATGCATCAGCCAACTTTCCACCCTGTGAATAATCCAAAACAATTGATCTTTGATATGTCATCTTAGCAACTGCAGTGTCTGAATTAGGATCTATCGTAACTTCTAGCTGGGATGATGCCAATGCTGGAGCTAAACCACTAATAGCAATAATAGCAGTCAGAAAAAGCATTATACCTAATCTAACAACAGCCATAAAACTTTTCATATTTTTTAATTAATTAATCTTTTCGCAAAAACCCCAAAAACCATCTATTGATAAAGTAATATTGGTAGACATCATTCCACTATAATGTTCTGATAAAAAATGATTACAATTCTAGCTGGCGGTACGGGATCTGTTAAACTTGTAAGAGGATTTGCCTCTCAGAGGTCTGACGTTAACGTAATAGCAAATGTAGGTGATGATTATTGGCTTTATGGGATGTACATCTGTCCAGATATTGATACAATCATTTACGGATTAGCAGATCTGCTAGACCAGGACAAAGGCTGGGGTATTAAAAAAGACACATTTGGATTTTTAAGACAAATGGAGATTTTTGGTGAAGAGACATGGTTTAGGATTGGTGATAGAGATACTGCCACGCATCTTACCAGAACTAACATGCTAAAAAATGGTAAAAGTCTAAGTGCAATCACCAAGTGGATGTGCGAAAAATTTGCAATTGAGACTAAGATTATCCCAGTTACTGATAATACAGTATCAACTAGAATTACAACTAGCAAGGGCAAACTACACCTACAGGAATACTGGGTAAAGTATCGTGGAATGGATCCGGTAGAAGGGATTGAATATGAGGGTATAGAAAAAGCTCGTCCTAATCCTGAAGCTATAGCTGCCATACATGACTCTGAACTTGTAATTATTGCCCCTGGTAATCCTTTAACCAGTATAGGTCCGATGATTCTGATGAAAGGAATTAAAAAAGAATTATCCAAAAACAAACGCAAAGTAGTAGCGGTAAGCCCAATTATTGGTGATAAGGCAGTTAGTGGACCTGCTGGGAAATACATGGAGGCAGCTGGTATTGAAGTTTCAGCATATGGTGTGGCAAAATGGTATGCAGAAGTTTGCTCCAAATTAGTCATAGATACTAGAGATCGTATACAAACAAAGAAAATTGAGTCATTGAACGTGAGCGTGTATGATACCAAAATAAAAATGACAAATAAAAAAGATGAAGATGCGCTTGCATCATTTTTACTAAAACAAATACGCATCTAGATTGAAAATATGTGCAATAATACCAGTAAAGACTTTTTCCGTGGCCAAAACAAGATTAAAACTTTCTAAAACTCGGAAAGAAGAAACATGCAAAGCAATGCTTGAAGAAGTATTAGACACCGTATCAAAGTCTCAACTCATTGACAAAATTATCCTAGTGTCAAAAGATGAAACAATACTTAAACTTGGCAGACAATTTAATGCTGTGGAAATTTTTGATGACGAATCAGGCGTTAACCATGCTGTACATTTAGCGGACCAATACATTTTGGATAACAAGTACGACCGTTCGGTCATCTTTCCTCAAGATATACCGATAATGAGATCTTCTGACATAGATAATCTATTGGGTTTTCGTGAATCCGAAAATTCTGTAATAATTGTTCCATCAAGACAATTGAACGGAACCAATGCGTTAGTGAGGTGTTCTACCAATATAATGAAAACACAATATGATAGAGGTAGCTATGTATTTCAATTGGATGCTGCGAAAGCAACATCTCAAAACGTATCGGTTGCATTAATTCGTCGAATAATGTTGGACATAGATGATGAGCATGATCTTACATTCATGTTAAATCAAAATGAAAAACCAGATTTCTGTAAAAGAATTAGCAATTTTCAATACTAACGGTTTTGATATATTTATTAACAATTGTTCGAAAGTATTCTTCAACCTACTGGTTCCTATCCTTGTTTCTTCTTTCTTTTTCTTCTGATTGATATAATTATTCCAACTATTATTGCACCAATGATTATTGAAAGTATCCCCACATATGGTGTATCTACAGTTTCACTTTCAGATTGTAAAATGGGAACGTCTGGAAGAGTTGCCTGTCCTTCAACCACAAGAAAGCTGGTAGTATAGCTGTCAGGCCTTAATACCTCGTCAGATGACGCAAAGATCTTTAGTGTGTTTGCTCCAACATCAAGGTGTGAAGCCTCTTCATGTGTAATCATAATTTCGTATATATTGTCACTAGCATATGAAACGGAAGGCGAGTTAACCCCTGATGCAACTGTCTCACTTTTAGAATTTGTGACAAAATAATGAATCTTGGATGAATCCGTCGCCTGAATTTGGATGGTGAATTGTTTTCCCAAGTTTACAACATCTGAAATTTCAACACCAGTGATTTTTGGAAATTTAATCTGTTCGAACTCTTCCCACTTACCAGATTCGAACGGATATCCGACTGAGTCAAACGACTTGATGGTTATCGTCCTTGACTCCGGGGAAAAGTTATCTAGATAAAACGGACCGTTACTAATTACACCGTGATTATTTTGCTCAATCCATTCTATTGCTGCGTCATAGCGCCCTTCAAAGTATTGCCAGTCATATTGAGAATTTTCTAATGAGGGTGGGATATAGCCCGATTCTTTGAATTCTGTAAGATACTGCTGTATGATCTTTGAGTCAATTGGAACTATGAGTGAAAGCCAGTTTACGCTTTTGCTGATTGAGCCCGAGCGTGAAAATGACACCTTGCCGTCAAGTACAGCCTGCTCCGAGGCTGCCATAATCTCCCAAGGCATACTGCTCCAAGGAGTTGACCATGAAGCGATTTCAGCCTCATCAAAGTGCCAATAATTAGCATAAACTTCAATTGTGTCATTATCAATCTGTTTTATTCCAACCAATGTCTTCGCATTCTGTGCTGCTTGTGGTGAAAATTCAGAATCATATGTCTTGTCGTTTTGAAGCTGTTCAGAACCCCATTCCAACAAAAAGTACATGGTATACAATATGTCATTCATGTCCATGCTTTGTTCATGGTGCCAGTTGCCAAGTATAAGATCAAATGTAACCTTACTTGTGGCTTCCTGGTCAGTTCCAACTTTTTTCCATCTTTGATTTGCTATGTCCCAGATAATTGCATCCTCGGGAACCGTGATCTTACTATCACTGCCAAAATTTTCAACCTGCCACTCGGTTCTTATCGGAATTGTCTTACCAGTAAATGGATGGCTGAAAACACCTGGATCGTAAAGGTTTAGCCATATTTGATTACTGTACACATCACTAAATCCGCCAATTGGATTCCAAGATCCTTGGTAGATTTGTTTCACACCAATCATCAACGTATCAGTGTCAGATTTTACGTTAATTGGGGTAAACCTAGTTGGAACGCCTGCACCAAGAGCATTGATGACACCATCAATGCTGTCGTTTGCAACATACTGGTCTGTCTTGCTAGCAAGAAATATTCGAACAGATTCATTAATTCCTTCCTTTGTTGCATCCTCTATTAGCGAAATCCTTTCTTCTGCAGATTTAAAATCACTTACATAGATTTTTTTTGTTATAGAGTCAAGATAGTCATTTTTGTAATTCCAGTAAGTCGGATCATTGTTTCCTGGCATGTTAGAAAACCATGGGGAGTACATTTGTGCAAGCCCAACAGAGTCATACTTTGCAAATCCTGAGCTTCCCCAACCTTCAGTATACAAATGCCATTTTTGATCTGCCGGATCTGAACCATAAACAACAACAAACGCCTTGTTAAGATCCCCAAAATCCTTGTTTACTTTAAAACCAATCTTTTCAAGCTCTGAAGAGAGAATCTCCCCTATGGATTTTCTAACTGGATCATCGCTTCTAATGAAAAACGTGATTTCAACCTGTTTTCCATCATGATACCAAGTACCATCAATTTTTTCAGCACCTGCTTTCTCAAGTTCCTTGGTAATTAGCTGGTTTGCTAGGGATGGATTGTATTTGAAATGAAACGATTCAAGCTCGTCAATTATTGAAAGATAGTCAGCGGCAAATGCTCCATAATTTGAAATCATGGTTCTGCCATAACCCCCAATAAGCTCGTTAACAATAAACTTCTTATCGAACAGATAATTTAGTGCAAATCTTATCTCCTTAATTGAAAACGGATTGAAAGACTCGGAAACTGAAGGGTTTGTCAGTATGCTATATGACCCGCCGGTAGATTCGAAAACCTGAATTCCCTCCCTGGACTTTTCCGTCTCAATTCTATCCGAGGAAACCCGAAAGTAGTATATGTCAAGATTGCCGTTACGAATTTCCCCAAGGGCAGTGTTTTCATCCAAATACTGGACAAACTGAACCTGATCTACAAATGTACCTTTTTCGGCAAATGCTACGGGAAATGCAATCAGTGCTAGTATGGCAACTAGCCAAAATTTCATGTCAGACATAGTATATCATCATAATTTAAAGTTCATTTGTACTAAAAACTATAAGATTTTAAAATCAAAAGCAAGCAGTTTTTTAGTTGAATACAAAATTACTTATGCAGGCAATTAGCGGTGTAATACCTGGCGGTATATCCACAAAAGATTTTGCGGCGATTATATCTACCGATAAAAACACGGCAGAAAAAATTCTTGACATGCTAACTCAAAATGGAATTGGTCAAACTATTGGAAACTTGGTAAACTTTGAGGATGGTGACAAGCTCAAGACGGCGCTTTTTGCCATAAAGAACGGTGTACCTATTGAGGAAGTTTCACGGTATATTGATTGGAAAGATTTTGAAGGGCTGGTAGCTGAAATACTTGATTCAAAGCACTTTGATGTCTTGCGGAATTTTAGGCTGACAAAACCCACAATGGAAATAGATGTTGTAGGCGTGCGCCTTGGGATAGCACTCATCATTGATTGCAAGCACTGGAAAAGACTAAGTCACTCTGCACTTGAGACAATTGTTGTAAAGCAGGTAGAACGCGTGAAACATTACATATCAAACGCAAAAGATGTGATTGCTGCACCAGTTATTGTTACATTAAATCAGGAAGAAACTAGTTTTATCAGCAAGGTTCCAATTGTGCCTATCTTACAGCTTTCTTCATTTATTGACGAGTTTTATGGCAGCATGGAAGAGATCAAAACCATAGAAAAATAGATAGTAAAAATATACCAACACAACCAATCATGAATCCCTTTGTAATTCTTAACGAAGTGTCAAGTGCCTTGGAAATATGTTCGAAGATTCCTGAACCCATGACTCTTACTTTTGACTTATTTTCTAAAATTTCAAATTTGCCCGTAGTGATATTTTTTTCCGCCTCTCTTGCAATAGACAGACACCAGTTTGCTAATATTTCTGGTTTGGTAATAAATCCTAATTGGTAGTAACCATTTCTGTTTCTTACACCCATTGTTGTAAAATGAGTATCAGAAGTAAACATTTCAACTAGATCACATCCATTGTTTTGTAGATGTGTTACAATTTTTTCGCGTACGCCATTTTCTATGTTATTAGCATCAGCCCAACACAAAAAGTACTTCTTTTGAGCAAAGGCAAGACACAGTATTCCTATACCCCCACCGGCAAGATCACTCGTTTGTATGTTCAAAGATTTTGAGTTTGCATAACCATATCGAAGAGGGTAGCTTGTTTTTGTGATAAGAATATCAAGGACAGATTTTGCAGCTGATAACATATCCTGCGAGTCATCCTGTGATATCTCACCACCCATAGCATTGTGAGTATCAACAACAAACACATTCTGAAAATTCCTATTTTTCGCTATTTGTTCAATCTCGGTCTTTATGAAGAGTGGAACATCTTCCATACCGTGTGGTGATAAGGAAAGAAACAAAATTGCTGTTGAATCAAAGCGCATACCCACAGCACGCGCCCTGTTTATCTGTGCAGTGACAGGTTCTGTACATGTAAGACCTTTTGTTGAAACGGAGCTCTGTAACAGTCCATCTAGATATGTTTTCACATCTTGTTGTGATGGTAGATTAAGTGAATGATCAGATACACTATGTAATACCATTGCAGATGAATTCATAGTTTTATAGATTTGATAAGGTATATCACTTCCACCAACGGGGTGAAATGGACCTGGATGAAGGTCTGGAAGTATCATGCGAAAATCATTTTTGTTATCATCCGTATAGAAACGGATTTGAGATGTGGAAATTTGTAATGGTTTTGACGACTCAAGAATTATTGATTCCATATCACTTGGATCATTTTGTGATACTGACTGCAGATATGCCTGCAACAAATGATGCGTACTTTTTATTCCCGGCAGTCCAGTTCTATTTGTAAAATAAGACCAAAAAACGGCAACAGTTAGAAACACAATTCCAAATGCTAAAGTTTCCACATTATATAGAACAGACCACATATCAATTGGGATTAGAACAAGAAACATTGCTAGTGGTTGAACAAAGCATAGTACACATGATTTTTTTAAACTGATGCCAAGTGAGGTGGTCATAATTCCAATTCTAAAACTGGAAAAAATGAACATACCAATTGCAATGTAAAACAAAGAGAGTTCTTTTGAGATTATCATAGCTCCTAAAATTCCAGCAACCACAGTGATTAGCCATAACACACTTCCAAAAAATGACATATGTAATGACTTTGAATACTCTTTGTGTCTTGTAAAACGCGAATCAAAATATTGTGTTGCAAGCAATACAGCAATTACTGCAGGAAGATGATAGAGTATTTCATAATTTGCAATATAGTTGTTGAGAGCAAGGGCCGATATTATAGATGCTATTCCAATTGACGCAAACAGTGAAACATAAAACGATGCAGGGTTTATCAGTGTAAACGAATATCTCCTGTGAATATTCTCAATATCATTACTATCGGACATAGCATCACGGGACAAGAAGGAATTCTAATGCCCACGAAATTATAATAATACTTATCGGCATAGAAATGGCTATTTTTGGATCAATTTTAACTCCTTTTGTTTCATCCTCAAAAAATCTCAACAGTCCAGCACTAGATGCCGGAAGTGGTGCGTTTTTCTTATCAGCCATATCTTATTTTTCAGATTAAAGGTAAAAATAAAAACTTTTGTTAATTTTCCTTTAATTTTGCTATAATTGCTATTAGATCATCTATTGATTTTATCAATTCCTGCTGCTTGGTAGGATTATCTTCCTTTTCAAGCTGCTGCGATAATTTTTCAAGTTTTCTCTCAAGCGTGTTCAGGACACCAGCAGATTTTTTCCCTCTAGTTTGTTTTTTGATTTGTTTTTGGTCAGGTTCTTTCCCACAATTTATGCACAATGCATTACCATCTTTTATAATTCTGACACCTTTACAGTATGGACATGGCTCACTCATAATGGTGGCACCGTTTATGACCATCTTTGCTGCTTTTTGTATGAGATCTTTAGACATGCTATGTAATTATATTGGTTTTTAAAAAATTGTAGGATTTAGTGATATACTTTGATTTCATGTTCTAACAAGCCTTAATAGTATTAAGCACTCTCAAATTTTTAACTAATGGCGGAAATTTGTAGTACATGTGGACTTCCTCAAGACCTATGCGCCTGCGGTGAACTTGATAAAGATAATACTCATATCATAATACGTTTAGAGACTCGACGTTTTAGGAAAAAAGGAACTATGATTGAAGGACTTGATCCTAAGATTAACAATCTAGAAAGCGTTGCAAAAGAACTGAAAAAAAAGTATGCCTGTGGTGGTACTGCAAAAAACGACTATGTCTTTTTACAAGGTGACCATAGGGATACAATTAAGGACACATTGGTAAAGCTTGGTTTTGCTGAGGAATCAATAGACCTTCATTAGAAAAAAAGTGTTAGCACAAAACAGAATTTTACAAGTATTAGGAATACCACACGGCGCTTTAATATCAGTAATCTTTTGCATGATGGTTTTGTCATTCCCTGTCGGTGCATATGTGGTTTTTAACTCGGAAATTGGCGGTGACATTACCTATGAATATCCAATGGATACCCTAGATCTTTTTCTTGCAGGAATAGGCTTTGGTGTTCCAGTAGAATTTGAGTTAGGTGACGGATTTATTGTAATATGGTCTACTTTTTTGGTTTTGTTTACTGTTGCAATGTTTGGTCCAAAGAAAAATTTTGTTAATATGCTACAGTCAATAGTCTCTGAAGGAAAATATCAGACTCAAGACAACTACATAGTTGTAACCGTCAAGTGGTTTTCCATCCTGGTAATTGTATCAGGTTCCATTATAGCAGTACAAGAATTTTTTGGGATTTTCGTTGAGCAGCCTGAAGTATCAAACCAACTTGTCCAGTTTTTTGGCGTGTCACTCGCACCAATAATTGAAGAATTTGGTTTCAGGGTTGTACTGATAGGACTGCCACTTTTTGCTATATATTCGCGCAGGTCATCATTCAGATTACTTGTAAAGTCGCTGTGGAGACCTTTCCAAAACCTTCAAAATGTGAATGTAAAAAGTGCATTATTACTAATTGTTATAATTGGAATATTTTTTGGTGTCGCACACGTTATTTCGGGTGAACCGTGGAGTGCTGGTAAATTTGTACAAGCAGCTTCCAGCGGAATCATCATTGGATGGGTATATTTCAGGTATGGTCTTGCACCTGCGATTCTAATTCACTGGGCTGCAAACTATTTTATTTTTTCATATGCACATATTGTTGCAGACATAAACCAGATTTCCGTGGAGGAGGCATTTGCAAATTCTTTACTAAGCACACTTGAGATAATGCTAATTGTAACCGGAGCTATTTCCATAGCGGTTTTAGTGTTAAATTACATATTTTCTAAAAAGCACACGTCAGACATAGCCTAGTTCTTTTTTCCAATCATAAACAAAGTACCAAATTCCCGTTTCCATTTTGCTCTGTGGTTTGGATCCTTCACTTGTTTTACTATTGTCTTGAATCCAGCTTCTTTGAACATCTTCCTCCACTCAGCCTTTGAGCGGAGGTCCATTGGAATTTTCATAACTTTTGCCCACCTTTTAGTAAGATGGTTATCACTGTAAAAATCAGTTCCACAATAAAAGAAACCTCCAGTTCTGAGCATCTTGAAAACTTTGGTCAGTGATGGCTCCATCGGTACAGAATAGTACAACGATTCCATTGAGAAAATCACATCAAATTTTCCAGTATATCTCCATGACTCTAGGCTTGTACAACTGTATTCTTCTTTGATTGAAACTTTTTTTGCTATGGCTCTTTTTATCATATTTTTACTCTTGTCTATCCCAACTGCCCTTTTGCATTTTGGCAGTTGCGCAATTTTTCTAACAACCCATCCGTTGCCACATCCAATGTCCAGAAATGAAAATGGTTTGCCGAAGGAAATTCTGCCCAAAAATTTGCCGACAGTTACGCCATGACCCTCTTCCATCTCCTCAGATCTTCCCGCCGTTGCCCACCTATCAAATACTCGTGCTGTCTTGTCCATTCAAGCACCTTTGATAATATTGAAGAGCTGCCGAACAGCCAGTATTGGATGATGCGCTGCTATCTTTACGATTTTTGATATTGTAAAGTCTGCCCTGACAAAATCCAAGAATTCATCCGCAGTTAGGTTGCTTATTATGTCAATCTCTTTGTCCCATTCACTGTCAGATAATTCTAGCCATCTGGCCTGAACCTTGTGGGCAGATTTTATCTTTGATTCTATTTCTTTTTTCCAAGTTTCTTCATAGTATTGCAATGCTTTTTCTGAAGTATCTCCTGATTTGATAGCCTTACTTGCAACATCCCCAGCAACTCTGCCATACTTTATTGCGTATCGGATTCCTTCCAGCACCAGTGGGTTTGCCATCCCAGCTGTGTCACCGACTAAAATTAAATTGTCATAAACTGTCTTGCGTGAAAGTCCTTCGTTTGGGATCAAGCCATAATGAAATTCCTTCTTTGTTATTTTTCCCAAGTCCTTGATTGGTCCAGCCCCTTTTTCTATCAGTTCATCTAGTCTTTGCGTAGGATCTACATCCGATTCTGGTTTTCCCACTCCAACTCCTATTCGCACCATGTTTTTTCCAAGCGGAAATATCCACGCATAACCAGCCGGTGAGTACATCTGACCCACCATCAGCCACCACGTGTCTGATTTTACATTTTCAACCTCCGCTTCATATTCTGCCCCAACGCCAAACCTCTCCCATTGTTTGACAAGACCGAGTGACTTTGATACAGCTGACTGGAATCCGCTGGCATCAATTAACATCCTTGCATGAAATATCATTTCACTGTTTGAGGATGATGCCTTTACTCCAACAATGCTTCCATTTTCTGTAATGACATTTGTCACATTTGTGTTAACAAAAATTTCAGCCCCATTCTTTTTTGCCATATCTGCCAAAAACCTGTAGGTCTTTCGTACGTCCAGAACCGCAGCCTTTGGTTTGTTATCAGTGATGGACACTGTGTTGTTTGGTGAGCAAAAATTGTATGTTCTAATCGGGTTGTAGCAGTCTTCTGGTATGCCAAACTCTTTGGCATAGTCAATCCACGTTACGCCGCTGGTCCTAACAGTCTGTGCAACGTTTTCCTCCTTTTCTAGCAGGGCTACCTTGATGCCATTTTTTGCAGCTGCATATGCAGCTGATGAACCTGCAGGCCCAGCTCCTACCACAATTAGGTCATATTCACGTTTAGTCAATTCAATCGTTTAAGTAACGTACCATTTTATTTGGGTTGTTTTTCTATCTTTGAAATAATTTCTAAATACAAATTTTCAAGCGCTCATTACTTGAGTATTGGTACGTCCTTTTCGTCAGTTGCTCTTTCAGTATCCATAGGATCCTCGCTGACGTCATCACGGTGCATAAAGCTGTGATCTTGTCCCTCTCTCTTGCGGCAAAACTCTCCGTGTATCTTTATCATCATTTTCAGTGTATCTTCATTTTCGTGGAATTCGCGTCTGCCACAATTTTCACATATAAAATCAGGCATACAATTTCGCTAATTTCTAATGTATTTATTTTATTGGTATTGATTAGATAAGATATGGCAGAAGCAGATTTCGTTGCATTTGGAGTGTGGTCTGCCATCACTATAGTAGTAATAGTAATCACCGGCTTGGTTTACAGGACATATCAGAGAAAACAAAATGCGACATCTTCATCTTGAAAAACATGGGCTTCGCGGTTTAGCAATTTCTGAAAGCTTTTCTCAGGATTCGAAAAAATCAGTATTGTCTGGGATTGTAATGTCAACGGATTTGGTTATTGACGGTTTTGTTTTCGACCATTCTACTGTTGGCGGCAATGACGCAACTGATGTCATATTGTCCATGTATGAAAGGCTCGGCAGACCGGATGTTAGTTTTTTACTAATATCTGGAATCGTGATATCTCTCTATAACATAGTGGACGTGAAAAGGATCTCAGAAAAAATTGGGTTGCCGGTAATCGGTGTAACGTACAAGGATTCGGAAGGAATTGAGGAGGCAATTAAACACCACTTTCCCGAGTCATACGAATCAAAACTAGCGGAGTACTCTGCTTTGGGTAATCGTGAAAAAATTACGCTTCATACCTCATATGATTTGTATATACGAAATGAGGGTTGCACCATAGCTGAAGCAACACAATTACTAAACAAGCTAACACTACAGGGCTCATTTCCAGAACCGTTAAGAATTGCACAGATGCTTGCAAACACATTACTGAAGTCTAAATTCTGAGTTTGCTTCTTGGACGGGTTCTAAGCTTAGTTTTACAACAAGGACATCTGGTGTCAACTGTGGTAAAATACGCAGCACACAAAGTGCATCTTTTGAAGCCTGACGAATATCGAGGCTGCCTTGTCGAAACCCGTATCTTAAACTGGTCACAAATACCTCTGCACGTAACAGCCATTATGTAATGAATTTTTTTTACCCTTTAATACTTTAGGAAATTGCTAGTCTCGAGATAGTTTTTTTATGTATTCCAAAATGCCTGTATAGTCAATTTCCCCAAAGCCAGCATTCTCAGCGTCTTTGTAAATTTCGTTTGCGCGTTCAGCAATAGGTAATACTGCTCCAAAATCTTTTGCGGCAGCAGTTATGGCGTCCAAGTCCTTTTTCAGATTTTTTAGCGTAAACGTAGGCTGGTATTCATCCCTTATCATCTTGTAGGCCTTGTTCTGTGACATTCCTGTACTAAAGTACGTGGAGTTTAAAATTTCCAAAAACTTCTCCGGATCAAATCCAGCCTTTCTTGTTAGGGTAATTCCTTCGGCCAATGATAATGCCAAGAGTGAAATCTGAAGGTTCATTGCCAGCTTTATGCTATGAGCACTGCCACTTTCGCCAAGGAAGAATGTCTTGCTGGCAATTGTGTCAAACACCTCTCTGTATTCTTCAAAAACTTCTTCATCACCGGATACCATAAGTACAAGCTTTCCATCTATTGCGACATTCGGTCCACCCATAACTGGGATCTCAAGCGACTTTATTCCCTCATTATGAAGTTTTTTTGAAAATTCCTTCGCGGAACTTGGGTTTATCGTAGACATGTCAGCAACTGTCATGCCAGCCTGCTTTCCAGCAACTAATCCGTCCTGCCCAAACAGTACCTGGTTAACTGCATCTGCATCCTTCACGCATGTAATAACCAGGTCAGAGGATTCAGCCACATGTTTTGGCTGGTCGGCAACAGTAGCGCCTTTTTCCTTGAGGGATTCCGTCTTTGAGACCGTTCTGTTGTATACGGTAAGGGAATACCCAGATTCGAGAAGATGGAGCCCAACAGCCTCACCCAATATTCCTGTTCCTACAAGACCGATTTTTACCAATTAATGAACGTGGTAAATGGAAATTATGTATGTATCTCAACCACGATGATCGAGATTCTATTTTACAATATGATAAAATCATACAGATTTGTCATATTCTTATCGCAGCTCACATAATGAATAATGTTGGGGGAAATTAGGGAATTATTCTTAAGGACATTGAAAGAACATCCGGAAATTCTGGAAAAGATGGAGAAGGAAGAATCAGATGAAAAAACAAGAGCTTTGGTAAGAATGATCTTAAACGAAATCCACAATGATCCTGAATATTCTGGCGTAAGCCATTAAGATATTACGAAATGTCTTAAAATAGGAATAATAACGTGCTAGTAAACAACGAATTTTATGGCAGAATCTGAGACATTTGGCATCGAGTCAGGGTTTGGCGAGCAGGCAATAGAATGGATGAACAGCATTGCGGCAAAACACAAGTGGAAGTTCGAGGCTCGGTCATATAACCACACGATCACAACTAAAAATTTTGGCAGTTTTGAGATGTTTTCATGGATAGGCGACGTCAAGGTTGCCAGGAGTATAATTGTAAAGGTAAGCAAGCACTTCAGGGCTAAAGTTATCGAGGGTGGCTACAAGCCTGAGGACAAAATCTACAAAAGAACCAAGTCAGATTATGCAAAGGTTAGAAAGGGTGAAAGAATCATCGGTCATCTGGAGTTTATCGCACCAAGGCTTGGGAACAAGATGTGGGAAGTTAAAGCTGAAGAACGAAAATAAGATCATCAGAAAATTTTCATAAACAGTATTTTGTAATTATGATCGATGATCATAATCAACAATTTCAGATTTGTGGAAAACTGCGAATCTCGTACGATGAATTAATAAAGAAGATTGAATAAAATAGTACGCAGTCAAAGTGGAAACCACATATGGGGAGCATCGTGAATTTCCCTTCGATCTGCGATTAGCTTTGCTAGATCGAGCTACGATTTAAGTCCGATCATTTTTTGCGATCACGCCTAATTTTAAAGTGCTACGAGCTTTATAGTGTCCATTTTTTTGTTAATTTGAAACTGTTTTGTTATGAAGCTGACTTTTTCTGCACTTCCATTTAGCATGAACAGCTCCATACATTTTTCTCCGTCAATCTTACTGTGAATGTGTGTCGTTATGAGATCCTCATAGTTGTGTTTGATTTCCGTCACCTCGTTGTCATAATCATCTTTGTGGACAACAAGCAAAATCGCATGAACGTCTCCAGACAGTTCAGCCTTTTGTTTTTCCTCCGAGACAAAGCTTCTGATGCCAGCTCGGATTGCATCAGACCTTCCGGAAAACCCCAATGTCTTTTGGAGGTTGTCAACTTCCTTCAGAATTTCCTCGGTAAGCGAGATTGAGACGATAGGCATGAGGGGATTGTTATTAAGATATATAAAAATTTTAACTAAATGTTATTAACTTTTTATAGATTTATTAATAATCGGGCGTGTATTTTACTCATGATAGTAGATATTCAAAAACTGTCTGTTGATTATTCTGGAATCAAGGCGTTAGATGACATAAGCTTTGGAATTGCTGAAGGTGACTTTTTGGGAATTATTGGACCAAACGGCGCAGGAAAATCTACGCTGTTTAGATGCATGCTTGGACTGCACACACAGTATGATGGGACAATCAAGTTCTTTGATCAGGATATACGGGACTCGAAAAAATACCTCTCACAGGTAGGATACGTTCCTCAAAAACCAGTCGTAGACAGAAATTTTCCGGCAACAATTAGAGAGGTTTTATCCATGAGTCAAAACTCTAACGATCCAAAAAAAGTAGATGAGGCACTGCAAAAGGTCTGGATGCATGAGCTAGCTGACAGAAGAATTGGAGACTTGTCAGTTGGCCAACAACAGCGTGTCTTTATCGCAAAGGCTCTAGTTAACTCGCCAAAAATTTTAGTCTTGGATGAACCGGTTACTGGAATTGATATGTACAATCAGGATCTCTTCTTTCAGATTTTAGGTGAGCTAAACACCAAAGAAAAAATTTCAATAATATGGGCATCACATGACTTGGACGCAGTGGAACGAGTTGCCAACAAGGTAGCCTGCCTTAACAAGACACTTTTCTTTCACGGTGTTTCCAAGGAATTCTTTTCAGATGATGAGATGCTCAAGAAATATTCAGAGACCTCTATGCAGATGCATATGCACCATCATTGATGTACAATGACTTTTGAAGCCGTAGCATACGAGTCTATTCCGCATGCACTGATATCGGGAATTGCCATTTCCTTGCTTTGCAGTGCCGTGGGATTGTTTTTGGTTTTGAGAAAGTTTTCCCTGTTTGGGGACGCCCTGGCACACTCTGCATTTGGGGGTGTGGCATTCGGCCTTTTCATTGGAATCTATCCCTTGTGGATTGCATGTGCAGTAGCCATACTTAGCGCATTGGGGCTCAGCAAAATCCGCCAAAAATTTGATATTTCGGGCGATGCTATAGTTGCAATCTTACTGTCAACCGGACTGGGCGCCGGCATAATATTGGTAGGCCTGGTGGAGGATTTTGAATTTCATGACATTGAGGAATTTTTGTTTGGCTCGGCGATAGTTGATACTCAGAACGTTGTTTCAATACTTGCAATGTCTGTCGCAATTCTGACCATTCTTTTCTTTACATACAAGAAACTGCTATACTCTACATTTTCCGAAGAACAGGCCAAAGCCTCTGGAATTCCCGTTGATAAGATGAGTTATCTTCTAATCACCATAGCTGGCGTCACCGTTATCATATCGATGCAGCTGGTTGGAGTGCTCTTAATCTCCGCACTGTTTGTACTCCCCAATGTTTCGGCCATGCTTTACGCGCGTTCCTTCAAACAGACAATGATCCTCTCAATGTCATTTGCCGTATTCGCTACCGTTTTCGGCATAATCATTTCATACCAACTTGATATTTCACAAGCGGGAAGTATCGTAGTGGTTGCCGCTGCAATCTTTATCGGCTCGCTAATTGTAAAGAGCGCCGGGCTGGTAAAGACTACTGGCATCATGGCAAAAGCGCGTTAAGAAAATTAACCTCTAAAACCTAGAAATTGATGTTAAAAAGGGGAAAATAGAGATTAAAAACCTAATAATTGGATCAGAAATTGGAGAAACTGGTACAGCGATCAAACTTATCTAAAGCTTGGATTAGGAATATTATGAGCCAACCTTATGACGATTCGACACAAAAAGACTGGAAAGAAAGAAAGGGAAAAATCGAAGGCTATTATCGTGAAATGGGCCAAGTAGGTACGGCCAATAATGAAAAAGTCAGCTCAATTATCGTTGCAAAATCAGGAGATAAACTGGTTATCCAATTTGCTGATGGGGACGGGATACTCTATGAAATAATTGAGGATCTGGTAAGTCCTTTGAGAATGATTAAGACCTTGTCACATGCTGAGATTGAAAAATTTAAGAACTTGACAAAATGACTGGATTATTTAGAAAATTCAAAGAGAAGAAAATCGCCGAATTTAAAGAAAAACAATCCATGCTAAATGGTAAGGAGCTTAAGAAACTTCTAACGATGTCTAAAGAAAATCGAGACGAAATAGAAAAGCGTACGGGTAAAAGGCCGGACATAGATGACACGACAAAACTATTCATGCAAAAAATTCTAAACGTCTGGATGTCTGAAGGAAAAGACATTGATGACGAAAAGTTTTGGAATGCAGTCGACTATAACAAGCAGTTTGATTATCCGGTTGAATATTACGAAAGGCGAGCCAAAACCTGATTGTCAGTAAATAGCTAGTTCGATCTAGAAACCCTGTCTTTTTTTACGTATTACCGCAAAAACCACAACTGCGATAATCATAACAGTTCCCGCAACAAAGTAAGTTAAGAGCGAGGATTCAGCCATGTTGAACTATGCTTTCAGCTTGTTAAAAAGAATAATTTTAAGCGAGATTTGTGAAATATAACATGAATTAACAGTGTAATTTTCTCAACACTACCAATACAAAAACCAGTAGATGACGTATTTTTTATGGCACAAAGAACAAGAGCCCAACGTAGTGCATCTGCAAAGAAAGCAGCACGTACTAGAAAAAGAAATGCTGCAGCAAAGAAAACAAAAAGACGTGCACCAGCAAAAAGACGTGCACCAGCAAAAAGACGTGCACCAGCAAAAAGACGTGCAACAACAAAAAGACGTGCAGCAACAAAAAAACGTTCTAGAACTACAAAGAGAAAACGCTAGAACTTACTCTTTTTTTTAAAATTAACTCAGCACAAAAATTTTATGGTATTTAATTTATGCAATAATGATGCAACAAAAAATGTGCCTAGAAAACTGCGATATTCGTTATAATATTACTAATTTAGCGACTGGATGTATGCCTGAAGTTTTTGCTTCTTTTCTTCAAGTGTCAGGGGCAGATATTCCTTAAACATTTTTTTCATTTCTACTTTCTTTTGCACCTTTTCATCATCAGACATTGTGTCCCATTGCAATTTCACCTGCATGAAATGAAGAATCAACGAGGCCCTGTCTTCTAGTGATAGTGATTTGAATGCCTCACCCATCTCTTTGAATTGGCGCTTCTTTTCTGATATCTGCTCGTCAGACATTCCCTTGAAGTGATTTTTCATTTTATCATCGTGTTTTTTATCTGAAAACTTTTTGTGGTTGGAAATGTCCCTTTTTATCATATCAGAGACATACAGTGCCTCACCGTTTCCCGCGTCAACTAGAATTTTGTAATATGCATGATCCTCAGTAATCACTATGACTTTGTGAACTAGAAATCCGTTGACATCTGCAAGTTTGCCATAGACTGCCTTTCCGTCAGAGACAGAATTCTCAGCAACTGCCATTGCGACAGTTAGCGCGATTCTATTTTTTTGCTCAAAGTCATCCCCTGGCGAAACCGGAACGGTTCCCTGTATTTGTGGATAGTTTAACTTGTCCCATTCTGCAAAGGCAGGAACGGTTAGAATTGATATCGAAAACACGCCAATTACTAAAATTGCTGAAATTGTGATTTTGGCTGATTGCCTCATAATGTAACGGTTTTTGCACTCTATAAAAAATAATCCCATGACTTGTTCATAATGCAAACTAGGATTTTTTCCATTTTTTCCTGCCAATCATATAAAGAATCCAGCCACCAGCAAGAAAGCTAATACACAGAACAGCAATTAACTCATTCATGATATTGCAACCACACCAACTCTAAAATTTTAGAATAAAAAATACTATTGTTGCAATAACTACTACAATTGTGGCAACATAATACATGCGAACTTGTTTAGGGTCTATTTCGTTCATCATACGGTCGTTATTTTGGCTTTGTAATACATACCTAATACATCAAAAAGTGTGCTCAGAAACCAATGTTTTATTGAAATCGGATTTATCTTGCAACCACTTTTCATGATATATGACATCATCTAGTTTCAGCCGTGGAAGCCAACCGCTTGTTTCAAGATCTGGCTTTGATTCAAATTTGCTTACATGACCCAGGCAAAGGTATGCAACTGGCACAACATGGTCTGGAATCTGCAATGCATCCCTCAAGGTTTCATTGGAGAGAATGCTGACCCAGCCCATACCTATTCCCTCTGTTCTTGCTGCAAGCCACATGTTCTGGACAGCGCAACAAACACTGAAGATTCCAGTTGCAGGTATGCTGGTACGACCAATTACAAAAGAGCCAGTTTTTGTCGGGTCATATGTCACACAGATATTGATTGCAGACTCTAAAATTCCCTCAAGCTTGTAAGATAGATATTTTGACCGTCTTGGCTCTTCAACTAGCTTAGAACTTCTAGCTTTTTCTTTTTCAAAAGATTCCTTGATTTTTTTCCTTGTCTCAATATTTTTAATCAGAATAAAGTTCCACGGTTGAGAAAAACCAACTGATGGTGCGTGATGAGCTGCCTCAAGAATTCGCATTAAAACTTGAGCATCTATTGGTTCGGGTGTAAAATTGGATCTTACGTCCCTTCTGGAATAGATCGCTTTGTAGAAACTTTCTTTCTCTTGTTCTGAAAAATCATTCATAGCTTATTAGTAAAACTTGGAATCGTAGTATAAGCTTTTTTTAATTTCTTTTATGATTTTGAAAACAATCATTGCAGTAGACTGGTTTGTCTTGTTTTGGCTCGAATGGTACTTCACAATCTTTGCCACAATCTCCACATGTAGCCTTGTGCATTTCTCGTGGTCCTCGGTTAAAGCCACCTCTTCCACCAGAGCCGCCTCTTCCGCCATATCCGCCGCCAGAGCCGCCTCTTCCGCCATATCCGCCGCCACCTGAACCTCCTCGGTTTTGTGGTTTATGATTTTGAAAACAATCATTGCAGTAGACTGGTTTGTCCTGTCTAGGCTCGAATGGTACTTCACAATCTTTGCCACAATCTCCACATGTAGCCTTGTGCATTTCTCGATCTCCTCTGTATGACATGTTATTACTACAAATTTCTAATTTAAGCCGTTAATTATACCTACGGGTACAAAATACCTGATTCTGGTATTACCCAACATATAATTTTGATTATATTCAGCATTTGTATCAGATTTTAAAGAAGAACAGATTATCTGAGCCATGAAAAAAACAACTAAAACAAAAATTATAGCTCTTGTTTGTTTTATGGCAGCCATTATCTTTTTCTTTGAAGTAATTTGGTGATTTACAGAAATTACCTAAAAACCAAAAAAAGTTGTAAGCGATCAAACTTATCAGAAACATAGTAGTATACCATAACATGAGGAATGGGGAATTAGAAGAAAACAATTCTTTTCTTAACGCCAATTATCGAAAACTCTGTCCTATTTGTAAAAAACACATGAGAGAGCATAGTAAAGAAGACTACAATACTTGTATGAGAGTTCTAAGTGATGAGATTAAGACATTACCAAAAGCTTCTGAAAAACCGCAAGAAACAGAATGCTATCTTTGCGTAAAGGGTGCACCCCATCATCATGATAAACCATCAGCTTGCTACCTTTGCCTGAAAAATGGAAAATCCCTTTATTTTTCTGATACTGAAAAATATAAAAAACATCTAAAAACCGAACATTTTCTATAGTTGTCGTAAAATGACTAGCGAATCTGAAAGAATCGAGGAGGTTAGGAAGTACATTGAGGCAACCATAGCTGAGATAGATGGCCACACCGAGAGTATGGAGAAACTGTTCAAAATTGACAGGTGGAGCAAAGACAATACATTGTATGAGATTATTATCAATTCATACGAGCGTCATAGGAATACCCTAAAGCGGATTCAAAAAATGATAGATGGAGGCAAGGTGGAAAGCGGTCTGTACACGCTTAGCGCCAAGTCAGAAATGGATATGATTAAAGAGAGGCTTGAAAAATTTGAAAATGATTTACATAAAAAAGAAATGAAGAAAGCTTCTGAATCAAAATTAAGCAATAGTGAAATTTTAGACGGATTTAACGAGATAAAAACTGGTGAAACTGGTAGAATGTCAGAACGCAAGACTAAACAATCAAATCCATAAGATTGATCAACGATGTCTGATTCAATTGCTTCTGAACTGTTGCAAAAACCAGCTAATAATATAGGGCTGAAATTTTATATTCAAAACCAAACAAATGTTAGATGATAAAATGCGACAACATGAGATAAACAAAAGAAAAAAGATAAAACAAAAACGTCGCGAGTCGGCTAAATCCACTGATATGGAAGGTCCATGGACTAAAAGGAGACGAAAGGGAAAGGGGAGGAATAAAAAATGAACACAATCTGCCCAAAATGTAAGAGGGACCTGAGGCTCCACACCAGAAAGGAACTGTTAAAGTGCTCCATGAAGTATTGGGTTTCTGACTGGAAAAAATCCTAAAATCAGCAATTCACGCCTAGGCACTATATAGAATTCATAGATCGCATCTATATACTACATCTATGTAATATTATCAAGCGTGTTGAGGGTAACGCCGGGCTGATTCTAGAACAGATGCCCAAGAAAAAACCCTATGAAACCTTGATGGCAGGATTTATTCTGCTGTCAAAAGGTGGTATTTCTCTGAAAACATTCATCTATTCTAGTGTTTTTTGAACAAGAGTGCTAAACCGCATAATCCTGTTTTTTGTATTTATGGCTATTTTTTCAGTGTCGTTTGCGATAGGCGCAGAAATTCAGGTCTCTGAGGAGGAAAGTACGATTCTGTTGGAAGAATTTGAGTCAATGGTTGAAGGCATAGATGCCATCGGAATATTCGTACATAACGCATTGCTTGCCCTACCAATGTTCATCCCAGGATTCGGAATTGCTTGGGGTGCATTTTCTGCATTTTCGACTGGGATGGCATTCTCGGTTTTGAAGGATGCATATCCAGCTTTGGAAAACATTCCAGCGTTAACCATCATATTCATGTCACCGTTTGGGTTGATGGAAATCGCCGCATATTCTATAGCAATGTCTAGAAGCTATATCCTTGTCCACAAGATCATAAAAAAAATTCCAATTCGCGGAGACATTCGCGTTACCGTAATTGAGGTAGTAATACTGATTTGTCTTTTGTTAGCAGGTGGTTTTATTGAACACTTGTTAATTGAAAGCATGTCGTCTTCCGGTTCTGAAATTTAATAATTATTTAATTAGCTTTGTAGTATGGCGATATAGATCATGTAATCCTTTACCAACTAGTTCATCTTCAAGTTTTGTTCCAGTTTCATGATAGTAACGGTGTTCTATCTCCTTTAGTTTTTCTGAGACGTCATGGTTTTTTGATACTCTTCTGAGGTCTTTCCAATCGGATACAAGTTTTTTTAGCTCAGATTTTTTCATTTTAATCATCACGTAGACGTTTTACTATCATAAATGCAGCGATACCACCGACGATCGCGGCAAGAATGATAAACTCTGTAAAATAACCATTTTCCATATTCAGAGTTTAAGATTATTTCTTAAAAAGTATGTATATTTTGATCCCAACCATCGCCCCTATTCCACAAACTACGGCAGCTATCATCAGCAACATTGAAAGTTCAGGACCTTCTGTCATTTTCATTTTATCTTAAAAAACTGTATAATTAGTAGGTTATTGCTACATTTTTTATGAATTGTGATAAATGTAAGGTTTGGCATAAAAATTTAGATTTTAAGGCAGAAAAATATGGGAAAAACTTTCCGCTTACAAAAAATCCTTTCAAAAAATGGCATGTTAATTGTAGATGTTCTTGTCACAAGGGTGATTAGTAGTCAACATTCGTGATCCTTACATTACTGCCCTTTGATTCAAGGAAGTGACCCAGAAAATTCTTTAATTGTTCGCTTATTCTAAACCCAGCTGCGTTTTTCATCATACCTGAATTTTCTATGACAGATGCCATCTCCGTGCTCAGTTCAAGATTGAAAAAAGTCCAGCCAGCTTTTGCAAATGGTTCCTTAATCTTAAAACCATCTTTTATTTTGCAATCACATTCAAGTTCTTCCATAGTTTTTTTCACTAAAGATATCTCTTCATCATATCTTCTAGTACTCAGTTGAAATAATGGTTTCAAGCTGAAAACTAATGGCAAACTTACAATAAAAATATGTCAAGAAAAAAAGCAAAAACGCGCGGCAAAAATTAAGTACTGGTATCCAGCGAGTTTTACAGAGATCTACTCTTCCTCATCTTCCTCATTAATTTCGGAAGTGCTTTTGTTGGGTCTTATTGGAATGTATATTTTTGTCAAATTCTAAAAGTAATTAACGGAACTGCTCAATAGCAATCAAGGTTATCAAAACTTGTCTCTTTTGTTATATTGAATGAATCATTTTAGATTGGCAAATTATACTAGTTTTTTGATATAAAGATCTGGAATACTAACTAATCTTACATTCAGATGAAATGGATCTTGTCGTGGTATAATAAACAAGGCATAAGAGCGCAATTGAGCCTATACGAAGTGGAATCTCATAATTTGTTAAAAATGCAGCTGCTGTTCCAGCTACTGTTCCAAATGTTGAGATTATGGAAAACCCTATTGGTCCACAACTGCAAATTCCAGCTGATGCCCCAATTATGGAACCGATGACACTTCCACCAATTTTAGATGTACTTTTTTGTAACGTTTTAATTCTGTAAACATTCATGGGGATAACAATCGCTGACATTACAGAAACACCAATTATCAACACAAAGCTAAACGAACTGGCCTCTGTTACATGGAATATAAAGAATGGTTCAGTGAAAATAAATCCAGAAAGTATGGATAGTGGTATGAGCATGCTAACAAAAATTGCTACAGCAATAATCGAATACGAATATCTTGAAAACACAAGTTTAAGGTTGTTCAATTTGAACAGCTGATGTAAGTGGGCTCATTACTTTTACAAAAGCAGAGTATGGTTGTGGTCCAGCAATTTTTGTAGTTGAGCCATCAGGTGCAATTATAATGAATGTTGGTGTTCCCTGTGCTCCTTGTTTTACTGCTTCATCATAATTGGCTTTCACGCGTTTGTTATACTTCGCTGTATCCAGACAATCACTAAACTCATCCAAGTTCATATCTAAGTTAAATGCAAAAGCAATTAGTCTGTCCTTGCTAGCCCACCCATTATCTATCTCTTCTTGAAAGTTGTAAAGTGTGTTATGATAATCCCAGTATTTTCCCTGATCTTCTGCACAGTAAGTCGCTTGTGCAGCAACAATAGAATCACTCCCTAAAAACGGCAGATCTACAAAGACAAACTTAGCTTTTCCAGTTTCAATATAATTATCAATTATATCAGCGCGAGTATTATGGAACCAATGATAGCAAGCCTCACACTGGTAATCTCCAAATTCTATTATTGTGACTGGTGCATTTTCTGAACCTAATACAGGAGAACCGTTTTTGAGATTTATATCTAGAGACTGTTCGGACATGCCAGGTCGATACTGTTGCATTTCAAGCAGAGTAAAATAGTATGATGAAAACGTAATAGCCACAACTGTAACCAAAACAACAAATGCAATTACAACTACAAATCTTTTATCCATTTTTGGTTAGGTGTTTAGTGGGAATAAAAAAGCTATGCAAGTGGATCTAGTATTCATTAATGCCTAAAGACATCTTTAATCTTTTTAACAGCCACATCAATAGGGCATGCCTCACAGTAATTACCATGTTGTCTTTGAAAATGTGTTTCAAGCCCCTCCTGTGTTAAAAACGAGGCACTGCATTCACCGCAAAAATATTTTGTCTGTGAACCCTCAGTTTTAGACATAATTACATAATTGGTTTTATGAATATAAGGAGTCGACATGTGTCATTTCTGAGAAAAATAGCAATTTTGGCTATAAATAATGAATTTTAACATGGTTGTTATGCTCAACCTCGTATTGAGTAACATGACCGCAATGCGCACATGAAAACATCTGACCAGTGGGTTTTGCAATCCGCTCAATTTTTTTCCCAAAAATTGACTTGATTGTGATATTGTTATTATTTGAGATCACACCAAAGTTTCGTCTTTCACCTATTGATTCCAGAAATTCCTTAATTGATGTAACAACTTCAGCATGGTTGATAGGCTCATCATCCTCAATAGGGGCTAGTACAAACTTGTGTAATTTTATTGCTGGTATTGCAGCTATTTGATCTGAAACGTATATGGCTAGTTCATTAAGTATTGGCTCTACGTCTTTACAATCTATAGTGATCATATAATTTTGCCCTAACAGAAGCTTCATTTATTCATGCTGTTAAATGACACAATTTCAGTTATCTATAGTCAATATTCTTTCCATCAAAGAAGATATTTTCAATAGGATCTATAGGATTCATAGTGAAAGCTAATTCTAATTTTTCTAGTTCTGAGATAAGAAAAACAATTGAAACGAAGTGGCAAGAATATCTATCAAGATATGGAAATCTCTTTGCATCAGACTCTCTTAATGGTTCTAGCCCCCCGTCAGTCTTTGTCGGTTCGTACGGTTATCCAAAAGTAGGCATTGGTCCGATGGTACCTCCCATACATGGAGATACCACTTTACTTGACAGCCCAGAACGTTGGCTTGGAAAAAATCTAGAGGAGATTGTAAATTTTAGACTAAACCTTGTTAGGGGAATACAAAAAATGTTCGTACAAGATCCGCAGGGCAGATTTATTGAAAGTTTACACGAGGTTGCTATGTCTTCACGCCCAATTGAATCCGATTTACAATTCCAGAAAAATATAGTGCCAATTACAACAATAGATGGAGAAAGCGCGCCATTTGGACCTATAGGTGAGATCAAATCCGCTAAATTTTCTAGTACTAGATCTGAAAAATCAATCGAACGTGTATATTATGATCATGACCTTAGGGCTCAGGATGCCGTGTTAACGTTGTATAATAAGGGCATTGAGATTTCAAAAATTCAAAAATGTTTTAGTGTTGGAATGCTTGGAAAAAAAAGAAAGCTTGTTCCAACAAAATGGAGTATCACAGCTACTGACGATATCATATCAAAGTCACTTGTTTTACAAATTCTAGACTTTGATTTGATTGATTCATGTAGGGTTTTTTCGCATGATCATCTTGGCAACATGTTTTCAGTTATTCTGTTTCCTCATAGGTGGGTTTATGAAATGCAAGAGGCATGGCATGACGGAAATAAGATAGGCTTTGGTTCTGACAGTGAGAATGCAAGTGGTATAGATCATCCTCCTGCAATAGCTGGTGCGTATTTTGCCGCAAAGCTTGGGGTTGCAGAATATCTTGCAGAGAAAAAACTTCAAGCATCTGTCCTTGTATTGCGTGAAATTAGACCTGAATATGCTATACCTGTTGGTGTTTGGCAGATTAGGGAGGCAATACGTGCTGCAATGCAAAAAAATCCATATATTGCACAAAACTTTGATGACGCTGTCAGTTTTGCGTCGCAAAGAATGAGCGTTAGTAAAATTGAATGGCTTTCTAGAGGTAGGCTGCTTCAGATGTTAAAGCAAAAATCAATCTCTGAATTTTTTTAAAATTACCAAAGATATCGGTCATTTCTATAGCGTATTTATTGGACTTTTTTGATTTTACAATATGCACAAGAACACAGTTCTTGCCATCTTACTCATCGCGAGTCCTATTTTATTTGTGCTAGCTGCATATCCGGATAGTTTTAGCATGAGCTGGAATCAGGGCCGTGGCGGATTTTTGTTTGGACTTGCATTCATTGTAGCAGAGATAGTTGGAATAAAATTCGTAGTTTCAAAAAATCGCCTTATTTTTACAATTCCATTAGTTATCGCAACAGTGATTTACTTTATAGTATTAGATTTTGGACTGCATGATTACATAATGAATGCTGCACCGGCATTCAATGTTGTAGGCTGTTCCATAGGAAATCCTCAAGGATGTATATACTCTTGGGGATGGTTATGGGATTTTGTAGTGATTACAATTTTTGTAATTACTGCGGCAATTATTATGTTTGGTAAAAAATGGATCAGGATAGTTATTGCAGGTCCAGTTTTTCTTGGAGGTAGTGCAATCATCTTATCTCTTGACACATTTTTCCCATTTGATACTTTAGGTCCTCTACAATATTTTGTTCCATATTTGGTGCAGACAAATGTTTGGGTAATTAATGCACTTGAGCTTGGTTTAGCAACTGCAAGGGATAACATAATGTTTTTGCAGGGCGAGCATGGTCCTTTTGTTCTACAAGTTTTTTGGCCATCAGCAGGGGTACACAGCATAATTATCTATTCGCTTGTAATGATGGCATTTTTGTTGAAAATGAATATAAAGCGCAATAGAAAGGCCATATATTTCGGCCTAGGAATTTTAGGCACAATTGTTATCAATATGATTAGGATATTCTCACTGTCAATCTTTGCATTGAAAGTTTCAACAAATCCAGTAGAATTTGAGGAATATCATTCAATTGCTGGTGAAATAATGTTCCTTCCATGGCTGTTCATATTTTTGCTTGTTGTGACGGCAATTGAAACGAAGCGAATGAAAAAAGAAGAAGCGTCACTTCAAAAATAACTCGTTATGTTACTTTGACCCTCTAACTCTGACAGTTCGGACACTTTTACACCAAGTCTTCTAAATAGAACTGTTTCATCATTAAGTGCTTCCTGAAGTAGTTGTTTTGATATTTTTTTCAGCTCATCTAGATTGATGGTTGGATTTCGTAACATCTTTGATTTAGTTTTGTTAGAAAGGTTAGTCTGTGTTAGTTGTATTCCAACTGATTTGAACATCTTGTTTTCTCTAAGTATAACAGCATGTAGTTGATTACATAATTCAGTTAAACTTTCTTCCAAGAAGTTATAATTATTAGAGTCTTTTTTTAGCGTAGAGATCTTACTAATTTGAACAATTGGTGATCTTAGAGTCACCGGTTCATCATCTATACCTCTTACAGCGTTGAATATGTAGGTTCCAGTTTTCCTACCAAACATTTGTATCAAATCAAAAACATCCATCTCTTTTATTTTGGAAATGGTTTGTACTCCTTGTTCTTCAAATTTCTCCTGTGTTTTCTTTCCTATGCCGGGAATATCTCTAATTTCTATGGTTTCCATAAATTCAGAAATGTTGTCAGGTGGAACAATCGTTAGCCCATCTGGTTTTTTGTAGTCTGATGCAATTTTTGCTAATAACTTATTAGATGAAATTCCAATGGAACATGTGATCTTTGTTTTTTCTCTAATTGCATTTTTTACTTGTTGAGCAATATGGCTTGCCCTATTGAAATCACCCTCTGATTTTTCTGATATATCTAGATAAGCTTCATCTCTTCCAACATACTCAAACACATCTGCAAATTCTTTGATTATTTCCATAGACTTTTCAGACATATTTGAGTAAAATTCAAAATCTGCAGGCAAAAACACTGAATCAGTTCTGTCCTTGAGCTTCTTTTTTGCAAACTGAATTGGAATCCCAGATTTAACCCCAAATTCTCTTGCAGTATAATTTGCAGTGGCAATAGCACCACTATCCCCACCTCTGTCAGAGAACATGCACACAGATACTGGCTTTGTTTTAAGGTCAGGGTTTCGTATCTCCTCACACTGAGCATAAAAGTAATCAAAATCTATATGAAGAACAATTCTTTGTGTCAATGAACTTGAACAGTCAAAATGGAATATTACAATATCGGTAAAGACAATTATCTAAATATTATAAAGATAATTGAAATCATGTCATACCCACTAACATCTGAAAAAGATGGGATAAAAATAAAATCTGAAATTATGAAATCAGAGACACTTTATCATTGCATATTTCAAAATAAAGTTATGTTAGTGTATAAAGATCATAACGAGATTCTGAACTGCTATGAAATTGAGGACGAAGAAATCGTTTCTAAAGTGAGATTGTCCAAAGATACTGATATTGAAAAAATTCTTGAAGAATACATACGGGAAAAAAATTTGAAGAAATAATCATATGTAGTTTTGATGCCTGAAGAATAAATAAAACCTATTAATCTTGTTTATACGAATATAATAAAATGAGTTCAGAAAACAAAAAAAGTGATGCGGAGGAAGTACTCGAAGAATTTCAAAAAACACATAAGGTTGAAAATCCTGAAGTTGAACATTCTAAACTAGAACCACAGCAAGAACCACAGCAAGAACCACAGCAAGAACCACAGCAAGAACCACAGCAAGAACCACAGCAAGAACCACAGCAAGAACCACAGCAAG
>Ga0209445_1000222_pt1 | contig 33292 bp, 32 predicted proteins | sample MarorgKNORR_S2LV_4_FD_188223 | JGI IMG/M metagenome (GOLD analysis project Ga0209445, IMG submission 188223) | Marine microbial communities from the Southern Atlantic Ocean, analyzing organic carbon cycling - NADW_A/KNORR_S2/LV (SPAdes) (version 2) | ecosystem: Environmental > Aquatic > Marine >... | reverse complement strand
AGCTTTGTCCTCGCTTGTATTACGCACCAAAGTTAATGCCACAGGAAGCATCATTGCCGCCACAGTATGCTCACCTATAAATGATGATAAAATAGCGGAAATGGCAACAAAACCAAAAACAATTCGCCATGTTTTATTTCCCGTCATTCTAATTATCCCTAAGGCAAGGCGTTTATCCAAACCCTGACTCACTATGGCAACTGCGAGCATGAGCGAGCCCATAATAAAAAAAACAGCATCACTCATAAAAGATTCCGCAACGCCGTTTGGTGTATCTATTCCAAAAATAACTTCTAAAATCAAAATAAGAATTGCTACTGCCGGCAAAGGAATCACTTCTCCAATAATCAAGACCAAGGCAATAACAACAATGATCAGCGTGCGATGCCCTTCGGGAGTAAGTGTTGTTGGGGACGGTATATAAAAAAGAAGGAGGCTAAGGATAAAGGTGAAAATCAGCCACCGCTTGCGGGTAACCCAGAATAAAAAATTAGAGAGGAAGTTGTGTGAAAATCCTAACATAGACGTTTACAATTTAATATTGTTGACAATTCAGTGTGCACATTCACTTGGAATTCGCGAACCATCTTCCAGTATCGCCCATTTCCATATAGGAATCCGTTTTTTCAGTTCAACAATAAACCAGGACATAGCATCAATTCCTTCCTGACGGTGTTTGGACCAAATCACCACATGAAGACTAGTTTTTCCAACCTTTACTTTCCCAACGCGGTGTTTACAAAACAAATCATGGACAGGAAACCTCTTCACTGTGTTTTCAGCTAAATTTCTTAATTCAGTTTCTGCCATCCCTTCATATTGCTCATATTCCAATAAGGTAATATTTTCGCCATGTTCCGTTGCACGGACGCGTCCGTTAAATACCAATTCCGCTCCATCCTGAGTGCGGGAATCATCTGATGGAAAGGGTGTAATGGGTCCTTTTACTATTTCAATTTTAATCATCTATCCCCCCTGCACCGGCGGAATAAAAGCTACTTCATCCCCATTTTTAAGTTCAATCTCTACCGGTATATATTTTTGATTTACCGCAATCCTTAATGTGACTTTATCCAATTTGCCTTGCGCTTGATTCCGCACCAGTTCTTCCAGTTCTGCGGAAGTTGTACCCGGTTCCAATGCCAAGCTCATTTCATCCTTGCCCAGGACATATTTCACTTGGGAAAAACATTTTACTTTTACCTGTATCATAATTCGATCGTTTGGGTTGTATGGTTCATGCCGTCATACACCAGAAGTTTCCCAGCCAGATTTGGTTCAATTCCTACAATAAGTTTTACGGCTTCAAGTGCTTGGATATTTCCAATAATTCCCGGTACCATTCCCAATACGCCGGCATCCGCGCACGTATCCCCACCTGATGGCGGTTCGGGGAATAGCTCACTATAACCAGAACTTCCATTGACATTCAAAATCGCAACCTGACCTTCATAACGATACAAACCACCATACACCATGGGAACCCCTGATTCTTTGGATAATCTGTCAATTAACAGTCGCGTTTGAATATTATCAGTTGCGTCAATAATAATATCTGCATCATTTACAAAATTCACTCCATTGTCTTCATTCAAATACGCATCAACTATTTCAACAACTGCATCCCCATTCAATTTTTCTAACTTCTCTTTTGCTGCTTCCACTTTCAATCGGCCAATATCTTTAACACCATACAAAGGTTGGCGATGCAGATTGGAAAGTTCCACTTTATCTCCATCAATAATTTTCAGTTTGCCGACACCTGCGATGGTAAGCGATTGTGCCGCAGGGCAACCAAGTCCGCCCATGCCAACAATTGCAATCGTAGCACTCAAAAGTCTTTTTTGTCCATCCAGTCCAATTTCAGGCAGTACTGTTTGCCTGGACCACTGACTCAAATCTTCCTTTTCCGATTGAAATTCAATCCACGCCTGAACACCACCTAAAAGACTAAAAGTATTTTCCAGATGTTTCTCAACAATAATTCCTTCGGTCACGATCCCAAATTGACAAACCAGTACCGTATCATCTTCAGTTTCCAGAATGGAGTTGGCATCAGAAATAGAAGGGTTTAGACCAGTTAATGGAAATTCATTTCGATGTTCCTCCGGACGAATATCCACAACTGTAAAAGATTTTCCATTATCCATCCATTGCTGCAATTCCTGCGGAGTAATGATCATTTAATATTTTTCCAGGGTAAAACATTAATACGGATTTCTTCGCCCGGTTGCAATGAACTTTCTCCTGTTTTGGATCCTAAAATGCAGTTGGCTTCCAAAGATGATGAAAGCATATGAGAGCCCATTTTTGGGGAAGGCTTACATACCAGTTTTCCATCTTCCATCCAGGCTTTACCAAACAGGAAGCGACATTTAACTTTTTCCCGGGGGAAAGATGCCTTCAATATACCGGTTAAAAAGTTTTGTTCAGATTTTCCCATCATGACATCCAGCACCGGCCAGACCCATTCCATAAACCCGATGTAAGACGATACGGGATTCCCCGGCAGGCCAAATATGAGTGTGGATTCACCCGTTCCAAAAAAGAATGGCTTCCCCGGTTTCTGGGCAACTTTCCAGAAATGTTCCTGCACACCCAATTCCATGAAAACATCCCGCACATAATCAAACCGTCCCATGGATACGCCGCCGGAAGAAATGACCATATCACAGGTTTTCAACGCTTCCAATAAAAATGCACGTAGCGATTCTTGATCGTCTTTAATCACATCCCGCATAACGACTTCCGCCCCGGATTTTTCAGCCAACTCTGCAAAAATATAGAGATTGGAATTATAGATTTGCCCCAGTTTTAATTCAATCCCTGGCTCCACCAATTCATCCCCTGTACCAAAGATAGCAATGCGCGGTTTTTTCGCCACAGAAATTTCTCCATATCCAAAAGTAGCCAACGTGCCAATTTCATTTGGTGTAATGTGTGTACCTTTGGGGATCAGCATATCTTTATCCTGAATTTCTTCTCCTTTTTCGCGAATATGTTTCCCGGTTTTGGCTTCCTGAAATATCTGAACTGAATCTGTATCGGAAAATCCACTGGTATCTTCCACCATAACAATTGCATCGGCACCATTTGGAATGATCGCACCGGTCATACATTGAGCACATTCACCGGGACCAAGAGTGATATCACCAGGGGAACCTGCGGAGCTCACACCTACCATTTTCAATGTGACAGGCAATGGCTGGTCCGCACCTTTTGTATCAACTGCGCGAACCGCGAACCCATCCATGGCAGAATTATCAAAGCTGGGCATTGGAAAGGTTGCTATAATATCCTGCGCAAGAATCCTATTTCCGGCATCCTTCAAAAAAACGGTTTCAGTGCCTGACAATGGAATATGTTTATGAATGATGGATTTAGCTTCTTTAACAGGTATCATAGAATTTTCCTTAATAAAAAGATGATGGCAATAATGATTACTGCCCCCATCATTTTTTGAATGGTTTTCGCTTCATATTTGGATGATCCAAAATAAGAACCAGCAAATCCCCCTACAATCACGGCACTAGAAAGAGAAAGAATAAAGTCAAGATCAAAAGTGCCTTCCTGAGCCCTGGCAATAACTCCCGCCAAGGAATTCACCCAGATAAATACGGCTCCGGCAGCGGCAGCCTCCTTTTCACTTCCTAGGCCAAACATGACAATCAATGGCACCAGGTATATCCCGCCGCCGATCCCGACAGTTCCGGCTACAAATCCAAGAACAGCCCCCAAGCCTAAAATAAAAACCCACTTTATTACACCAGATAATTGGAAGGAAAACTTTAGGTTATTAAGGAAATAAATTCTTATTACCACCAGAATGAGGGTCATTAATAACAACAGTTGAAATATGTCCTTGGACAATATCAATGTTCCCGCTAAATAGGCCATGGGAATGGACGTCACCATAAACGGTCCAATTAAACTCATCCGACCATGGCCATTACGCCAGAAATTGATTACACCGACAGAGGTAACAATCAGGTTTAAGGCTAATGATGTGGTGGGAATGATAAGATAATTAATTCCGAAAATAGCCATGAGTGCTGTATAGGATGAGCCGCCTCCCAATCCCACACTGGAATAAATGAATGCAACAACCAAGAACAGAATGGGCAAGATATATTCCATCAATGCTTTTCACCCTTCATCATGTGAAATGAATGAAAAATAGTTGGAATTAACACCTTTAACGCATCTTTGACCGCACCGGTGCTTCCAGGTAGACAAATGACAATTGCCCCGTTTACAACTCCAGCTGTCAGACGTGACAGTATGGCTGTTTTTACCTTGCCGCGGCCATAGGCGTGGAGTGCTTGCTCAATACCAGGTAATTTGGAGTCAAATTTATTCTCCATCATTTGAATTGTTAAATCACGGGGACCCAGTCCAGTGCCACCTGTGGTTATAATCAGTTCCAATCCAGCTTTAATCCAGTTTTGAATTGTGGGTACAAGTTTATCAGACCCATCGGGCAAAACCTCTTGATGCAAAGTCCTGCAACCGGCATCAGAAAATCCTTTAAGCAGTATGGGGCCGGATTTATCTTCACTCTTATCTGCAGAAATACTGTCACTCATGGTAATGATTCCAACGCTGGGCCGATACTCAACTGCATGATCCGATTTTCCGCCAATCTTTTCCACCAGCTTGATTGCACCGATGGTCATGGTCTTATCCACAGCCTTACACATATCATACATTGTCAGCGCTGCGGTAGAAACAGCTGTGAGCGCTTCCATTTCTACGCCTGTGGCTTCCCGTGTTTTAACAATCGACCGGATTATGATTAGCTCCCTGCCCAGCTCAAATTCTAGATCTACAAATGAGAGATTCAGCTGATGACACATTGGGATAATTTCGGCTGTTTTTTTTGCAGACTGGATGCCTGCTATCTTTGCAGTGGTCAGCACATTTCCTTTTGGAATTGAATTATCCTGTATTAATGCAATCGTAGCTTGCTGAAGATGGATTTTCCCCTCAGCTTTCGCCACGCGTATTGTGGCAATTTTATCTGTCACATCCACCATTTTAACATCTCCTTTAGAATCTAAATGGTTGAATTCATTCATATTGTTTATCCTCCAATTTGCGTCATTGACTCCCGACTGTTGCTTCCCGATTTCTGAGCTGTCCATCCGTCGAATAATTTTTTCCACATAGCTGATAATATTAACTCTTTCATTTCTTCCTCCGTACCCCCTGAGCGCATTAAATCTCTCAGATTAAATTCATTATGTGCATAGAGACAATTTCGAATTTTCCCGTCCGCGGTGATACGAATACGGTTACAATTTCCACATAAGTTTCGTGAATATGATGGTATAACCGCGACTTTTCCTGCATAATCTGGCACTTGAAAAATGAAATGTTCCGTAGCCGTTCCATCAGTTATTTTTATATTTGGAAAATGATCCTTCAGTTCTTTTTGGATATCTTCACTGCTAAAAAATTTTCCCGTTTTCCAAATCTGATGGGCATCAAATGGCATTAATTCAATAAATCGGACAGTCAGTGGATAGTTCTTCGTCAATTCAACAAATTCAACAATTTCACTATCATTAAAGCCGCGCAGAGCAACCACATTAATTTTTATTGATAGGATTCCGGCAGTTTTTGCAGCTTCCAACCCTTCCAAGGCACGCCCCACTTCATCCCGACGAGTGATTTGGAGATATTTTTCGGGATTCAGAGTGTCAATACTGATATTGATCCCGGATAATCCCGACCCTTGCAGGTCCGCCGCATACTGCTTGAGTAAAACACCATTCGTCGTCATATTGACTGAGTTAATCCCCGATATCAATGAGGTTTTTTCAACAAGTTCTGCCAAGTCCTTTCTCAAAAGGGGTTCGCCACCTGTAAAACGAATTTTGTTTACACCTAATTCTGAGACAACAGTAATAATTCGCATTATCTCCTCCGTCGTCATCATTTCATTTTTAGACTTGAATTGTATTCCCTCTTCCGGCATACAGTAAATACAGCGCAGATTACACATTTCATTCAGGGCTATACGTAAATAGTTGAAGGTACGACCAAAGCGGTCGATCAGGATGCGCGGATAAATCCCAGCATCAAGGCTGGCTGAAGATAGATTTGTTCTATTTCCCATTTTCTCATTCCAATTCATCCCGAATGATTTCGGGAATCGGGAGCTAATGCGGCTGTTTCCGGCTACACCGTATCGGTCTCAGATCCTATTCCTTTATAAGAACTTAGATGTTTTGACTTAGAGAATTGCTGTGACAAAGTAGCTTAGATAATGTTTTCTATTCATTCCTTTTCACAATCTAATTTTTGAATCCGATTTTGATGACGTCCTCCTTCGAAAGGTTCTTTCAACCAGAGATCAATAATATAGATAGCTTTGGAGAAAGTTAAAAACCTGGCACCAAGGGAAAGTATATTTGCATTGTTATGTTTTCGGGAAAGTATCACTATCTCTTCTATTTCACCATAATATACAGCGGCGCGAATACCTGTCACCCGATTTGCTGCCATCGCTTCTCCTTGTCCTGAGCCGCCCATAATAATTCCAAAGCTATCGGGATCTTTTGCGACAGCGCGAGCTGCAGGAAAAATGAAATCGGGGTAATCATCCTGTTTATTATATTCTAAGGCTCCATGGTCTGTAACTTTATGACCATTTTCTTGAAGAAATTTTTTAATCTCTTCTTTTAATGCGAATCCAGCATGATCTGTTGCAAGGTGGATTTTCATTGTTCCCTTTATAAAAGTGATGCTATATATTCACGAATTCGAGATTCCACCTGACTAGCGGTAAAACCAAATTCGTTTGCTAAATCTGTCCCTGGTGCACAAGTCCCAAAATGATCTAATCCAATCTTAATTCCATTTTGTCCAACATATTTTTCCCACCCAAGAGTCACTCCTGCTTCCAAGGACACTATTAAACATCCCCGAATTGGAATGACTTCATTTTTGTACTCAAGTAATTGCTTATCAAATAATTCCCAGCAAGGCAAACTCACAACCATAATTTGTTTATCCGTCATATTTTCTGCCACTTTCAGGGCTAAGGACACTTCTGATCCTGTAGCTATCAAATTAATCTCAGGTTTTGCACATTCCCTGATTATATAGCCACCCCTACGAACCCCTTTTTCAATTTTTTTAATGGATTTCTGAAAGACCGGCACACCCTGTCTTGTCAATAAAAGAGCACTGGGATTATTTTTGGATTCCAGCGCTAATTTAAAGCAAATAGCCGTTTCTTTAGCATCAGCAGGACGGAATACCTGCAAATCTGGAATAGCTCTTAATGCCATGGTATGTTCCACCGGCTGATGGGTGGGACCATCCTCTCCAACATAAAAAGAATCATGGGTAAATTCATGAATGACCCGAATCTTCTGCAGTGCACCAAGGCGCAAAGCAGGACGGCTGTAATCAGAAAAAACAAGAAATGTTCCTCCAAAAGGAATTATGCCGGAATGAAGAGCCATCCCATTTAGAATGGCAGCCATGGGAAATTCTCTTACTCCAAATGCAAGATTGCGCCCAGAACGATTATCTTTCTGAAAATCTCCATATTGTTTTGCAAAACCACCTGTATAATTGGACGGTTCAAGATCTGCAGAGCCCCCGATAATATTTGGAAGTTGTTCCGCAAATTTTTCCAGTGTTGTTCCAAAAGCTTTTCGTGTTGCCAAAGAAACACCATCACCAAATTTGGGAAAGTCTAATTCAGGAAGATTGCCCTCTATTACCTGAGTCCATAATTGATTAAAATCTCCATCTTTTCTAACGATTTCCAACGATTTTTTCCAGTCTTTCACTTGATTTTCTAAATCCGAAAATCTTCTCTGAAAATACCTTTTGACTTTATCTGGAATAAAAAATAATTCTGGAGGAAGTCCCAGCAATTCTTTGGATGCATCAATCTCAGCCTGCGGAAGGGGTGATCCATGGGTGTTATGGTCTCCCTCCATAGAAGCAGTTCCTTTTGCCATAACAGTCTGGCCGATGATAATGCTGGGGCGATTAATAACCTGAGCCTTCTGAATTGCCTCCCGTATGGCGTGATGATCATGACCATCAATTGTTTGAACATGCCAATTAAATCCTTGAAATACAATTGCAATATCTGTTGATTCAGATCGATTTGTTTTTCCAGAAATCTGGGCTTTGTTTGAATCATAAAGCATTATCAGTTTTGACAATCTCCAGTGCCCGGCCAAGGCAGCCGCTCCAAGTGCAACCGGTTCCTGAAGATCTCCATCACTGGCCAAGACATAGGTGAAATGGTTAAGTAAATTAAATCCATTTTTATTGTAAAGATTATCAAGAATTATTTCCGCAACCGCCATGCCAGTTGCCATTCCAACACCTTGTCCAAGAGGCCCCGTGGTAGCTTCTACACCCGGGGTCTCCACTTCTGGATGACCCGGTGTTTTACTGTGGAGTTGACGGAAATTTTTTAAATCATCAATCGTCAATCTTTCTGAAAGATGTAATAACGTGTACAGGAGCATTGATTCGTGTCCCGCGGAGAGAACAAACCTATCCCTGGCAATCCAATCAGGGTCATGGGGATCCTGTTTTAAAAATTCAGTAAATAAAATATAGACAAAATCTGCTGACGACATTGGTCCTCCAGTATGGCCGGAGTTCGCCTTTCTGACACCATCCATTACCAATCCCTTAATCACATTGACAGTGAATAAGTCTTTTTCCTCTGTCAACCAATCATTAAAAGTTGATAATTCACGAAATGTTCTCATGTCACACCTAAGGCCTTAAATTTCTGGATTGTTTTTACCGGGTTTTCAGATTGAAAAATTTCCGATCCTGCCACCAATATTTCCGCCCCTGCTTTCGCTATTTCTTCAGCATTTGTCAATTTTATTCCACCATCTATTTCTATGAGTATTCTATCCCTGAGACCAAATTCTATCAATCTCTGATGGATATCTTTGATCTTTTTAGTGGAACTGGGAATATATTCCTGTCCGCCAAATCCGGGCTCCACGCTCATAATAAGAATTAAATCAATCTGATCCAAAAAGGGTTCTATCATGGAAAAAGGGGTTTGTGGTTTTAAAGAAATTCCAATCTGTTTATTTGTTGATCGGATTAAATCAATGACCAGTCCCGGCTCCTCTGTAGCTTCCACGTGAAAAGTAATTCCATCTGCACCTGCATTTGCAAATGGCTTGATTAAATCTTCAGGATGCTCTACCATAAGATGTACATCCAGAAATATTTTTGTCAAAGGTTTTATAGATTTTACGACGACAGGTCCAATGGTCAAGTTTGGTACAAAATGATTGTCCATTACATCCACATGAATGTACTCTGCACCGCCTTTTTCGCAAATATCAAGGGCAGAATACAGATGTGAAAAATCTGCAGATAAGATGGAAGGTGCAATTTTGATAGGATTTTTCGCCATTTATGCCGGTGGAGTTTACCTTTGCAAGATAAACATTTTCAATGATGAATCTTTAATCCCACTCAAAACCTGCAGTTTTCCCTGTATTTAAATTAATCTCAATAGAATTGTAGTCCTGTAGCTCCGGCAGGAAATAATACAACATTTTAAATTCCATCTTCTCATCTATCCAGACAGAATCCGGAGGTCCTAACGTCTCCACAACCAGTTTTTCTGATGGATATTTTTCCAGGAATGTCCAGACAGTATAATCACTTTCATGTCCTTGAGGCAAATCCGACGAGATGCCGTTATCTACCGGACTTGATGGTGGTGATGAACAACCTGATAATAAAATAAAGACTACTAAAATAAATTGTTTCATTCCTTGGAAAGTAAGGATGGAAGAAGAGACAATCAAATAGTGGAATATCAATTTTTATCCTGATGTACACAAAATTTATATTAGATTGTTTTTTTCAAAGGAGATAAATAATGTCCGAGACACAACCCAAAAAAGACTTTTTTTCTGATGCAGAATTTTACACCAGTCCTGAGGCAAGGTCGCTTCGTATTCTATCCGAATATCTTGGCCCACGCCAACGGTTTTCACGAAATCATATCGAGGACACCATCGTTTTTTTTGGTTCTGCACGATTGGTTTCGAAACAGAAAGCAGAACAGGCACTGAAAAAAGCGTCTAAATCCCCTTCCAGACAAATGCGGAAAAAACTTGAACACGATTTAACCATGAGTCAATATTATGAGGACTCGAAAGCCTTAGCAAAAAAATTAACTTATTGGAGTAAAAAGAGAAAAAACTCTAAACATCGATATATCATCACTTCTGGTGGAGGTCCCGGAATTATGGAAGCAGCCAACAGGGGAGCTTCCGAGGCAAAGGGACTGACAATCGGTTTAAATATCACTTTGCCCCATGAACAATCCGGAAACAAATGGCTTACCCCAGAGCTATGCATGGAATTTCATTATTTCTTCATGCGAAAATTCTGGATGGCGTATCTTGCTAAAGCTTTAGTAGTATTTCCCGGCGGTTTCGGAACCCTGGATGAATTGATGGAAATCCTGACTTTGATCCAGACTAAAAAAATAAAGAAATCCATACCCATTGTTCTCTATGGAAAAAATTTCTGGGATAATACAATAAATTGGAAATATCTCATAAAAGCAGGAACTGTGTCCAAAAAAGATTTAGATCTGTTTACTATTTGTGATTCCGTAGAAGACGCATTTACGTTTCTTACCACTAAAATCACCGGTACTCACACCGGACCAAATTTCTAATATTTATAATGAAAAATACAATTCTTTACCTTTCGTTGTACTGAATAAATTCAAATAAGAAAAAAAATATTTTTAATAATTCCTTTATTTGAAAAAATATTCCTCTGTGTGTTGCTCTTTCCCCATGTTCATACATATAGGATATTAGCAAACGGCTATCTGCCAAGCTATCTGCCAATTTTATTGATTCCGTATAAGGAGACATAGCATCATTAGCTCCGTGCATGACAAATACCTTTTGAGTGACCTGGTCACACCAGTATTTTGGAGAAATACTGATAAACTCATCTTGTAAATTTTTCCAAAATAAATTTATGATTCTCTCAATTTCAGAGCTGATCTCTCCTTTAAGTATATGAGTGATCAGTTCCTTATCTTTTTCTGAGATTTTTTCCAATTCTGTATTAATGCCCTCCTGATCTTCTTGTACACTTAGTTTGAGTATCTTTTGAGTAGTTATTGTATCATATCCCACATCTACTCTGGATAAATAGTTATGAAACAGTACAATTAAACCCCATTCATCTGCCTGTATAATTCTTTCAACTCCGTTAACCTCTAGTTTTCCGGTTAAAAGAAAGCGTAGCGCAGTTTCAATAGCATAATGGGTGCCATATACCAGCATTGACTTTGGCGGATATTTTTGGAACTCATTTCTCAGGCTTGCTTTAAGGACCATGGCACCACCAAAACTGATTCCTATTACAATTATCTTATTTTTATGTACATTTTCCCTCGTTTGTACCCATTGAAAAAAATGTCCCGTCCAACTGATAATTTCAGGGGAAATTATTAACTTTTTTAAAGGAGGAATTCTTGGTAAAAATACCAAATAACCTGCATTCGACAGTACCTTAGCCAGCAAATTCATTGTAGGATGTTCTTCTGCAGATGGCGATGCTCCTGGATAAATTATTACTGTATGCTCAGTGGAATTTTTTGGATAAAATACCCGCATTGGTGTGCTTTCCTTATTCAGACCGGGATATGATTCGTTCGAGTGAACCAATTTCCTTAAATGTGAATTTTCTCCTCGAACTAATCCGGTGATGATCTTGGCAGTACGAAAAAATTTATTTAGTGTACTTGCCATTATTAATATTTCAGAAGAGAAAAACTAAAAATTATGTAAAGATTTATCTAAAATACTTTAAAGGTCAACTACCAGTGTAATATTTTTTCCATTTCGCAGCACATCTACATTGATCCTCTGTCCCGGTTTGCATTCTTCCAGTCTATACATATAATCGTAAATATTTTTGACTGGCTTCCCATCCATTGCAACGATTACATCTCCCTTTTCCATGCCGGCACGCTTTGCTGGTTTATTGTTTATAACACCATCCACCCGGAGTCCTTCTCCTTCTTCGGATGAATAGTCCGGCATGATCCCAAGTGTAACTTTGAATCGGCGCCTGCCGGACGGTTGTTCTTTTGGCCCTGCCTCCTGGTATACCAGCGATTCCGGTACATTTGCTGCCTCAATAATTAAATCATGCACAAATTCTGCAACTAGTATTTCTCCTGAAAGATTAATTTTTTCCACATCATCTTCGGGGGTATGATAATCTTCGTGAACGCCTGTAAAAAAAAATAATACAGGGATATTTTCAACATAGAAAGATGTATGATCTGATGGTCCATACCCTTCTGAAGAAAGTTTTACATTCAAATCTTCTCCCTCAGCAAATCGCTGGACAAGGTCACTTAAACCAACAGCAGTACCGGTTCCGCCAACTGTTATTGCTTTTGTGGTCGAATCCAAGCGACCAACCATATCCAGATTAAACATCAATTTGATCTTTCCCAAGTCTACCAATGGATTATTTACAAAATATTTAGAACCCAACAGTCCCATTTCTTCCGCTCCGAAAGAAAGAAACAGGATGCTTCTTTTCAATTTTGTTTGTTCTGCTTTCAGTTTTTCTATTATTTCAAGGATGGCAGCAACTCCCGAAGCGTTATCATCTGCACCATTATGAATTACCAATGTGTCCGGTCTTCGCGAACCGGAATGTGCACCTCCAAATCCCAGGTGATCATAATGAGCACCGATAACAATAATTTCCTCTTTTAACCTCGGGTCACTTCCGTAGAGAATTCCTGCAACATTCTGAGTTGTAACCGTTTGCTTTACCAGATCGGTTGATGCTGTAATTTCTTCCTGTACGATGAAACTAACCGGTTTTCTGTCGCTGATCAAACGCTGTTCCAGTTGTGAAATAGTATAACCGCTTTCCTTGATGATTCTGTTTGCTACAGATCGTTTAATGTGAATTGCATAAATCGCTGAACCGCTTTGGCTTTGGTCATACACAAGTGGAATCAGCTCATCAGTTTCGTCAAATTCCGGGCCGGATAAAAACAAAATTCCAGCTGCTCCATGATCACGAGCTACCAGGGTTTTTTTCCGAAGGGAATTGTGTTCAGAAAATATACCATGGGGATTGTCCTCCGGGTCGCCTCGGAGCACCATAACCCATTTCCCTGTTACATCTAACCCGCTATAGTCGTTCCATGAAATACTGTCCGTTGTGATATCAAATCCATATCCTGCAAAGATGACAGGCGTGGTTACGTTCCCGTTTTCGGAAAAAGAAAGGGGAATAAAATCCTTTTCTGCTTCTCCCTCAAAGTCTTCAAACCTGAAAGCGTTATTCTTACCGGCACTGATTGAAGTGACCACATCAAAATATTGAAAACTATTATTCTCTAATGGAGATAATCCGGTGTTTGATATTTCCTCTGCAATATATTCTGCAGCAATTCTGCCGCCATCTGTACCTGGTTTTCTCCCCTTCAATGAATCAGAAGCAAGAAATGCTATATGCTGTCTTAATTCAGATATGGTTATTTCCGCTACTTCACTTTCCTGTGCTTTTTGGTCAAGGCTAACTTTAAGATTATGACAGCTGAAAATCAGGAAGGAAAAAAATAGCGAACTTATACGACGTAAAATTACTTTCTTCATATGCGAATTTACATTTCCCCAAATTCGTTAATAATATAAAATAACTAATAAAGCTCTGAATCAGAGCTTTATTAATATACAATTTAAATAAATTGAGGTTTTACAGTACTTAGTTTAATACTGCTAAACTCAAATCAGCACCAAAATCCAAACCGGTTAATTCGTATTCCGTTTCAGAGCCAGTTACTTCAGCAGGATCAATATCACAGTAAGTAACAGTCCCAGAGTAAGCCATAAAAATTGAATAAAGGGATTAGATTTAATTCCGAGTTCTGATGATTTCATAGACCTTTCTGGATTATTTAACTAATTAAATATCGCCTCAATATCTATAGTCAGATCAGCATTATTTTGTGTCACACTAATGGTTTCTATCTGGCTTCCTATAAGACTGTAATTCGTGCCTGCCGTTTCATAGCCTTGAGGCCAATACGTTACAGTTATAGCACTATAATCTCTAAATGAAAGATTTGAAAAGCTGTAATTATACACACCATTTTGGTCATCAGTACTTGTTATAAATACAAATCCTGCTGGCGGACCCATTGGTGGGTACTGTGTATCTAATGTTATTAGTACTTCACCAGTCTCTGGCCAGGGTCCAGTGAAATTAACTGCACCAGAAATTGATCCAAATTCAAGAAGAGGTGGTTCTTCCGTTTCATTATCTTCGCAGGCCATAGCTAAAAACATGACCGATAAAAGTGACAATACAAGCAGGGTTTTGATGAGTTTCATTGATAACTCCTTTTTTTATTATTATAGGGTTTTGGTTAATGTGAATTGCCATGCTCGTCCCGGCATTGGAAAATCTTGGATGAGTTCATACTTTGTATCAAATAAATTGGTGATGTGCACAGACCCTGTAAAATCACTCACTTTTTTCGATAGAATAAGTTCCGGGATTATCCTTTCAGAAAGCTCTCGAATAGGGAAATCAAAATGGCTTCCGCTTAGAAAATCTTCATAGATTTGTTTTGACCAAGCTTGTATTCCCAATTGTATATTAATGAGAGCCGTTTGGTAACGCACATTCGCTTGTCCGCGATGTTTTGAACGATATAAAATTGGGGCTCCACCACGATCGGTCATATCCAAGTAAGCATAGCTTCCCATGAAAGTCAGTGTATCTATCGGTTTCCATATGAACTGAAACTCGCTTCCCATTCCGGTAACGCCTTCTCGGTTAATAGCCCTAACTGGTATCGTATAAATAAAATCAATCATGTTTTTATATCGATTGTGAAATACGGAAACGCTCCAAAACCAGGCATCACTATGAGGATGTTCATACCTTAATTCAACGGCTTGAACTTCTTCAGGTGTCAGATCAGGATTCCCTTTTGTAATTAGACCATAATAGGATTCATAATAGAGATATAATTCCGATAAAGACGGGGCACGGAAACCCTCACTGTAGGCCAGAGTAAAAGCACGTTTACCTCGTGAAGTGTACATGATGTTTATTTTAGGAGATAAATGAGTATAGATTCGTTTCTGATAATTGCCCCCAGGGTCTGAACGGCGATAATCATAACGCAGACCCGACCCGAAATCCCAGCCATTTCCAATGGAATATTTGGATTGGACAAATCCCCCAACAGATAACTGGGAAGGTACATCATACATAGAATTAAATACATCTACATCCGAGTGGCTCCAGTCCACATCTGAACCTGTCATAACAATCCACCGCGCCCATCTTGTAATGAGCATTTCCGAGCGGAATCCCACCGTAAGATCATCATAATATGTTTGGTCAGTATCAGTATAATCATCCGGAATATTATTCCGGGGATAATAGTGGGTATCGAATTTATTGAGAAATATTGAATGCGACATGGAAAGCCCATTGGAAATTGGATAAAATCCATGTCCTTGTATATATTGTGTAAGTCGGTCAGATCTGCGGTATGATGGACTACTAATAAAACCCGGATGCCCAATATCAGAATATGACAGAATATGGCTGAGGCGATAGATTCGGCCTTTATTATCTCCGTACCGAAGATAAGTTCTGATCCGGGCTATTTTATCATCAGCATTAAAACGGTGACCTTCAGATGATCGTGCCATAGTATTGATACCATAAATCCAGTCCCCTTTTTTCTTCCTGTGTGTTAAGCTGATTTGACCTGTAGTATTTGCTCCACCAGACAATCTCAGAATTGTATTATTATTTGTACCGTTATAATCCGTGATCAGATTAATTACACCACCCATGGAGTTATGTCCGTATTGAGCGGACGCAGGACTGTTATCAACTTCAATGCGCTGGATACTTTCCAAGGGAAGCGAGTTCCAGTCCGGTGAACCACTATTAGGGATAAGGATTGGGAAACCATCGAGTAAAATCAATACCCGATTGTTATAGCCGCCAGGCTTGTAATCTGATGAACCTCGAATAGATACATTTACATTCCGTCCATTGGGATGAGCAAATTGGACATCTACTCCTGGTATATCTCTAAGAACATCTGAAACGGATTCTTTATCCATGGACTTTATTTTATCAGAGTTAATGACATCAACAGATTCGTAGCCCAAACGAGTGGTAAAAAGCTCCCTCACCTGCACTTCACTGAATTCAAGTATAGCTGTTTGCAAATCAATGTTGAGTTCTATATTATTTTTATCAATTATAATTTCACGTGAGTCAGTCTTAAAACCAATAACAGACGTTTCCAGAGTAAATGTCCCCTTGGAGAGATTTAGTTCAAAATAACCGTATGGATTGGAAGCAGTACCCTGACCTGTTTCCCTGATGTACACATTGGCATTTGGTATAGACTTCTCAGTAACACTATCTTTTACATAGCCAGAAACCGTTGCTGCCCAGGATGCAGTTAGAACAATCAGTAAAATAAATGTTAAACGGTAGATCATTATTGTTCTTGGGGATTCATAATAAGCTGATTCAGAAGTTCTTCAATATCTTGTTCAGATACAGGTTTATTTCTGTCTCCACTAAGGAACAGTCCCATAAATAAACCTCCCATTGCCTTGAATAGTAATTGGGTATCCAGTTGTGGAAATTCACCAGCCTTAACCCCGTCTTCCAATAAACCCTGAATAATTGCATACAATCTGTTTTGATATAATTTCCAGGGCTGTTCCTTGATGGTAATGATCTTAGGAACATTGAAAAGAAACTCGTAAAGCCCCGGGCGGTTTCGGATATTTTCAGCAATCTTCAGAAGGATGTTTATAAACGTCTTCCGCGGTCTTGTTTCCTCAGCAATTATTGGCTCGAGGCTAATCCAAAGAGATTCCCAACCGTTTACCAGTATAGCAGAAAAAACCTCTTCCTTCGAATGAAAATAATAATAGAGAGTAGCTTTCCCAAAACCGGACCCGGCTGCAATCTCATCCATGGTTGCACCCTCAATTCCCTTTTTTTTAAAGACACCCAAGGCACCTGCTAAAATTCGTTTTTTCCGCAATGCCCGTTCTTCAAGTTGTCTTTTTGAGATTGTCATAATATTCTTGGTCTAATATTCGACTACCAAGTCGAATATTAAAATCCTTAGATTATATATCACAACATATTTTACATATTTATATTTTTCTAACTAGATAAGTCCGGGGAAAAATCAATGTCCCCAATCTGTATTGATTATAAATGAATCCCTAAAATCATCCGTAACATGAACTCAGGCTTATTATTTATTATTTCAGTAAATGCAAATGCAGATCCCAAAGCAACCCAAAAGGTGTCTTTCCCATGGGAAATGACGGGCCCCAGGTAATGACCGTTTTTTCCACCTTTTATCTCCAAACCAATTCTAAGAAGCTCATTAATTCTGTAACAACTACCGGCATTATATTTTAATTCATATTCCCTTTCTCCCTCTTCATATTCGATTTCAAAGACAGGATTTATTGCATAATGAAATGATTCAAAATCTTTTGCTAAAATCAATTTCCATTCGAGAACATGCTTGATAAAATCCGGTTTTCCTTTATATTCAAAATACAATAACGGATCCATCAAATATTGATTCTTCCCTCCAAACTTGTAACGAGCACGTAATTTATACCCTGAATATTGAAATGCGCCACCAGCGGGCTGTTCAAAATTCTGATAAATAGAAAAATCAAATTTATCATTCATCCCGAACTCGAACTCTATATTATGAACAGTTGTAACTGATCCGGCTAAAGAATCCATTTTCGGTGCTTTAAAAGTAAGATAGTGTTCAAATTCTGCCCTACCTCTCTCCATAGTTTTGTATTCATATGTCCAGACATAGAATCGATTATCACCCATAATAATAGAGGCGATAGCCAAAAAGACTATCGGAATAGTTTTTATTTTACAATACATTAATTGATTGCCATTTATTGGTATTGAGACTAATTATCAATAGATAATATATTATAAATTATGCATAGTCAATATACTTTTTTCTTGATTGAAAAAGAAATAAACAGTAAACTAAACTGACCGGTCGGTTTAGAATATGAATGATACCAGACAAATCCAGCGTAAAGAACAAATCATGGACGCAGCTCTTAAAGTCATCATAAGCAAAGGATATGACAACAGCAGGATGGATGATATTGTCGACCTTTCCAGCATGAGCAAAGGAGCTATTTACTGGTATTATAAATCTAAAAAAGAAGTATACCTAAATTTAGTCAACTACTGGGTCATCAAATATAGCACCGTAATTAACCATATTGTCGAAGAAGACGATTCCCCCGCGGAACAATTAAAAGATGTATTTGAATATTTTATTTTGCAATATGAACAGGATCCTTCAGCTTTTAAAGCATTGGTGGAGTTCTGGTCTCTTGCAGGACGAGATAAAGATTTTCAAAAGAAGCTTGATAAGGTATATTCAAAATTTTTAGAGTTTCTTGAGAGGATCATCAATAAAGGAGTAAAATCTGGAGAATTTAAAAATTTAGACGTTCGTATTACTGCTCTTTCCATTATGGTTAACATCGAAGGAATTATCTGGTTTACACTATTTGACGCTCATGGCCTTAGTGCCAGAGAATATATCAATACAATTACCAATTTTATTTTATCCGGTTTAATCAATAAATCTAGTGGCAAAGGATCTGTGAATGAATTCAGCAATAAATAAATATAAAACAGGGGGCTGCTTCCTTATACAGCCAACAGGAGAACACTCCATATTTACCAGAGAACAATTTTCTGATGAACACGGCGAAATTGAAAAAATGGTTAAGGAATTTGCAAGAGAACGAGTTTTAGAAAATAAAGAAGAAATTGAAAAATTTAATAAAGAGCTAAGCTTGAGTCTTATTCGAGAAATTGGAGAATTAGGTTTATTAGGTGTTGATATTCCTGAAGAGTATGGAGGGATGGATCTTGATAAGATTACATCTGCTATTGTTGCTGAATCACTCATGGCCGGAAGTTCTGCTTCTTTTATAGTTACGTGGAGCGTTCAAACTGGGATAGGATCTCTCCCAATTGTTTGGTTTGGTACACCAGAACAAAAAGAAAAATATCTCCCAAAACTTGTTACTGGAGAATGGATAGGTGCGTATGCTCTTACAGAACCTTCTGCAGGTTCAGATGCCCTTTCTGGGAAGACAAGTGCTGTCCTTTCTGACAATGGAAAATACTATATCCTGAATGGGGAAAAAATCTTCATCTCAAATGGGGGCTGGGGTCAGGTATATATAGTTTTTGCACAGATAGAAGGGGATAAATTCAGCGCATTTATTGTTGATCGGGATACACCAGGTTTTGGGGTAGGTGCCGAAGAAAAGAAAATGGGTATGAAGGGCAGTTCCACCACTTCACTTACGTTTACAGATGCAAAAGTACCTGTAGAAAATCTTCTGTATAAAATTGGCAAGGGAGCAACCATTGCGTTCAATACATTAAATATGGGAAGGTTCAAACTAGCTGCTTCGGATTTAGGGGGTGCCAAAATAATAACTGCAGGGGCTATTAATTATGGTCTTGAAAGGAAACAATTTGGGCAGGCCATCACTAACTTCGATGTTATCAAAGGCAAAATAGCAGATATGGTAATTCGGAGTTTCGCTGCTGACAGCATGATCTACCGCACGATTGGACTTATTCAAGATGCGACAGATCTCCTGGATAAGTCTGATCCTGATTATTATATTCATATGGGCGAAGCAACAGAGCGGTATGCTATCGAAGCATCTATGGCAAAAGTGTATGGAAGCGAAACTACAGCACTCTGCGCTGATAATGGAGTTCAAATATTGGGAGGATACGGTTTTATTGAAGAATACCCAATGGCTGGCGCTTATAGGGATGCACGCATAGATCGAATATGGGAAGGAACTAATGAAATAAACAGACAAATCATCACTGGTTATATGATAAAAAAAGCTCTTATGGAAGAACTCCCTATTCGAGATGCCATCCAAAAACTTGATAACTTCTTTGGTCATGTGGAGAAACCAAGCGAAAACGAAATTCTTAACCGTGAAGCTCAAGCCATTGAAACAGGAAAACGCCTGGCTCTCTACTTATTTCATGAAGCACTTTGTCAGTTTGGACAGGATTTGCAACACGAACAACAGCTCACAGAGATCTTGGCAAATATGTTTATAGAAATATACACAGCAGAGAGCACCATTGCACGGGTTCAGCAGGGTGTTGGAAAAATTAATCTGGAAGGTACTGCTATAGATGTTGCTAAAGTTCATACAGCAGAAGTTTGCCTGAAACTTTTAAATTTAGCCCTTACAGGGTTGAACAGAATTTATCGTGCCCATCTGTCAGAAAAAATTATTGATCACCTTAGAATCTTTCAAACCAAGATGCTTTTATCAACTGACATTATCGGACTAAAACGGAGAATAGCAGAAAAAGCATATGTTAAGAAGGATTATCCATTTTAGAAAAAATATATTTAGGAGTGTATTTTGAATAATAAATCAGTTATCATCGATGCAGTTCGCTCTCCCATTGGTATCAAAAATGGCAATTTGATTGGCATCCGCCCCGATGATCTGGCGGCCCAAGTTATAAAAGGTCTTTTGGTAAGAAACCTCGAAGTAAAACCGGAAAAAATTGAAGACGTGGTCGTGGGCTGTGCTTTCCCGGAGGGGCCACAAGGGATGATTATCGGACGATCAGTAGGAGTTCTCGCAGGGTTGCCGATTGAAACAGCAGGAAAAGTGGTTAACCGCTTCTGCGGCTCCTCCATGGATGCTCTCCATCAATTAAGCACCTCCATAGAAAGCGGTGATATTGACGTAGGCCTTGCGGTAGGTGTTGAAGACATGTTCTCTGTTCCCATGGGTGGTTTTGCACCGGACTTTCATCCAGAGCTTGCAGAACAGGAATTCTACATCGGAATGGGAGAAACAGCAGAAAATCTTGCGAAAGATGGAAATATTTCCCGGGAGGATCAGGAGGATTTTTCTATCCAGTCTCATCAAAAATCTCTTAAAGCATCAGCTGAAGGAAAATTTGATAACGAGTTGATCCCTATTGATGTTTATGGAGAAACAACAGTTGAAAAAGATGAGGGCCCCCGGGAACCTGACGTAGAAAAAATAAAAAGCCTAAAACCAGCTTTTATAGAAAACGGAACCATTACCGCTGCCACAAGCAGTCCAATTTCAATAGGAGCATCCGCCATATTAATTACCAGTGGTGACTTTGCTGAAAAAAACAAATTAAAAGTCCGGGCAGAGGTTATCTCAAGATCTGTTGCCGGTGTAGAATGGACACACATGGGCAAGGGACCTCTTCCTGCTACCGAAAAGGCTTTGAAAAAAGCTGAGCTTACATTGGAGGATATCAACGCTATCGAATTAAATGAGGCTTTTGCCGCCCAGTCCCTGTATGTCATCCGGGAAGGGGGCTGGGATATGGATAAAGTTAATTTCAATGGAGGAGCCATTGCCTTGGGGCATCCTCTGGGATGTTCTGGAACACGAATTATCACTACCCTCATCAACGTTCTGGAACAGAATGATTTATCCTGCGGTCTGGCAACTATGTGTATTGGAAGCGGGCAGGGGATAGCAACAGTTATCAAACGACCATTCTAAATAATAAGGGATTTATATGTCTGAAAAAATTCAAAAAGTAGCTGTCTTGGGGGCAGGCGTCATGGGCGCCCAGCTTGCAGGCCATCTGGCAAACACCGGGATTCCATCCCTTTTGTTTGATATATCACAAGAACTCGCAGAGCAGGGAATTGCCAAACTTTCTTCTTTGAAACCTGCTCCTTTGTACAAACCAAAAAATACAGAGCTGATTACTCCTTGTAATTATGATGATCACATGGAACAAATTAAAGAAGTTGATTGGGTTCTGGAAGCGGTGGCAGAACGGCTGGACATTAAACATATTGTCTACCAAAACCTGATCCCTCACTTAAAAGATTCAGCTATCTTGACCTCCAACACCTCAGGTATTCCTCTTGAAGATTTAATTTCCGTTTTTTCTGATGATGTCAAAACCCGGTTCATGATAACTCACTTTTTCAATCCTCCACGGTATATGCGATTGCTGGAACTCGTACGTGGTCCCGAAACCTCAAATGAGGTATACACATTAATGGCTGAGTTTGGTGAAAATGTTTTGGGCAAAGGAATTGTCCATGCGAAGGATACTCCAAATTTCATTGCCAACCGCATAGGAACTTTTGGAATGATGCTCACACTAAAATTGGCCCGAGAGATGGGTCTTACAGTGGAAGAGGTAGACAAACTTACTGGGACAATTGTTGGGAGGCCCAAAAGCGCCACATTCCGTACCGCAGACATTGTTGGACTTGATACAATGGCTCATGTAGCACAAACTAGCTATGATCGAGGTGATAATGATGAGGAACGGGAAATTTTTAAAATTCCAGGTTTTATTAATAACTTGATTAAAGACGGGCGACTGGGAGCAAAAACAAAAGCAGGATTTTATAAAAAAACAAAAGATAAAGAAATTCTATCCTTAAACTTGGAAACAATGGAATATAGTTCACAAAAAAAAGTACGGTTTGATGGATTCCGGCTAGCCAAGGGTCACCAAAGAACCGGAGAAAAAATCGCTGCTATGGCTTATAGCGATGATAAAGCTGGGAAATTCTTTTGGGAAGTTCTTTCCAGATCACTCATTTACTCTGCAAACAGAATTCCTGAGATATGCGATGATGTGGTTAATGTAGATAATGCCTTGAAATGGGGTTTTGGGTGGGAGCTGGGCCCTTTCGAAGCTTGGGATGCTATCGGCCTAGACCGCTCCGTGGATAGGATGAATGCTGAAGAAAAGAAAGTTCCAAAATGGATTCAGGATATGCTTGCTTCCGGAAAAAATCAATTTTATGAAATTTCTAAAGGATCCCGATATTTTTATGATATGGTATCGAAGGATTTCAAAACAGAGAAACAGGATAAAAAATCTCTGAATTTAAATTTGAAAAAATCTTCCGGAAACCTAGTCACAAAACATTGGAGTGCAAGTATAATCGATGTAGGAGATGGAATCATAAACGTAGAGTTTCATTCTATTCTTCAACCCGTTTTAAACCCCATTGATGGTTCCATTTTACAAATAATAAATGAAGGCCTTGATTTGCTTGAAGCAGGTAAATACAAAGCTATGATCATTGGGAATCAGGGACAAAATTTTTGTGCTGGTGCAAATTTGGCAGGCATTCTTCAATTTTGTGAAAACGGAGACTGGGATGGTTTAGAACAAACTGTTAAGATATTTCAGGATTTGACACAAAAAATCCGGTTTTCAAAAGCACCTGTGGTTGCTGCTCCTTTTCATTTGACACTTGGTGGTGGCTTTGAATTTATCGGGCCGACTGCACACAGAGTTGCATTGGCAGAACTCTACATTGGTGCTGTAGAAGTTGGTGTGGGGTTAATCCCAGGTGCAGGAGGGAATTTACGTCTCCTACTTAATCTGATCGAAAACTCAGGAAAAGCTGGACGGCTAAATGTCTTTCCTTTGGTTCAAAAAGCATTTGAAACCATCGGGTTTGCAAAAGTTGCCACCAGTGCGGATGAAGCTAAATTCCTGGGATACCTTCTAAAAACGGACACAGTGGTACTCAATAATGATCATCGAATTTGGACTGCAAAACAAAAAGCTCTTGAATTGGCTGAAAATTATTCTCCACCAGAATTTAGAGACGATCTAAAACTCCCTGGTGCTGGTGGAAGAACTGCCATGTCCATGGCTCTAAAAGGATTCAAAGCCCAAGGGAAGATTTCCGATCATGATGAAAAAATCGGGAAAAAACTTTCGTATGTCCTGACTGGCGGAGATAAAGCAGGATTAACAAAAGAAGTGGACGAACAATATTTATTGGACATAGAGCGGGAGGTATTTGTATCCCTGGCAGGAGAATCATTAACTCAAGACAGAATCAGACACATGCTGAAAAAAGGGAAACCACTTAGAAACTAAGTTTTTTGTAAAACTTGGATTCCCAAAACAAACCTTTCTCATCCGAATCTTCATCAGAAAGATTATTTAATACCATTACTCATGGCATCGGTTCTGTTTTGAGTATCGTTGCACTGGTCCTTATGTTAGTCTATGCCAGCTACAATAGTGATGCTTGGAGTATCGTGGGAGTGAGTATCTTTGGCACTACGTTAATTTTACTGTATATGTCTTCTACTCTTTACCACGCCTTTTCTAATGGCAGGGTAAAACAGATATTCAAAACACTAGACCAGTCATTTATTTATTTACTGATTGCTGGAACGTATACACCGGTTTTACTGATTACATTACGAAACACGTTGGGATGGACTGTTTTTGTTTTGGTCTGGGCAATGGCAATTGGTGGCATTACACACAGAATTTTCTTTTTTGATAAATTAAAAAAGCTCTCCCTGGTTTCTTATATTGTCATGGGATGGTTAAGTTTGATTGTCTTTAAATCCCTTCTAAACGCAGCACCTGCTGAATTAGTGGTTTGGTTGCTAATTGGCGGTGCTTTTTATACAGGAGGACTTATTTTTTACAGTTGGGAGAAACTCCCCTTCAATCATGCCATTTGGCATCTGTTTGTGTTAGGGGGAAGCTTCTCTCACTTTATGGGAATCTATCTTTATCTGGTCTAATTGCTCAGCAATTTAGGATTTACCACTGTACCAATCCAAAAAGTACACACTTATACATTGTACTTGATTGAAAAAAGGACCTGCTCAAACTAATGCCTAATTGCGATAGTCAGCCCTCCCTGGAAAATCTTATAGAAAGCAAAAATATAGGAATTGAAAGTTTACATCCCGGAGGATTAGAGACTACAAAAGAGTTGGCAAACTTATGTAAAGTAACCGAAAACTCCTTATTGCTTGATGTTGCATCCGGAACAGGAGAGGGGACTTGTTTTTTAGTGGAAGAATTCAAATGCCACGCTGTGGGTATTGATATATCTCAGGTCATGATAAAGAGAGCCAAAGAAAAAGCCCAAAAGAAAAATCTCAATATAGATTTTAAAATAGGTGATGCGCACTATTTACCATTTGAAAATAATAGCTTTGATGTGGTTATTGCTGAGTGTGTTGTTTGTGCGTTAAATAAAGAAATGGCAATTGCTGAAATGATCCGAGTATTAATTCCAGGTGGGTTCATAGGGATTCATGATATTTGCTGGAAAGAAGACACGCCAAATGATCTAAAAGTGAGGTTAAAAGCAATAGAAAATAAATCCCCCGAAACACTGGTGGGATGGAAAAAACTATTCAGTGATAATGGACTTGAAAATTGTTCAGTAACTGATAAATCCCATCTAATGTCAGTCTGGATGGAAAGCAATAAAAAAAACCTGGGATTTACAGGTCAATTACGGATTGGGATGAAAGTATTTAAAAAGTGAGGGATCAAAGGAATTAAAACGATTCTGGAATCAGAGAGAATTTTTAAAAGCCCATATGCTGAATATGGTATTATTGTTGGACGTAAACCAATTAAGGACTGATCAGAAATAATATACAAAACATTATTATTGAGGCAGTCTTTTCAGGTTCTTTTCCTGAAACAGTTTTTCTTCAATTCCTGTATCCACTTTCAAATCTTCAAACACAACTTTCGTAGTATGATTTTTTTGAACGTCTTTTACATACACGGAAGATAAAATGTAATAATCCCTCATTCTTGTACTCTGAAACGATTTTACTTTTTTCAGTTTCCCTTTTTTATCGAATGATTCTTCTTTCACCGCAGTTAGCGTTTCTTTATTAATCCAGGATTTGTGTTTTGAATAAGAAGATTTTACCTTCTTTTTTGGAACTACTTCTAGCACATAACATACTGTTGAATCGACCATATCATCTTCCAGTCGTTTATATTCATTTTCCTCCAAATCACGATTGGACATATCTTCATAACTCAGGTCTGATCCCATAAAAGAATCTCCCCTTTTTTTCGCAGTAATTCTGCGAATCTTTTTAAATGCCGGAAGCCACATCCTCATTTCATCATCTTTCTCTTCATGCTCAATTTTCAGAAAGGCAACTCCCTTATCATCTGCTGGAGCCATAAACCATAATATCTGTTTTTCACCACCACTGAGCGTTTTTGAATAAATTGTAGACGTTCTAGTCCTTCCTTTTGAATTGGTCAAAATCATGGTTGTTTTTGAACTTTGATCTTTTGGTGTAGCTCTGTCTTCAACCATTTTCGCAATTTCATAACCGGTTTGGCCCAAGATTACATAAACAATTACTAACATGATACACAGTATTTTCATAGTGAACTCCTAACCAATAATTAATTTGTTTTTCATCAATTCAGCTAAAGCTGCAAGCAGTGTCAATGTTCCCACGGAGGTTGATACCATTGCAAACACCATGAGCCCACCCATGTGTTGAATCGGGAGAAACTGTGAAAAAAGTAAAGCACCAAAAGCCATATTTGAGAAGGCGTCCAAAATAATTGGATACCCTACATCATCTACAACGTCCCGGCTTAATTTATCTTTAGAAATCCCAGAATGTGCCATTCTCCGAAATTGGGAAACATAATGGATGGCAAAGTCCACACCGACACCGATGATTATTGAAGACAGAATTGCCGTAATATGACTTAAGTCTATACCAAATATTCCCATCATTCCATAATTGAGAATGACAGCCGATGCCAGTGGAACCACTGCCAGGGAACCCCAAATTAAGCGTCTAAAAAAAAGAGATGCAATCAATGCAATTAATGCAATGGAAACGATGATACTGATAAATGAAGATCGCACTACCAGCCGTACTAAATCCCTGAACACTACCAGCATTCCTGTAATTGTAACCCGGGTTTTCTGTCCCAATTCCTTCGCAACAAACTCTTCTGTTTCTCCAACCATTTTTACAATTTCAGAGCTGGACATATTTCGCAGCATTGTGGTGGTCAACCCTGAAGAATAGTCATAATCTACAAGAGAACTGAAATCATCCGGATCACCGGACATGGAGTAAATGGTGAAAAGATTATTAACTTTTTCTCTTGAATCCGGAATCGTTTCAAATACAGGATCGTCATCCATGACCGATCTATGCATCTGCTGGATCACTTCAGCTATGGAAAGAGTGGAACTTACCTGTGGTTTTTCCTCCAGAAATTTTCGCAGTTCAACCATTTGGTTCAACACTTCAGGAGATTTCATATCTCCCTGCATATAAAACTGCATATCCATAGTGCCCAGCATCTCCCGATCCAAAAACTCCAGACTTTCCCGTATTTTTGTTCCTTTCTTGAAAAATGATTGAATATTCACTTCCACATTTAGCCAGAAAATACCTGCAAGTCCCACCACAACTATTGTCAAGCCAGACATTAAAACCTTCCTGGGGGCCTGCAAGACCACCTTTCCAATCGTGTTTGCAAACCGTTCCAGAATACTGGTGGAAGTCAATGCTCTGGAGCTAATATTCCAGGATTTCATCATTATTAATGATGGCAACATTAAGGACGAAAGAATCCAGGCCCAGGTGATACCAATAGCAATAGAAACTCCATAACCTGTCATCACTTCGATGGGGGCAAATATCAAGGAGAGAAATGCTATTGCAGTTGTCAAGCTCGTAAGAAAAATTGGTAGCATCAAAGCATCCATGGTTTTCTGGACAGCTTCTCTTTTATCTCCTGTCTGCCTGAATTTCTTGAAAAATTTTGCCAGAACGTGAACGCCATCAGAGTTTGCAATAGTTAACAAAATAATCGGCATGGATGTATTCATAAGGGTGAACAAAAATTTATCCGATCCGGTTAATCCTCGAATCCAGCCCATGCTCCCGGTCATGGCAAATAATGATAAAAAGATGACGGATAAAACCATTCCCACAGCCGGGACACTTCGAAGGTTTAATAACAAAATGAGGACCATAACAACCATTCCCGCCCTTACAAGCATCATCACATCGTTTCGGATTAATTCAGAAATAACTCCTGTGAGATACGGAGCACCGCCGAAATGAGTTTCATACGCTCCTAAATATATATCAGCTTCATCCAACAGTTTTCCAGCTAAAATATCATTGGGCGCACCATCAATCGGATGGACAATCACATTCAGAAAATCTCCATGCTGACCAATAACCCGGTTTTTCACATTTGGATGGTTATCCAAGTACGTCTTTATTTCCTCCAATTGAATTACGTTCAGCTCTCTGTTTGGCAGCAATTCATTTATTTCCAGAAATCCATCTTCACTATCCATTCGATTCATGCTTGCCATGGAAATAACCTCCTCAACATCAGGGATAGCTTCCAAAGCGGCAGTAAAATCCCAAAGTGAAGTAAGAGTAGTTTGTTCATAAATCGATTCGCCCGACTTGCCAAAGGCGATAAAAATCATTTCAGTATTTCCAAATTCTTCTTTCACTTTATCCCAGGTTTTCCTGGATTCCATATTTTGCGGTAAAAGTTTCATCATATCATCTTCAACTTTGAAAAAACGCAACCCGGATCCCAAGATAAAGGTTAAGATCAGGCTGATTAATACAGTCCGCCCAGGATGATCAAGCGATTGATTTATAATCCAGTTTTTCATATTTTGAATAGTAAAAATTTAAAAGAGAGTTGAAATTAAGTAGATTCATCTTTATGTAACTTGATTAAATTAATCACTGGAATTATTTAGTTTATTTTCATCCAATATGAATAAATTATTTACTGGAAAGAATCCTGTTGTGATCGTAGGTAATGGAGAGTTTCCCGCTCACCAAATTCCGTTAAACCATTTGAAAAATGCAGGAACAATTATTTGCGCTGATGGCGGTGCAGATCAACTCATTTCATATAATCTCACACCTAATGCCATCATTGGTGATATGGATTCCACAAAACTCAGAAAAGATGATTTCAAGGGTGCATGGATTTCTTCTCCAAATCAAAACAGAACAGATCTTCAAAAAACACTGGATTGGTGCATTGCAAATAATTTGAACGATGTGACTGTTCTGGGGACTATGGGGAAACGGGAAGATCACAGTTTAGGTAATCTGCATGTTTTAGATGAATTCTCCCAAAAATTAAAAATGAAATTTGTAACAAATTACGCTGTAATTCACAGCTTCAAGGGTAAAAGAACATTTTCATCTTTGATAGGACAACAAATCTCCATTGTTGCAATTGAAAACATTCAATCAATTTCAACTGTCGGGTTAAAATATGAATTGAAAAACAAATCCTTCCCGCCGGCATGTAATGGGATCAGTAACGAAGCTATCGGTGAAATATTTACTATAAAATCAACAGAGCCAATCTGGTTATTCATCAATCATTTAAACTGAGACTCCTGTGCATTATTTAGATTGGTTTGCCATTGGAGGATATTTCATTCTTCTGTTGGGATTGGGGTTTTATAAATCATCAAAAAAGGGAAATGATTCGGATTTTATTTTAGCAGGCCGTAAGCTGAGCCTGCCCGGATTTATAGCAACCCTGGTTGCTACCTGGTACGGCGGAATTTTAGGTGTTGGAGAAAATACTTATCATTATGGAATCCAGACCTGGTTTATCTTTGCTTTTCCTTATTATGTGTTTGGCTTGCTCTTTGCAATATTCCTGGCGCCAAAAATCAGGAATCTTCCCCATCATTCTATTCCGGATCATTTTCGTAAACATTTCGGACACAATGCGGGAATATTCAGCGCTGTACTGATTTTGTTCCTGGCATCCCCGGCTCCATATATTTTAAGTTTTGGGATTTTACTTCAGCATACGCTGGGCTGGAATCTTCTTCCTGCAATCCTCTTTTCAACAATTGTCAGTTTGATCTACATCTGGTATGGTGGATTTCGATCAGTCATCAGAACCGATATACTGCAATTTATTTTTATGTTTACCGGATTTGTGTTCCTGCTGGTTTTTTCCTGGAATTATTTTGGTCCCCCAAAAAAATTATTTACAGAATTACCGGAACACTATTTTGATCCCACTGGGGGAAATTCCATCCAATACATCCTAGTCTGGTTTTTTATTGCATTATGGACATTTATTGACCCGGGCTTTTACCAGAGAACAGCTGCTGCGAAATCACCGGAAACGGCACAAAAAGGAATATTGATTTCTATCGGGTTCTGGTTTGTTTTTGACTTCCTGACCATTTCCACCGGATTATATGCTGTGGCAATTCTCCCAAATCAAACTGCTGCCATGGCGTACCCAGAATTAGCTGCGCACATTCTTCCGCCATTTGTGTACGGTATATTTCTGATAGGATTATTCTCTACCATCATGTCCACCATCGATTCCAATGGACTTATTTCTGCCATTACTTTTGGCAGGGATATTCTATTAAGGGTTCAGCAAAAAGATGAATACGGGAAGGATGAAACTAGATATATTCGCAAAGGGTTGGTTGTTATGGCTATTATTGCAGTGTTATTAGCCTTAAGTATTCCTTCTGTCATACAACTCTGGTATGTTATTGGATCCATTATTGTACCAGGAATCCTCCTGCCATTTTTAATGACATTTACCCAAACCAAATTAAACGATGGTAAAATAATTCTTACGATGATATTACCGGTTATTATTGCGATATTTTGGTTTTTTTATGGACATTTTTCCGGACATTATCCAATGGGAATAGAACCGTTTTATCCGGGATTAATTATTTCAGGTATGCTTTTATATCATTTTTCAGAAAAAGATTTTTAAATAAATCCAGTCATATTTATCTTTTCGGATTACTCATTATTAATTAGTGTATTAATGTGGTTTACATTTCAATAATACAATTATGTAATTCTAGTGATTTACTGATTATTAATAAACACACTTAATTATGCACATTAGGAGATAAAATGGAGAAAGAAAAGCTAAAAGTAGGTGAAATATCCAAACCCAGATTTGAATTTCGATCCTTTGGGCAGGATTTTAATAAGCAGGCCGAACGAATGGCAAGATTATCTATTCCTATTCCGGAAAAACTCCGGGTTCGTCATTCCCAGGAATCCTATATCATGTCACGTACCAATGATATTAACAATACTAAAATCCGTGACGGGAAAATGGATATTAAAACATACGTCCAAACTGTTGACGGATTGGAACAATGGAATCCACTGATGAAAATAGAATTTCCCATGTCCGTTAATTTTCTAAAAAGTGATATCTTTCCTGCATTTCAAGCTGAGAGGCCCGATTTTGAAAAAACAGAATACACCATGGATGAATTTCTGGCTATGGTTAAGAAACATCTTGATTTACAAGCTGTCAGTGTAGTGAAAGAACGGTTTGGTTACATGGTAAATGACACCATTTGTGAAGTGGGAAATATTCTGATTAACGGCGCAAAAGTTATAACAATTAATTCCGAATCCACAGAGTTAGACGATATTAAAAAAACTGTGATTGATGTAGGCCTTGATGATGTGGAAAATATTAATTACCTCCAGGCCATTAAACGCGTTATTGGATGGATTGATAAACCACTGGAAAATTAGAAAGGAATTATAATGGGCAAAGAAATTGAATGTAAGTTTTTGGTTTCTTCCTTACCGGAAGACATGAGTGGTTCCACCATACGTCAAGGTTATCTTCAGCCGGAAAAAGAACGAGCGGTTCGGATACGTACAGTTAAAAAAGATGGTTCAAGGAGGGGTGTCCTCACAATCAAAGGTCTCGGCGATTCCAGCGGCATGAGCCGCTATGAATTTGAGACAGAAATTCCGGTTTCGGATGCAGATCATTTACTCTCATTATGTGATCAACCTCTTATTGAGAAGACACGATATAAATACGACTATGAAGGTATAACCTGGGAAATTGACGAATTTCACGGTGTTAATGATGGACTTATTGTAGCCGAAGCTGAACTGGAAAGCAAAGATCAACAATTTGAAAAACCGGATTTCATTGGTGAAGAAGTGACCGGACAGGTAAAGTACTACAATATGATGTTGCTGAAAAATCCTTTTTCAACTTGGGAAAAATAATAGTCTTTGATTAAAAACTTTCTAACAGGGTTTCTGGCGGTATGACTGTTTTAGAGGGGTCTGTCAGTGCTTCCCAGATGTATATGTTAACAGACTTAGACCAGGGTCAACTTTATATTATTAGTGCTACCCATGATCTTTTTGGCACGATAGAGGAAGTCTTTATATCAAACGCAATGATGAGTGTCAAAAATTTTCAATTTTCTTCTAGTCCGCTTACGACAGATGAGAATATAGACCAGATTCCTACTAGGTTAGCGCCGGAACAGAATTTTCCAAATCCATTTAATCCTGTAACCACCCTTCGTTATACAGTGCCAGAGAAAGAGATCGTAAATATTTCAGTGTATGATATGAGAGGGAAACTAGTAAAAACCCTTGTAAACTCATTCCAGAGTTCAGGGAAAAAAACTGTTCATTGGAATGGAACAGATAGTCGAGATAATACCGTAAGCGCAGGTTTGTATCTTTACAAGATAAACGCGGGTATTTTTTCACAAACGAAAAAAATGATTTTATTAAAGTAGAAATATGAATTATAGAAGATTAGGAAAGTCCGGTTTGAGGGTTAGTGAGCTCTCGTATGGCTCCTGGGTAACATTCTCTTTTCAGCTCGATAAGGAAAAAGCTAAGAAAACAATGAAATATGCCTATGATGCTGGAATAAACTTTTTTGATAATGCTGAGGCTTATGCCTCAGGAGAGTCTGAAAAGATTATGGGAGATGTAATAAAAAGTTTAGGACTAAAAAGAGATACATACATTGTATCTAGTAAAGTATTCTGGGGTGGTCAATTAGTCACGCAGCGAGGGCTGAATGCGAAACACATAAGAGATGGTTGTGATGCGGCGTTAAAAAGACTCAAGCTCGATTATTTAGATCTTTTTTTCTGTCATCGCCCGGACTTTCACACTCCGGTTGAAGAGACTATACGCGCGATGGATGTTTTAGTCAAACAGGGAAAAATTCTTTACTGGGGTACATCGGAGTGGCCCGCAGACAGGATTAGAGAGGCTTATCTTGCTGCCTATAAATATGGGCTTACTCCACCATCGATGGAGCAGCCTGAATATAATATGTTTAACCGTTCGAAGATGGAGAAGGAGTACCTTGGACTTTTTGATTCTGAGGGAATGGGAATCACGATATGGTCACCACTAGCATCCGGAGTGCTAACTGGTAAGTACAACAGTGGCGTGCCAAAGGGCTCAAGAATGAGCCTCCCGGATTATAAGTTTTT
>Ga0209445_1000215_pt1 | contig 33942 bp, 24 predicted proteins | sample MarorgKNORR_S2LV_4_FD_188223 | JGI IMG/M metagenome (GOLD analysis project Ga0209445, IMG submission 188223) | Marine microbial communities from the Southern Atlantic Ocean, analyzing organic carbon cycling - NADW_A/KNORR_S2/LV (SPAdes) (version 2) | ecosystem: Environmental > Aquatic > Marine >... | reverse complement strand
CTTAGGGATAATTAGAACAAGAAGAGGATCGCTAAATGGACCGAGCTTTAAGGAAACATAGATCACTAAAAGCAAGAAAAAGAAGAAATCTAGCAAAGAAAATAAGGGAAAAACTTTTGAAAAGACTTTATGCTGATGGAAGGCATTTGAGAGATAAGTACCAGAAAATCAGAAGAAGGCATTCCAACTAAAAAGTTATACTGAGTTAGCAAAACTCGAAATTATCCACTTAACAAAATTGAAGATCACTTCAATATAAACTAGTGTGTTGATTCAACTAAATATTCTGGGTCTTTCATTAGCGAATCAAAAATCTAGATACATCTGTCTTTTTAATTATTAACCATTTTTAATACTATATGATTGTTTTTTATAAAGTATTTTAAATAAAATTAGTCCATAAATATCCGATATAGATGTAGCATATCAGAGTCATAAGCATTAAATGTTTTACCTATAGACTCATCATTACCTAATGTTTCAATGGCTAGATTAGCAACATCTACTCTGGCAATATAACTAAAAGCCAAATGATCTTCAGTCAGTTTTGCCTTGCCTGAGGATTGACCATTACTAAACCCACCGGGACGAATAATAGTAAAAGCAAGACCACTAGCACGCAGATGATTTTCAGCTTTTTCTTTTTGTGCGACAACATCTTTATGACCTCGACGAGCAAGCGGTGGTAAAGCGTCATGTGATTGCCCAGTTCCAATGACTGTAATTAAAATAAAGCGGTTAGCTCCTGATGCTTTTGCTGAATCTATAATATTACGATTACCGATAAAGTCAGGACGCTTATTTGGGTCCATCTTTACTTCGCCATAGATCATTGATTGAATAAAATTCTGTCGTGCAGGTAAATCTTTTGCTGAAGTACCAAGTGTTGATATTACTGTCCCATAGTTGTTTTGAGAAAAGATTGCTTGGACTTGTTTTTTAATAAGAGCGTCAGCAATAACTTGTTTAACTCCAAGTTGGTTTAATTTTTTAACGTTTGAAGTAGATCGAACCATAGCTGTCACATCCTCACCACGATCTTGTAGCGTTCTAACGATTTCAAGCCCTACACCTCGAGTTCCCCCAACAATTAGAATTTTATTTGAGGGAGACACATAATTTGAAGATGATAAAAATGTTGTAGGCGTGTGATAAATACCACTCATTGAGATTAAATAAGTGCTTGATATAACTATCAAAGCAATTAAGAGGTAACCTAGTGAGCGTAATATTAGCGAAATTATATTCATATACTTGTTTGCTGAACTCATTTAGTAAAAAGCTTTTTCAACAGCACAGATTTATTTGTTTGTAAAAAAACCAGAGCACAAGAGTATAATTTCTTGAAGATGATTGCAAAAGTGTGCAAAACTTCTAGGCTAAAGTAAAATTATAGGAGGATAATATGACCATTAGCAAGGCTATTTATAAACGTGGAAAAACAGCAGGCGTTTTCCCTTCGCTCTCTACACGCCGAGATGAAGCCTATATGAGTTTTATAGAAGATGCTCGTAATCTATTGTTACATGCTCAGCAGAAACCTATTGGAGAATATAGCCGATTATTGCTGCAAAATGCTGGAAAGAGTATGGAACCCGATCCTAGAAGTACAACAGAAGCTAAAGAATTACTCATGAAAGACAACGTATTAAAAACCTATTACCGAGTAAAACGTACCCTTCAAGAATCCTTTTGGGAATGTACTCTAAATTCTCTTAATATGCGAAAGAATGACTTACTACGAGCCTTGGATGATGCTGAAAAAATTGGCCCTGGCTCAGTAACATATGACCCAGATTTTTCAATACCTGAGTATGCCACTGCTGAGATTCATATTCAGCCTGGTGGTAATGCCAATGAACCACTTTCTGGTCTTCTTTATGATTATGGTGCAAAGGTTTTTATGGGTGGTGCTGCAGATAATGACATGTTTGCTAATATGCAAGCTAATACAGTTAGTGCTCCTAAAAATGGAAAAGTGGGTCGTATTCTTGATCTTGGTTGTAGTGCAGGTGTGACTACTACAGCTCTGAAACGTATTTATCCTGATGCTGAAATTTGGGGTATTGATGTAAGTTCCCACATGGTTCGATATGCTCATCTGCGAGCTCTTGAACAAAATCTTGAAATAAATTTTAAACAAATGCTTGCCGAAGAACTTGAATTTGACGATAACTGCTTTGATATTGTTGTTGCAAATTTATTATTTCATGAAGTCCCAGTTTCAATATCAAAGAAGATTATCAAAGAAACTTTACGTGTCTTAAGACCTGGAGGAAGTTTTACATTATTTGATTTTCCTGGAGATAAAACAGGTGATGTTTACACTATGTTTTTTGGTGAAATGGATGCGATTGATAATAGCGAACCTTTTATCCCTGGATTTGTTCGATCCAACGTTGAAGAACTTATGGAAAAAGGAGGATTTAAGATGGATAAATATGATCCCGATAAGTTTATACTTGCTGGAAGAGTCGGCTTTAAACCAATTAATTAAACGAGAAAAAAATGACTGATAAAAAACCAAATGATATGGAAAATTTAAAAGACCTACCAGGGTTTAAACGTAGTAATCCAATCTATTTTGAGGATGAAGTGGTTGACCACCTTATTAGTATAGTGCTTGATCTAGGAGCAGAGCTTTGGGTTGTAAAAGACCGTCTTGCACATCTTGAAGAAGTTTTAACAGAAAATAACAAAATGACTCTAACTGATCTTCAAGAAGGAAAGCCATCAGAACCACTACAAGAGAAATTAGATGAAGAACGTAAGCAAATTATAAAGCGTATCTATGGTCGACTGTATTCTAAATATGGTGGTGAATTAGCAGAGGAGAAAGGAGCTATTTAAACCTATTTATTTTTACACTGTATGAATTCTTTATCTTTAAATAACACTCAACTTTCAGTTGCCAGTGCCAAGACTTTTCTTGATCGGGGTCGGCAAAAAATGTTCATTAATGGGGAGTGGGTTGATGCTTATGATGGTTCTACTTTCGAAACTATAGATCCTGGAACGGGCAATGTTATAAATGAGTTAGCTAAGGGAGGTATTACAGAGGTCAATGATGCAGTGGATGCTGCGCGAGCAGCACTTGAGGGTGACCAGTGGCATAACATGCTACCGGTTGAGCGAGCACAGATTCTCAACAAAATCGCTGATATTATGGAGGACAATATCGATGAATTGTCTGAACTAGAAACCTTAGATCAAGGCAAGCCGCTGTATGTTTCTCGTTGGGCTGAAATCCCAGGTGCGATTGATCAGTTTCGTTATTTTGCCGGTGTCACAAGAACTATTGAAGGAAAAACCATTACCTCTTCCATCAGTTATCAACCTCAAGGTAAAAAAACATTTAGCTATACACTACGGCACCCCTTAGGCGTTGTGGCTTGCATTATGCCTTGGAACTCACCTTTGGTATTAACTGCAATGAAAGTGGCCCCAGCACTCGCTGCAGGTTGTACCATTGTATTAAAACCAGCAACACTCACTAGCCTAACAGCTGTGCGCTTAGTTGAAATATGTCAGCAGGCAGGACTCCCCGAGGGTGTTATGAATTTAGTTACTGGTTCTGGTAGCACTGTAGGTGAAGCGCTAGCCATGCATCCCGATGTAGATAAGGTTTCGTTTACAGGATCAACCGAGATTGGCCGCAGAGTGATTAAAGCAGCAGGAGAATCCAATCTTAAAAAAGTTCAGGTGGAACTTGGAGGTAAGTCTGCTCAGATAGTGATGCCCGATGCAGACCTTAATCTGGCCATTCCTGGCGTGGCTAATGCGATCTTTTTTAATGGCGGCCAAGTTTGTGTCGCAGGATCACGGCTGATCGTTCATAAGAGTATTTCTGATCAACTGATTGAAGGAGTCGCTAAATACGGGCGCGAGATGGTTATGGGCCATGGCCTTGATCCGAAGACTCAGATGGGACCTTTGGTAGCTAAGAGTCATGCAGAATCTGTAAAAAAATATGTTGATGATGCTGTATCTGATGGCGCTGTGTTAATTTCAGGTGGTCATATTTTAGGTTCTTCAGGTTGTTATATGGAACCGACCATAGTCGGCAGTGTGGAGCAGGATATGATTATATTTAAGGATGAGGTGTTTGGACCAGTTTTGACAGTGTCAGTATTTGAAGATGACGAACAGGCATTGGTCTTGGCCAATGATAGTAACTATGGACTGGCAGCATCTATATGGACAGAAGGACTGGCCAATACCCATCGAATAGCCGATTCTATAAACGCGGGTACTGTGTGGGTGAATAGTCATTTAATGTTCGATTCAGCTCTACCCATTGGTGGCTGGAAGCAGTCTGGTTGGGGGAAAGAATCGGGTCATCAAGCGGTGTCAAACTATCTCAAAGATAAAACTGTTACCGCAATTATTTAGTCTATTTCAGGGCTTCAGACTACTGATTACACTCTAAATATGCATCAGTTGAAATTATTTAAAGTGTGATTCCTTCCTTGTCTTGATGTCCACTATTGAGACATAAAATGGGTTCTAGTTGTCTGATACCTTTTCTCTGCCTATCTTTATTGCGTGTGCAGTATTTATCAAATTATATTTTAAGGGGACAGAAATATGAAACTAATCCAGAAACTAACTTTGTTATCTTTAACGATAGCGATGGTATCGTTTGCTTTACCGGTAAACATCTATGCTCAAGATGGGGCTTTAGCACTTGAAGAAATTATCGTTACTTCTCGTAAAAGAGAGGAAACCTTGATGGAAGTACCTGTCACTGTTACAGCTTTTGGTTCAAAAGAAATTGAAGAAATGGCACTTGATGAATTACCAGATTTCGTTAACTTCACACCAGGCTTTCATTACTCAGAACATTCTGTGGGTAAAGGTGGTCGATTTAATCGACGTTTACTCTTTAGAGGTATGAATCCACGAACCGATCGACAAACACGGCAAGGCGCCACAGTCTTTATTGACGGTGCTCCAATTCTGGGTTCAGAGATTGGTAGTACTGATAATTATGAACGAATAGAAATTATTAAAGGACCTCAAAGTGCTTACTTTGGACGTTCAACGTTCTCCGGTGCTATCAATGCTGTAACTAAAACTCCAGGCGATGAATGGAAAAGTAGGATTAGTGTTGAGGCTGGTAAGTTTGGGACCACGGATATTTCAGGTCAAATAGAAGGACCAATAAGTGATACTCTGTCAATGCGATTAAGTGCTCGGAATTATGATACTGATGGTGAATTTGATAATGCTAGCGATCCAGGGACCACTCTGGGAGCAGAATCCACAACTGACGTTTCCTTGTCTTTATTTGCTCAACCTAGCGATAAATTATCAGTAAAAGTTCGCTTACACTCTTGGGTTGATGATGATGGCCCTTCAGTTGGTGTTTTTGTTGCTAACCCTGAACACCCAGGACTGTTTAACTGTAGTCCTGGTGGCTCTACTGCCGGAGGCGGTGGCAAGTGGCTTTGTGGCGATGTCCCATTCTTAGGCACTTCTCTGGTTGGAATGGATACAATTTTAACTCCTACATTGCAGGACAAATATTTTAGTTCGGCGATGATTGATTCATATGATCGCGTATTTCAACCAAAACATTCTATGGGATTAGAGAGACACGCTCAGGAAGCTAGTTTAGTCATAGACTATGAGATGGATAATGGAATGACGCTATCAGTTCGTACTGCTGCTCATAAGAATGAATACAGTAGTTTCGAGGATTTTGATCGCCGAGTTACCGCTGGCAAGTTAGGCAACTATTTGGGGTTTATGGCATCAGCTGACACTTATAACATGACCTTAACTCAAAACAAGGATTCTAGCAGTGAGATTAGACTGACGTCTGCTCCTGATAGCCGGATAAATTGGATGGTTGGTACTAGTTACACTTCGATTGAAGCTAGATTAGTAGGCTATAGTGTTCTCTGGGGTGGATCACCTAACCCTAACCAGAGTATCAGTACTTTTGATCCAGAGACTAGGGCTATATTTGCCTCAGTTGGTTATGATATCAGCGATACTTTATCATTAAGTGTTGAAGCACGTAAGCAAGAGGACAAGGTCATTGAAGGTACTGTTGGTAGCGAACCACTGCAGAATACATTCTCAAGTACTACACCTCGTGTTATCTTGGATTACAAGCCCAGAGAAGGCACAACTTTTTATGCTATTTATGCGGAAGGCGTTAACCCAGGTCAGTTTAATGCTGGTCTATTGAATAGAACTCAGGCTGAATTGGATCAGATAACTTCACAAGGCGGTGGTGGAATCAGTGTTGATGAAGAAGAAATCACCAATATAGAGTTTGGAGTTAAGACTCGATTTTGGGACGACCGTGCACAGATAACAGCGGCTGTTTATTTCTCAGATTGGGAAAATGCTATCGCACCAGAGATTTTATCGATTATCAATGCTGCCGGTAATGGTGAAAATATTCAAGTAAACTCTAATGGCGGTCAGGCAGACCTCTCAGGTCTTGAGGTTGAGGGAACGTATTTAGTGTCCGATAATTGGACAATTGATATGACATATTCGTTGAATAAGTCAGAGATTAATGACTTTGAAAGTCCTGATGCAGCACACCTTTTTGGCAGTCGAACCATTGATGGAATGGGCAATAGTTTTTCTCGTTATCCAGAGAAAAGTAGTACATTATCAGCGACCTACGCAGATACTTTGGAGTCTGGGAATGACTGGTTTGCAAGAGGTGATTTCATTCGTCAAGGTAAAACATGGATGACTAATGCTAACGTTACTAGTACTCCTGCTTACTCAATATTTAATCTAAGAGCAGGTGTGGAATCTGATTCATGGCGGGTTGAAGTTTATGCAAACAACTTGTTTGATAAAGAAGGTTACTCCAATCTTCAGTTTTTCCCTGATCTATCAGGTCTAAGTGGTCCTTTCACTAGAGGATTCATGGCTGGAATGATTCAGCAGAGATCATATGGAATAAGAACTACGTTCGATTTCTAATTTTGAAAGGGCACACAATAACCCCCTTATTGTAGTGCCCTTATCGATTAGTCAGTCAGTCTAATATTCTAGAAATTGATAGATTTCTTAATGGTAGTTCTGTTGAACTGTAGTTAAAGAGATTCCGTAAAAAAATTTTTAATTAAAAAAACTCTATATGAAACACCGTAGTTACAAAGGTAAACTTCTTTATCTCACCGATGGTCAAGGTGAGATGGGTCGAGAGACATTTCATGTAACCATTCAACCAGATGGCACGCGAACTATGCGTGCAACCTGTGAAATGGATGATGACCATCTAATTCGTGATGTGATTCTTACTGTTAATAAGGAGTGGTATCCATTGGATGCATTCGTCCGCCTAAGCATACAAGAACAACTCGTTGGCAGTACATGGTACTATTTCACAGATCACTCAGCCGAATGTGAAGGATTTACTGCAAAGGATGGTCGCTTTACTCAGCGTTTTGATTTGGACACTCGAACCCGATTTTTTGGGGCCCACCCGCTCCACGGTGATGCATGGGGCTTAGCCATATGGAAACGGGACAAAGGCAAGGACGCCTCCGAACTTGGAATGTGTTTTGCTTCTTCTCATCTGCCGAATGGTGGCTCTGGTCCTACGCTTGAGCCAGCAGACAACTCATTCACACAGCATAGATATATCGGTATGGAAGAGATCACAGTCCCAGCGGGTACTTTTCAGACAGAACATTTTCAGTTCCTTGTGGATGGTTACCCGCCTATTGATATCTGGGCTATTGGCGAAGATTATGTACCAGTGCGACTTCGATGGGACTATCTAAAGCAAACATATGACTTGGTCTCACTGAGTGGCGACGTTCAATAGTAAACCAATACTTTATTAACTGACCTTGCAGCTGCTAAAATTTAATCCGTCTGGTTATTTATTATTGCCGATGTGCTAATAAATTGGCCTCTACGCCAAGTTCCCTCTTTAGTAGTATTGTCTGTATGGGTTAATATGCCATCTCCCTGTGGCATACCATCCTCCCACTCTCCGAAGAAAACATCTCCATTAACTTGGACAAATGTTCCGATACCATGTGGTTTGCCAGCCCACCAATCACCGTGATAGATTCCGCCACCAGGATATACGAAAGTTCCTTTACCTTGTTTATTTCCGTGGTCATAACCGCCTATATAAGTGCCGCCATCGTTATACATAACCGTACCAAAGCCATGTTCCCGGTTATCATGCTCTCCGACATATTTACCACCAGGAGAATAGGCATATGAACCCAATAGTTGCTCCTCATCGCCAGTCCAATCAATGGCATATTTAGCATTATTTAAAAAAGTGTAGGTGCCATAACCATGAGGACGATCATTAGCATAGTAACCAGTGACAATACCTCCATTGTAACGAATTTCTGTCCCTTTACCGTGTCTCTTTCCTTTTTGCCACTGTCCAGTGTACTCAGAACCATCACCATAACGCATTGTGCCAATACCGCTAACGCAATCACCAGCGGTACAAGTATCACCCTCACGATAAACAGATGATGCCATCAGAAATACTGTAACTGAGATAGTTAAAAATAATCGTTTCATATCAAATCTCCAACTTAATGTTATCGGCTGATAAATCAAATTTGGGGTATGCCCCCAATAACAACATTAATAAACCACCCGTTAAAGAAAGTATTGCAGCAACAGAAAATATAAAGTCATAGCTGCCATACCGATCAAAACTAAATCCGAAAACAGCAGGTGCAATTCCTGCTGAAACAGAAAAAATCATAAATACGATGCCGTAAATAACCCCGTAGTTTTTCAGTCCGAAATAACGACTGGAGAGATAAGCAAAGAGATCAACCTCAGCACCAGCAGCCAATCCAATTAAGATGATTGAAATGCTTAATAATAGTGGTTGTAGTTCAATGCCCACCAACATCATTGCTCCAATGGCAGGTAGGGAAAGAAAAATTGCTGCAATCATCGGAGCCCAAATACGGTCAATAAGATAACCAATGCCTAATCTACCTATAATAACACTAATACCAATTAATCCAGCGTATCTAGAGGCCTCAATTACTGATAACGACTTATCCGTTAACAAAGGAACAATATTTGTAATAAGTCCTGCAATACTCGCAGATACGCAAATGATGCTTATCGAAAGAATCCAAAATTTATAACCTGATACGGCTTCCTTTAAGCTAAGGCCGATTTCAGATAAATCAGGCAGGGCATTACCCTGAGTGTAGTTCGTTTTAGTCGCTGCAGTGGGATAATGAAAGAATAAGTAAACAATAGGTAAAGCTATAGCAGTCGACGTTGCCCCAAGCAATAAATAAGCTGTTTGCCAATCATATTGGGTAATTAACCAGCTGGCATAACTAGGGGCTACACTAGCTGCTATGCCAGTCCCTGATAAGGTAATACCTAATGCTAGGCCTCGATTTATAGTGAACCATTGATTGATTAGTGTGGTCCAGGTAATAGGTAAAGTTCCAGCACCTAAAACAGCCAATACTGCCCAACCAGCATAATAGTAGATAAGACTTGTACCGGTCAGCGAAAGCATTAAACAGCCAATAAAAAAACCAACCAAAGATAGCAGAGCGACACTGCGTGGACCAAAACGATCAACCATCCAACCGATTGACGGTGCAGTAAAAAGTGCCATTAAACTCATAATAGTAAAGGCAAATTGAACCTCGCCTCGAGACCACTCAGTATTCTCTGAAATGGCCACTACAAAAGTTCCATGGGTGTAAAACATGATTGAGGTAATACCACATCCAGCGCCAATTAAGGAACTAAACAGTGGGTTAATCCCACGTCTGAATTCACTAAAATCATTCATAAAGTGACAATATACACAAAGCTACCAGAACGTGAGCTTATTTCACTAACGAAAAACTGCAAAGGATGACATCTGCGTAACGTCGGGATAAAAAATACCAATAGCCGCTTGACGGCTAGACCGGCTGGTATAAACAATTGCACCTTTGCCTGTAATATCGATATTGGGGTTATCTGTTTTCCTAGGTAAGGGATAATAAGAAAATTTTTCCGTGTCCGGATCAAATCTAATCAGTGCACCACCGAGCCCTTGATCTCCAAACCAGACTTTATTTTTATGATCAGCCATAATTCCATAGGGGTAAGACAAAGGTATTGTCCTATCTTCACGGAAAGGTAAAATTGGATATTCTTTTTGTCTGCCAGTCTTGGGGTCTAAACGTCCAAGCAACCCAGAACGGTTCAATGAGTACCAGACAATACCTTCTTTATCGACCATAACTCGATTCATGGAGCAAGGACTGGCAAGTGCCGGATATTCTTTAAACTGTTTGGTATCTGCATTGATGACACCCACTTTACAACCAAATAACTCAGCGAAATAAACATTATCCTGTTGATCAACATCAATACCATACGGAAATGAATTAGGCGTGGGGATCTCATACAAGCTAACTTTTTCTGTGTTGCGATCCCAAACACCCATCTTATTACCAGTAATCACTGTAAACCAAACATTTTCTTTAGAATCCAAGTCTGGAGTGTGTCCCTGAATGTTGTATACCTTTCCTTCTGGATCCATAGGGAAACGGTCCATTTTACCAGTACTTGGATTCAGACGACCCACATGTTTTCCATAAAATTCGATCCAAAATATATTATCACTTGAATCGATAGTCATTCCGTGCGCTTGAATGTAGGGGTTTCCATTAACTCTATCAATGCCAAAAGGATAATGTGAATATTCAGCAGTTCGGGGATCAAGTTTGCTGACGCCAATAAAACTATTGGTACCCCAAATATTACCGTCATTATCGATATGGGGTTCCAGAATTCTATGCTTACCTGCTTCTGCTCTTGATCTGAGTGAAAGATCAGTACTGGGGGCCAAGGGCAGCATATATTCTACAAATAACCCTTTTGATAATTCAACCTCATCCAGAGGGTATTCAGCCTCAGAAAACAATGTTCTATCTTGACTATTAGGGCCAAAATTATCTGCAAGATAATCTGATAATAGGTCTCTTTCCTCATCAGTTATGTCCCCTACACCAGATCCCTCTTGAATCATTGCGCCACGCCTCGCATTGGGGTCTAGCATTAAACCTATCATTGCATTCCATGCCGCTTTATCAAACTTGTAAGAAGGTATATGCATTTGACCATGACAGGTCATGCAAGTTCTTTCAGCTATATCTCTTCCAACTCCTGGTGGATACAACTCATTATAGGAGACTGCATTGTCTGCTTTTGTATTTCGAGGATTGAAAGTTAATGGATCTGCTGGACCTGTTTTAAGAGTAAAATTAGCAGCTATCTTTTTGTTTGCCTCAATTCTCACCCAACTATGCTCTGAACGAAGTTTCTCATGCTCTGACCAAATCTCATAAGCGCCAACCATTAGATTGGGCATTCGATATTGCCCCTTATTGGTATACACCATATATAGCATATTTTTGTCTAAGTTTTTAGCATACACCTTGGCAGCTGTAAATTTGTTTGGCCCTGAAACACTACCCGACATGACCCCAGTTCCTGGCACTCGTCCTAATGTAGTTTCATCACTGTATACCGTATTAGTAGTTATTCCAGCAGAAATCCATACTAATGTGAGCAATAATTGTAGCGTTTTAATCATCCGCGTAGGCTCCTAAAGTAGTTTTTTTAAGTCACGTCAAAGGTCAAAATAAACCTGTTTAATTAATCTAGCATTAACTAACCTCTGCGATGATCTACAATACCAAAAATGTCTCAATAGCGGGCAATCAATGGGTCTATAGCTTGTCCATTATTGAGGCAAGTCTTCTGTTAAGCTTGTGCTTATTACACTTACTCCTATGATTAGAACAGAAATTATGTTGTAATTTGAAGAATCAATAACTGCTCTAAAAACCACGTTCAATCAAGGAAAATACTCTATGAAAGCACTTCTTTGCCTCGATTTTGAAAATGATATCGTTCATCCAGAAGGTAAGGTAGCGGGCAAAGGGTATGCCGCATTTAATCAAACTCACGAATGCCTTGTGCGAGCAGCACAAACTCAGTCGACATTTAGGCAAGCTGGTTTTCCTGTACTACATATTCGTGTAGGTTTCTCAGCCAGTTATGCAGAACAGCCAAAAACCTCTCCACTCATGGGACAAGCCCATAACTTTGAAGCCTTTAAGTTAGATAGTTGGGGCACTGAATTTTTATCTGAAGTGGCCCCACTTCCAGATGAGTTGATTATCACTAAACATCGAGTCGGTGCCTTCTATGGCACGGCATTGAATCTCACACTCAAAACTATGGGTATTAAAGAGCTATTCTTGATCGGTGTAGCCACTGACATGGTAGTTGAGTCAACTGCAAGAGAAGCTCATGACCGAGATTTTGTGGTAACCATAATCTCTGATTGTTGTATCGCTGCCAATGATAAAGATCATCAGCGTAGTCTAGAAAATATGCAGAAATTAAGCACGATAATTACCAGCGACACATTGGAGCTAAACTAGTTAGATGACAGTTAAGAAACCATCGATCGTCTGGTTGCTGATAACATCGTTTGAGAGTAATGGAGGCTGAGCCAATGTGGAAAGGTGACATTATTATGATGAATGGAGAACTTATGCCATTTGCAGACGCTAGCATACATCCCTTATCTCTCGCCGTGACATATGCCACAACTGTTTTTGAGGGGTTGCGTGCCTATCATGTACCAGACACCAATCAGTTCTCTTTGTTCCGTGTAGAAGAACATTTAAAACGGCTAAAAGTGGGTATGAAGGTGATGCGATTTGGGGATACCTATGACAGCCAGTATTTGACTGAATGTTTAACAAATTTGATAAGAGCAAATAAACCCAACTCTGATGTCTACATCAGACTCTTAGTTTATATTGAAGGTCAAGGAATGTTAGCGACCACAGGCCCTGTCGGATTTACTGCGGCAGCGATGCCTAGAAAAAAAAGTGCATTTGCTGAGCATGGAATGAGTCTAGGGGTAAGTTCATGGAGGCGACTATCTGATAATGCAAGCCCACCCAGAATCAAAGCGACAGCAAATTATCATAACGCACGATTAGCTGTACATGAGGCAAAATTGGATGGTTATGATGGCGCTTTAATGCTCACTCCAGATGACTATGTATCTGAGGCACCCATCGCCTGCTTTTTCATGGTTCGAGATGGAGAGCTGATTACACCTTCATGCACAAGTAATATTTTAGAGAGTATCACTCGGGATACTATTATCACTCGCTACCAAGAAATAACAGGAAATCAGGTTGAGCAGCGAAGTATCGATCGCAGCGAACTATACTTTGCAGACGAAGCTTTTTTGTGCGGTACAGGACAAGAAATTATTCCAGTTACATCCATTGATCACTTTAGCCTAGGTGACGGTAATATCGGGCCAATCACAAACAATATCAGGCAAGATTACTTTACCATAGTCCGTGATCCCAATGCAGATCACAAAGAGTGGCGGACCTTAATTTAGGACGATACTTTCTCACTCAGTTGTTTTTGATTAGCTATTACTTGCTCCATAATATCTGACGCTGCTTTCACCATTACTGGCATAAAGTTGTTTAGAGCTTTTTCTTTAGGTAGAGCTGAAGTTGCATAGCGAATCGTCATTGCCCCAATAATATGTTGATTATTTTTAATAATTGGTATCGAAAGAGATGTCAAATCTGAGATTCGCATATACCCAACGTAGGATTTATTTCTCTGCCGTCTATGCATGGAGTAACCCTGCTGTCTTATTATTTTCAGCGACCTGATTATTTCCTTCATCGATCGATTGGTTTGCTCTCGCAAACGACCCATGTCATCTAAGACATTTAGAATATCTTGCTGTTCGGTGAGACTTAGATGAGCTAAAATACATGGTCCAGATGCGCATCCAAGGATAGGGACTGGATAACCGCTACTAAAATGCTCTATTGCTAAGGGACTAACATTGTCCGTATTGTCTCGTAAAATTAGCTCCACCCCCGATATGACGGCAAGAGCAACTGGCCATCGCAAAATCTCCGTGACACTAAGTAAATACGGCCTGCTTAGATTGGCGAGTTGATCATCGTCACTGTAACCACTACTCAAGGCTTTCACTTTTGGTGTCATGTGGTAGCGATGATCATCTGGGTGCTTGTATACAAAACCTTTTTCTTCCAATGTGGCTAGTATTCTGTATACCGTGGCCCTTGGTATATCCAATTTCTTAGATAGTTCGCCTGCACTAGCATTGTCTTGTCTATTTAAAAAGACCAGTATTTCAAGACCATTGCTCAATGATCTAATCATCGTAATATCTCCCCAAACGCCCATTAGAGGACCTTATGCTAGACCTGAACTTTAAAGGTATATAGATTTTAGTCACAAGCAATCCAATATTGGTCCGTCAATTTATTTGATATAATCATCTAAATAAGCTGATCATTCCGGATTTTCCTCTGTTAAAGCTTGATCCTCTTTCTCTATCAGTTCTTTCTCTATCAGTCCGTTTGCTAAAGCAAATATTTTATATTCGTCAATGTTCTGAGCACCAAGAGCAACAGGACGATCAATACCTTTAGCTTTAGGAGATGGCGGTCCTTGATACGAATTAAGAGCATATCCAGCGCTATTTTTGTCATGGAATGCGGCCAAGGTTTCAATCTTATTCATATCGGGGTATAAGACCACTGCGCTGCCGCCATAACCAGCATATTTCCCAGCATTACGATAGATAAACCAGACACCACCATCTCGGGTTATGGTAGTTTTTAAACTGTCAGATCGGGTAGGTATTGGGTAGTGGGTAAATCTATTAGTCACCTGATCAAATTTGGAAACATAGTTGTCTGGAGCAATCCAAATATTATCTTGGTTGTCAGCTTCAGCATTATAAATAGCGCCATAAGGAATACCCGATGGATACTCTGTAACTTCTTCAGTTTCAGGGTTCAGCTTATACAAACTCGAATTGTTAAATGCCAAGTTACCCCAGGTACCTGCCCAAATATTATTTTTCGAGTCAGCGCCTAAACGTCTAATAGCCGTTACATTGTCAGTCTTGATGAGATTGAAGTGTTTAAATTCTTCCGTATCAGGATCAAATCGAGTCACCCCATTATTATGGTAATCAGCAAACCAGACTTTGTCATTATGATCCATAACAATGCCGTATGGTCGACTGCGCATAACAGGGACATCCCAGTATTTGATAGTATCTGTTTCTCGCTCCCATTTACCTAGAGCTCCAGCTCCTAGAAGAGACAACCAAAGATTTCCCTTAGAGTCAAAAATCTGTGTGTTACTACCTAAGTAGCTTTGTCCTGGTGTTTTCCAGTGATCAACAAGACCAGTTTTAGGGTCTAAATGCCGCACAACGTCACCCGAATACCAAACTGAACCATCGGTTTGATCAACCGCAATACCGTGGCCACCTCCATGATCTTCAAACACTGTTTGCTCACCGGTGCGTGGATCAAATTTGACAATGCAACATTGGGTGTAGGCTAGCCAAACATTTCCTTCGAGATCAAAATCAACTTGATGAGGCCAAGGAAATATTGGATATTTACCCTCTGGTTCTCGATAAATATACTCAACAAACATGGCAGACTTTAGTGCGGCCAAGTCCAATTCGGGTTCCACCTCTAGCTGTATCACCTTGGGTGGCGCTTCAGCACCAAAATGATCTGCGAGATAATCAACTAATATATCGCGATCTTCAGGCGATAAATATTTTGGGTCAAACATGGATGCTTTGCCTCGAGCACCGAAAGCACTAACTTTATGCATGCGGTCAACAGTTATAGCCCAAGCGTCTTTATTTTTTGGAACTCGTCCACCAGAATAAGACCGTACGACGTTATAAGAATAAAAGTTAGCTGTATGGCAACCATGACAGGTTCTTTCAAGAATATCTCGTCCAGGACCCGGCGGGTATATCTCATCATAGGGGAGAATCTGTGCATCAGGGTAATCCATTCCGCCAACATAATTAGGCACCGTTTCTATATCCGTAATAGTAAAATCAGCCTCCGCATGATCGCCTTTGTCGATGAAAAAACTAATAGTTTGAGAGTTAAAACTTTTTAACTGACCAATAGCCGGTCTTAATGTCACATCATAGTTACCACTAATCATATGATTAGCTCGATATTCACCGTCAACAACAAATACGGTGTAGCCCACATCTTTATCAGTGTTATATGCATAAACTACAGGCAGTACATCAACGTCAGACCCTTGGACAATACCCGAAAGTTCACCATACTCTGAGGTAGTCTTAGAGCAGGATAAAGTAGTCAACGTCAAAGCTAGAAGCAGGGCGGTTAATATGCTGTTTTTTAGTTTAATAATGTTCATTAGTTTCTCCTATTTAGTGTCCTCTCTTGACTGTTTCTTTCTTTTAAATTCCCGATCAGTATTAAAGCTTCTTAGTGGTATCACGAAGTATAATAGTTGAATTGAGCATAATTGATTTCGCTTTATTATGTGGGTTCTTGATTTGATGAAACAGACAATCAATAGATTCATCAATCATTATTTGTGTAGGTAATTGAACTGTCGTTAGTCGGTTCATTCCCCATGATGAAATTGGTGCATCACCGAAACCAATAATGGCAAGATCCTTTGGCACATCAAGATTGAAATCTGTTGTTGCCCCATCCAAAATACCTAATGCTGTTAAATCTGACGAGCAAAGTACTAAATCAGGTTTTGGCTTTAACTTCATAATATCCTTCATAGCTTTACGTCCCTGATCATGGCCAAGTATTCCAGTAAGATTAGCGATAATTTTACCTCTATCCTGCTTTTTCAAAACCTTTTTAAATGCATCAATCCTTATTGCACTAGACTTTAATTTCTTATTTCCTCTAATTAGAACAATACGTTTATAGCCAAGATCTAATGCCAAATTAGCTAATTTAGTTCCAATGGCTTTATGATCAATATTAACATTACATATTTGTATTTTATTTGAAGAATCACCGACCAAGACTATCGGTGTGTCTTTTTTATCGCAAAGCGATGTCATTTCTTGTGAAGGTATGATGGATAACATGATGATGCCTTCTACTTGGTATTGAAGTAAAAAGTTAATAGAATCACTTGTAGCACTTTTTTTATTAACTGTTACCAATATTACTTGATAACCTTCTTTTTGAAGCTTTTCACCATAGCTTCTTAAAGTACTAGCATAATAAGGGTTATCCCAATCAGCCATGATTAATCCGATTAAATGAGTTTTTTTTGTAATAAGGCTTTGCGCCATAAAATTAGGTCGATAACCAAGCTTATTAGCGGCAGCCATTACTTTTAATTTAGTCTTTTGAGATACACTCGCATTTGGAGTAAATGTTCGAGATACAGCAGAGCGTGACACCCCTGCTAATTTAGCAACAGTATGAGATGTTGCTCTTAATTTTTTACCCTTCATAAGTCTAATTACTAGCTAAAATTATTTTTTACTTTTCGTCAGCCAATAGTTTAGAAAAATCATCATGCCAATCAACGTGATTTAGATCATCATCAAAGACTTCAAATGTTTTATTTATTGCATCCTGATTAGATAAGGCTTCTATACAAATAGCAGCAACATTACCTCGGCTTGTCATTCCAGCAATTGAATCTCCTTGCAGCATTTTTACTCCTTTAACACCTGCTTCAGTATTAGTTAAGCCACCAGGACGAATAATTGTATGTGCTATAGGACTTGAACGGATGTAATCTTCAGCCTTAAGTTTCCATACTAGAACATTACCAAATCTATTAAGAGGATGATCCTTGTGAGTGACTCCTGATGATGATATTTGAATAAATTGGTTTACAGTGCCCGCTTTTTCAGCTGCATTTATAAGATTTTTTGTTCCGCCATAATCTATATATTCAGGACTATTGAGACCTTCATATTCAGTTGTACCAAGTCCTGATATAATTTTGGTTACACCTACCATAATGGAATCTAATGATTCTGGTTTTTTTACATCGGCTTCAACCCAATTATATTTTTCACTAAATTTTTTAGTGGCACGATCTTTATTGGTAGTCATTGGGACAAAGTTCCTGCCTTGTTGCGTTAGGTATTTTATGACATAAGATCCTGTTCTACCTGAGGCACCTACAACTAAAATAAGTTCATCTTCATCTGTTATGTCTGCTGTCACTGAATTAAATGACGGCATCATTAGTAAAATAGTGCTCAAAAATAAAGTAGTAATAATGCTTTTCAATACTGTCATTCTTCCTTCACTATCTGACAGACTTTGGGGTATTTAAAATCACCTTAAATGTACTGTGTTGATTATTCTATTAAAAGCGATAAGTGCCAGTAAAACCAATTTGTCTTAGTGTTGGATTTACTACGCTTGATGTTGTTAACTGGGAATTAAAATCTGATCCAAATTGTTGTGCATAAATTGGCTTATCATCATCCAATAGATTGCGTATCCAAATTTTTAGATCAAAATTGCCTGATTCAATGCCAGCACTAAAATTCATAACTACACGATCCGGAACAAAAGCAACATTCATCTCATCCATATACTGTTTAGAACGATAATAGGCATCAAGCCTGATGAAACCATCAAGATCATTTACCACTGATTCTGGTAGTGATTTTCTATACTCAACAGCTAAATTAGCGGTATGTTTACTGGAACGTTTCGGCATTTTTTTACTCATATCAGGGTAGCTTTTACCGTTAACAGGTGATGTTATGCAATTCATTGGTACTGTTTGATAACTACTGGAACCTCCATCTATCATTTTGCTACAAAAAGCATTGCCACCAGTCCAAAGAGTACCATCAGCAAACTCAGCATTTGCATAACCAATACCACCAGTGATTAATAGATGATCAATTGGGTTATAAATAAAATCAACCTCAAAGCCATTAATATCTAATCCTTCTGAGTTAGCTGTTGTGGTTAAGTAATTAGATACTATCTGTCTAAACTGTGCGTCCGTCCAGTCAATAACAAAAGCAGCGGCATTAATCTGTAACCTGCCGTTAAGCCATGTGGTTTTAGCCCCCACCTCATAAGTCCAATTCTCTTCAGGTTCAAAAAATGGATCTGCTGTAATAGGAAGACTGGTATTAATGCCACCAGATCGAGTGCCATGAGAAGCGGAAGCATACAACATACGGTCTTCTGATGTCTTATAACTCACAGTGAATCTGGGATCCCAATAATCATGCTTAACTTCATGATAAGCAGGAACTCCTGCTGCTTCAAAGGTTTTAAGCGAGAAGAAAAAATCATCTTTCGTACTTAAAAGACTACGATCATCACTAGTCCAACGCAATTCTGCTGTTACAGTAACTTGATCTGTAACATCATATTGCACTGAACCAAACAGTGCCTGTTGTGAGACCTTATTATCACCAGAAGTTAGATGATTATTTGGATTACTCCCTTCCCACCAAATTATTCCAGTACTAGCTGGGTCTAAAGATGGTTGAGCAAGCACTGGGTGACTAACACCCATATTTCCATTGAAGAAGGCGATAGGAAAGCCGAATATAGGGTGGAATGCTGTTGGAAAAAATAGGGGTTCAGCAGTTAGAAAAATAAGTTGATCAGCAGGCAGACCGGATGCTTCAAGCGCATCACTCACATCAATATTAAAGCCTGTTGATGAAGTGCTTTTAGATTTAAAATAAAATGCACCCGCAGACCATCGAAGTCTTTGATCTGAGTTGGATTCTATTCTTAATTCTTGAGACAAATACTCCTGGTCAAGATTCTGTGATCCAAGATAGGTGTCAGCTGCAAATAATCCTCCAAAGGATATGGTCGGTGCTGGAAAACCAGGATCCGCTACCAATAAAGGTGGAGTCCCCATAGGTCCTAAATTAGCTCTACGGCCAGCAAGAGGACCACCATAAAAATATGATTGAGCTGCAGCAACAGTAGTCCAACCATAATGATCGGCACCCCTATAACCACGATCAAGGTCCATATTTCCATGACTATCACTCTCTGAATAAGATGAAGTTGATACAATATTATACTCGTCATAACCAAAATCCATTTTCAGCGTAAAACGTGAAGAATCTCCCTTAGCAGAATAAGCTTCTGGAGACATACTAAATTCATCTGTTCCTGAACCATTGATCTCGCCGCAATGATAATAAGGAACTCCAGAATCGTAAGTTACTCCACGTGGTCCGCCGTCAAACTCACCACAATTATTAGAGTCGATTGAAAGCGGTAATTGATCTATATCTTCACTACCATAAAAAACACTAAAAATAATCTCCGTTGATTCTGCATTAATAGGTGAAGGCCCATCAGAAATGTATCTAAGAGTACCCATTATGCTTTCATTATCATGCCCACCCAAATCATACTCACGATCCACAGGCCTATTAGAATAGGTACCACCATCGTGATCAGAGTCTATAGCCAGACTTCCATAGAGCTTTCCATCTATAATTGGTCCACTCACAGAACCTATAACTTGACGAATATTCTCTAGATCAACAGTTGTTGTAATTTTACCTGCAAATTCATTAGTTGGTTTCTTGGTCACATAATTAACAGCACCAGAAAAAGAATTACGTCCATATAGAGCGCTTTGCGGACCTTTAACAACCTCGACTCGTTCTAAATCAAGCATAGCTACATTCTGAGAACTTCTACCTGAAACAAATACACCATCAAGGAAAATACCGACATTGTTATCAAAACCACGAGTGTCTATCATGCCCATACCTCGAATTACTGGAATATTTAGACGACCATTCTCGCTGCTAAGGAAGGTCATATTCGATGTAAAATTTGCTAAATCATTAATATTTTGAATAGTGGCTTTATCCAGCTGATCAGATGAGAAAGCAGAAATAGCAAGCGGTACTTCTTGTAGGCTCTCAGTACGATTTCTTGCGGTAACAGTAATTTCCTCTATTACTGTTTGTGCCATCAAAGGACCTGCAGAAAATACTAGCATCCCTATGATTAAGTTAATTGAAATATTGATATTTTTCATTTTCTGATACTCCATCATTTTTATTAGTAAGAAACTTTAATACAACTATAATGACATTAGGATAATTTGCAAACGTGTGCAATATTTATTATGAAAAATGTTATCTAACTGATCATGGTGCCAGTTATTTATTGTGGATTTCTGACAGTCAGAGAAGCAGTCTTACTATCAATTAAACCGTGATCTTTTGCACAAATTTCAAAAGCTTCTGCATTTGTACACCTGAGATAACAAAACTGTTACTGCGATCATGGGTTGTTATAGGGTTTAAAGGACTAATTGCCATATATTCATAAAGCAGTATTGGGACTTAAAGTTTGGTAGTACTCGTAACAAGGTGCCCATTATTGAGACATAAAATGGGTTCTAGTTGTCTGTTATCTTTTCATTGATAACGATAGTTCTTCGCTAAGTTACTTTCTAGAACACAGGATTTTTAGAATCATACGCGTTGAGTTAGAAAATATTATGACTGAAACCAAAAAATTCTCAGCTTTACAGGTCGGCATTGTCTGGCAACGTATAAATGGTCTTTTAGATGAAACTGCTCAGGTATTTGTTCGCACCTCTTTCTCATCTGTGGTGCGTGATAATTGGGATTTTGCCGTTTGCCTGATGGATTCTAAAGGGAGATTGTTTGCTCAGTCTTCTCGCAGTATCCCTTCGTTTATAGGCTCTATGCCTCGTACGCTAAAGATTATGTTAAAACGCTTTCCTAAAGAATCTTTAAGCCCTGGTGATGTGATGATATCCAATGATGGCTATCACGGCACAGGCCATCTCAATGATATTACAATGATTCGCCCTGTTTTCCGTGATGGAAAGCTGATCGCTTTTTTAGGGAGTGTATTTCATAGCGTTGATATTGGTGGAGCTCCATCCGTTACAGCCAGGGATTCTTTTGAAGAAGGGTTAACTATACCTGTCTCAAAAATATTAGTTAAAGGTGTCAGAAACGAGGACGTGATTGCCTTTATGACTAATAATCTTAGGGCTCCTGAGGAAACTTTTGGTGATATTGGCGCGCAATTCTCTGCCTATGAGTTGGGAATCAAAAGACTAATAAAAATCTTAGACGATGAACAAATTAATGATTTAGATATGTTAGTAGAAGAAATACTCGGTCGGTCTGAGATTGCCATGCGCAATGCTATATCTGCTGTTCCTGATGGAATTTACAGCGATGAAATTATGTTGGATGGATTTGAAGAACCCTTAAAGATTTGCTGTGAGGTATGTATCTCTGGAAGCGAGCTCAGCGTGGATTTCTCTGGTACATCTGAGCAGATTAATCGGCCAGTGAATTCAGTTCTCAATTATACCGTTGCTTACTCGGCCTACGCCATTAAATGTGCTTTCGACCCCTATACACCTAATAACGAAGGGTCCTTCCGACCAATTACAATTACTGCACCGGAAGGTTCTATATTAAATCCATTGAGACCCGCACCTGTATGGGCTAGACATTTGACTGGACATTATTTACCACCTGTTATTTTTAGTGCCCTCGCTAAATTGATACCTGATCGCATTATTGCGGATTGTGGTTCTCCAGTATGGAACGTCTATTTTGCTGGTAAATTGGATGATGGTCAGCGGTTTATAAAAATGTTTTTTATGAATGGTGGCCATGGTGCTCGGCCTCATGAAGATGGCCCACCCTGTCTGAGTTTTCCGAGTAATATTGCGACAGTTCCAGTGGAACAATTTGAGAATAGCGTCCCTATTTTAATTACTGAAAAAAGTTTAATTCCAGATTCTGGAGGCGCGGGTAAATTTCGAGGTGGTCAAGCTCAACGTCTTTCCTTCAAAATTGTCTCTAAAGATCCAGTAACAATGACCATCCGCCATGAGCGAGTTAAATATCCTCCACGAGGCTTATTGGGCGGTAAGGCTGGTTCTCCTGGTTGCGATTATGTCAATGGGGAGCGTATTCCTGCCAAGAGTCGTATGGACTTAAAAAACAATGACATGGTCACCTTCGACACAGCAGGCGGCGGCGGCATAGGTTCTCCATCAGAACGCTCTGAAGAGAAAATTATTCAAGATTTAGAGTCTGGCGCAGTGACAAAAGAAGCAGCGGAGCGTGATTATGCTTTTAAAATGAAGGGGTCCCTTAAATGACTGATGGGTATCGATTGGGAGTTGACATAGGCGGTACGTTTACTGACTTAGTTATGGTTGATTTGAATAATGAGCAGCTTTTTGATGAGAAAGTATTGACCACTCCAGATGATCCCTCTTTGGGTGTCATTGAAGGAGTAAAAAAAATCCTTGAGACCAACAATATTCACGCTTCAAAGTTGAAACATATTATTCATGGCACCACGTTGGTTGCTAATGCTATTATTGAGCGCCGCGGCTCTAAGGTAGCCTTAATAACGTCTCAGGGATTTCGTGACATACAAGAGATAGGCACGGAGTCGCGTTACGATACCTATGATTTATTTATGGAAATACCAGCACCATTAGTGACTCGACGCTGGCGCTTCGAGGTTCCTGAGCGGATTGGCCCTGATGGACAGGTTATAACATTATTAGATGAATCTAGGGTCGTTGATGTGGCACGTGCTATTGCCTCCAGTGATGTCGATGCTGTTGCTGTTTCTTTACTTCATAGTTATAAAAATCCAGATCATGAAAGACGTATTCGCGAGATTTTGCAACGTGAGTCACCAGATATTATTGTCTGTATCTCTAGTGATGTTATGCCAGAAATTGGTGAGTACGAACGCACATCCACCACCATCTGTAATGCTTATGTGTTACCAACTTTTACACGATACTTAGCAAGATTAACCAACCGTTTTCACGAAATGGGTGTCAATAAAGACTTATATTTAATGCTGTCTGATGGTGGAACAGTACACAAATCAACCGCAGCAATTTATCCGATTAGGTTGGTTCAGTCAGGCCCGGCAGGAGGTGTCCAAGCCGCAGCCGCGATTAACAAAATTATTGTTAATGAGGATAATCAGGGCAATATTCTGTGTTTCGATATGGGTGGCACGACAGCAAAAGCTTGCCTAGTGGAAGATGGAAAGCCTATGCATGCAAATGAATTTGAAGTTGCACGGATTTTTAGGGGAAAAAAGGGGAGTGGCATACCTCTAAAAATTCCTGTGATAGAGATGATAGAAATTGGTGCGGGCGGAGGCTCCATTGCACATTTAGATAATTTAGGTCTCATTCAGGTAGGTCCAGAAAGTGCTGGTGCTGATCCTGGTCCTGCTTGTTACAAATTAGGTGGGCTGAGCGCTACAGTTACCGATGCTGATCTTATTCTTGGTTATCTTGCTGCGGATAACTTTTTGGGCGGTGATATGCAGCTTGACATTGAAGCATCAAAAACAGCGGTTAAAAACACTATTGCAGATCCCCTAGGTCTATCGGTAGTTGATGCAGCTTGGGCTATACATGAAACAGTGAATGAGAGTATGGCTCAGGCTGCAGCCATTCATGCACTTGAAAAAGCCAAACGTATTAGCGACTACACAATGATTCCTATTGGTGGTGCAGGACCTGTGCATGCTTGCAATATTGCACTCAAACTGAATTTATCACAGCTTGTTTGCCCACCAGGCGCTGGCGTTGCGTCTGCTTTAGGCTTTCTTGTATCTCCCACTTCCTTTACAAATCTGCAAGGTGGTGTGGTTCCTCTGAGTCGGCTGAATTTTAAAACTGTAAATAGACAAATTTTGGACATGGAGGAACAAGGACGGAAGTTAATTACAGAGGCAATGGAAAGGAAGGACGATGTCAATGTCGAGATTCTGGCCTCCATGCGCTATATTGGTCAGGGTTATAACGTAGAAGTTGGAATTTCTAAAAAAGTATTAATGTCAAAAAATATTACTGCAATACAACAACTCTTTGAAGCCGTTTATCTCACTCAATTTGGACGAATAGAGCCCCATATGGATATTGAAATCGTGTCATGGCGTGTGGTGACTGCTGGACCTACACCGGAGATTGATTTAGTTGTAGCAAGGGCTGGAGTAAAATCTGATGATTTTAGCAAGGGGCAAAGACAGATCTATTTTGGCCCCAAAAATGATTTTGTTTCTGCACCGGTTTATGAGCGATCTAAGATCGAGGTGGGGCGTAAATTTGAAGGATCTGCTATCTTTGAAGAACGTGAATCTACGATTGTGGTGCCGCCTGGGTCGCATTCTTACGTTGATAAAGCCTTAAATCTTGTTATTAATCTGCCTGTCAAAGGTGAGGTTGAATTGAGTTGATGATTGAGCAGTCTGCTATTGAACCCAAAACCGTTGCTGAAATGCTAGCACAGGCATTTTTTGATAATAATGTCACTCACATCTATGGCGTTCCTGGAGGTGGAAGTAGTTTACCCTTGATAGAAGCCGCTGCTCAACTGGGCATCAAGTTTGTACTCACTAGAACGGAATGTGGGGCGATGATAATGGCCTCAGCAACGGCAGAGCTGACCGGTTCCATAGGTGTGGCTTTAACCACCAAAGGTCCAGGGGTTGCTAGCGCCGCTAATGGCGCCGCTTATGCATTGCTTGATCGTGCTCCCGTTGTTTTAGTGACTGACGGCTTTACTGAACAACAGTCAGGTTTTATTACTCATCAGTTTATTGACCAAAAAGCTTTGTTAGCACCGGTTACTAAAGGCCACAGCAGACTGGAAGACAATCGGGTGATGAGCGAGATAAATAGACTTATTAGCTTGGCTATGACTGCCCCCTGTGGACCTGTGCATATTGAATTAACTGGAGCGACAGCAAAGAAAGAGGTGGTAGAGCTTCCGACTCAGGTGGTAATACCAGATGATCATTCGGCCATAGATAATTCAGACGCTTTTAGCAATGCCCAAGAGCTTATTATGAAGGCTTCTCAGCCGGTGATTGTGGTTGGTTTAGAGGCGCGCACCAGTGAGAACAAAGAGATGACACGTCAGTTAATTGATCGGAGTGGCTATCCAGTCTTAACTACTTATAAAGCGAAAGGCGTTATCTCCGACCATCATCCGCAGTATGTAGGCATATTTACCGGTGGCACGGCGGAGTCAGCTTGCGTATCTCAGTCAGACCTAATCATTTTGATTGGTGTCGACCCTGTGGAATTTGTATTACAAAAGTGGCGTTATCAGGTTCCGATTATTGATATTTCGGTGGTTGAATACCCTGTCCATTATATTAAGCCAGACGTAGGTCTTTATGGCCCTATCAGTATTAATTTAAGTGATTTGATGGGCAATATCGAAGGATGGCGTTCGAATTGGAAATTACCTGCTATAGAAATGTTACGCGATGACATGCATCATGCCTTAGAGTGCCAGGCAGACCAAGGCATAGGCCCACAAGACATAGTTCAGGTTGCGCTGGAGTCTGCCTTGATGATGCAAGCTTTACACCAACAAACAAGACTGCCACTGATTACCGTCGATGCTGGCGCCCATATGTTCTCGGTGATGGCTTTCTGGCCCTGTGATCAACCTCTTGATGTACTTATATCAAATGGCCTAGCCACGATGGCGTATGCATTACCTGCGGCTATCGCTGCTGCTGTGAAAACACCCGATCGAATGGTTATAGCCTTTACCGGTGACGGGGGCTTACTAATGTGTCTTGGTGAATTAAGCACCGCAGTTGAACAGGCCGTGCCCATTATTGTTATTGTATTTAACGACCAGTCACTATCGTTAATAGATATCAAGCAACAAGACTCAGGCTTACCAAGCCGAGGAATGCGCTGGGAAACACCAAATTTCAGTCAGGTCATGGAGGGTTTGGGTGGCCAGGGTTACAAAGTAAACAACCTAAAGCAGTATCGACAAGCACTAGATGAGGCATTAGAGGCTGGCAAGCCTGCACTCATTGACGTATTGTTTAACCCAGAAGGGTATGGCCCACAATTAAAAGCATTGCGAGGCTGATTGAGAAATACTGATAATTGAATAACTATGATTTTTAGGAGATAGAAATAATGAGTATCGATACTGACTCTGCAAGTAGTTTTCAACTGCCACCAGAGGTGTTAGAAATTTGTGAGCTTGCTGAAAACATAGTCAGCAAAGAACTTATGCCTCTGGAGGCTGAGTTTCTAACTTCACCAGATCATGCTTTTGGCGTTAAAGAAACGCTTAATCTGCAGGCAGTATTTGGTCAGGATACTCTTGATCATTTAATGAAAATAGCCAGGGACACTGGGTTATGGACTTTAATGATTCCTGAGAAATTCGGCGGTGCTGGGCTCTCTATGCTGACTAAGGTGGCTATTTTAGAACGGTTTTATTACACGGCTGTACCTTTTCCTTTTGCTAACGTGCCCAATATTCTCTATGACTGTAAAGGCGAGCAAATTGAAAAATATTTAAATCCAGTTATGAGTGGAGAAAAAACCACCTGTTTTGCACAAACTGAACCAAATGCAGGTTCTGATCCCGGCGGGATGATGCAAACTAAGGCGGTTAAAGATGGACATGACTGGATTATAAATGGTACCAAAATGTGGATTTCTATGGCGGCTGAGAGCGATGTAATGATGGTTCAGGTGGTTACAGACTCTGAAAAACGCCAGCGAGGCGGTATCACCATGTTCCTTGTCGAGCGTAACAATCCAGGTGTTAAAGTAGAAGAACCTGGAATCAAGACCTGGCTTGGACCGCGAGCGTCTCAGTACATTGTTCACTTTGATGATTGCCGAGTTTCTAAAGACGCCATCTTAGGAGATCTGGGCAATGGGTTTCGATTAGGGCAAAAGTGGCTGACCATCCATGATCGTTTACTTAGAGGACCATTTGCCTTGGGGAAGATGCAACGTGCACTTGATATGTGTATCGCTTGGTCTAAGCAGCGACATACCTTTGGTAAGCCTCTTGCTGACCGACAAGCCATTCAGTGGAAGTTAGTTGATATGTATATTGATATTCAGGCTTTACGTGCATTGACCTATCAGATGGCAGCGCGCTATGACGGCGGTGAAGATATTAGAGTGGAAGCTGGTTTGATTAAGTTAACATCGATGGATTGGGGAGCTCGTTGTTTAGATCATGGGATCCAAATCCATGGTGCAATGGGTGAGTCTCTTGAATTGCCTTTGACATTATTTTATCGCTATCTTCGCCATGGACAGATTGGTGGTGGGACCAGCGAAATTCAACGGATACAGATCGCTCGAAAATTACTAAAAGATTGACTAGCTTACAAATTATAAAAAAAAGATGAATAAGCTAATAAACACAGACAGCAACATTAAGAGGAAGCATTATGAGTGATTTTACACCAGCCACCGCAGCACCTGAGGAAGAGTATGGTTCACCCACCTATGCTTGGTACGTGGTTACAATCTTATTATTCGCTTATGTTACCTCATTTCTTGACCGGACTATTTTAACTCTGTTAGTTGAGCCTATCCGGGCAAGTCTCAACATTAGCGATCTGCAATTAAGCCTTCTTCATGGGTTTGCTTTCGCGGTATTTTATGTTGCCCTCGGCGTACCTATTGCACGTTATGCCGATTCCAACAACCGAGTGAGATTAATTTCCGCGGGCGTATTGGTCTGGAGCCTTATGACTGCATTCTGTGGATTGGCGAGAAACTTTACTCATATGTTCTTGGCGCGAGTTGGTGTAGGTATAGGAGAAGCAACCCTCTCTCCAGCGGCTTACTCGATAATTAGTGATTACTTTCCAGTGGAAAAACGCCCAAGGGCATTTAGTGTTTATCAAACTGGCATATATGTGGGCATGGGGTTGGCCATGATTATCGGTGGTTATGTTATTGCTGTGGTGCCCTCTGTGGATATGCCTTTTTATGGTCCTATGGAACCCTGGCAAGTGGTGTTTCTTTTGGTTGGGTTACCAGGCCTTTTAGTGTTTTTGTTATTACGCACAATTCGAGAACCTCAACGAAAAGGCATGATGGTCAGTGCTGAGGGCAATACAGCTGTTTCATTTAAAGAAGTATTAGCATTTATAGGTGCGCGACGAGGAGCTTACGGTTGTGTGATAGGAGGTGTAGCGGCTAAGAGCTTAGCGTTCTATGGTGTAGCGGCTTGGTTACCAACATACTTTATGCGTACTTTTGGTTGGGACGCTCAAACTATTGGTCTTTATTATGGCCTAGCCAGCATTATCTTTGGCGTGATCGGTATCAATACCGGTTCTAGTGTAAGTGTTTGGCTGCGAAATCGTGGTTATAGTGATGCTAATTTACGGATTTGCTTGGGTGCTGAAGCTTGTTTAATTCCCATAGGTATATTGGCATCTTTAATGCCTACACCAGAATTATCGATGCTGTTTTATTGTGGGTTTATTTTCTTTGCCAGTTTCTCAGTAGGGTGCCAAGCAGCTGCCCTTCAAGAGATTACACCAAATCAACTGCGTGCTCAGGTGTCTGCGATTTATCTCTTTGTCACAAATATGGTTGGCATAGGCTTTGGACCCACATTCATTGCTTTTTTCACAGATGTGGTGTTTAAAAATGATGCGTTAGTAGGTTATTCTATGTCAATTTCTGTGGCTTTTGCCTGCCCTATAGGCGTGTATTTATTTTGGCGGGGCTTGAAGCCTTATCGGGCTTGTTTGGCTTTAGCTAAGCAAAATTACGCTGCCCCAAGTTAATGTTGAGTTAATATAAGTCTTTACAGGAACAAAAAATGCATACCTATCAAATATATATTAATGGACAGTGGTGTGATTCAGCGTCGGGTAAATGGTTTGATAGTTTGGATCCCTATACAGGTGAATCTTGGGCATCAATACCTCAGTGTAATTCTACTGATGTTGAAGCGGCAGTAGATGCAGCTCACAAAGCATTTGAGAGCGAAGCGTGGCGAGATCTAACCGCTACTGCTCGTGGAAAAATGGTTAAAAAATTCGGACAAGTTTTATTAGATAACGCAGAAAAACTAGCTGCCATTGAGGTGCGTGACAACGGAAAATTGTATAGCGAAGTGGTAAATCAGTGTCGCTATATGACCGAATGGTTTGAATATTATGGTGGTCTTGCTGACAAAGTTGAAGGAACTGTTCCTCCGATTGATAAACCCAAGGTGCTTAACTATACTCGGTATGAACCTCTAGGGGTCTGTGCCTGCATAACGCCTTGGAATTCTCCACTTTTATTATTGGTTTGGAAGTTAGCACCGGCCTTAGCAGCAGGTAACACTGTCGTTATTAAACCGTCTGAGTTCACTTCTGCATCAACCTTAGAGCTTGCAAAGTTGTCAGAGTTGGCTGGGTTCCCCCCAGGAGTGATCAATGTGGTGACCGGATATTCCTCAGAGGTTGGGCAGCCTTTAGTTGCTCATAAGAAGATCAGGAAAATTGCTTTCACTGGTAGCGAGGAAGGTGGGCGACATGTCAATATTTCTGCGGCTGCGGATTTCAAAAAAGTCACCTTAGAATTGGGCGGGAAATCAGCTAATATTGTTTTTGACGATGCAGATTTAGATCAGGCAGTTAATGGTGTTGTTTCTGGTATTTTTGCTGCCAGCGGGCAGACTTGTATTGCTGGATCAAGGCTATTGCTGCAAGACAGTATTCATGATGCATTTCTTGAACGTTTGGTTGATATCGCTAAAACTGCGAAACTTGGTAATCCAATGTCTGAGGATACTCAAATTGCTCCTATTGCCAACGAACTTCAATACCGTAAAATTATAGAGTACATAGATATAGCTAAAGCCGAAGGGGCAAGATGTGTTTTGGGCGGTGAAGCTGGGACTGTAAAAGGTAAGCATCAAGGATTATTTGTGATGCCGACTATTTTTGCCGACGTCCATAACAGTATGCGTATTGCCCAAGAAGAGGTATTTGGTCCAGTTCTATCAGTGATTCGGTTTAAGGATGAAGCTGAGGCAATTTCTATCGCCAATGATGTTGATTATGGATTGGCGGCGGGTGTTTGGACTAAAAGCCTTAATCGAGCTGTTAATGTATCTGAGCGCCTGCAGGCAGGAACAATCTGGGTGAATACCTATAGGTCTACCAGCTACACAACACCCTTTGGTGGATATAAGTCGAGTGGCTTGGGCCGAGAAAATGGACAACAAGCCATTAAAGAATACCTTCAAGTGAAGAGTGTGTGGCTGCACACAGGTGAGGTTACTAAGAACCCTTACTCGCGACGTTAAGCGAGATTAAGGAACGAATACTCTTAAATACTCTAATTCATTACTCAGGTTTTCTAAATTTGTATATAAAACGGTCTGATTTACCTCTCACTAAAGGCATCATAACCATTGTATTAAGCGTGTCTTCTGGATTATTTAGAGCATTACTTTCAGTAATAAATTCAAAGCCAGCAGATTCAATTTCTTGTTTAACGAGAATTGAGTCTATACGATGAAGTCTGTCCACATCTCTTAAATTTGATCCTTCTTCAGCTGAATGATCAACAACTAAATATGTACCACCTGGCTTAATAGCATTAAATAGAGCTTTATTCATAGCGTCTGTGTCAATATTCAATTGTGATAAGTGTGTATCATGATAGATCAATATAATAATAGCCATATCAATAGGTTCAGGAAAGATTGGATCATTAAATGTACCCATAATACTAGTAACATTTTCACGTTCCGCAGCTATTGGATCGGTTGGGTTTCCATTTTTAAAAATACGTGAAAACTCAATGCCATTAAAGCCATAAATATGACCCTTTGACCCAACTATATCACTTAAAATTCTCGTATAGTATCCACCCGCTGAACCTATATCAGCAACCACATCTCCAGATTTTATACTGGAAAAAATCATAACATCACCAGGTTTTCTATCAACATCTCTTTGAGTATCCTTTGTAGGTCTTGTGGGATTTGCAATCGCTTCTTTTATAATGGATTCAATATCCTTATTGGTGTTTTCTGTTCGTGCTGAAGTATTAAAAGAAAGAGTTATCAGTAATGAACAAATAGTTGTTATTAATAGTTTCATGGGTAAATTTTAACTCCATTGATTAATTTAAAAAGTTAGTCTATAAATAGCCTATTGAGTTAAAATACATTATAACTTCTTGAAGATAATTGCAAACGTGTGCAATACTTAATGAGGCAAAAATTACTAGAGAAAATTATGTCGATCACTCAAGCTATATATATACATGGGAAAACGACTGGCAATTTTCCATCACTCAGATTACTTCGAGATGAAATTTATATAGATTTTAATTACACAGTTGTAACAAAATTTTAATTCGTGACCGAAAAATTAGTCTTCCGATTAAGCTCGCCCATGGAACAGGACAAGTTGCAGAAGCAATCAAGTCAAACTCTTTAGAATTTTTCTTATTATTCTATTATGTTCAGGTTTTACACCTAGACCCTATTTTAGCAGGCACTGCTCTTCTCTTAGCATTGGTATTTGACGGCATTAGTGATCCTATTGTTGGTGCGTTTTCAGATAATTTTCATTCTAAATTAGGCAGACGCCACCCATTTATGTATGCATCTGCAATACCATTTGGATTAGCTTTCTATTTGCTTTTCAGTCCACCAGAAAGTTTTTCTGGAGTAAACCTTTTTTTATGGCTAACATTTTTTGCAATTAGTCTACGTTTAATGATGACTTTTTTTCTTCTCCCTTATCTCGCTTTAGGTGCTGAGTTAACTGAAAACTATAATGATCGAACAGCACTTGTAGCTTATAGAAATATGTTTTCTTTTGTTGCAGCCATGATTTTATCTATAGTTGCTTTTACGGTGTACTTTAAGTCCACTGATGCTTATCCACAAGGTCAGCTTAACCCAGCAGCTTATCCTGCTTTTGCATTAACGTTTGCTATCGTGGCTGTTATTGCAATACTTGTTTCAACTCTGGGTACTCAATCACAGATTCCTTTTATGCATAAAAATAACAGCGATAAGGAATTGTTTGCTGATAGCTTTAGTAGTTTTTATCAATATTTTTATAAGGGACTTCGTGAGACTTTAAAAAATCGTTCATTTCTTTCGATCTTTCTTGTCTCTATTACTTTCTTTATTTTGAGTGGTTTACAGCGAGCACTTGTATTGCATATGAATACTTATTTTTGGGCCCTAGAGACATCACAAATACAGTATATGTTTTATGCTTTCTTTTCCTCAACTGTATTAGTTATACCATTTGTAAAATACATCATGAATTGGCTAGATAAAAAAAGAACAATGTATTTAGGGTTGATAATAATTTTAAGTTCCTTTGTCTTACCTACAATTCTTCGCCTCATTGGGTTATTTCCAGTTAATGACAGCTCATGGTTATTGCCTGTTTTAATTTTTAGTCAAATAACAACAGGCTTTGGTATGGCAATTATGGTTGTAGGGATGGGATCAATCATGGCCGATATTGCTGATGATCAGGAGCTACAAACTGGTAAGCGTCAAGAGGGTTTAATTTTCTCTTTTATTGGCTTTGCTAGTAAAGCTACATCAGGAGTAGGGCATTTTTTGGCAGGATTAGCACTTTCATTGATATCGTTTCCTACCACAGAAAATATCAGACCCCAAGATATACCAAGCGATGTCATTTTTAATCTTGGGCTGGTATACGGACCCAGTGTTTTAGTTTTTGGCTTGGCATGTTTTTATTTTTTCTCCTTCTATAATATCACGCGTAAAAGCCATGAAGAGACTCTAGAAATTCTTAGCATTAGACGCTCAGCCGCTAAAAAAGAATCACAATAAGGATAAAATAGATAGTATACAAGTTAGTATGGTTGGTAAAAAAAACCAATGAATAAGATGATGAAATCCTTATAATCATCACCAATACATTGATTTGCGCCCGTAGCTCAACTGGATAGAGCACCAGCCTTCTAAGCTGGGGGTTATAGGTTCGAGTCCTATCGGGCGCGCCAGAAACACAATAGAGGCAAGGCTTTAAGAGCTTTTCTCCTTTTTAATTATCCATCATTTCCTTTAATTGCGAAATAAGTACCCACCAGTAACAAGAACAATTGTTCACTGGCGAAGAGAAGAGATCCTCTTTCACCAAAAAAGATACCCCAATTAGAGTGAGCTATTAGCAGGGCTCCAATCATAATTATCATTACTGCTCCCCCTGATAATCT